>Ga0207061_1017_pt2 | contig 49686 bp, 57 predicted proteins | sample Alteio_BWMinCont_31_FD_153275 | JGI IMG/M metagenome (GOLD analysis project Ga0207061, IMG submission 153275) | Enriched cells from forest soil in Barre Woods Harvard Forest LTER site, Petersham, Massachusetts, United States -... | ecosystem: Environmental > Terrestrial > Soil > Temperate forest >... | reverse complement strand
AGCAGTCTGCGATGGACTGTTTCTAATCGTGTCTTGTACATATACGCCATAGTGATCTGGATATTTCAAATGTTGTTTTATATTTTGCGTAAGATCAGTTAGTTGGGCGCCAATCCAACCATGTTTTTGCTCGGGGCTATTAGTCGCGATATATTGTTGATATGAATTATCATTATTTATTGGACCCACAAAATAACTACGATACGTCAGCGTGATCGCAAGTAACAGCAACGCTATAATAGTAATTACAATAACTTTAATTGCTAGAGGCTTCATCTTAATTCCTTGTTTGTTATATTATAGCAGGCGCTAGATATTTAAGTTGCGATTTCAATATTATTTCTACCTTTTTCCTTAGCTCGATACAATGCTTGATCTGCTGCAGAGATGAGTGATATTAAATCTTGGAAACGATTTATGTTTGCTATCCCAGCGCTGAACGATACCTTAAATTCCTTGTTTCCGGTGTGTTGTACACGTTGTGCAAAAGCTTCACGTAAAGCGTTTAAAGCGCGCATAGCATTATCTGCATTGGTATATGGAAAAATAATTGTAAATTCTTCGCCACCTGAACGAGTAACTATATCACTTTTACGTACGTGCGATAATAAAAATTCTGAAAAGTTACGTAAAATTTGGTCCCCAGTTAAATGTCCATATCTATCATTTACATCCTTAAAGAAATCTAAATCTATAAGAGCTATTGAAAAATCCAGATTATATCTAACACATGATTCTAATAAATTTGTGATCTGATCTTTAATTTTATTAAACAGTAGCAATCCTGTTAACCCGTCTGTATAAATTAAACGTTTTGTTTGTCTTGAACGTTGAATCCTGTTCATAATAGTGTCGATCAGATGATGTGGTTTAAACGGTTTAAGAATGAAGTCATCGGCGCCAATACTACGCATCTTAAACTGTTTGTTTACATCAGTCTCGCTAGACATGATCACAATTGGTATTGTTGAGAAGTTTTGGTGTTGTCGTATTACGCTTGCCATTTCAAATCCATCTACATTTGGCATATACATATCGAGTAAAATCACATCCGGGTCTAGGTTAACAATTGATTCGAATACATTTACATAGGAATCCAGACAAGATACATTGATTCCTGCATGTTCTAAAATTGCGCTACAGAATGTGGCAGAAACTTTATCATCATCAATAATTAATACTTTATAAGTGGCATTCTTTTGAAGAGGGATGATAACATCTATCATATTTTTAAGTTCGCCAAGACTAAAGTTTTTACTAAGAAATGCTACCCCATCACTCCTAACTGCCTCTAATCTGGAATCTATGTTGTCATTAGCGGACATGTAAACAATTGGTACTAAGATTTCATCCTGGTCACGTAGTTCTTTCATCATGGTCGTGCCAGCATTTGCTTGCCCTTTAAATATTATATCCATTAAGATTGCTTGTGGCTTATATGTTTGTATACTCTTAACAAGATCCTGTAATTCATGGATGGATCTGGTACGATATCCCAAATGCTCTAATTGTAGTGCTAGAGTACTGCAAAAATCTTTATCATCATCTACGATCAATATAAGCGGTGATTTATTTTCCGAGTTTGAAGCCAGGTTATCGCTGAGCGCTTTATGCGGTCTAGATTTAGAGCAAATGTCATTGACGCAGTCGCTAAGATTTGCAATTAAGGTTTTAATCTCTTGTTTGTCCTGAGTAGAAATGGCTGTATTATTTTCTCTGAGCTTTACAATAATATCTTCGGTTTTGGCGGCAGTGTCATTAAGAACTGTGAAGCTATTTGTTGCGCTAAACCCTCGTAGGTTATGTATTTCAAACATCAATGCTTTGGCAGTCTCTTGGCTCCATTCTTCATCCAGCAGTCTTTTTGTTAACCCACGAATTGTCTCGAGCCTAGTTGGCAAAGACTCTAAGAAGTGATCACGGATTTCTTCTATCTTTTCATTTAGGGTTTTGCTCATAGGTCGCCTGCCCTGATTGGCTGTCTTTATATCACTTAAGTATAGATTTTAAGTTTGCTAAATACGTTAATGGCATAGAAAAACATCGATTTTGTTTCAAAGTTGGCTATAATAGGTCGGTTGATACTTTATTTAAGAGAGAGTAATTGTGACTGAAGTGCGCGTCTACGTTGAAGTGAAGGTATTGCCAACGGATTTACCTCTATGTTGTCCGTTGCCAAGCATGACATTATGGAATATGCACCCAAAAGTTTATTTAGCATTGAATGAGCAAAATCAATCCACGTGCCCTTATTGTTCCACCCATTATACAGTGACAAATGATTAAAAAAATTCTAATTATCGGACCATCATGGGTCGGCGACATGATAATGGCGCAGACTTTATTTAAGCTAATTAAGCAAGATGATCCCAATAGTCAAATTGACGTGTTAGCACCGGATTGGAGTCTTCCGGTATTGCAGCGCATGCCCGAGGTAAGCGCCATCATAGCTATGCCAGTGCGGCACGGTGAATTTGGTTTATCACAGCGCATTGCTATCGCACATAAATTACGTAATAAAGGATATACACAAGCAATAGTTTTAGCTAACAGCTGGAAATCCGCATTAATCCCGTTATTGGCACGCATCCCATTACGTACTGGATGGTTAGGAGAGCTACGTTGGGGATTATTAAATGATGTACGTTATTTAAACAAAAAGTCGCTGCCTAAAATGGTACAACGTTACGCGCAATTAGGGCTAGACTCGTCACAAGAATTGCCAAGTGTATTGCCGCCACCAAAATTATTAGCTCCCGCAGATACGGTTGCAGAAGTATTAAATAAATTTACAATCAACACCTCTAAACCTATTTTAGCGTTGTGTCCTGGTGCAGCCTATGGACCAGCTAAAAGATGGCCAATGGAATATTTTGCGCAAACAGCAAAACAAAAAATTGCAGCCGGTTGGCAGGTTTGGTTTTTTGGTTCTAACCAAGACAGTATCGTAATTGATAATATACGTGGTCAAATAGCTGCAGAAACGCTTAGCTTTGCAGGTAAAATAGATTTGCTAGAGACGATCGATTTACTGTCCGTTGTAAATGCCGTGGTAACCAATGATTCAGGATTATTGCATATGGCAGCAAGTTTAGATAAACCGTTGGTAGCCATTTATGGATCTACCAGTGCTGAGTTTACACCGCCATTGGGACCAAAATCTAAAATAGTACAAGAAGAACTACCATGCCGGCCTTGTTTTAAGCGTGAGTGCCCATTGCGACATTTAAATTGCATGTACCTCATTAAACCAGCGCGAGTCATGGCTGCCTTAGAAGAATTAGAGGCACAGTAATGCGAGTATTGTTAGTCAAGCTATCTTCAATGGGTGATGTTATTCATACGCTGCCAGCGCTTACAGATGCAGCACGTGAAATTCCCGGCATAAAATTTACTTGGATAATTGAAGAAGCTTTTCAAGAAATAGCATCTTGGCATCCTGCCGTAGAGAGAGTAATTCCAATTGCATTACGCAAGCGTAATTTTAAACAAGTTAAAAACTCCATAGGTGAACTCAGATCACAACACTTTGATTTAGTATTAGACGCGCAAGGTTTAATCAAAAGCGCTGTTATAACCAGATTAGCGCGTGCAAAAAACAGAGCCGGTGGTGATTGGGGCACATGCCGCGAAGCGGTAGCGAGTTTATTTTATAATCGTAAGTATAGTGTTGCCAAAGATCAGCATGCAGTAGTACGCTTAAGACAATTATTTGCTAAGACTTTTGGATATAATGTTCCACAAGGGCCAATATCTTACGGTGTAACAATACCCGATACAATGCTACCTGTTATACAACATACAGCTAAACCATATTTAGTATTTTTGCATGGCACGACGTGGGATAGCAAACATTGGCCAGATGAGTACTGGGTAGCTTTGGCTAATTTAGTGGCGGCGCAAGGTTTGCAAGTACAAGTAACTTGGGCAACGCAACAACAAAAAGCCCGCGCGCAAATGTTAGCTGATAAATGCTCTAATGTGATTATGTTACCACATCTATCTATTAACCAAGCTGCTGCAGTGTTATCACGTGCATATGGTGTTGTAGCGGTAGACACGGGCTTTGCACACTTATCGGCTGCATTGGACAAACCTATGGTGGCGATTTATGGTGCAACAGATGTAGTTAAAGCCGGTACGGTAGGAAATAAGAATATTAATTTAGCATCTAAATTTAGTTGTGCGCCGTGTGGACAGCGCAGCTGTACGTATACTGGGGCCAAACCGGTAAATCCACCGTGCTATCAAGAGATTTCGCCGCAATTGGTTTGGGAGAAATTGACTGGCTTGCTAAATAATTCATTTGGTTAAGCCATATACTAGTTTTTATATTGCAGCTATGCACAACTACCCACGAGACACCACATTGTTCTTGGTGAATAGTTACTAATATTTTAATGTTTATATACTCTTCCCTGAGGATCGATCCATACTATATAAAATATTTTAGCCATTCTATAACCGATTAAAACAGAATTTTTGCCACCTCCCAACCTAAAGCACAAAAACGATCTATCATCTGGTGTAGTTATGGGTACAGAAACTGATATAGATTCCTTTGCTATAATTTCATGACCTAAACCATGTCTGTTTTGGCCTTGCAATGTATTCCAACTAAACTGGCTCAATTTAAATATTTTGTCTGCAAGAAGTGATTTTGTATCCCTATCACAATCATCAATGGTGAATTTCTTCTGACAGAATTTAAAGCAGAAGGCCGGATGCATGTGATTAGAACTATCTTCCGGTACTGGTTTTGGCGCAAGAAGTCTGTTACCACCACTAAGTTTGGTATTCTTTATTTTTTTATACGACATAATGGTTATCTAGCTTTAATTCTAGTTTTGAAAAATTTTAGCAGCATCTCGTGCGTTATTTCTTCACGATCAGTAGTATTTGCCCATGGCGGCTCATTATGTGTCATATCTCGTAATTTCCATGGCGCGAATTGGCCATATACTTTTAACACCTCATCAATAACACTTCGAGATTCGTCGTTTATACAGTTTGCATCAAAACAAGGTACTGCGGGGATTGGGGTCTTTCCATAATGTTTATATTCATGGTAACTTTCCGGAACAACAGGGCCATGATCCCAGTGTTCGATAATTGCAGTAAATAAAGGCGAACGGTTTAGAGCAAGATGAAAACCTTGGCAATAATATAACAATTTTTGCAATTTTAAGTTTGAAACATCTCCGTCATCAGGAGAGTTCTGATTTATTATATATTTGGCTACAAGCTGTACATTTGTCATAGCATTTGCCCCTTAGCTCATTACGTTTACTGTAATTGTATACAGACTTTAAGATGTTTTCAATTATATATCAAGGATTTTTTATAATATCTATTTAAGCATGCTTAAAGTACAGCAAGATGTTAGGGTTGTTCAATAGCCATATCGTTATATTGCGTATATACCTATGCTGGGTATGGCCTTGTAGTTACATTCTCTGTTCTTATTGGTGTACTTTCTTCATCATCTATTCTCGAATGGTTCCTAACAACGTTAGATGGCCTGAATGTGTATAAGATTGGCAATGAAGATTTGCATGTATTATAGACGCAATCTCCAAGCTTAGCTGCAGCAACACCGGTAAAAGTTGTAAAAGCGATTATCATTGCTCCCGCTACTGGATATTCAGTTGCTACCTCAGGATCTCCAAGTTCGACCCCGTTATCATATTTATACACGATCTCATTGCTTTTAACGTTGCCAAGCATGGCTACATTAAGAGTCACACCAACCCCATATCCTAACAGGCCACCCCAAAATGTTGGATTTCGAAATAGACGTTTGTTGCGATTCTCCCACATATATTCTAACGGAATTACTATAACCGCCAAAAGAGCAAGCTGTATTATAATACCAATTCGTAGGTATGCCCCGATTGAGCGCAATGCCTGGATGCGCATATTTGGAACTCCAAAAAAACCGGAGGTCGAGTTGTCTGTGTTATTTGTCATGGTACATTCCTTCGATGCTTGCTAAAGTATTTATAGGATCATGAGCCGCGCTTAATTCTAATGCGGCTTTCTTAGCATTGTTATGATACTGCTCGTAATTATTAATGATTCGCTCTGCTGCTTGCTGAATCGAAGCATTATCGTAATTTTCTAACGCGATACCGGCGTGGTATTTTTCTGCCATGTCGCCCATCCAGGTATTTTTAACCGTAATAATCGGACAACCTGCATAAAATGCATCTAACGCCACGCCGCTGAATTTATCACTATAATCATTTTTGTCATACAGCAATAAACAAATAGAATTATTGAACAAATCTAAGTACTGGCTTTGATCTAAAGTTGTTTTATGTAAAATCAAATTTTCGCTGGGTATAGTTTGCAATAACTGTAAAGCCTGTTGGGTTGACTCGTCATAACGTTGTGAATTAGGCGCGGAAACTTGGATTTCAAAAGTAGTATTATTTTGTTGTGTTCTAAAATGCTGCAACAAATTAATTACAGTCGGAAAACCCTTGTCGCGTCGCGCTGCTCCAGCATATAAAATTTTACTAAATTTAGCAGTGCTATTGCTAATATCTCGTGGTGCTGAAAAAACCGGGCAGGGCACAGTTTTACAGTTAAAGCCATTAGTTTTAAAAATATTAGTTAAGCGATCTGTTGGCGTTAAAATTGTAAAATTTCTAGCTTTAGGAGCAAGCGAGCGTAATGCAGCTAGTTTAGACTTGGTTTGTTTAAACTGATGAAAATGTAGTACTACTTTTGCTTTAGCTGCAAAATATCTAGTATAAAAAGCTAATATTTTTAGATCCCACAGTTCAGTGGTGCTAATAAATATGATCTCTGGTTTGCGCAGTAGTTTTAAATATAAAAACAATTTTTGTAATTGTCGTAATGGTCTGAAAAAATACACCTGCGCTTTGGCAGAAGTGTTTTGTAGTAAATTTTCACCGCGTCTGTCTAACCAGACCCTTATGTTAAAATTAAAGTCTTTATTAGCAGTAATTAAGCTTAAAACATAACCATAACTATGGCCAGTTTGATCATATAACGTCGGTTCAATAAGATTTAAAATTTGCTTATGCATTTTCTACTGTGCTCACTGTCGCACGCCCATGTTCATCGGCATAACGAACTATGTCGTCTTCACCTAAATAACTACCTGATTGCACTTCTATGATCCCTAGGTCTTCTGTACCGAAATTAGATAATTGATGTTTCACGCCTACTGGTATGAATGTAGATTCGTTCTCGCGTAATATAAAAACTTCCGTATCGCGTACTATTTTCGCGGTACCTTTTACTACAACCCAATGTTCACTACGATATTGATGCGTCTGTAGCGATAAGCTTTTACCTGGTTGCACACTAATCAATTTAACCTGAAAACCCGGACCTTTAGACACGCTATCATACCAACCCCACGGGCGCATGACACGGCGATGTTCAGTAGCTGCCAGATGGTTACGGGATTTTAATTCTGTAACTATAAATTTTAAATCTTGGCTTTGATTTTTGTTAGCTATTAATATTGCGTCGCTTGTTTCAATAATTACTAGATCGTGTACATTGATAGTCGTTACCAATCGTTCTCGCGAGTCAATTAAACAATTGCTGCTATTATAGGTTACAACATCGCCAGATATGCAATTCCCCATATTATCTTTTGCAGCTTGTTCCCACACAGCTTGCCAATTCCCTATATCGCTCCATGGATTTTCTAACGTAAAAACTTTAGCTTTTTGGGTATGTTCCATAACGGCGTAGTCAATCGACAATGATCTGCACTGCTTATATTTAGGCAGTGTTGGGCGAATAAAATCTAAATCCTGTTTACATTCAGCCACAGCATATTCACAGTCTGCCATAATATCTGGCTGGTATTGCAATAATTCATCTAAGAATGCTTTTGGTGTAAACATGAACATCCCGCTATTCCACAAATAGGCTGAATTATTCATGAATGTTTGTGCGATAGCTAAATTTGGTTTTTCTATAAATCGTACTACTTTATGATCCTCGCCAACTTCAATATAGCCATAACCGGTCTCTGGTTTTGTAATTTTAATCCCAAAGGTCACCAAGTCCGGTTGCGATACGACTGCTGTGGCCTGCTGGACGGTACTTATAAATAGAGCAGTATCTTCAATTAGATGATCTGCTGGTAAAACCAGCAATATAGAATCAGGGTGGTGTGTTTGTGCCCACTGCGCAGCTAGGGCTATAGCTGGTGCAGTATTCTTGGCGTGTGGCTCTAAAATGATGCCGCTACTGCTGCGGTTCACTTGCCGTAGTTGCTCTGCGACAATAAAACGATATTCTTCATGACATACAATTAAGGGTGCCAAAAATTTGGAATCTGTTGGTAGGCGTTGTATAGTTGTTTGAAACAAACTATTATCTGCGCCTAACAAGGTAAGAAACTGTTTTGGGTAGGCCGTTCTAGAAAGCGGCCATAAACGTTCGCCGGAACCGCCGGCTAGAATAACTGGTAAAATCATGGGGCTATCCATGTTACTTAAACCTTTACAAAATATCAGCCTGAAGTTTAACCGTATCGGGCTATTAACTGCAAATTTGGATCATATATGACAGCTAACACAGATTTAACTAAAATTAACTTTTCTGCGGCACGGATCTTGGTGGTGGGTGATGTCATGCTCGATCAATATTGGCATGGTTCTGCTTCGCGGATCTCCCCAGAAGCTCCTGTGCCAGTAGTCAAAATTAATAATACGGATAACCGTCTTGGTGGTGCAGCAAACGTGGCGAAGAATCTGGTTGCGTTGGGCTGTAAGGTAACATTGCTAGGTGCAATTGGTAATGACGATGCTGGCAAGATAATTTTAGATTTACTGAAAACTCAGCATGTATCCCACAATCTGCTAACTCTAGAAAATTTTTCTACAATAACTAAATTACGCGTTTTATGTAAACATCAACAAATGATCCGTTTAGATCATGAGGATGAATTGGAATCTATAGATTTAGAAAGTCTCAAGGGTATTTATGATCTATTTGCTGCTGAAATTTCCAATTTTGATACTCTCGTGCTATCTGATTATGCAAAGGGCGTACTGTATAATCCACGTCCATATATAGAAGTAGCGAATGCTTTTGGTGTGCCAGTAATTATTGACCCTAAAAGCAATGATTTTAGTTTATATCGCGGTGCTGCAGTTGTAAAACCTAACTTAACTGAATTTGAAAAAATCGTTGGTAAAAGTGCGACGCTAGATATTATGGTTGCAAAAGCTCAGAGTTTATTAAACCTGCATGGTATTGGTTGTTTAATTATTACCCGCGGTGGTGATGGTATTACTATTGTACCGTCTACAGGCGAGGCAACACATTTACCGGCACTCAGCAGTGAAGTGTACGATGTCACTGGTGCGGGCGATACTGTATTAGCAGTCTTAGCTGCTGCAACCAGTAGTGCTTTGGATATAGTACAAGCCGCGTATTTAAGTACTGTTGCAGCTGGTCTAGTAGTAAGCAAAGTAGGAACTTCTAGTGTCTCGTTCCAAGAGTTAAAAAATGCCTTGAAGCAAACTGATGATTTGCCGCTTGGAATTATGTCAGAAGCCGCATTAAGTGAGGTAATCAAACAAAGCCAAGAACGTGGTGAAAAAGTAGTTTTTGTGAACGGCTGTTATGATTTTATTCATTATGGCCACATTAGATATCTTGAAAAAGCTAGAGCGCTTGGAGATAGATTAGTAGTTGGTGTGAATACCGATGCCTCTGTTAAACGTCTTAAAGGCCCAGATCGTCCCATGTACAATGAGCAACAACGTATGGAAGTACTAGTGTCGCTAAAGGCCGTTGATTGGGCAGTGACGTTCGACGAAAATACCCCGGGGCGTTTGGTAGAATCATTAAATCCAAATATCATTGCTAAAGGCGATGAGCACTTTAAGTCTATTGATGAAATTCCTGCTGCAGAAGGGGTGGGGCATGTATTACGTAATGGCGGATCGGTGCATCTAATATCTAGAACTCCAGATTGCTCTTCTAGTAAAATGATTGATTTTATCTCAGAGAATCAATGATCTCTGTTAACAACAAAATCTGCTAGATCCAAAGCTGAAGTTTTATGCTCAGATGCGTCTAATTCGGAAATTGCTTGCTTTGCCAGATTAGCTTCGCGTCTGGCAAATGCTAGCGTATAATCTAGCGCTCCGGAGCTCATAATTACTTTTTGAATTTCTGGCAAATTAGAGCTGCTCGGGTTGCTAATCGCCTCCGCAACTAAAGCACGTTGTTGTGGTGAACCTTGTTGGAACAAGTATATAAGTGGCATCGTAGGCTTGCCTTCAGCCAGATCATTTCCCAGCGCTTTGCCGAAAGCCTCGTTGTCTGATCGATAGTCTAATAAGTCGTCGATCAATTGATACGCAGTGCCCATATGCAATCCATATTGAGCCAGGGCTTGCTGAATGTGTAGTGGCATATTTGCTAACACCGCTCCTACCTCTGCAGCTGCTTCAAACAACTTGGCAGTTTTGCAACGGATCACATGTAAATAATTCTTCTCGGTGGTTTCAGGGTTGTGTTGATGCAGTAATTGTAGCACTTCGCCTTCGGCAATAGTGTTAGTTGCATTAGCAATTATGCGTAATATTTCAACGTTTTGTGTTGTTACCATCAACTGGAAAGCGCGGGAATATAAAAAATCCCCCACCAACACCGCGGCCTCGTTACCCCATTTGTTATTTGCCGTGGCATTGCCGCGACGGAGCATGGAGCCGTCGACCACATCGTCATGCAACAAAGTTGCTGTATGAATGAACTCGATAACTGCCGCTAAGGTTATTTGCTGATCGCCGCTATAGCCGCAGGCGTTAGCGCTAATAAGTACTAATAACGGTCGTAGACGTTTGCCGCCACCTTGTATAATATGCTTGCCAATATCCTGTACCAGAGCTATGTCAGAATATAAGCTGCTTATTATTAGTTTGTCGACTTTGTTTAAATCGTTGGAAACTACCTGTTTTAGGCGCGTTATCAGCATGTAAAATCAGCTAAATTAAGGGGTACCTACAAACGAATATATCTTTTTTGAAAAAAATTGTCTATAGGCCTTGCTAGTTGGGCGCCTTTTTCGTAACATATTCAACCTTAACAGAATTATTTTTTGGGAGTGCGGTGATGTATGCTGTTATAGTAAGCGGCGGGAAGCAATACCGAGTAAAAGTAGACCAGTATCTAAATTTAGCTAAAATTGAGCTAGAGACTGGCGCTACAGTAGAATTTGAACAAGTTTTGCTAGTCGGTGAAGGTGATGCAGTTAAAGTGGGTACCCCATATGTAGCTGGATGTACAGTAACTGGTGTGATTGAAGATCACGGCCGTGAAGATAAGATTAGAATTATCAAGATGAAACGCCGTAAGCACCATATCAAACATATTGGCCATCGTCAGTGGTATACCAAGGTAAAGATTACTGCGATTAACGCAGCGGCATAGTCTGGAGTAGATAAAATGGCACATAAGAAAGCAGGCGGTAGTACTAGGAACGGGCGTGATTCAAACCCCAAGTATCTAGGCATAAAGCGCTTTGGCGGACAATTAGTTACAGCTGGTAGTATTTTGGTACGCCAACGTGGCACAAGCTTTCATCCTGGTAAGCACGTAGGTATTGGTGGCGATGACACCTTATTTGCTACAGCGACTGGATATGTAAAGTTTCATGTCTCTGGTCCAAAACAACGTAGATTTGTAAGCATAATTCCTCTGGAAGTAGCAGCCTAAATTTAAATTGTATATCAAAGGGCGGACACGGTTGCCAAATATATGGCCACTATGTCCGCCCTGTTGTTATGTGATTGTTAACGAGAACAATAATGAAATTTGTAGATGAAGCAACCATACATATTTATGCTGGCAAAGGTGGCGATGGCTGCATGAGCTTTAGGCGTGAAAAATACATTCCATTCGGTGGCCCTAATGGCGGCGATGGTGGCGATGGTGGCAGTGTCTATCTGCAAGCTGATTCTGGTCTAAATACCTTAGTAGATTATCGCTTTAATCGCTTGCATCGCGCCGAAAATGGTCGATCAGGACAGGGTAGTAATTGCACTGGGCGCAGTGGTGAGGATTTAATCTTGCCGGTCCCGGTTGGTACTATCGTCTGGAACTTGGAAACAGGTGAGCTAATTGCAGATATCAAGAATCATGGCGATCGCGCCATAGTTGCGCAGGGCGGTTTCCATGGCTTAGGTAATTTACGTTACAAGAGCAGTGTTAATCGCGCACCACGCCAAACTTCTAAGGGTACTTTAGGGGAAACACGTGAATTGCGTCTGGAGCTACGCTTATTAGCCGATGTGGGTTTATTAGGCTTACCTAATGCCGGTAAATCTACGTTTATCCGTTCCGTATCTGCAGCTACTCCTAAAGTAGCGGACTATCCGTTTACAACTCTACATCCTAATTTAGGCGTGGTGCGCGTAAGCGAAGGGCATAGTTTTGTTATAGCCGATATTCCTGGAGTTATTGAAGGTGCATCTGAAGGCGCTGGCTTAGGCCTGCAGTTTTTGAAGCATTTGGGCAGAACGAATTTAATATTACACTTGGTGGATATTGCGCCATTAGATGGTACTGATGCAGCTGAGTCTGTAAAAATATTAAGTGCGGAGTTAGCAAAATACAGTGCAGAATTAGCTGCAAAACCTTGCTGGTTAGTAGTAAATAAAATCGATTTAATTCCCGAAGAAGATGTAGCTGCATACACTGCGGCTATTAAAGAAAAGTTAAATTGGACGGCACCAATTTTTGCCATTTCTGGTTTGAGCGGTAAGGGCACCAAAGAATTGTGCCAGGCAATTATGTATCACATTGATGCAACAAAAGTAATAGATACAACACAAGGACAAGCAACTGATGAATGAAAGCGTAGATGACTTAAGTGTCTCGTATTTTGAAGATGGTTTAGAGACTGTAAAACAGTTAGATAAGATTGTATTAACCAAGGGTGCGTGGGCAACATTGATTTTCCGCTACCAAGATTGGGATCAAAAGAAAGAGCAATACGGTGCAGATAAATACACTATTCGTCGTTATCAAAAGAAGAATGGCGAATATAAGCAGCGTTCTAAGTTTAATATTTCCAGTAAAGATCAGGCTGAGAAGATTATTGCAGCATTGCAACAATGGACTAATGTAACTTCTGAATAACGCGACTGTAGGGGCGGACCTTGTGTCCGCCCTTCACGTATATTAGGCGAGGTCTTTGATGTGTGAGTTCAAGCGGCTTTTATGTCTAGCTGCTTTATTAGCATGAATCAAACCTTTACCAACCAGGCGATCTAGTGTAGATACAGCCTTCTTATATAGCGTAGCTGCTAAAGCTTTGTTGCCTTCTGCTATCGCTTTAGTAACATTCTTTAAATATGTGCGCATTTCTGATCGCTTGCTGGCGTTTTCCCCACGACTGACTTCAGATTGACGTGCTCGTTTTTTTGCTTGAGGTGAATTGGCCAAGGTAATATACTCCACTTTGTTTTACTAGAAATAGCATGTGATCCTGTCGTAAAATGGTCCTTAAGTCAATAGTTTTTATAAGGCTCTTAGCATAGATGAGTAATAATTTAGCCAAATCCTCAATTACATTTAGTTTAATGACTTTTTTGTCGAGGATTCTTGGATTTGTGCGCGATGTGGTTGCGGCATTTATATTCGGAGCAAGCCCTGGATACGATGCCTTTGTGCTGTCGTTTCAGATCCCTAATCTATTACGGCGTTTTTTTGCCGAGGGGGCATTCTCGCAGGCCTTTGTACCAGTATTGTCGGAATATCAGGCTACAAAATCCCCAGAAGAGGTAAAAACATTTGTAAATCATGTGAGCGGTAATTTGGCATTAATACTTAGTCTGGTTACCATCGCTGGTATAATTTGTGCACCATTCTTCATCTATTTATTTGCGCCCGGCTTTGATCCCAGTGGGCCGCGCCATGTATTGGCCTCTGCAATGCTGCGGTTAACTTTTCCGTATGTATTTTTTATTTCTTTGACCGCGCTTGCTGGCGGGTTATTAAATACCCATGGCAAATTTGCGGTGCCGGCTTTTACACCCGTTTTTTTAAATATTTGTTTAATTATGGCTAGCTGTATTCTTGCGCCATATATGCATAATCCAGAAATGGCATTGGCTTGGGGGGTATTATTTGCCGGAATAGTACAATTATTATTTCAAGTGCCGTTTTTATTAAAATTAGGAATATTGCCCAAGCCACAAATTAATTGGACTGATCCAGCAGTTCGCAAAGTTCTATATTTAATGGCCCCCGCTATTTTTGGTGCAGCGATTAGTCAAATTACGATTTTAATAGGTTCGTTATTTGCATCATTCTTAATAGCTGGCAGTATCTCATGGTTATATTATGCTGATCGTTTGATGGAGTTCCCTCTTGGAATTGTTGGTGTAGGTTTAGCTACTGTCATATTGCCAACCCTCGCGCGTCAACATGCTGCTGGTGCTAAACAAGAATTCTCTAAAACTTTAGATTGGGGGGTGCGTTGCGTGATGCTAATTGGCGTACCAGCCATGCTAGGATTATTTTTATTAGCTGGGCCATTAATTGCAACTTTATTTCAATCAGGAAAGTTTACAGATCATGATGTGTTGATGACGACACAATGCTTGATGGGATATGCTTTAGCCGTAATGGGTATAATGTTAGCCAAAATTTTCTCTAGTGCTTTTTATGCTATGCAAAATATTAAAACTCCAGTTCGTATAAGTGTATTTATTTTGTTTTTCAACGTAATTTTAAATGCGTTATTAATACGTAATTTTGCGCATATAGGGCTAGCACTTGCTACATCTCTTACCTCGTTATTAAATGCAGGTCTTTTGTATCGACAATGGCGTGTAATACACGGTTTTAGATTCCAAGCTGGATGGAATTTATTTATGTTGCGCATTGCTTGCGCTAGCACCGGTATGATTATATTTCTATGGTTCTTGAGCCCAAATCTAACTGCTTGGTTAGAGTGGGAGCGTCTACAACGCATTATTAACCTGACCTTGCTAGTAGTAGGTGGCGGGATTTTATATTCCGGTATATTGTTTACTCTTGGTGTGCGCCCAAGACAGTTTGCACTAAGAACTAACTAAAAAGGCAGCTGCGGTGTTTTTTACCACAACTGCCTCTTAACCGCAGGTTCTAGAAGCTAGTACAGTTACCTGGGCTTAAAAGACTCGTAACTGTCGCAACTGTACCGCCAGTAACCGTTGTGTGATCGAATGTACATGTCCAAACTAGGCCAGGAGTTGATCCATCGGTGGTGGTTGCTGTATACGAAGGTGTGAATCTAATAACAACACCGCTCATGGCAGGATCTATACTTGGTGCTCCAGTACCAGCTGTTGTATTCAGGGTAAGTACAACTGTATGCGCTGCACTTGTTCCAGTTGTAACAGCGGTATTATTAATTACCGATGATGCAATATACTTGTCAATATTTGTATTGGTGACTGTAGCAATAGTACCCTTAGTATCCATTTGTTGATATTGATTCTTCTGATCATATGCCAACGCAAATATTTCTACTACTTTACCGCGCGCCATATAACTTTTATAGGATGGTATGGCTATTGCCGATAATAGACCCACGATACCTATAACTACTAATAACTCTATTAACGAAAAACCAAATCTACGCGTCATATTAATCTCCACTTGCTACGCCCAAAAACACCAGAAGCAACGGTGGTGGTATACCACCGTTGCCACTAGATTATACGCCAGTACAATTGCCTGGGCTCAAAAGGGTCGTAACTGTCGCAGTTGTGCCGCCAGTAACCGTTGAATTCTTGAATGTACAAGTCCAACCTATAGTTGTATCTGTAGTGTCCCCTGTTGTAGAGCTACCAGTAATTGCTGCAGGTGTAAATATAATCTGTACACCACTTAAGGCTGGGTCAATACTTGGTGCGCCAGTACCTGCAGTAGTGTTTAATAAAACACCAACAGTATTTGCAGGAACGTTACCTATAGCAGCAGCGGTATTATTTTGTATTGCGGTTGCTATATAGTTACCTAGGTTAGACGTTGTAACGCTTGTTACATTCGCCAAATTTGCCAAATTCTGATATTTAGTCATTTGATCAGAGGATAGACTGAATATTTCAGCAACTTTGGATTGGGCCAAGTAATTCTTATAAGAAGGCACGGCAATCGCTGTTAGAAGAGCCACGATAGCAATAACCACCATCAATTCAATCAAAGAGAAACCAGCCGTCAACTTTGATTTTAAACTTTTACCGTTCATTTAACAAACCCTCACTTATTTAATAACTACAGTTAATTATATAGCACAAAATCATTGGTGGTAGTACACTCATGGCATATTTGAGTCAAATTTCAAAAATATTTTAGGTGTATACACAAATCATTGATATTACACCCTGAATATTGGTAAAGTTAGCGATTAAAGTAAGAATTATCCCTTGGAAGTAGCCATTATGAGCGTAGCAGAGCCTGATTATAAACACACCTTAAATTTACCTACTACCGAATTCCCTATGAAGGCTAATTTGGCACAGCGCGAGCCAGCAATACTGCAGAAGTGGCTGGATAGCGGTTTGTACGCCAAAATGCTAAAACAGCGCGATCCCAGCAAATCTTTTTTACTAAACGACGGTCCGCCGTATGCCAATGGCGATATTCATATTGGTCATGCCTTGAATAAAATTCTTAAAGACATGGTTGTAAAGTCCAAGGCTCTAAGCGGTTATTACGCCCCATTTATTCCGGGGTGGGACTGCCATGGTTTGCCCATAGAGCTCCAGGTCGAAAAAAAGATTGGTAAAGCCGGTGTTAAAGTCGACGCTAAGACTTTCAGGCAACATTGTCGTGAATATGCAACCACACAGATCGATATTCAACGTAAAAGCTTTAAGCGTTTGGGCATTCTTGCGGATTGGGACAATCCTTATATAACTATGGATTTTGCGTTTGAAGCAGATATTATACGTAGCCTTGGCAAAATCGTACAAAATGGCCATTTGGTACGCGGTGATCGCCCGGTGCATTGGTGTGTACATTGCGGCTCTGCCTTGGCAGAGGCTGAAGTTGAATATATGGACAAAACGTCCGATGCGATTGATGTCGCATTTGACGTAGTAGATATTAATAAGGTATCGGGCATATTTAACCTGCAACCAGCGGGTCCGATTAGCATCGTAATCTGGACTACTACACCCTGGACATTGCCTGCAAACCAGGCTGTTGCTGTTAATGCCAAGTTAGAATATTCGCTCGTAGAATACAACGCACGCCGCATGATTGTTGCAAGCCAATTAGTAACGCCGTTCACGACAAGGCTAGGCGCAGAAAAAATTGCTGATTATAAAGTATTGAGCCGTTGTCTAGGGCAGCAACTAGAGCACTTGCTGTTGCAACACCCATTTTACGAACGTCAGGTTCCAGTAATACTTGGTGATCATGTGACGTTGGATGCAGGTACTGGCTGCGTACATACTGCACCGGCGCATGGCACCGAAGATTATATCGCAGGTAAACATTATAATTTGCCAATCGACAATCCAGTTGATGCTAATGGGTGTTTTGTACCGCAAACACCATTGTTTGGCGGCCAATATGTATTTAAAGCCAATCCGCTTATTATTGAAACTCTGAAGGCTAGTGGCCACCTATTAAGTGCCGCTAAATTAACGCATAGCTATCCGCATTGTTGGCGGCACAAAGAACCGTTAATTTTCCGTGCTACCCCGCAATGGTTTATAAGTATGGAGGCACAAGGCTTGCGCACCGCGGCTCTTGACGCTATCAAAGATGTAAAATGGATTCCGCAATGGGGTGAAGCCAGAATAACTGGCATGGTTGCAGGACGCCCCGATTGGTGTATCTCGCGGCAACGCACTTGGGGTACGCCATTAGCTTTATTAATTCATAAAGAAACCGCTGCTTTGCATCCTAATACTGCCGAGATAATTGAAACAGTTGCAAATCTTGTTGAAAAAAACGGGGTACAGGCTTGGTTCGATGTAGAGCTAAGTGATTTACTGCCAGCAGATGAAGCTACGCAATATCAAAAAGTTACTGACATGTTGGATGTTTGGTTTGATTCCGGAGTAGTGCATGCCTGTGTGGCAGATAAACGCCCGGAAATGCATAGCCCAGTCGATTTATACTTGGAAGGCTCGGATCAGCATCGTGGCTGGTTCCAGAGTGCGTTGTTATCTTCAGTTGCTATGAAACAATGCGCACCATATAAGCAGGTTTTAACGCACGGTTTTACAGTAGATGCCGACGGCAAAAAAATGTCTAAGTCGTTGGGGAATGTTGTAGCACCAGAAAAAGTAATTCAAGCCCTCGGAGCTGATGTGTTACGTTTGTGGGTAGCAGCAACAGATTATCGCGGCGAATTACGTGTTTCAGACGAGATTTTGAAACGTACCAGCGATGCATATCGTCGAATTCGTAATACAGCACGTTTTCTGTTAGCGAATTTAGATGGGTTTAACCCGCAAACCGACATGGTGGCTCCAGAGCAAATGTTGCAACTGGATCGCTGGATTGTCGAGCAAGCACAAAAATTACAGACTCTAGTGCTGGAATCTTATGAAAATTACGATTTTCTGATTATCTACCAACAAGTACATAATTTTTGTTCAGATGAGTTGGGAAGTTTTTATTTAGATGTAATTAAAGATCGTCAATACACTTGTAAGACCGACGGTGTACCGCGTCGTTCCGCGCAAACTGCATTATTCCATATTGCAGAAGCATTAGTGCGTTGGATTGCGCCAATTTTGAGCTTTACGGCAGATGAGATTTGGCAATATTTACCAGGCGAACGGGCCGAATCTGTATTTTTGAGTGCATGGTATACAGAGTTTCCAAAGTTTGCTAAGCCTAGTCAAATGGACGATACGTACTGGCGTATGGTTTTACAAGTGCGCACCGAAGTAAATAAAGTGTTAGAAGCAGCACGCAATAACGGGGTACTAGGCTCCGGGCTTGAAGCTGAATTGACTTTATACTGCGATGCAGATTTATTAAGGATTTTAGAACAATTACAGAATGAACTGCGTTTTGTCTTAATAACCTCGCAGGCGCAAATTGCCCCCGTAGCTATGGCAAACGCTGGTGCCGTTAAAACAGAAATACCTGGCTTGCAGATATCGGTTACAAAATCAGAGCATGAGAAATGCCAGCGTTGTTGGCATCGTACTGAAGATGTAAATCAAAATTCAGATTACCCACACATCTGTAATCGTTGTGTGGATAATCTATCAGAAGTAGGTGAACATCGTGTTTATGCTTAGTTTAGCTATGCTGGTATTTGCAATTGATCAGCTAACCAAGTTGTTAGTTATTGCAATGTTGCAAACCAATTCGGTGGCAATAATGCCATTTTTGAATTTTACGCTGGGGTATAATAAAGGCGCTGCATTTGGAATATTAGACGCAGCTTCCGGTTGGCAACGTTGGTTCTTTATAGGAATAGCCGTAGTCATTAGTATTATTATCGTACTTTGGGGTAAAAAACTAACCAAACGTGATGTATGGGAAAAGGCAGCATTAGGGTTGGTGTTGGGTGGTGCTTGGGGTAATTTGTTAGATCGTATCCGTATTGGTCAAGTCGTTGATTTTATAGATTTTTATATCGGCGCTTGGCATTGGTATACTTTTAACGTTGCTGATATAGCCATATGCATAGGCGCGGTTTTGCTCGCGGTTTATGGCCTGCGCAAAACTTAACATGTAGGGTGTGCTATAATTTACCAGGGATTTGGTAAATTAAGCTAATGAAAAAATTTAATGCTTTTTCTGTAATTGAGTTGTTGGTTGTTATTGCGATAATATCAATATTGGCCGCGGTTGCTGTTCCTACATACAAAAGGTATACGGTAAAGACCCGTGTGCAAAATATGTATAATTTAACGATGCGTTACGTTAGTTTGGTGCAAAATAATTATGCTACCAAAGGCAATATTCCAACTTATGCATCAAATCTTTTACCTTCAGACTCACCGAATACCTTTTTATGGCCACCATATACCGTGTCTGGGGGGCAAGCGGCGGCTAATGCATTTAATCTTCTTACTTTGTATTACGAGGGACATGGTAGCGATGCAGTTCCTTGGTTTTTGTTTCTCGCCTCGCCAAACAATTCTGGTGACTCAAGCATAGATGGGCATAATTATTTAGCATATTATTGCCAAATAAATAATGAGATTTGGACCTGCACTTGTGGAGGTGGCTGGAATAATAATGGACCTGGAATACCAGCGGGATATTTACCATCTAATTGCGCTATAAATTCCGCTACAAACCTATGTCTGCAAATGGGTAAATGTTAATGGCAGTAGGCCGGGTAAATCGTATCCATTTGGTTCATTATTGAGATAACCGTGCAGCCAGTATCATTGTTTTGCGATTTCCCACTGTGTGCAGTAGCTACTATTTTGTAATTCGCAGTATCAACCTGATTGTATGTCATGTCATAAAATCCGTTCGGTGAAACGGTTAACAGAGTTACTTGCGACGAGCTGGGAGTCACGCCGTTGTTTTGTATATAATTCTCGATTATCAATTGGTTAGACTGTAGGGCATTGATGGCATCGCTGCGTCTAGATTCTATGAGGTAAGTTTGATATGAGGGGATCCCGATTGCGGCAAGTATAGCAATTATTGAAAGAACTACTACTAGTTCTATCAATGTTACACCAAAATTATGTTTAATTTGCTTCATATTATTTAACCTAACAAGAACTGTTGACTATTGTAATCACACCATTTTGTGTCACTGTTACTGAACGCGCATTCTGCCCGGTGCAACCGATGGGGGTTACAGTAAAAACACGCTGATAACTTCCAGTATAAGCAGATCCATAACTATAGCTCCACTGCCACTCACCACTACTGTAACTACTACTCCAGGTCCAACCGCTACGGGTCGCCGCTGGGTTGATGTTAGCAAATCCCATTGGATCGAATGTTATAGGAGCGGAGACATTGGAGGTAATCGAGCCAGGCTGTACATCTCCAAAGTATTTAATTACTGGCCAACCAGCAGAAAAATCTTCTACCGCGTTCATGTTTGGATCTGCAAAAACTTTCCAGGCATCCCATGCTGTTGTATTCAAACAGGGGTATTCTTCAGTAGAAGTGCTAAAGGTGGTTGCTAGGTTAAGAGTCGCCGAAATCGGGCAAACGGTAACTGGTATGCCGCGCTTAATTGCTTCGCCTTGCGCAAGGCGTAATGCAGATTCTATGCGACTAGCCATCACAAACGCTTCATTATTGCGCACAAAATTTTGATACCCGGGCAGTGCCGCAGTTATTAATAGACCGATGATAGCAATCACAGTCATAAGTTCAATTATGCTAAACCCACGCCTTAAGTAATTACCAGCATGTAGTTGTGGTTGCATTTGCTACACTCCCGGTGCTATTTGTAGATTGTTTTGCGCCTGCCGCTATAGAAATTACCCGACAGGCAGTATCGGCGCATTGCCCAAGATTAGAGCTGCTACAATCGCCCCTTACCCCTGCCGCAGTTGCGGTAGCATCTATGGTATAACTGGTTGAATTTGGAGTTATGGTGATTATATAGCCGCCGCCATTACTTATAACAGGTGTGCTGCTGCTAGACTTGTAATTGGCAAATTGTGTTAGCGCCATATCAGTATTATCGAGGTTAACTTTATTATTTTCTGTTAAGTACCTCTCGACAATCGCTTGGGTTGCAATTACGCTGACCTGAGCATCTGATCGTCTGCTTTCTTGTTTTAAACGTTTATAGTTTGGGTAGGCAGCAATTGCCAAGACGGCAATAATAGCCACCACAACTACAAGCTCCATTAAAGTAACACCGCGTACCAATAACATGCATCTACCCGCTTACCAAGATATAAGTTCTTAAAGCCCTATTAAAGTATAAATTGAACTGGGGCAAAGCGTTGGGCTTTAGCGATTTATAATTAAAATGTCCATTGGTGTAGGTCGTGCCATCAGGTTGTATAGTCACCATTCTGTTGCTAAAGCCGCTCTGCAACAAAGAGAGCTCGTCGCCATGGCCAATGTTTAAACTTAGCCGTTTAATATTCTCAGATCCGACTCTAAGAGTTAAAGTTTTACCCTGGGGGTGAATTGTTACCTTGCAATGCTGTGCGATCGCGATGCTGCGTGCCAGAGCGATGCCTTGCTGTAGCTGCTGCAGGGTGCTGTTGGCATTATGCGTGTAGATGAAGGGCCGTAGTCCGGCCAGCGCAAAAGTGCACGTAGTAACAGCTACGCTGAGCGCAAAAATGCATTCGATTAACGAGAAACCACTATTTTTCATGCGGCAATATTAGCAGACAGGGTGTTACTGGTGGATCGCTATTTCTGTACGTGCTCAGGCGAGCAGAAATAGACACCATTACGAGATAGGGCTTCGGTGTCTAAAATGTATAGGTTGCAGGTACTGCATTTTACCATGGTGTTTTGTTGCGGCGGTGTTTGTTTGCGATTAAACGGCGCTTGCATCCCAGATCTTATAAATGACAAAACTTTGAATACGCCGATGAATAGCTTAAATAGCAGCCATATAAATAGCGTCAAAAATATAATTGTCACAAGTTTTAGAATAATCATAGTTGCCTATTGTGCCTTGATTTGTGATTAAAATAAATAGACTATTACACTTACTTCGTGTTATTTTTCCAAATCCCCCATAGAAATTTTGGGTGTGGGGGCAGACAAATAAGTAATATAACTATCAAATTACGGGATATGATCATGCAAAACATCGCGCGCACCCATTATTGTGGTGAAGTAGAGAAACTACATTTAGAACAACAAGTTAGCGTTTGTGGGTGGGTGCATAATCGGCGTGATTTAGGCGGCGTTATATTCTTAGAAATCCGCGATCGCAGCGGTGTATTGCAAGCAGTGGTAAGCCCGGATGCTACGGCGGCGTTTAAGTCCGCAGAGCGCGCGCGTAAAGAATATGTAATGCGAGTAACGGGTGTTGTTAAGCCTCGCCCTGCCGGGACAGAAAATACCACTACAGCTACTGGTTTAATTGAACTAGTTGCTACTGCTGTAGAAATAATAAATCCAACTGTGCCGTTAACATTTTATCCCGACGATAATCAAAATGTGGGCGAAGAAACCAGATTAAAATATCGTTACATAGATTTACGTCGTCCTGAAATGTTTAAGCGTATGCAATTTCGCGCTAACGTTATTAAAATCTTACGTGATTATTTACATGCCCATAACTTTATAGATGTAGAAACACCTATTCTAACTAAAGCTACTCCAGAAGGCGCGCGTGATTATTTAGTGCCAAGCCGTACCTATCCGGGCGAATTCTTTGCGTTACCGCAATCACCACAGTTATTTAAACAATTACTAATGATTGCCGGATTTGATCGCTACTATCAAGTGGTGCGTTGTTTTAGGGATGAAGATTTACGTGCCGATCGCCAGCCGGAATTTACACAGTTGGATATCGAGACTTCGTTTTTAAATGAAACAGAAATCATGGCTTTGATGGAAGAAATGATTCGCAGATTATTTAAAGAAGCATTGGATGTAACATTACCGAGTCCATTCCCATGCATGACTCATGCTGTTGCTGTGGCGCAGTACGGTATCGATCGCCCCGACTTACGTAACCCGTTGTTACTGGTAGAAATCGCCGATCTAGTACGTAACGTCGAGTTGCCAGTATTTGCGACCGCAGCGAACGATCCTGGCTGCAGAGTAGTAGCGATGCGTGTGCCAGCGGCTGCAGAAAAAATGAGCCGTAAGAATCTAGATGAACTCAACGAGTTCGTCGCAATCTATGGTTCCAAAGGCGTGGCTTATATTAAGGTTAATGATGTTAACGCCGGGCGTGATGGCTTGCAGTCCTCGATACTAAAAAACATTAGTGATGACAAAGTATTACAAGCAATTTTAGAACGCACTGCAGCGCAAACTGGCGATATTATCTTTTTTGGTGCAGGTAATGCGAAGATTGTTAACGATTCGATGGCGGCGTTGCGTAATAAATTAGGCGCAGACTTAGGGTTGCTCAAGGGCGAGTGGTGTCCATTGTGGGTTACTGATTTCCCTATGTTTGAAAGAGACAGCGATAACACGCGTTGGTGTTCGGTACACCATCCGTTTACGGCACCAAAAGTTGACACTTTGGAAGAATTCAAAGCGTCTGATCCAGCTACAGTATTAGCACGCGCATACGATTTAGTCATGAATGGCACCGAATTGGGCGGTGGTTCAGTACGTATTCACACTCAAGAAATGCAGCAAACGGTGTTTGATCTGTTAGGTATTAATCCAGAGCAAGCACAAGAAAAGTTTGGGTTTTTATTGGATGCTTTAAAATCTGGCTGTCCGCCGCATGGTGGTTTGGCATTTGGTGTGGATCGTTTGGTGATGTGGATGACGGGCTCGACTTCAATACGTGATGTTATAGCATTTCCGAAGACGCAATCTGCGAAGTGCCCATTAACCGATGCGCCTACCAGTGTTCCGGCGGTGCAATTGCGGGAATTAGGGATCCAGACAATAAAAAAATAGCGAATTAACCTTGCTACCAATTCCACATGGTACCGGATTGATCCATGTGTTTGGTAACAAGTTCGCTTAACTTGTCAATTTCAATAAGCTCTTCGTAGGTTAAGATAAAATCACAGCATTTAGCATTGTTTTGTACTTGCTCAAGATTACGCGCTCCGACTATAGCAAAGGTATGTGGTCGTGAAATTAACCAATGTAAAGCTATGTTACTAATCGTAGTGTGATATTTTTCAGCATATGGTTGTAATTCGGTTAATATTTTTTCAACATGTACAAAAATTTTTGGATCCATAAATTTATTACGCGCGCGATGATCACCTTCTTGAAATTTATGATTTTTATCGAATTTACCAGTTAAAATGCCTTGTGCTAATGGCGAGTAGGCCAAAATCGAAATATTATTGGCACGGCAAAATGGGTTAGTCTCTTGATCGTAAGGGCGCCATATTAATGAGTATGGTGGTTGATTACTAACAATATCAGCGTACTGCATAGCTTCTTGAATTTGTGTTTTAGAAAAATTCGACACCCCAATATTTAATATTTTTTCTTCAGCTTTTAAAAAATTAAGCGCATCCATAGTTTCTTGGATTGATACAACTTCAGAGTTAAAAGTGCCTGCTGGCCAATGAATTTGGTATAAATCGATATAATCAGTTTGTAAATTCTTTAATGACTCTTCACACTCAGATATGACCTGGTTATATTTAAGTTTATTAGGTGGCACTTTAGTAGCAAGATAATATTGTTCACGAGCTACCGATTTTAGCGATGTCCCTATGACTTGTTCTGAATGTCCATCGCCGTAACCTGGTGCAGTGTCTATAGTGTTAATGCCTAAATCCAACGCACCGCGAATGGCCTTGCTCGTTTCGCGATCATCGATATCGGCCCACATATCTTTTCCTGCTTGCCAGGTACCTAAAATAATCTTTGAGGCATTGATGGTTGATGTGCCGATAGTGTCATAGCGCATTTGGTGATTCTCCTGTTTTGAAGTAGCGTAAAATATGCTGGTCTGGTGTTAACAGCGTGAAGCCGTCAGATTTTGCTTGTGCTACAAGCAAGCGATCAAAAGGGTCAGAATGGATTGGGGGTAATTTTTCCAATTCTTGAATATGCTTTATATCTAAATTTATCCATGAAAAACCTGTTTCTTCAACTACCGATATTAGATTGCTGGGTGATTCTAATTTACCCAAAGATTTCTTGATTGCTATTTCCCAGTAGCTCACAACACTAACCGCAACGTAATTGTGTTCGTTGGTTAGTATATCTATATAGGGGCCGATCTTGTCTTTATTATCAGAGAGAGCCCATAGCAGTACGCAGGTATCTAATAAATACTTCATTTAAAATGCCTTGTAAAATCATTTGGTAATTCATCAAAATCTTCATGAATTTTAATTTTATTCTTCCATAGCCCTAATTTTCTACTACTAATTTGGTTATATTCGATTAGTTGTGCTATTGGTTGGCCGTTTTTGCAGATTATTATGGTCTCGTGCCCATTTTTTACTTGATCAAGGTATTTTGACAAATTAGTTTTGGCGTCATGAATATTTATAAATTGCATAGTTTTTCTCTTAAGGATGCAGTTATAGATTAGTTTAGCTAAACTTAGCTAATTAATCAAGGCGACGCATGTTTGCGTAAATATAGAAGTATACAATTATCTTGGCATGTATATATATATGTTGACTTTTCTTGGCTTAAGTATACACTTATGTATACTTAGTGAATTTGGCTATGCCAAGGACTCGATTATGGTTGTAAAATCCGTAGCATCGAAGCTTTATCGGGATATTGTTAATAATGCCCTAGCTGGGTGGTTAGAGCGAGATAAGTTCATAAGTCCGCCTCCTGGGGGATGGATTTTTTGCATTAGGAAATCTTTAAACATGTCTGGTGCGCAACTCGCGCGTAAATTAGGGGTTACCCGCGCACGTGTTGCCAAAGCTGAACGATCCGAGTTAGATGGAGCTATTACTATAAACTCAATGCGAAACATCGCAGAAGCCTTAGGATGTAAATTTGTATACGCTATAGTCCCAGTTGGGGACATAGATACAGTACTTTTAAAGCAAGCTAGAAAAAAAGCCGAGGCTATAATCAAGACTACTAATCAGCATATGGCTTTAGAGGGGCAAGAGCTATCGGGTCAAAAAATAAGTTATGAAATAGCCAGACTTACAGAGCAGTTACTAAGAGACATGCCACATGACTTCTGGGAAAATTAGGAGAAGATCTCAACTAATATAAACCTATAGGGTTAAACTCATGGAACAAACCATTATTCTAGGTGACGTAAACATTACCTATTTACTTAAAGCGGCCTCGAAATTCAAAGAAATTCTGCAGTTACCTAAAAATGAAATTACAAGAGACGCAGCAATTCAGCGCTTTGAGTTTACTTATGAATTAGTTTGGAAAACATTAAAGCGGATTTTATCGGTTAAAGGTATCACAGTAAATAATCCACGCGATGTATTTCGAGAGGGTGGCAAACAAAACCTAATCTCTAATGTTGAAGCATGGTTTAAAATTATAGAGTACCGTAACAAAACTACGAACGTATATAATGAAGATATGGCAGATGAAATTTACGCGGCTTTATCAGGCATTAATGACATGATTCAAAAATTCATTGTAACATGTATATCTTTGGAAAAGTCATGACTAAGATATGGTTGACTGAAGCGCAGTTAGCAGAAGTAAAATCTTGCTTCCCGACAAACTCTCTATATCAGGGCCATTTGATGAACAGTTGTTATTCTAAATATTATGGCATAAATGGGACGACACAAGGTCGTCCCCTACAGTCCAACATGATTATTTAGATTATTCTGCAATTTGAAACTAATAAAAGGCACATATTTAGGACTAATACTCAAAAATCTAGCGCTGTAATGTAGGGGACGACCTTGTGTCGTCCCATTTGAGGCATTTAAACTAGATTAGCAACAAAATAATTATATCAAATGCTCTTAATTATCTATGTACACAACTGTTCATGAAATGACCCTACTCTCTATATGGCCAGTAATGGCCACCAACGCTAAAAATCCTGTATAATGCCCCCTTTAATCAATAGATCCCGAGGTAGCAGGAGTTTAATATGGCCGGTCATAGTAAGTGGGCGAACATAAAGTTTCGCAAAGAAAAACAAGACTCAAAACGTGGCAAACTATTTACTAAGTTGATCCGCGAAATTACTGTCGCCGCCAGTATTGGTGGTGCCGATGCTAACGCCAACCCGCGTCTGCGTATGGCCCTCGACAAAGCTTGGGCGGCTAACATGACTAAAGACGTTATCGATCGTGCTATTAAGCGCGGTGTTGGCGGCGAGGACGAAGCTAATGTCGAAGAAATTAATTACGAAGGTTACGGTCCGGGCGGAGTAGCTGTAATGGTCGAGTGCCTATCCAACAACCGCAACCGTACCGTATCTGAAGTACGTCATGCCTTTGCTAAATCTGGCGGCAACTTGGGCACCAACGGTTCAGTAAGTTATTTGTTTGCCAGCGTTGGGCAAATCATGGTCGATCCGACCCCCAATACCGAAAAAGTTATCGAGATTGCTATCGAAGCTGGTGCCAATGAAGTCGATACCGAAGCAGATGGTAGTGTCGTAATCGAAACTGCCCCAGAAACATTTACAGCGGTAAAAGAAGCGCTTGAAAAAGGTGGCTTTACATTGAGCGTTGCTGAAATATCTATGGTGGCAAGTACCGAGGTCAGTTTGGATGCGGAATTATCTGAGCGGGTTTTGAAACTAATAGATGTATTAGAAGATTTAGATGATGTACAATCAGTGTATACCAATGCGGAATTAGCAGAAGAGGTCATGACTCAGAAATAATGTTGATACTAGGGATAGACCCCGGCTCAATTACACTAGGTTATGGAATCGTGCGACATGAGCGCAATACGGTTACTTATGTTACCAGCGGTTGTATTAAAGTCGGAAAGTTAGAACTGCCGCAACGCTTGCGTCAGATTTACGTGGATCTAACCCAAATCATCAATCAGTATCAACCGCAATTAGTAGCCATAGAAAGAGTCTTTATGCATAAAAATGCCTCGAGTGCATTAAAACTTGGCCAGGCTCGCGGCGTTGCCATTGCAGCTGCTGCCTGCCAAGAGTTACCTGTTGCAGAATATTCAGCCCGCGAGGTGAAACAAGCAGTGGTTGGTTATGGCAATGCAGCTAAAGCACAGGTGCAGCATATGGTAAAAACTATTTTGAATCTGAATGGCTTGCCTGCAGCTGATGCTGCCGATGCTTTGGCAATTGCGTTGTGTCATGGCAATAATGCTATACGAGGAAATTTATGATCGGACAGTTACGCGGCATTCTTACGGTGAAAAAACCTCCGTATCTTATCGTCGACGTCAATGGCGTTGGTTACGAGTTACAGGCTTCGATGACTACTATGTATGCATTGCCAGCAGTTGGCAAAGAAGTATTCTTATTTACCCATTTTGTCGTACGTGAGGATGCACAGCTACTATATGCATTTGCAGATGAATCTGAACGCCTGGTGTTTAGGCAATTAATAAAAATATCTGGGGTAGGGCCGAAACTAGCATTAACCATTTTGTCCGGTATGAATGTTGCGAGTTTTGTTCAATGTATTGAAAATCGCGATGTGAGCCGTTTAGTTAAGTTACCTGGTGTGGGCAAGAAAACTGCTGAACGTTTAGTTATTGAAATGGCCGATAAACTAAATAAAGATTTTAGTAGTACGCAGCAAAACTTTAGCGAAGTAATCTTAGATAGCACTCACGACGCGGAAAGCGCCTTAGTGTCACTCGGCTATAAAGCGCAAGAAGCACAAGCCGTAATACGCAAAATATATGTAGCAGATGCAGATAGCCAGACACTAATTCGCTTAGCTTTGCAATCAATGGTCAAATAAGGTGTGTATATGATTGAAGAAGATCGCCTAACAGACGCCAAAGAGCATATTATCGATGAAGATATATATAATTCCATTCGTCCAAAGTTACTCGATGATTATGTAGGGCAATCTCAAGTCCGCGAACAGATGAGCATATTCATAAGTGCTGCGCAAAAGCGCGGCGAGTGTTTAGATCACATTTTAATTTTTGGTCCGCCTGGGCTGGGAAAAACGACGTTGGCGCATATTATTGCGCAAGAAATGCGCGTATCGCTACGCCAAACATCTGGTCCGGTAATTGATAAAGCTGGAGATCTAGCAGCTTTGTTAACAAATTTACAGCCAGGAGACGTGTTGTTTATAGATGAAATACACCGTTTAAGTCCGGTAGTGGAAGAAATTCTATATCCAGCAATGGAAGATAGGCAATTAGATATTATGATTGGCGAAGGCCCTTCAGCGCGATCAATAAAATTAGACTTACCACCTTTTACTTTAATTGGGGCTACTACGCGCGCTGGTCTTTTAACTTCACCATTGCGAGATCGTTTTGGTATAGTGCAACGTTTAGAATTTTATACTCCAGAAGAATTGCAGCAGATAATTATACGTAGTGCCAAAATTTTTAACGTTAGCATTGAAGCCGCTGGTGCCGCAGAAATTGCATGTCGTTCTCGCGGCACGCCAAGAATAGCAAACCGGTTGTTACGTCGGGTGCGCGATTATGCGCAGATGCAGGATGTGCCGCATATCGATGTAGCAGTAGCTGATTATGCATTGAAAGCATTGGGAGTCGATAACGTTGGCTTTGACAATATGGACCGTTGTCTATTACAAGCGATTATCGATAAATTTTCTGGCGGGCCGGTTGGAATCGATAGCTTAGCGGCCGCCATTAGTGAGGAGCGTGGTACCATCGAGGATGTACTCGAACCCTATTTGATTCAACAGGGGTATTTAATGCGAACCCCGCGAGGGCGAGTTGTTACCGATAAAGCTATCCAGCATTTTGCATTACGGGTTGCGGATCATGTTTGAACACAATATGTTGGTTAGAGTATATTATGCAGATACCGATGCCTTTGGGATCGTATATCATGCGAATTATTTACGTTTTTGCGAAATGGCACGTACTGAATCCTTGCGCGAATTAGGAATTGGGCTACCATATTTGATGACAGAATATGGAATTCAGTTTGCAGTGGTTACAGTCACTCTTACTTATCATAAGTCAGCTCGATTGGACGATCAGCTGTTGATAGTGTCTACTATAAGCCATATTGGTCGCGCGAGTGTGACTTATAAGCAGGATATTTATCTTACTGACAGACAGGGCGATCTATTATGCTCTGTAGAAATAAAATTAGTTACGGTAGACCAAAACATGCGCCCGTGCGCGTTACCGGAAGCCTTAAAAATGGAGATTGTTTAGATGACCCCAGATATGTCACTACTGAGTTTATTTACAAATGCGAGCCTGCTGGTGCAAAGCGTTATGCTATTGTTATTGGCAGCTTCTATTTATTCATGGACCATTATTTTTCAACGCGGTAAATTCTTGCGTACCTGCAAATCTGCAACCGCTGACTTTGAATCAAATTTTTGGTCTGGCATAGATTTATCAAAACTCTACAATAAATTGTCGATACATCATAAGAAGCTAGTTGGTTTGGAAGCAATTTTTGTTGCTGGTTTTAAAGAATACGTGCGTTTGAAAAAACAGAATGTGCAACATTCCGATGCTTATGTCGAAAGTGTACAACGTGCTATGCGTATTAGCCTAGCTACAGAAGAATCACGTCTTGAACAAAATTTATCGTTTTTAGCAACTATACAATCCATGAGCCCATATATAGGGTTATTTGGAACTGTATGGGGAATAATGAATTCGTTTCGCCAGTTAGGTGTGGTGCAGCAAGCAACTTTATCTATGGTTGCTCCTGGTATTTCGGAGGCATTGATTGCTACGGCTATGGGCTTGATTGCCGCGATTCCAGCAGGAATCGCATATAATCGTTATATTACAAATGTTGATACTTTATCTCTTAAATATCGTATGTTTGCTGAAGAATTTATTAGCATTATGCAACGTCGCGGGGACCATAACGATGCTTAATATTGAACCGCGTAAGCGCCGTTCTATTGCAGAAATCAATGTAGTACCCTACATCGATGTGATGTTGGTATTACTAGTAATTTTCATGGTAACGGCACCAATGATCAATCAAGGTGTTGCGGTAGATTTACCTACTGCTAGCGCCAAGGCATTACCTAAAGAAGCTGCTTTACCAATTATTGTTAGTGTTAATAGTAAGGGTGAATTATTTTTAAACATTAGTGTTGATCCTCAAAGCCCAATACACGCCGGCAAGTTACAAACCGAGGTAGCTGCAGCGCTATCATTAGATCGTAAACGTCCCGTGATGGTAAAGGCAGATAAACGCGTAAGTTACAATACAGTACTTGATGCAATGGTATTATTGCAGCAAGCTGGGGTCCCGAGTGTAGGACTAGAAACAATGAGCAAAGGGTAGATGCGATCGATTAGGTTATCTAAAAGTCTTATTTTATCGATTAGCTTGCACGTGATGTTTTTTGCGGCTTTACTTACGACTATGTCATTAGAGGTTAAGCAACCGCCAATAGTGATTAATTTAGCCAAAAATCCAGGGAATGATAAAAAAATTGTGCAGGCAGCGTTGATAGATAAACGCGCCGTTGATCTTGCCAACCAGAGGCGGGCTACAGAAGCAAAGTTGCAGCAAGAAAAAATTCTTGAACAAATCCGTGCCGAGGAACAAGTGCGTTTAGAGGCCGAGCAAGCCAAACAGGCCATCGAATTAGCTGCTGCATTGAAGGCTCAACAACAAGCGATGTTAGAGCAAACCAAAAAAGCTCAAGAGCAAGCGAAGTTAGATCAGCAAGTACTAGTTAAACAGCAATTGGCACAGCAACAACTCGTGAAACAACAGGCTGCAGCAAAGCAGCAACAAGCAGCTGCAGTAAAAGCACAACACGATAGGATTGTAGCGGAACAACAAGCGATGCTGGAAGCAGAGGTCGACAAGTATCGTGCTGAGTTTGCAGCGGCAATCGAAGAGAATCGCATTTTATCTTCTGTATTTGCTGGGGATATTCGTTGTAAACTTAAAATCGTGTTGTTGCCAGATGGTTCAATCTTGAATATAAAGGTGTTAGAGTCTAGCGGTAATGTTGCTTATGATGAGATGTCTACTAAGGCTGTATACAAAAGTGCGCCATTCCCAATGCCTCAAGATAAAGAGTTATACAAACAGTTACGCGAAGTAATATTATCGTTTAAAAATGGAGAGCAATAAGTTGAAGCATTATAGATTGTTGTTAGTTTTTATTGCTTTGTTTAGTACCGCTGTTATAGCCAAGCCATTATATATTGAAATAACAGGTGGTCAAAACGTAGGCATACCGATTGCAGTGGTACCTTTTTCTTCGGTGGTTCCAAATGATCCTATCGATCGTATGGTTGAAGTAGAAAATATTGCTGCAATAATAAAAAACGATCTACAAAATAGCGGTCATTTCCGGACCCTTAGTGTAGCTAACGATCCTAATCTTCCTAGATCTTCTGTAGATGTAAAGCCAGGCTTTTGGAAAAATTATGGTGCCGAAAATTTATTGCTGGGTTCTATAATACCTAAAGGCAATGGTGTTTATGATATAAGTTTTCAGCTAATCGATATATATCAAGACAAACAACCGCCGTTATTAAATGTGCGTTTCCATAATAGATCTCCTTCGCAATTTCGCGCTTTAGCCCATTATATCAGTGACATGATATTCAAAAAGCTTACAGGGGTGCGTGGCTTTTTCTCTACGCGTATCGCCTACATAACGGTCGAGCGTTATAAGAATGAAACGGTACATACTTTAACAGTCGCTGATGCAGATGGTTTCAACGATAAACCAGTGGTGTCTGCTAATTACCCGCTTATGTCGCCGCGTTGGTCCCCGGATGGCAAGAAGATCGCATTTGTGTCGTTCCGAGGCGGACGCTCATCTATCAACATAGTGACTTTAGAGACCGGCAAGATTGAGATGATAACCAGGTTCCCTGGTATTAACGGTGCACCAGCCTGGTCGCCAGATGGCAGACAATTGGCAATAGTATTATCTAAAGATGGTGCGCCAAAGCTGTATGTTTTGAACCTAATTTCTAGAGACTTACGTCAGTTAACTAATGGCGGGGCAATCGATACCGAACCATATTGGCATCCGGACGGACAATCGATACTATTTACTTCAAATCGTGGTGGCAAACCGCAAATATACCGGGTACTATTGCAAACAAGAGAGGTGACGAGGGTGACCTTTAAGGGCGACTATAATGTTACACCGTCATTAACACCAGATGGTAAACAATTAATAATGTTACATCAGAGTGAGAAAGGCGCATATAATATTGCAGTGCAAGATCTAAGCAGCGGGAAACTTAGGATCATCACTAAGGCCAATTTGGATGAATCGCCTACTTTGGCACCAAATGGCATGATGGTACTTTACGGCACGCGCGAAACAGATCAGAATGTGCTGGGTGCAGTGACCCTAGATGGAAAGTTTAGAATGCGCTTGCCAGTACAAGATGGTAACGTTAAAGAACCGGCGTGGTCGCCGTTTCTGGTAGAAAGTTGACAGTAATACGTGCTTTAACAGGAGAAATAAATATGTCATTTAAGAAGTTGGCTACAGCAGTTATAGTTAGTGGTGTAGCATTTGGTCTAGTCGGCTGTACTGCTAGCAAAAATCGTAATGCCAGCAATGAATACACAGATAGCAATGGTGTAAAAACAGCTAGCAATTTTTACGGCGAAGTATTAAGCCCAGAACAAGAATTGGCGTTATTGAATCAAAAGGTTGTACATTTTGGATTTAATGATTCAAGACTAACTACACAAGATGAACGTGTTCTAAATGTGCATGCTAAGTACATGTTAGATCACCCAAATATTTCTTTACGCATTAAGGGTCACACCGATGAGCGTGGCGGGCGTGAATTTAACGTAGCTTTAGGCGAACGTCGTGCGCAAACAGTTGGTAGATTCTTAGAAACTAAGGGCGTACCAAGCACCAGACTTTCTGAAGTTAGCTATGGTAAAGAACAGCCAATAAATCTAGAAAGCAACGAAGTTGCTTGGGCAGAAAATCGTCGCGCGGAACTAGAATACGGGGAAATTGGCTAATGCGTTTTACCCAATCTTGGTTGGCAGTAGGCGTAATAATTGTTGCAATGACTTTGCCTAGCAGTAGCTGGGCAAAGTCTGAGCTAGATTCGCGAATTACTCGGATAGAAAATATAGTCGAGAATGAATTAAACATAGGCCTAATCAATCAGCTAGATGCTTTGCAGCAAGAGATCCGCGAGCTGCGAGGCAAAGTAGAAGAACAGCAAAATGCCATGCAGGCATTGAATCAAAAACAGGATAAACTGTTTGTAAATTTAGATACCCGTTTAAATAGTTTAGATACTGTTACTAATACTGATACTCCCACAGATAAAACTACCAAATCAGAACAAGAAGTCTTTGATGCAGCGTATAAGCTGATGAACACTAAAAAATATGATTCTGCAATAACAGAGTTTAAAGATCTCTTATGGCAGTTTCCAGAAGGTACTCATGCCGCGAGTGTGTATTACTGGTTAGGTGAAATATATTTGCTACAGTGGCAGCAAAATCGTGCTGATCTGGCATTATTAGAGCAGGCCAAACAATCCTTCACTACTGTTACGGCCAAATACCAGGGTGACACTAAAGAAGCTGATGCACTGTTAAAGCTTGGGATGATCGAGATCGATTTAGGCAATTGGACGCAAGCCAAGGAAATTTTAACCCAGGTAATACAGAAGCAGCCAAATTCGTCGCGCGCACGGATAGCAGAAGGTAAATTACAACGAATCCAACAACAATAACTCATTCTCTATAGTCTTGTGATGCTCCAAAATACCCCACTGTTTACGTAGTTCCATAAATTTATTATTTTGAATCGCGTCTCTTATAACTTGCATTAATTCATTCATGAAATAAGCATTATGTTGCGACAATAATGTATGTGCTAAAGTTGGTTCGGCTTTTAATAGGTAATGTATATAGCCGCTACTATAGTTACTACAAGTGGCACAGCTACAATCAGGCTCTAAAGGATCCTGATTCAATTTATATTTGCTATTACGTAAATTGATATGCTCTCTGGATTCATCGTCGGGACGATGCCATGGTTTTACCAATGCCCCACCATGTCGTGCAATTCGAGTTGGATGTACGCAATCAAAGGTATCTACGCCGTGTAACACGCCATTGAAGATATCTGTAATACAGCCGATGCCAAGCAAGTGTACGGGGCGATCTCTAGAAAGCATACTCATGGTTAGTGCGACTACATCATACATTTGTTGTTTATTGGCGCCTAAAGAGCCGCCAACTGCATGCCCGAAGAATTCGTTACTGTTAACAAAATCTACGCTCTGTTTGCGTAAATCTGGGTAAACCCCGCCTTGTACAATACCATATAATTTTTGAGTACCATTATCGTGTCGTAAATATTCCTGCAAACTACGCAATGCCCAACGGTGTGATCGGTCCATCGAGCCTCGCGTATATGATTTATCAACGTGAAACGGCGTACATTCATCCAAAACTACAATTAGATCTGCTCCTAAGCCACGTTGCACACGTACGGATTCTTCGGGTGTTAATAAAAACTTTTTGCCATCTATGTAAGATCTAAACTCTGCACCTTCTTCGCTTAGGCGTAATAAGGTTTGATCTTGTGCCAGCATGCGGCGCCCTTTTATTTCATCGGCAATGTTACCCGAGCCTAGACTAAAAATTTGAAAGCCACCAGAATCAGTAAGCATGGGTCCATGCCAGCCAGTAAATTTTTGTAAACCCCCATGCGCTTGCATAACTTCCGGACCCGGCTGCAGCATCAGGTGATAGGTATTAGATAATATAATTTGTGTATTAGCTGCTTTAAGCTGTTCAACAGTTAATGATTTCATGGCTGCGCGTGTAGCACAAAAAATAAATGCGGGAGTTTCTACAGTACCGTGCGGTGTTTGTAACAATCCTAATCTGGCCGCATGAGGACCATGTTTTAATATTTCAAATGAAAATTTTGGTTCTATTTGGTGCATAGTTATAGCTCATATACATAAAAGGAGTGAAGGAGATATTTAAAATTATTCTAATTACCTGAGAACTTAATACATAACCGAAAAATAGCTCATGCCAACTAATAGAAGTTTCACTTAGAAGCATCCAGGCCAAGAAACTAAATATAAACGTATCAACTACGCCGGATACAAACATTGCAGCATTTTGTCTAAACCAAACTAATCTCTGTTTTGTTAAGATGCGTAACCGGTTAAATATCAAAATATCTAACCATTGGCTACAAATATAAGCTGCTAAACTCGCTATTAAGATTCGTGAAGATGGCGTAAACAATTGTAGCATGGCGGTGTAATTGCTATGCGCTGTGTTCAAAGATTGGTTAGTGTTAATGTCTGGTAAAGGATGCCCTAGTGCTAGCAACATCCATAATATAACTAGTATTTGTGTCCAAAAACTTAGGGTAATGGATTTTTTAGCATATTCTATACCGTAATGCTCGGTGATAAGATCATTTACAAAGTAGGTGGTAGTGAATATTACTGTACCTAATGCCACTGGCTCGGAAAAATATTCATATTGAGTAAAACGTAACACCTGGATATTAGCGAATATAATGGCTAAAGCATTGTAGACATATAAGCCAAAAACGCCATAAGTTCTGAATAGAGCTAAAATAGCGACAATGCAAACTAAAAATAGCCACAAAGTCAACGCTTCTGCGGACATATGGCCTTGTAACCAGAAAATACTTTCGCGTATAAGGGTGTCCATAATTAATTAGTGCCAGTTTTCTATATAAATATTTTAAGTCGCAACTTTACCCTACAACCGGCGATTATTCAAGAGTAGAACCCTAGCCCAAACAATGTTAGTTAGTTTTATTAATATAGAAAGCGGCATGTCAATGGTTACCACTTGACGATGGCACTAAATAATGTATAATCTCAGCCTTCGGGTCGTTAGCTCAGGCGGTAGAGCAGTAGACTTTTAATCTATTGGTCGAAGGTTCGAGTCCTTCACGACCCACCAATTCTCTTTAGCTGTATGCAGGCAATCTTATCTTTTGTTTTTCATTATTTGTGTTTGCAACAGATTTATTATCTGCCTTGCACGCAACACTGTTATACAAATCCTTGGCATATGCGATTATTGGCGATACCAAATTTTCAGGATCGGTCTCTGTATTAATCTCTGCTATTGTAGTAACAATTGGATTGGTAATGCCAGGGTTCAACATGCGCTCCTTAAAATGATCTAAACAAGTGTTGACATAAAATTCTCCCGAGTTGCGTTTGTAAACTGGTTCACCATGTTGCATTAACTCGCGCACATTTACATAATGCGCCTTGAGTTTTGGATTACATTTGAACTCTTTAACGTATTGCAGTACATCTGCATTCACAGCGCGGGCCATACTGCAGTTTTCGGGAATTTCCTGGTCGTTGTGTACAAACAGAGCTTTTGCATCTCCTGGGTTCAGACGATTAATTTTAGTAAATGCATGCGCCGCATCAATATTTAATCTGAAAATTCTTATGGTGCTATTTACTAGGTAATATGCTAAAAAACTAACAGCAGATCTAACAAACCTGATATCACTCAAATACTCATATACCGCTTGCTGGGCCTTAGTACTGGCCACCACTGCTAAATTAGCGAAGGTGCGGTCTGCAATTACCTTAATGCGCTGATTTTTTTCTTGATATTGTGCCGCTACAACAACAGCTATCGCTGCACCAAAACCATGCCCCATTACTACAATATTATCGTGGGGTATGCCATTGTTATGTAGATTATCTATTATAGAGCGAATTGCTAATTGATAATCATCCGGATTTTGGTTTGTACCCTGGCCTATATTTGCGGGATTAAAGCCTATAACATTAGTATCAGAATTTGCCAGCTGATACATCTCGTGTTCAAATTTTTCGTAACAATTGCTATAGTCATATAAAACCAGAATATACAGTTTGCTGGCATTATAAATATTTACAGCGTCATCGGTTACCAAATCGGCAGAGAAATATCTGCGGAAATTAGGATCGAGGTGCAATGTTGAAATTTCGCCACGACCCATATTGCCATTTAAATCGTAAAGTAAGTGTATTTTAAAGATATCGGATGTTATTGCTGAAAGATTAAAACCGCTCTGCCAATAATTGAACCTGTACTCATTAGCTTTTTGCTCCTGTGGTGCTGGATGGATAGTGCTAAACAATTGATTTCTAGCTGCTGTGACTGATGTCGTTAATTTGTTTTTAAGATCGTTTACTAATGTCATTATCTCGCTCCGACGTAATAAAAATGCAATGTTAGCGCATTTTTGTAGTCGTTTAACTCGCAAAAATCGTTATCAATAATAAGATAGTAGACAATAGTTTTAATTTGGTACTAGAATTAGTCGTGAACCAAATAGTTACAAATAATGGGATTGCGCAATGAATATTCGTTTAATCGGCAGCGGTGTGATGCTTACGGTATTATATTCTGGCTGTGCATGTGCTGAAGGTGTTGCGCTTGGAGACATGGCAAATACCCTATTGGTGGGTGGTGGCATTTTAACTAAGCTAATGTGGGCTGTGTGTATCGTGGTTGGCATTGCGCTTATTGCTGCAGCATTTACGCAATTCCAAATTCATCGCCGTAATCCAAAGCTAGTGCCTTTAACCACCCCGGTTTTATATTTAATCTTGGGTATTATTGCGATTGCTATTCCGTTTGCTGGCCAAGTAGAAGGATTCTTAAGTAGTGGTCAGAAGGGTGTGGGTGGTGCAGCTGTGACGCGATCACCAGCGGTAGGTACAAAACATTATGAACCTACCGATATCGACGCGCCGATTTACTAAACCTTTTTAACTCGTTGGATTAGTTCTTGCACTTCTTCAATTCGCGCCTCAATACGAGTTTTAGTTTTTTGATCGTTTTTTATATTTTCTAACCCAGTGCTTAATTGCGTTATGGCAGATCCAAAGTCGCCGTGTAATAAATACCATTCTGCATTGGCTTCGTATACGGCGACTTGATTGCCGAGCATACCTTCGCTTTGTCGCACGTACTCATAGTACATAGGTTCTGGAGTATGTAGTTGTTTATATTTTGCCAGTATTTTTTTTGCTTGCTTGGGATCTTTGGCTTGTAATAGTAGATCCGCATATTGTAATAATACTGCAGCACTATCCGGATAAACTTGCAGCAGGTGTTGGATGCGTTGCTTGGCCTGGGTAGTTCGATGCATCTGCATTTCGATATCTACCGCGGTTAGCTGAATTATCAAATCATCTGGGTAGGCGGTAATTAAACTGTCTAATGCGTCCCATGCTTGTTCAGGTTTGTCGTTTAACAGTAGTGCATAAGCATGTGCGTAATGTGCTGCTAACTTGTTACTGTAACGTTGTGTATTGAGAGTATGCTCTGATTCTTCTATAAAATGGTTTAAATTACTAGCGCTTTGCACGTTTATTCTTGCTTTCACTAAGTGGAACATGTTGGAATTGCTTTTACGTTTATAATGTAACTCGTTAGCACGATTACGTGTGTCTGCAATTCTAGATTCTGATAATGGATGTGTCAGTAAATATTCTGGTGGTTTATTATTATAGCGTAACTGATGTTCCATACGTTCTAGCATATTTGGCAATCCCTGCGGATCAAATTGTGCTTTCGCTAAAATTTGTACCCCGATACGATCCGCCTCGTGCTCATATTGGCGTGAGAAATTTAACATCTGTTGTGCTTGCCCAGCCAATGCTGGAATAATTAATTCTGGTACACCAAGTGCAATAGCTACTAATGATTCAGCTAACGTAACTGGCATAGCACGTTTGCTTTCCGTGATCTGCTGTAATAGATGTTGTTGCGAAACGTGTGCTAATTCGTGCGCCATAACCCCAGCTAATTCGCTTTCGGTATTGGTTACCATTATGAGTCCTGAATGCACTGCTACATGGCCACCAAAGAAGGCAAAAGCGTTTATAGAATCATCTTTAATAGCAAAGAATTTAATATGCAAGTCGTTATAAGGCATGCTCATATAAGGTGTGAGACGATTTCCAACATGTCGGATGTATTCATTCACTAAGGCATCTGGGTGAGCCAAGCCCGCAGCGCGGATTTCTCGCATCATCAAATCGCCCATTAAGCGCTCATCACTGATCGAGATAGCAGACCGAAACTCATTCCCCAAGTCAGGCAAATTGCTGGCAATGGCGGTGGCTGTTAGCCATTGGCTAAGAATAATGACTACAAAAGCTAAATAACGGCAAAATATCTTCATTGTATGTTGATCATCTACTCATAGTTTGAGAACATTCTATCATAGGGGTTATCCATAGAATATGACAACATACACCGTTACTACAGCCGATGATACTTACGACCTACAGCTGGATACTTGCGGGTTACGCTGCCCTATACCTATTATGCAGACCAAATCAGAAATAAGCAAGTTAACTAATGGTGGAAGATTGTTAGTTGTAGCGACAGACCCGAGCTATAATCTAGATTGTCGAGTGTTTATCAAACAGACCGGACATCTCTTGCTGGATTCGTGGCGCGAGGGTGACAAATTTTATTACGTATTGCAAAACAATATGTAGTCTAGAGTTTTAAGGCCATTGGAGGCATTGTGATTAAAGTCTTTAAAGGGTGGATGGATCGTTATTTATCAGACCCAGATGTAATCCTCTTGTTGGTATGGATTATCGCGGCACTGGCAGTAATATTAGTCTTAGGACATATTCTAATGCCGGTATTTCTTAGTGTTGCTATCGCTTTATTGTTACAATTTTGGGTCAATCTATTACAAAAACATAAAATATCGCGCACAGCGTCTTTTTGGATCGTGTACACAATATTTGCGACTGTATTTTTTGGGGCGATATTCTTCTTGTTACCATTGCTGTGGCGCCAATGCGTCAGTCTAGTGACAGAAATGCCGGTGCTGCTACAAAACGGTAAGAACGCACTTACAGACTTTATACATTCTAAACAAGACTATATTTCACAACAATATATAGATTCGATCGGCGCCAGTATATTGGCACAATCGCAAGATCTTGGAAAACGCGCCGTTACTCTATCGTTGGCAACTATACCAGGTTTAATAACCATAGCCGTATATCTTGTTTTGGTACCGTTGTTGGTATTTTTCTTCTTAAGAGATAACTTAGAGATAGTTACATGGATCAAACGTTTTGTGCCGCAGAACCGCGGTATGATTGGTAAGGTCTGGGTTGAAATGAATCAACAAATGGGTAATTACATACGCGGTAAGATCTACGAGATCCTAATTGTTTTTGTTTTTACTTACATGGTATTTTTATTTTTTGGCCTAAAGTATCAGATGCTATTAGCAAGTGTCGTCGCTTTATCAGTTATTATTCCTTATGTCGGAGTGGTTCTGGCTACGATCCCAGTTGCATTAGTTGGATATTTTCAGTGGGGTTTTACAGGCGGTGTTACCGGTGAATTTGCGTTAATGTTATATTCTTATTTATTTGTACAATTTGTTGACGGTAACATAATCGTGCCGTTGCTGTTTTCAGAGACTATGAATTTGCATCCGATCGCAATAATTGTCGCCATCTTGTTTTTTGGATCTTTATGGGGTTTTTGGGGCGTATTTTTTGCAATACCATTAGCAACCCTAGTTAAAGCCGTTATAAATGCTTGGCCCAAACAAAAAGAGGAACACCACCACCATCACCAGGTTGCTTAATCGCGCAATGGTTCTAGACCTGCATCAAGATTTAGGGCATCGCAATACAGCATAAATTTTTCGCGTAGTGTTGGTAGATGCGTCTTGATGGTGATGTTTACGTTAAACGTCATCGATGACATTCTGGTGCCGGTGTGCGCTAAATAAGTATGCGCGTTGACGTCTTCGATATTAATATCTTGCGAAGTAAAGAACTTTGCGAGGTCGTTGATAATCCCCTCACGATCGATGGTTACAGCGTGTACCAGATACGACATTGTTTGCAGCTGCGGTTGCTTGAGGGTAGTGCGGCGTACTGTGATAACTACACCTAATTTCTGCTCTAACAGGGGAAGGCTGGCTTCAATTTTTGCTATAGCGCCCCAGCTGCCTTCGATTAAAAGCATGATACCAAACTCATTTCCCAAAGAAGTCATTCTGGTGTTCAGGATATTGCCGCCACAATTGGTGAGGCTTTGCGTTAATTGGTTAACAACGTAAGGATTATCGGGTCCAAGTACGGTAATTACTAGATAACTGTTCAGTACTGCGGTCATGTTTTGGTATTTACCTTTTTATTATTAGGTTTCTATTTTAACAAAAATCTGCAAATGTGCTAGTTATTTCTGGGGTTTGGTTAATTATATTTTTTATACGCGATGGCGCCGTAGCCTTATGGTTAAGTTTCATACCTTAAAAATACGCTATAAGTGGCCATATCTACTATTGAAAACATAGATATGGCCACTTATAATGCTTTAAGTGGCTATATAGGCAGAAAAGTGATGATTGAAATAGTAGGTCGGCAGTTAGAGCAATCTATTTTAGGTGAAGTGCTTAATTCTAATGAAGCAGAATTCGTGGCTTTATATGGTCGTAGGCGTATCGGTAAAACGTATTTAATCAAAAGTTATTTTACTAATGCTAAACCCAGTATCTTTTTTCATATGACAGGCTTAAAAGATGGTTCGGTAAAAGCCCAATTAGAAATATTCGGTGATACTTTAAGAGAAACTTTCAATATCAATATTGCCAATCCTACAACGTGGATGAAAGCATTTGCCATGCTTACAGAATCTACTAAGCAATATAGCGTTAATCAAAAAATAATTATTTTTTTAGATGAATTACCTTGGATGGCATCGCCGCGCTCCAGGTTATTGCAAGCGCTAGATCATTTTTGGAATACCAAATGGTTGTATAATAATAACTTGAAAATTATAGTTTGCGGATCAGCAGCATCTTGGATGCTAGATAATATTGTTAACGCTAAAGGTGGTTTACATAATCGTTTAACTCGTAGAATTAATTTGCAGCCATTCACACTCATAGAGGCAAAAGAATATCTTAGCTATCGTGGTGTTAAACTAAATAATGATCAGATTTTAGAATTATATATGGCTATAGGGGGTGTCCCGCATTATTTAAAAGAAATTAAGCCAGGATTATCGGCACAACAAATAATTAGCAAGATTTGTTTCAGTCACGGCTCATTACTCTTAACAGAATATGATAATTTATTAGCCTCACTTTTTAAACATAGCGCTATATATGAAGAGATACTGGCTATTCTTGCTAAGCATCCAGGTGGAATTGATAAAAAAATCATTGCGCAAAGAGCTACTAAATCTACATTAGGTGGTAGACTCAGTAAACGCTTAGATGAATTAGAAAGCGCTGGATTTATAAAAAAATTTATTCCTTATGGTAATACTAGTAAAGATTCATATTATAAATTGATTGATGAATATACCATATTTTATTTGAAATGGATTGCACCGCATAGAAGCGATATTGATAATATGGATGATTTAATTTGGGAGCAGCTATGCTTAACCTCTGGCTATAAGTCTTGGTCCGGATATGCTTTTGAAGCCCTATGCTATAAACACATTAAATTAATTAAAAAAGCTATGCAATTGGAACGAATTAGCTCTAAAAGTGGCACATGGCGGTATGTGCCGAGCCGCGGCAGTTTAAATAAAGGGGCGCAGATCGATTTGATTTTTGATCGTATTGATAAGGTCATGTCATTATGCGAGATTAAATATACTACAGATCATTTTAACTTTGACAAAAAGGTCTATCAAGAATTACAACGTAAGCAAGCCGTGTTTCAAGAGCAAACAAAGTGCAACAAACAAATTTTTTGGTGTATGATTACAACTCTCCCGATTAAAAGAAATAGTTATTATGATGCCATAGTGTTACAAAATGTTGCAGTAAGCGATTTGTTTTAAATTTACTACATAGCTCACATCTGCTTGCCATTTCATTATGTTGATTTTTTTAGTTTTTGCGGATTTCTTGGTTCAATCCCTGTCAAAGTTTCGACGACTCCTTGAGAAATCACATCCGGATAGTTATATAACTTTGTTTGGTGGTTATTAATTATACTTAGAAATGGTTCAATATCCAAGCGCTAACCAGTATATAGGCTCGGCTGATCTTGTGGTTAGCGTGATTTCTTCGTATCATCATACCCTGAACAAGGCAAAAAGGGGTCTGTTATGTTGTCTGGTGGTTTTACCGGTAGCATAGTTGCGATAGTTACACCGATGTTAGCATCCGGCGAGGTGGATTTAGGGGCTTTCCGTAGCCTAATTTTATGGCACTTACAGGCCGGTACTAATGGTATTGTGGTGCATGGAACAACTGGTGAAAGCGCTACTTTAACGCCTGCAGAAAAATTAGATTTATTGCGTGTCGCCGTAGATACTGTGGCGGGGCGTATTCCTGTTATGGCTGGCACTGGCAGCTGCTCGACTGCTAATACGATTCAAGAGACGCGCGCTGCTGCAAGCTGTGGTGTCGATGCCTGTTTAGTTGTAACACCGTATTATAATCGTCCTACGCAACAGGGATTATATGAGCACTATAAAGCAGTTGCTGAAAGCACGGAATTACCTATTTTTGCTTATAATGTGCCGCGTCGTACCGGCTGCGACTTACAGCCAGCTACTTTAGCGAGCTTGGCTCATGTGCAAAACATAGTAGGTATTAAAGAGGCTACCGGAGATGTGCAACGTATCGACGCGATAAACGCGTTGGCAAGAGATAGATTTATACTATTGAGCGGCGATGATGCCAATGCGGTAGATTTTATTCGCAATGGCGGCCATGGTGTGATCTCTGTCACTGCTAATGTGGTGCCTGAATTAATGCAGCGCATGTGTGCTGCGGCGCTTGCTAGTGATTTTAATCTCGCGATAGAACTTAACGAAAAATTAGCTTTATTACATGCAGCATTAATGGCAGAATCGAACCCAATTCCCACTAAGTGGGCTTTAAATCACTTGGGTAAAATCGCATCTGGTATTAGACTGCCACTAACTCAATTATCACAGCCACTGCAATCCATGGTTATTAAGGCCATAGAAAAAACTGAGTGGAGCTTTACAGAGACAGCTGCGTCTACACAATTAAATGCAGCAGGATAAAAATATGCGAAAGTTAAACCCAAAAATTATAATGATAGTGTTAACTTTAGCACTAGCTGGTTGCACTTCCCTAAATAGCAGGTTTGGAGTAGACAACATGAATTACTCAGATGCTAAAGAGTTGCCGCATTTAAAGATGCCCGCGGGATCACTAGCATTAAGTAAGCGTTATGAAATTCCGCAGATCCCTGCCAGTAACCAGAGTGAAATTATAGAAAATGTTGTACCACCTGACTATGAAAAGGAATAAATTATCTTGTGGGCAATTTGAAGCCGTTACTAAAGTGGGCTGGCGGTAAGCGTTGGCTGTTGCCAGTGCTACAGGAGATCTGGCAACCATATACCGATGCAAAGTTGGTAGAGCCATTTACCGGTGGCATGGCAGTAGCACTAGGCTTAAACCCTAACACTGCCTTGTTAAACGATGCAAATGAACACCTAATTAATTTCTATCATCAGGTTCGCCAAGGTTTAGAAATAAAAAAACTGCTTCTAAACGACGCAGATTTTTATTATGAAACGCGCGATAATTTTAATGCCCTGATTGCCAAGAATAAGCATCTTACTAAAGCTGCAGCGATAATGTTTTATTATTTAATACGTACTGGATTTAATGGCTTGTGCCGCTTCAATAGCGATGGTGGCTTTAACGTACCGTTTGGACAACACACGAGTATAAATTACAAAATCAATTTTTCGGAATATCAGCGCTTGTTTAATACCTGGGAATTGATGCATGGGGATTTCAGCGCCATTAAACTATCTGGTGCTGAATTTATATACGCAGATCCACCGTATGATGTAGAGTTCACACGTTATAATGCGCAAGATTTTGTATGGGATGATCAGGTTCGTTTAGCTGAGTGGTTAGCAGGGCACGATGGGCCAGTGGTGGCATCGAATCAGGCTACGGCGAGGATCCAAGAATTGTACACAGACCTAAAGTTTAAAGTGTTTTTACTGCCAGCGCCACGCATGATCTCCTGTAATGGTGATCGCACCCCGGCGATCGAAATTTTGGCGGTGCGCAATGTAACTAGGGGTGTGTTATCTAAGTTGAAAACTACCTTGTCTTAATAATGTTCATTTACGCTTACGCTGTATCAAATAATGTAAACGGTGGCTTACGTTAAAATTTAAAGAACTATGTTGACTCAATGTTAATTAATGCTTACACTAAATAATATAAAGTAAGTCTTAATTAACATTAAGTGTAGGGTAAGGCCATGCGCCCAATAGCCTCTTTGCCAATACCAGTAAAAAAAGCGCTACATAAGTTAGGGCATGATATACGTGATGCACGTAGGCGGCGTCGTATACCTATGGGACTCATGGCCGAAAGATCTTGTATTAGTCGTGTAACATTAACTAAGGTTGAAAAAGGTGACCCATCAGTGGCTTTTGGGATTTACGCATCTGTATTGTTCGTTCTGGGTCTTACAAGTCGCCTAAGCGATTTAGTGGATGCCAACAATGATCTGGTAGGGCGTTCACTCGAGGAAGATCATTTACCACAGAGAATTCATCTACCAAAAAGCAAATGAGAAGAGTAAAAGATGACTGATAGAATGGTTCATGTTTTTGTTGACGTAAATGGTTTCGTAAATCATGTGGGTCAGTTATGGGCCCATTCAAGTAAAGGAAAGGATCGTGCTTCATTTAAATATGATGACGTTTGGCTGAATAACCCAGATCGTTTTGCAATAGAGCCCGCGCTTACCTTAGACACTGGATCATTTCATACTGATGACTCACGAAATATGTTTGGTGCAATTGGGGATTCTGCGCCTGATCGTTGGGGACGAATGCTTATACGACGCGCTGAAGCGCATCGAGCAAAAAATACTAACGAAAAAACGCGTACTCTAAATGAGATTGACTATTTGCTTGCGGTAAATGATGAGGTACGGCAGGGTGCATTAAGATTCAAAGAAGAAATTAACGGACCATACTTATCTCAAGCGACAACAACATCCATCCCACCATTAATTGATTTACCAAAACTGTTATCAGCAACGCAGAATGTAATCAATGATGACGAAAGTGATGCAGATCTAAAAATTTTGCTTGCGCCTGGAGGTTCGTTGGGTGGAGCTAGACCCAAAGCATCCGTTGTCGATCAAACAGGGCAATTGATGATTGCAAAGTTTCCCCGCATGGATGATCATTTTAATACAGTTCTATGGGAAGCGGTAGCATTAACGCTTGCGGCAGATGCAAATATTAATGTGCCGAAATGGCGTGTAGTAACTGTAAATAATAAACCAATTATTTTGATAAATAGATTTGATCGGGAAAAGAATAAACGTATTCCTTTCATTTCTGCGATGAGCATGATCGGAGCGAGAGACAACGAGCAGCATAGTTATCTTGAGCTTGTAGATGCTCTTAAGCAATATGGTGCACACCCAAAACAGAGTATCATTGATCTATGGAGACGTATTGTATTTAGCATTCTAATATCTAACACAGACGATCATTTACGCAATCATGGATTTATTTATGAGTTGCATAGAGGCTGGCAGCTTTCACCTCTATATGATGTAAATCCAACACCAGAGGACATTAAAGCGAGATTTCTTACCACTAATATAGATCTTGATGACAACACAGCTAGTTTGGATCTTGCCTTTAGTGTTATTCATGAATTTGGTATTACAACATCAGAAGCGCGAATTATTGCTAAAGAAGTAGGGATGTCTGTTTCAAAGTGGCGTAAAATTGCAAAAGATCTTGGTATCAAAAAATCAGAAATTGAACGCATGGCTTCCGCATTTGAGCATGAAGATCTACAATTAGCATGCACGCTTGTCTAAATCTTTTTACCTATCTTGCAACTTTTAATCATATTGTCTTGTACTAAAATTATTTCTATCGGGTAATTATTTAATAACACACAGGTATTTGCTGTTGGAATTAATTCGAGATATTCAATGATCGCCCCGCTAAGTGTTTTGGCATTAGTTACAGGTAAATCCCATTGCATGGTTTGATTTATATAGCGAATATTCAGAGTGCCATCTACTAAATAAGTATCATCTTGTTGTGGAATTATACGTGAAGTATCTTGTACATCGGTAGTAAACTCGCCGACGATTTCTTCTAATATGTCTGCTAATGTAACTAATCCCAAAATGTCACCATATTCATCAACCACTAAACCAAAACGATTTTTGGTGCGTTGAAAATTAAAAAGTTGCGTGTGCAGATGTGTTCCTTCTGGAACGAAGTAAGGTTTTTCTGCTAATTCCAATAACATGGGTTTTGAAAAATCATGTTCTGTTAAGTAATGGGTTAGATCGCGCATATGAATTACCCCGTAGATATCGTCTATATCGTCGCGATAAATCGGCAGTAATGTATGCTGGCTGTTACGTATATTTTGTAACAATGTATGGTCATCATGGTTTAAGTCTATCCCGACTATTTCGCTACGAGGAATCATAATATCTTCAACTGTAATATTATCTAGATCTAAAATACTGGTAAGCATAGATTTGTGCTGTGAGGGTATTAATGCCCCAGCTTCACTAACCATAGTGCGTAATTCATCCATAGTTAAAATATCTAGGGTTTTTTTGTAATGTTTAACACCCATTAAGTACAGTAAACCATTGGATAGAATATTAGCTATCCATACTAGGGGGAATAAAGCTTTGATTGTTAAAAATAGTGGTCGCACAGCAATGTAAGAAATCAGCTCTGGTTTTTGACTAGCAATGATTTTTGGGGTGATTTCTGCAAATAGTAATACAATTATGGCCACCAGGCCCGTAGCATATAAGGCACCTATTTCACCAAACAAACGCACCCCAACTATAGTTGCTATAGAAGCTGCTGCGATATTTGCAAAACTATTACCGATTAAAACAACCGTTAATAATCGATCGGGGCGTGTCAATAGTTGACTAACCAATCTGGCAGTAGCGCTGGTTTTAGAGGCGTGTTTTAGACGGTAGCGATTAATGGCCATCAGA
>Ga0207061_1018_pt1 | contig 50802 bp, 53 predicted proteins | sample Alteio_BWMinCont_31_FD_153275 | JGI IMG/M metagenome (GOLD analysis project Ga0207061, IMG submission 153275) | Enriched cells from forest soil in Barre Woods Harvard Forest LTER site, Petersham, Massachusetts, United States -... | ecosystem: Environmental > Terrestrial > Soil > Temperate forest >... | reverse complement strand
CCGCCGCCGTCATCCCGCGCGCCTTGAACGAGCCCGTAGGATTCAAGCCCTCGTCCTTCACGTAAAGCCGCCGCAAACTCCCCTGCCCACAATGGATCGACGCGCCGAGCCGTTCTGTATGGACCAGCGCCGTCATTCCTTCACCCAGCGAAACCGGTGAATCGTTCGGCAATACTTCCGCATAGCGCCACAGCGTCCGCGCCCGCGTTTTCAGGTTTTCCAGCGTGAGCGCCGCCGCCGCCCGCCGCAAATCATATCGCGCCAGCAGCGGCTTCCCGCAAGTGCAAAGGTGTTGCTCTTTCGAAGCGTCATACTTCTTCCCGCAAGCCGAGCACTCCAGCTCAACCACATTTAAGGCCTTTGTCATGACCGTAAAAGTCTAGCACAGCCCATTTTGGCCAAACGTGTTCGTGGCACAGCCACTCCTGCCCGCGCCTTTGCTTTCCTCTTCGGGAGTAAAATATGCCGCCGTCTAGGAAATGAGGAGCATCATGGAACACAACTTGCCTCACACAATTTCGCTTCTCTCTCGCACACCTGCCGCTCTCGATGCACTTCTGCGCAATCTACCGGAAACTTGGACGTTCCGAAATGAAGGTGAAAACACGTGGAGCGTGTTCGAAGTTGTCGGCCATCTGATTCATGCCGAACGCGCGGATTGGGTACCGCGCGCGAAAATGATCCTGCAATTTAGCGAGACTCAAACTTTCGTCCCATTTGATCGTTCGGGACACGCGAGAGAGATTCAAGGTAAGTCTCTCGCGCAGTTATTGGATGAATTTGCCCGCGTCCGCGTGGACAACCTGGCTGAACTCCGCGCCTTAAATCTGCGCCCCGTAGACCTCGAGCGGCGTGGACGGCATCCTGTCTTCGGAGCAGTTAGTCTGTCACAGCTGCTGGCCACCTGGGCCGCTCACGACCTAACTCATCTGCACCAAATCTCCCGGATCATGGCCCATCAATACCGCGAGGCCGTGGGTCCATGGAGCGTTTACCTCGGCGTGCTCCAATGCGCCGGCCACAGCTCTTCTTAATTTATTCTCCGGATGCGCGGACCAGCAGCAAAACATGCCATTCCTAGGTTATTGATTGAGCGAAAAAATAACATCAACCGTGGTGTCGACCTTGACCGGCTTCCCATCCAGGAGCGTCGGTTGATAAACCCATTGTTTCACCGCATTCATCGCCGCCTGAAGCAGCAATGGGTGCCCCGAAACCACTTCGACTTCTTGCACCGCGCCGTCTTTTCCAATGATGGCGTGCAGACGCACAGTGCCAGAAATGCGCGTCTGGCGAGCCAGTGGTGGGTAAGTCGGCTCAACTCGTTTAATCAGTTTTGCACCTTGACACCGGCTCGCCGCCAGGAAGTTTCCGGTCTTCAGTTCCATCAGCGTGCATCCCCCACTTTGGCCCTCATTACCTGCGCGCTGGTTCTGATCGGGAGCCAGCACAGGCTGGGGCGGTGGTGGTGGAGGCATAGCAGCGATGAGGTTGAGCATTTTGACAAGCCGTGCATCAGGTTGGTTATCAGCGCTTGGCGGCTGGGCGACGGCAGGAGTTGGAGTGCCAATCCCAGTCCCTTTCAATAACCAGACAAGCTCACCCGGCAGCCTTCGGTATCTGCCATCGGTTTGCGTTAAGAAACCGATCATAAGTTTATGCAGGCCGCTCGCCTCTTCTTTCCAGATATAACTCGCTGCATAAAAGACCGCCGGTTTTGTCAGGGATGCGCGAAAAGCAAAAGTCGAGAATGGCTCGCCCGCTACCGGCCCATCAGGGAGCCGCAAGGTGTACAAATCTCCCCCGTGTTTTGCCGCCAGAATCAGTTGATCGGCAACGAACTGGTCGTCAGTTTCCACTCTTTCCGTGTAAGCCGGCGAAAGAATTTTCCCCTTCTCCAGGCCAAACTTCTCCGCAAACCACTCCTCGGGATTCGTAATTCGCATCTCTTTGAGCAACCCCAGGAGCGGCTCTTTGTCCGCGGTCTTGGCTGCGGCGAGGATGTTCCCGAGCTTTGTGGTGAGATCAGCCGGTCTGGCCGTCAGATCCATTTGCGGAACTGCCGCTGTCCCAGTGTCCTGGGCTCTCAAGACCACGGACAGGCACAGGCAAAATGCCATTAGAATTGCGAGAGATTTCACGCTCACCCCACAACGAAGCTTTGTAGCAGTACCTGGCTAAGCATCCGAATGTCGAGTTTACACAGCCTATCTACTGCCGGCATCCCTAAATTTCGCAAAAACGCGTCACGCCGTTTCTGATTTCTGTTCCCATTTTCACTTTTCCATCCTCCCACCAAACCCTTGCAGGGAAGCGACGAATCCGGATAGCATCCTTCACTCCGGGAGAAATAAATCCATGGCCCAATTCACCCACTTTCCTCAGGCCGCTTCAGTGCCCCCGCAGCAGAAATCATGGATCTCCAATTCGCTTTGGGGATTGATGCTGTTCCTTTCCGTCGGAGTCGCCGTCTACGCGTCGACCTATTTTTTCTTCACGCCCGGTGATGCACATTTCGCTCATTATATTCTGTTGCTCCGCTTGCACATTGCCGGCGGCATCGGAGCCCTCCTCGCCGGCCCATGGCAGTTCTCGCAAAAGCTGCGGACCCGCAACCTGAACCGGCATCGCTGGATGGGCCGTTTCTACCTGCTGTCAGTGACACTCGGCTCGATTGCTGGCTTCGGTATGGCCGTCGTTTCCAAGGAAGGCCTGGCCACTCACCTCGGCTTCGGCATTCTCGCGGTCCTGTGGTTCGCGACCGGTTTGCAGGCGTACCGCATGGTGCGCAGCGGCAATATCGAAGCCCACCGCCAGTGGATGATCCGCAACTTCGCGTTGACCTTGGCTGCAGTCACTCTTCGCCAATACCTGCCGCTTATGTTGTTCGCCTTGCACTGGCCCTTCTCGCGCGCCTACCTCATAGTCGCCTGGCTTTGCTGGGTTCCCAATCTGCTCATCGCCGAGTGTATGGTCCGCCGACGCGCTCGCATGCATCCCGCTTGAAGCTCCAGCGCAACTGACCGATGCTATCGCTGGGTTCCAACAGGTATCCGCGCAGAATAGAAGAATTATGTCCAATAGGGTACAGCATTGAAGTTTGGGAATTCCTATACTCAGCCAAGCGTCGCAAGGTCAGTTCGACTTTGGAACCGTCCAGTGTGCCAATTGCGTGCGCCAAGAACCACACCCGAATTCAGGTCGTAGAAACATAAGATTTAGTTGGCCTGATTGACTTCCCCCAGCCAGGCATCATCAGGCAGAAGGAACTACACAATGCGTTTTATTTTGTCTATTCGCTCGCTCTTGTTCGCACTCGTACTGCTGGCCATCTCCGCGGCATCCTCCGCCCAGATTGGCATATCGGTATCGATTAGAATTGCGCCGCCGGAACTGCCCGTTTATGAGCAGCCCATCTGTCCCGAGGACGGCTATATCTGGACCCCGGGCTACTGGGCTTACGGTGACGAAGATTATTATTGGGTTCCCGGAACCTGGGTCATGGCTCCCGAAGTCGGCTATCTCTGGACTCCCGGTTACTGGGGTGGCGATGGCGATGACTATGTCTTTCACGAGGGCTACTGGGGAACGGAAGTCGGTTTCTACGGCGGCATCAGCTACGGCTATGGCTATTTCGGCCACGGCTACGAAGGCGGCCGCTGGGACAACGGCCACTTTGACTACAATCAATCGGTAAGCCACGTAGACGTCTCTCGCAATCGCAACGTTTACAACACAAGAGTAGACGACAACAACCGGGGTAATCGCGTCAGCTTCAACGGCGGCAACGGTGGCGTGCAGGTACGTGCCACAAGCCAGGAAGAATCCGCCGGACGCCAGCGCCACATTGCTCCCGTCGCAGCACAAACTCAGCACGTGGAGTCTGCCCGCGCCAACCCCGAGCTACGCGCCTCCGCCAATCACGGCAAGCCTCCCATCGCTGCTACAGCCAAGCCCGGCGCTTTCAAAGACGGCGGCGCAGTAGCCGCCAAAGAAGGTGGAACAGTTCACACCGCTCCGGCTGCTGCGGCGAACAACAATGCTCGCCCGGCTGCCGAGACCCCTCGTCCAACCGCAGAGGCCAATCGCCCAGCCACTGAAACCACTCGCCCAGCTGCCGAGACTGCTCGCCCAACGACAGAAAACACTCGCCCTAGTCCCTCTGTTCACGCTAAGGACCTGCCCCCCGTCGAAAATGTCGCCGCTCCAAACACAGGCAACGCTAAACAGGACCAGAAATACCAACAGCAACAACAAAAACTTCAAGTACAGCAAACCAATGAACGCCAGAAACTCCAGGCTAAACAGGAGCAGGATCATCAGCGCCTCCCGCAAAAGCCCGCTAATGAACCGAAACAGCAACCGTTAGAGCAGCAACATCAACAGCAGACCCAACAACTGGCACAAAAACACACCCAGCAGCAACAACAATTGCAGCAGCGCCAGCAAGCAGCTTCGCACCAGGCTGCTCCCAAACCAGCAGTCAAAGAAAAGCCTGCTTCCTAGATCCGTGGAATAGGCCGGGGCCGCTCGCACGTATCGGCCCCGGCCAGCTACCGCGTTGATCAGGCTTGAGCGGAAGGGCTTCTACTGGACGGTACCATCTGGTCTGCGGCTAGTGTTTTCCAAGGTCTTGTCCAGCCGGTCCAATTCGTCGCGAAGGTCGCTCAGTCTGACTTCTTCCGCGCGGAGTTGTTGCTGAGCTTCGATTTCTCGTGATTGATATTGTTGTTCGTCACTTTCTAGAGTCTCGAGCCTTGCCTTGAGTTCGGAAAGCCTATTCTCAAGCTCTTTCCTTTGGGTTGCAGGATTCTCTGTGTTGCTTACGAAATCTTCGGTCCGCTTGACCTCAGCAGCCACGTGCTTCCGCTCGTCTTGAATCCTCACGAGTTTCTCCCGAGCTTCATCGAGGCGTTGGGAGGCCCGCGCGACAGCTGCTTCCTGCCCTTGCAATCGATAGATGAGGATTTGTGATCTTTGCGCTGCGACGGTCGTAGTCCGCAAATCCTGCCGGAGCAAGCGTATTTCTGTTAGCAGCGCCTGCAACGTTTGAGAGTCGCCCGGCGTTGTCTGTCCAAAACAAGATGTTGAAAACACCAAAAAGCCCAGGACAAATAATGACGTGCGATTCATTGTTTGCCTCCGGGCAGATTGTATCTGAGATTAGGTTTCCGCAGGCGCAGATGGAGCCGCCAAGCCGGGCAATATCGTCGGTTTTCCGAAAGACTAAATCCACTTGCGCGATTTGCGCGTTCATCAGGCAAGTGGAATACTTCCGTGTAAGCCGTTATTCATCCGCAGAGGATCGCTTTATTCTTACCTCCCCTCGCTGTCTTGCGCATGAAGATATGCTTCAATTTCCGTTCTGTCTGCGTGTCTCGCCCAGTCGGCCGGGGTACCCTGCCAGAGGATATCCTTCAAATCCAGTCTTGCCCCGCGTTCGACGAGCAGACGGACAACTTCCATGTGGCCACCCAGGCAGCCTTGATGCAAAGGTGTCGAATGGGAATGACCCCCTACTGGGTTGTATCGGTCCGGATCTTCGCCCCCGTCAAGCAACAATCGAACGATTTCGACACGGCCAAACTGCGATGCCAAGGCGAGTGCCAAGTGGCGGTCGCGGCTATCGGCGCCTGAAAGCAATCGGCGAAAATCCTCGATGTGTCCCAGAGCCGCCGCTATGGGCAAATTGACTCGAGCGCCACGCCCAATCAAAGCCTTCACCGCTTCCATCTCGCCATGCAAAGCGGCTGCCTCGATGGCCCTGTCGGCATCTGCTCCGTGATCGCAAAGGAGATCGATTAGCGGAAGCTGCACGCGACATTCACGTGGCACACTGCCAGTCGCGACGAGCATTAGCGTTTCGTTCACTGCGGATTGTTCCACGCCAGCATCGAGAATGGCTTTAGCGAGCTGAACAATGTTCTGCGGCAGAGTGCCATGGCGAACCGGGTTCTCCGCTACAAATTCCAATAGTGTCGGATTGCGAAAATAATTCCCGCCTTCAAAGACGACACGCTGATGCGCTAGATTCGGATGCTGGTTCAAGTGTTCCCGCAAACCCGCGACATCGCCTGCATCGAGCAATTCTACGGCGCGGCGAAATGTGGCGTCCGCAATCCGCTCATGGTGCGGCAAATTCAGCCGGTCGGAAAGGGTTGGTTTTTCGATATGCCGTTTCAGCCTCGCCCAGTTCGGAAATCCATACTCGCGCGCGATGGTGAGCTGAGCGTCACTGAGGCTTAGCGGGGCGTCGAAAATCTCAGCGTCCGTAGCCTTATGGAAGCGCGGATGAAATTCTCGGATCCGCTGGGCCAGTCCTGGATTGCGCCCAGCATGAGCCTTGAACAAGTCTTTTGCTTGATACTTGAGATGATCGAGATTCGGATTCGATGGAAGGCGTTTTACCGGCATGACGAACTTCCTTCGTGAGCCCAAGGTCCGCATTTACGGGCAGAAAGTTAGTTCGTAAAGACGAATTGTTGCGATCAGGTGGACTTCTGTCCTTTCCGCGGACCGGATGCGCCCTTTGCGCACCAGCGATCTTACCACGAGGACAGAGGACTCGCCGCTGCGGTTGCACTGGCACATGCTGCTAAGTCCCAGTAAGTCGGATCAGTGCAATTTGAAGGCACTTTGGAGCTGGACCCGGCTCACGCGACGAGGATGCCCCGAAGTGAGCGGAAGCGATTTTGCGTCAAGAGCAATCATCGACAGAAGAATTCAAGCGGTCGCGGCCCTGCTTTTGGCCCGCGCGTCCGACCCATCCCTGAAATTCCAATGCTTGTGATTGACTTTCACCGATGCCACTTCATCAGGCGCAAAAGGAATTTCCTGATACCCGCGGACCTCTATGATGCAGCCCTGGCTCGCAACGACCTGGTCGAAATATCGGCCGTCCTTGAGTTCCACGGAGACAACCTGATAACCGATCCCTGTCTCTTGAACTCGATCCAGGTCATCCACACATCCACTCGGAATCGGAACTAGACGTTTCATTGCACACCTCTGGAATGGAACCGCAGCGGAGACTGGGACACTACACCGAGGTTCTCCAAATTGCAAGGACCACATAATTGAGTCGCTTCTTCATAATGAGTATTTAGCTGATCCCCGTCTGCCCCCTTTGAGACACTCACCCAAGAAGAAAGTGTCGATAATTCGGCCGGTGCCTCCAAGAACCTCACAGACCCCGATGAAGTTGAACAGGTCCTGCGGCGCCAGGGCGGAGCACCATTGTCAGGCAGTCCCGCAAAGAGAATTAGTGAGAAAAGGCTGTAGTTTCATCACTTTTTGCTTTTATGTACCTTCGCTCGAGTACCCGCAGGCGCTTTCCTCTTCAATTTGATCTGATTGTATTCAACGGCGGCACGGACGAGATTTTTTAGAGCACGCTCATTAACCTTATCGCCCTCGAAAAAATCGATCGCTCGCCACGCGTTGCCTCCGAGGCCCGCGTTGAAGAGCTTGTCAGGATCGGGGAGGCTCGCCCCATGGGAAAAGGTAAGCTTCACCTTATCTTTGTGGGCGTTTCCGACCGCGATCATTCCGTCGCGAGACCACACGGGGCTTCCCATCCACTTCCATTCCTCGATGATCTCCCGGTCGGCCTCCAGGATGCTCTTGCGGATGCTGGCGAGCGTTTTGCCACGCCAGTCTGTGAGTCCTTCAATCAGTTGGTCAATACGTTCCGATGGATTCATTGGATCTTTAAGCCTCCAATTCTTGTGCCGTTTTTGTTCTCTTCGAAAGAAGCCGTCGAAGGACATGACCTTTCCACATCCAAAGTCCCGAAAGGGCAAGTACAGGCACGAAGACAAACCGCGCAGCGGGGGCGTAGTTTGGGATTTGTTCAAACGGACTATAAATGTAGCCGAGGATTGGAATCCCAAAGATAATGTGAATCCAGCGAAAAACGGAACGTTTGGTAGCTTCTTTCATGATGATTTGTCCTCCTTTATTCATGGCTTTTGAGCCGCCGCAGGCGGCCAATTGGGCGTTTCAATACCGAACTGCTTCGCGTACTCCGCGTTCAATCGCTGCCAGCCGCCGAACTTCATCGCCTCGGGGCCAACCATGCGTCCAATCGGACTTCCACTGAGAAGGCGATCCAGAACATCGAAACAAATGTGCCACCCGGCAGCCCCCATGGCGATGAAGCGGTGACCGATGTTGGTCCACAGCGTCAGGCGCGTGCCGTCACCAAAGGCTTCGAGTTGCCACCGCATATCGAAGCCACCCCACTGGTACTCAAGCACCTCAGGAGCGTCGGCTCGCGTCACCGTCGTTTCGGTCACACGCGGCGCGGGCGCACCCACCGTGGTGAGCTTCACCGTGGTTCCAACCGTGCCCAGGCTCCCGTCGGCGTCGAACGGAGCCCACTCGCGCAGATGCGCCGGGTCGGTCAGCGCCTGCCAGACTTTTTCCGGCGAGTGGCGCAGTTCTCTCACAAGAATCAGCGTCCACTTCTCGCCGTCCTTTCGTATATGCGCCCCGCTGGCTGGACCCGGTGTGTACTGCTCGCGATCGCCCACTTTTCTCTCCTTAGCCTTAATAGCGTGCCAGCTGGGTCAGCTGAATCAGGTTGCCGCAGGTATCGTTGAGCATCGCAATGGTCGAGCCGGTCACGTCGGTGGGCGGCATCGTGAACGCGGCGCCGCGGCCCTTAATCCGCTCGTAGTCGCCCTTGATGTCGTCGGTGAAAAACATGGCAGCGGGCTGGCTCTGTTGAAATAGCGCCTGCTGATACGCTTTGGCCGCGGGATTGTTGTTCAACGCCAGTTGCAGCTCCGTGCCGTCCGGTTCCTCGGGCGAGGCCACGGTCAGCCAACGATAGGGGCCCTGGCTGAAATCGGTCTTCTTGGTAAAGCCCAGAACCTCGGTATAGAAGCGCAGGGCCTTACTCTGGTCGTCCACGTGTAGGCTCATCACTTTGATTTTCATTTTTTTTCTCCTTTGTCACGTTCGCGGTTTGGGCCGCGTCGTCTTCTCCTTGCCTTCCTTTTCGTTGGTGTTGCCCTCGTTGGTGTCAAAGGTTCCATGCGGTCGAGGTGGCGTTCGAGAGCATCCAGGTGAGCGGACCAGAACCGGCGGAACGGAGCCAACCAGGCATCCACCTCCTGAAGTGATTCAGGTTTTAGCCGGTAGAGACGGCGCTGTGCGTCCACCGTGGATTCCACGAAACCGGCCTCGCGCAGCACACGCAGGTGCTTGGACACCATCGGCTGCGGCATACGAAGTTGACGCTCGATCTCTCCAACCGACTGTTGTGACGAGACCAGCAGGCTCAAGATCGCGCGGCGGTTCGGCTCGGCAATGATTTCGAACACCGATTCCATGCTCTTCGTATACTCCAAAGAGCATATACGTGTCAAGGTATATGAAGGGCGGGTGGTCCGACCCTCGTGGTGTTCATGACTGTGGTCTCTTGGGGTTGAGCTTTTCGGGCGGGATGGTCCAGGCCATGGGAACGCGGTCGCAGGCGGGCTTGCAATCGTCGGGAGGATTCGCGGGGTTGGGAAGGTGCTGAAAAGGCAGTGGGTTAGGCAATTGAGGGCGAATTTCGCGGAGGGGGGCTGAGGGCGGAAGGGCGAAAATTCTCGCTAAAACAAGGGGATACGACGACAGCACTCGCGGGCAATCAGAGCCAAAGAGGGCTATCCCGCGCCCTGCCGCTACTGGTCCTCGGGTAGTCCGAACGCGTGGAAGTCCTCTTCGCCGTGCATCCAGCCTTCCTTACCGTCGATACGTACCTTTAGCCACAGTTCATCGTTTGGAGCCCATCCGACGCCGCCCGCGTCGTCCATAGCGTCCATGAGTTTTTCGGATTTTCCAGAGGGGCCCGTCACCACGCCGCCGTTCCACCGCGCTTTCACTTGAGCGACCAGCAGAACGACTTTGGAATTCGTTTTCACTACAACTTTTTCCGGATTCTCGCACTTCTCGCCGGGACGGGAGCAGAGGGTTACGAATGTCGTGTTACTGATTTGCCTGTCAGTTTCTGGCAGCACGTTGTACTGGCAAGCCTGGACCTCGCCTGAGCCGCCCATTGCCGCCTGCTCGTCACACGCTTGAGCGGGGGTCATTTTGCCCTCGGCCCAATCCACGCGAACGGGATAAATCAGGCGAAAGTGCCCGGTCCATATTCTGAATTGCAGCGTGTCTGCCCGCGGACCCAGCGGCCCGGCGGACTTGTAAATGTTGGTTTTTGCGGCGGCGTCCCATCCCAGCTGGCCCTCAAAAGAAACGGGTGCGCCAAAAGGCTTGAGTTTCCCGCCCACAACTCCAAATACCTGCCACCAGTCGGGATAGGACCGCTGCGGAGCCGAAGGCTCGGAGTCGTAGTTATAGCTCACCAGGAGTCCCGTGCCGTTCGTCCCCGCCAAAATGCGCGCGTCAACGTACCAGGCATCCGAGAATGTATCGTTTGCTTCCTGATACGGAAATTTTCTCTGATATTGCATGGCCCCCGCAGCGTCTCGAATCTCCATTGCTACAACCGTCTCACCGTTTTCCTGGGTTGATCCCGGCTGCCGCTTCTTGTTGTGCAGCACGACCGTGTAGTCACTCCCCGAAATCGAGAAGGGTCCAAAACGACGCTCGGTTTCTTTTTCTTCCGCCGTACCGGCTAGCGCTGTGGTCCCCTGTGCAAATGAGTTTGACGAACTTTCCTGCGGGTGCTTTGCCTGCGGAGTGGAGGTTTCCTGCCCGGCGCGCTGCTGGTTCGCTTGCCGGGAACCGCGCGTTTGCGCCAGTCTCCAGCCAACAGCCAACGCCGCAACGGCCAGCAAGCTTACCCCAATCAAAAGCCCGGCTCTCATGGCTCAGCGCTCCGCGGGGGCAATCCGATGGCTGCAAAATCCTCGTTAGTATGAATCCAGCCTTTCTTTTGGTCGTCGCCATCGATCTGCACCTGCAGCCACAAATCGCGAAACGCAACCTGCATCAGGTCACCGCTTAGACCCCAGTCAACGAACGCGCTGGCCTTCAGGATCTCAACCTTAGAATTCTTATCCAGCACCAGATGCAGCGGTTCGCCCTGATCGGGCTCGTCGCCGTTAAGTAGTCGCAGAAACGTCGTCTCCGCCTCCGGCGGCTTGCGCTGCGCTTCCACGCGCATGTCGCACCCGATCTCGTGCATGCCCGGCTTTCCACCTCCCGTTCCCGCGCACCGCATTCCCGGCCTCAATTTGCCGTGGGCAAAGTCCACACCCACCGGCAAAATCAAATAAAAGCTTCCGGTCCAGACGCGGAACTCAAAGATTTCGCCCTCGGGGACCATGGGCTTGGTGACCACGCCATTCGGCGTAACGACCTGCATCTCAGCGGCGGTGTTTGCGCCGTAGTCTCCCCTCAGCGGCTTGTCAAAGATTCTGAACCGGGCATCCTGCGGCTTGTACCTGCCATCCTGATAGCCGAACACCTGCCATGCCTCCGCATTCTCTCCATTAGCCAGGCGCAAGCGGTAGCTGATCAGCAGTCCGGTGAAGTATTTTCCCGACAAAATCCGGGCGGAAGCCGTCAACGATCGTTCGAATCTTTCTCCTTCCACTCCAAACTTGAATATTCTCTGATACTGAACGGCGCCCTTGCCGTCGAGGACCTCCAGAGTCGCCAAGGTCTGCGAAAAAAGCGGATCTCGCGCTCCTGGCAGCCGTTTTTCATGCAGCACAACGGTAAAGTTCTCGTCTTTTAAGGAGAACGGACCGAGGCGCTGTTCCACATCTTCGAGCGGTGGCATGTCAGCGGAAGTCTTCGCCTGTCCGTCATTCGCTTGCCTGCTAGGAGGACCCTGGGCCCGAAGCGCCCAAGCCACGGACAACAGTGCCATCGCGACAATCATTCTCGAAATAAAATCGGGCTTTCGCACCAGCGGTCTCCGGAATCGCGCATCTCCAGTGTACACACGACCACGTTGCGCGCCCTGCTCCAGCGCCCTATCCGTTACCCGCGCCAATGTGGTGAACGATTACGACGGGATTCTCGTTAACCGGGCGATCAGCAGAAGTTTGCTTTCTTGCCAAAACCTGCGTGCGATTGTGAACGAATAAACAATCCCTGCCTTACAAGGATGGAGAAGCTGCCCGCTATGGAGAGCGGCCACTACAGAAACCGAAAGTGCATCCCATTTCACGGTAGAATAGAGGGATGGCGGTGCGACTCATTGCGCTGGATATTGACGGCACGCTGCTGGATAGCCGCTGGCAGATTTCCGAGGCCAACCGGGCGGCCATCGCGGAAGCGGCGCGCCGGGGCATCGAGGTGGCGCTGGTCACCGGGCGGCGCTATGACTTTGCTATGCCGGTGGCGCACAAGCTGGATGCTCCGCTGACGATGATCGTGAATAACGGCGCGTTGATCCGTTCGAAAGGGGGCCAGACGCACCTGCGGCATCTGCTGCCGCGCAATATTGCGGAACAGGTCCTGCGCCTGACCCTGACATGGCGCGAAGGCGCCGCGGTCATCTTCGACCGCCCGGTCGAGAAACAACTCATGCTGGAAGTGCTGGACCCGGACGATTCGCTGCGCTATGCCTATTACTCGAGGAACTTGCAATTCATCGGGCTGGCGAAGCCGCTCGAAAGCTGCCTGACCGAAGACCCTATCCAGGTGATGTTTTCGGGCAAGGTTGCGCCGATGCGCGATGCGGAGGCTGCGCTGCGCGGCGCTGCGTTTGCGGAGGAGTTTGCGCTGGCGGTGACCTGCTACGAAAGCAAGGATTTCGCAATGATTGATGTGATCAATCCGGCCTGCTCGAAAGGCTCTTCGCTCGCGGAATGGGCGGCGGTTCGCGGCTTCGCCCGCGAAGAAGTCATGGCCATCGGCGATAATCACAACGACCTGGAAATGCTCACGTTCGCGGGCATTCCGGTGGTGATGGGAAACAGCGTGCCGGAATTGAAAGCCTATGGCTGGCACGAAACCGGCACGAATGATGAAAACGGTGTAGCGCTGGCGATCGAACACTTTGCCTTGCGGGAGGCCACTCCGTGCGCCTGATGCGTGCACTCTGCGCTCCGCTGTTGCTCATGCTTCTGGCGGCGCCGGCGCTGCGTGCCGAATACGTTGTGCTGCGCAGTGGACTGCGGCTGCAGGTAACGGGCTACCAGCTCGTAGGAGACAAGTACGTCCTGCAAATGGCGGGAGGCCGCGTGGAGGTCGCCGCCGCGGAAGTGGTGGCCATCGAACCGGAAGAGGTTTTTACGCCACTACCGCCCGCTCCAGCACCGACGGGCCCGTTGCCGTTTTATCGTGATTTGGTTGAAGCAGCCGCGAAGAAATACAACATGGATGCGGATTTAATTTCGAGCGTCATCGCCCAGGAATCGAATTTTGATCCCAAGGCCGTATCACGCAAGAACGCTCACGGGCTGATGCAACTGCTGCCGGAAACCGCCACGAAGCTCGGCGTAAAAAATATCGACGACCCGGCGGAAAATATTGATGCGGGAACGCATTACCTGCACGACTTGCTGCAGAAGTACAACAACGACCTGGGTCTAGCGCTCGCCGCCTACAACGCGGGACCAGACAAGGTCCAGCTATACGGAAACGTTCCGCCCTACCGAGAAACGATTTCATACGTGCGCCGCGTGAAGAAGGGATACGAGAAAAACAAATCAAACAATTCCGCGAATAAGCCGACCGCGACGCCAGCGCCCGGAACAACGACCCTGCCCGGAAAAACAGGCACGGCAGGGAGTGCTGCTCAGCCGGGAACGGCCGCGCAACCGGGAGCGACGCCTGCGCCCTCGCCGCCTCCGAGCGGTCAACCTCAGTAGGCATTACTGTTGTTGCTGGGGATTCTGTGGCTGCTGCGGAGGATTCTGAGGGGGATTGGTCGGGTTCTGACCGGGCTGCTGGCCACCCGGATTCTGAATGGACTGGCCGATGGGATTTTGCCCGGGAACCTGGCCCAAACCTGTTCCCGTCTGCATGCCCGGCTGACCCGCGCCAATCGTATCTTTCGACGGATCCCAAATGAATTCGAAGAGGCGATAATTCTTGGCCTTCTCGTAGATGATGATGGAAGACTTGTTGATCTTGCTGCCGACTCCTATGATGTTCCCGCCCATGATGGTGGGAGTATCCCCCGTAGGAACCGCTTGCGGATTAGACGCAGGGTTGCCCTGGTCGGCCGATACGGGGGTTCCTGTGGTGCCCGGAGGATTTGTGCCCGGTGTTGCGCCGCCGGGCGTTGTCGCGCCGGGAGGCTGCTGACCCCCTGCGCCGGGTTGGGATTGCCCTCCTAGCAGGCCGCCCAGCGTGCCCAGCGCGCTGGCGGGAGTTCCCACGCCGCCGCCCGCCTGGGGAAGCTGAAGGCTCTGCTGGGGCGGCTTCAGGCTGCCAATGAGCTGTCCCGCGGGGCCGACGTAAATTAAGCGCCAGGAACCGTCTTTGTTGTTCATGGGATCTTTGTAAGCCTGGCGCATAAAACGCAGCGAGCCAATTTTCGGTTTGGTGAGGTCGTCGAGATTCGTGGGGAAACGTCCGAGCTTGCGGTAATAAAGTTTTACGCCGCGGGTATACTGCTTGCCGCGCCAAATCATTTCTTTTTCCTTTTCGCGGCGGCCTGCGGTGAGAATGTTGGGCGCAATGGCCATGGTGCCGATCAGCATCAAGGTGACGAGACAGATGACCATGAGCAAGGCGTAGCCGCGCTCGTTTCGAATGCGCGCGGTTCGTGGGAGGCGAGCGATCATGGCGTTGGACCACCTGGAGCTGCTTGTTCTTCGAGGGGAGCCGTGCCGTGGCGCCCGGTGGAAACTTCTTCGAATTCGAGAGTGGCGTTGCCGATTTTTATAATCCGAAAACGATTCAGCAAGAGCTCGCCCTCGCGGACGACATGAACTTCTTCGCCGTCAGTGAAAAAGGCGAGGCGCACGGTGCCATTAGGGATGGTGCCGTAGCCATAAAATTTCACAGGGAGCACTGGCGGAGGCGGAGGAGGCGGATCAACTGGCTGCTGCGGCCCGACTGGCAAAGGTTTTGGCTTTTGCTGTTGCTGCGCCACAACAACCGGAGCAGCAGCTTGGGCGACGAAAATGTTGCGGCCGCCGCTCTTGTATTCGGTCTTGCGCGTGTTAGCAATTTCCTCGAGACGCAATCGCGGATTTTCTATGGAAAGCGGCTTATAATCCTGATCATTGGTGCTCGCGTCGGCGGTCAAAACATTGCTGTCGCTTTTGAGGTAGCGGAACCACACCAGCCCGGCAACGACCAGGAGAACGACGAGCACGATAACGAGTCGTTGTTGTTTCACGAGCCCGTCCAAAAATACGTTTTGAGGTGCACCGCCACCTTGATGAGATTCGCGGGGCCCTGATTGGCGTTCTCGTTGGCGAGAGTCAGGGAATCCACTTCGTAAAGGCTTGCGGAGCGCTGCACACCATTCAAGAACTGAATCACGTTTTTGTAGTCACCGTTGACCGTGGCGTCGATCGAAACTTCAGTTAAACCGCGATCGGGAATCGGTGTTTGTTTGAGACTGGTATCCGCAAGCTGGATGCCCGCTTTTTTCGCGATGACGCCGAGTTCAGTTAAGACCGCGGAGTAACCGGAGCGCGCGGGGGACAGCGAGTGTTCAAACTTGTCGCAATCCTTCTGGATGGCGGGAATGTTATCGCGAATTTTCTGCGCGTTATCGATGCTCTGTTTGAGGAGATCGAGATGCTTTGTTTCCGCTGCGTACTGCTGCTCCGGTTTGCGGATAGCGGACGCGAGATCCCCACTGTAGACAGCAAGAGCGGCATCGGCAAGGACAAGGAGAATCACGAAGCCGAGAATAAGCCGTTTGCGAGAAGTGAAATCGCGCCGCATCAAGTCCTCGAATAGATAGTGGTCAGCTGGATGATTTTTTGATCGCTGCTCTGGTTGCTCGTCTGGTTCGGCGCTCCCACGTGTTGCAGTTCAATCCGTGTAAATTGTTTCGATTCTTCGAGAGCGTGCAGGAATTTCAGTTCTGCTTCATCATTGGCGGCGCCCACGATCAGTTTGACTTCAACCTGTCCCGCAAACTGTTTCGGCTCGATGCTAATGACGCGAACGCCGCCGGGAAGAATGCGTTCTAGGTCCATAAACATCTGCGTCCAATTGAAGCTGCGCGCGTCAATGATGCTATTGAGGAAGGCGGCGCGGTCATGCAGGCTGGCAATTTCTTTCTGGCCGAAATAAATCTCAAGATCCTTGCGCTTGGATTCGAGCTGTGCCATTTCCTTCCGCGTTTTTTCCGTGCGAGTGCGCAGTTCCTCGTCGGCCTTGCGCACGGAATAGACGTGCCAACCCAAGGCGACGAAAACCACAGCCGCGATGAAAGCAGTGAGCCCGGCACCGGCAAGGAAGCGCCGGTGGGTTTCGAGCGGCTTGGTCGCTAAATTTAGATGAACTTGCATTCTTTCTTCTATCCTACTCCCGGGAAATCCCAATCAGCTGCGCTGGAGCATCCAGCCAACCAGCCCATCCAGGTCCCGGTCCGCCAACTGGCGCCCATCTTCTTTGATGCTTCCTTCGGAAACCGCGGTCTGGAGCAAGGAACGCACCGGACAATGAAATTCATCCTCGAGGGGCTGGACAAATTCGGGAAGACGCGAGCCGAGGCCGGCAACGCGGACCGTGGCAATCCCTTCCTGCCAGGTATCCTGATAATAAGCGGCCACGGGAAAGACTTCCTCGAGCAGCATTTGGGGCGTGAGGTATCCGCCCTGAGCGGGAAGATCGGTACAGCGGTAGCCGCACAAAACTCCAGAGCGCACGATCGCGGTAGTCAGGGTGGAATTCGAGATGCGCGCGAGCAAGGTGGCCTTGGGATCTTCGAGGAGCGAAATGGCGGCCAGTGAAGAGCTCAGGACCACGCCGGGAAAAAGCCCCACAGTTTCGGCGAGAGACTCGTATTCGCGGATGATGCGGAGGCGTGCGAGGGCCGTGACGACATCAACGCCGGCCTCGCGAGGCGCCTGTCGCATATAAGAAATGATGGTTTCGTCGGCTTCAAAAGGGACGCTTTTCTTGAGCTTCCAGCGCAACATGGGAATGGCTTCTTCGGAGGTACGCGGAAACTCCTCGAAGTGCTGGACAAAAACGCGGATCACCGGATCGGGCAGGATTAAGGCCACCTCTTCATCCCGAGAGCGCACACGTTCACAGGCGGAGGCAACAGCTTTGTTGACGGTAGCCGAATCCACGATATTGGTTTCCACGGCCGAAGGGACAATCGCGCCAGCAGGCAAGTTCTCGACCGCGAGCCCATCGAGAGAGCCCGCGCGGCCCCAGCGGACCACGGCCACGCGGCCGGCGGAGATTTCGATGGCCAGAGGGGGATGAGGCGTAGCATCGAGCCAGCGCGTCAGGCGGCGCACCAAACCGCTCTGGTAAATGCCCTGCCGGCTTGTGACGGCGCTACTCAACGAAAGTCACCTTGTTAATTTCTTTGACGGTGGTAATGCCGGCGCGAATCTTCGCCAACCCGCTTTCACGCAAAGTGATCATTCCTTCTTCGCGCGCAACGCGCTTGATTTCCGAAGTCGGCCTGCGATCCACAATCATTTCGCGGATATGATCCGTCAGGTTGAGCAGTTCGCAAATCGCGGTGCGGCCATGATACCCCGTGCCGGAACATTCCAGACACCCGGCGCCTTCGACGAGCATGACGCTGGCCCACACGGCGGGATCGAGGCCGAGATCTTTCAATTCCTCAGGGGTATATTTCCTTGGCTTCTTGCAATTCGGGCAGATGACGCGGACGAGGCGCTGCGCCATGATGCAGTTCAGCGCCGAAACAAAGTTGTAAGGCTCGACTCCCATGTTGATGAAACGGCCGATGACGTCGGTAACGTTGTTGGCGTGCACGGTGGTGAAAACGAGGTGTCCGGTGAGCGCGGACTGGATTGCGATTTGGGCGGTTTCCTGGTCGCGGATTTCGCCGACCATGATCTTGTCGGGGTCGTGGCGCAGAATGGAGCGCAAGCCGCGAGCGAAAGTGAGGCCTTTCTTCTCATTGACGGGAATCTGGGTGATGCCGCGGACCTGGTATTCGACGGGATCTTCAATGGTGACGAATTTGTCTTCGTCGCTTTTGATTTCGTTGATGGCGGCGTAGAGCGTGGTGGTTTTGCCCGAGCCGGTGGGCCCTGTAACGAGGACCATGCCGTAAGGTTCGCGGATGTAGCGGCGGAATCGGGAGGTTTCCTCCTGTGAAAAACCAACGACATCCAAAGTCAAATTCTGGAACTTCTCCGACAGCGTCTCCTTATCGAGAACGCGAAGAACGGCGTCTTCGCCGTGACTGGCGGGCATGATGGAGACGCGCAAATCGATGAAACGCCCTTTGTACTTGACGCGGAAGCGGCCGTCCTGGGGAACGCGGCGCTCGGCAATATCCAGGTCGCTCAAAACTTTGATGCGCGAGAGCACGGTGGAATGCCACTCCTTGGCGATGGGCTGCATGGCGTGCTGCAGGACACCGTCGATGCGGTACTTGACGGCAACTTCGGCATCGCGGGCTTCGATGTGGATGTCACTGGCGCGGCGCTCGAGAGCGGTGAAGATGATGGTTTCGACGAGGCGAACCACGGGACTGGCGGTGCTATCGCGGGTCAGGCGATCGCCGGAAATGGTCTCTTCGCTCTCTTCTTCCTCCTTGGAGGTCTGGAGAGCGAACGCTTCGGTGGCCTGTTCGAGGACGCGCTGCGATTGTTCGGTGCGTTTGAGAATATCGCCGATTTGACGGGCAGTCGCGACGCGGATCAAAAGCTTCTTGCCGAGGAGGAGCGGAAGCTCATCGCTGCTCTGAACCTGGCCGGGGTCGGCAGCGGCAATGGCCAAGACGTTGTTCTGGATTTCAAGGGGGACGAAGTTGTAACGGAACATCAAGTCCGCGGGGATGGTGCGAAACAATTCCGGATCGATGCGCTGCTCGCGAAGATCAATAAAAGTGTAGCGGTATCTCTCGGCGAGCTTGCGGGCGAAATCACGTTCCTGCTGCTCATCGGCAGCGGAGGCCGCGCCCGCTATGACATTGGTATGTTGGTCGGTGGTGGCCATGATTCCTTAGCTTGTCGCTCCTGTAAGGGAGAAAGAAAAGATGGGCAAATAAAGTGAAATCAGAATAAAGGCAACGAACAATCCCATAAAGATCAAAAGAACGGGCTCGATAACAGCAACGAGCGCGGACAAACGCAAATTCACTTCTTCCTCATAAAACTCCGCCACGCTGTTGAGCATGGGCGAGAGAGCGCCGCTCGACTCACCGACCTCGATCATGTCTAAAGCCATTTCCGGCATGACACCCTTGGAAGCAAGCGCAACGTGGAGAGATTCCCCTTCGCGCACCATTTGTGTTGCCTGGCTGACGGTGGAGCGAAGCAGTCTGCTGGTGATGGCGTCGGTGGCGGTTTGCAGCCCCGCAACGAGCGGAGTGCCCCCCGTCAGGAGCGTAGAAAGAGTGCGCGAGAATTGCGCCACCTGAAACTTGAGCAGAGTATCTCCAATGACGGGAAGGCGAAATTTTAAACGATCGATCGCCGTTCCACCTTCTTCCGAGCGCGACCAAAGAAAAACTCCGACGGCCAGCAAAACCATTAACGCAATGATACCTAAAATCGCAAAGCGGTAGTCCACGGTGAGTGCAATCAACAAACGCGTTGGCGCGGGGAGGGTCACGTTCAAATCGCGATAGAGAAGCGCGAACTTGGGAATGACCGCGGTCACCAGATAGGTCACGATGCAGATAGCGACGACGATCAGCAGCGTGGGGTAGACGAGCGTGGCGAGAATTTTTTTCTGAACACCTGTACTGACACGCTGATAGGCGATGTAATGTTCCAGGACGCCGGGGAGGTTTCCGCTCTTTTCCCCCGCGAGGATGGCTGTCGAATAGACCTTCGAGAACGCGCCGGCTTCCGATACCGCTTCGGAGAGCGACTTCCCTTCCCGGACGCGGTCCCTGATCTGAGAGATCACCGGGCGAAGTTTGGGGGAGGAGGCGCGGGTGGCCAAAAGATCGAGAGCCTTCAGGATGGGCAATCCAGCTTTAATGAGTGTATTGAATTGCTGATTGAGAATCAGGAATTCGGAGCCGCCGATCTGGCGGCCACTCTTCCGGCGAAACAGACCCGTCAGCCGCCCGCCCCTGGACTCAACCGAATAAATGTACAAGCCCCGGTCGGCGAGCTTCTGGCGCGCTTCGTCCAGTGAGTTCGCGGCCTCGACGTGTGAAAAGACACGTCCCTCGGCATCCGCTACGCGGCATACAAATTCGCCCATATGCTTCCAGTTTACCTCAACTAGCTGATATGCGGGGCAGGTCCCGGAGGTTGGCCGGTTCCGGCAAGATATCAGGCCGGAATTTCCTATCAGTTACGGATTCACGGGATTATCGCCTGCGGCTAAATCACCATTCACAATGGCCACACCCGGGGGAACGGTGAAGCGGAAGAGCGATTCAGAGACGGGAGGGTCGCGCTGCCAGTTTTTGAAGTGAAATTCGATGCCCACGCCTCCTGAGTTCCTAACCAACACGCGGACGAGGTCTCCGGTGGCCCTGACGACCTCAAAGAAGACAGTTTCGCTGGACGCCCCGTTGTCGCGCGTACTTTTGGGGGAAGCCGGCTCCGGAGAGCTGGCCTGTTGGCCGCGAAGATCGCAGTGAAGCACCGCGTCGGCAGGATTTTCCGGAGGCTCGTCGAGCGCCGCTTGAATCTGAGCACATATTCGCGAGACTTTCATCTCGCCGGCGAGCAAAGCAAGGGGCGTCCGCCAATCGGTGCTCGATCTTGCCGGAACACGTGTTGCGGTGTGGTCCGCGGGAACGTAGAACCACGCGGTCTTGCCATCAACGAGAAACAGGTTTTTTTCGGGGGATTCGTATTCCCAGCGCATCCGGCCGGGGCGGCGAAAAAACACCGTGCCAGCTTCGACGCGAACGACGCGGCCGTTTTCGGAATAACGCTCGAGGAAAGTAGCTTGAAGGGTGTGCGGCGTTTTATATCGCGATTCGAATAAGCCTACCAAGCGCTTGACGTCAGGATGGCTGTCGGCGCTTATTCCTGTGCCGAATAGACCTGCGAGCGCGAGGCAGATTCCTAAGCTAAGGAGAATCTGGCGCACGCAGTTAGTTTAGCAGGAAAGGACAGCAAGCATTGCGGGGGAGCCACCAGCGTTGCCGACCGCGCAGTGGCTCATAGGCAACGCTGGTGAAAGCCCTTATATAGCTGGATCTGAAATCGAGGCCGCGGCCGTGTAATTCACACGAATCACGCCAGTCTGATCAATGTAAAAAAATCTGCGGCCGCTGGACCCAGGAAGCTGGGGATTGGCGTTGAGTGTGAAGCCATTAAAATGGCCGGCAGCATCGATGTTCGTCGGAGCGTAAACGAACGAGTAGCCGGACTTCGTACCCGCTGCTAGGGTCTGATCAATCAGCTCGGCGTTGGTTGAAGTAGCCGCACCACTGCCGCCCAAACTCACCAAATTCGAAGAGAACCCGATGTTATATGTGGTGGTATAGGTGACTTCGCCGGTCATAATGGTTCGCAAATCTTGAGCGGCGGCAGACTCATTGGCAGCCATGCGCGAGGCCAAAAGATTGGGAATGGCAATCGCAGCAATAATGAGAATGATCGCAACAACGATCAGTAGTTCGATAAGAGAGAAGCCTGATTGTTTTCTCTTCTTCATTGGAGATCCCCGATTAACTCCACCTTATTCTCGGGCCGAGAACAGCCGTCAAGCCCACGACTTGATAAGTGCATGTGGCGTGCCAATCTATTGCGGATGTCGTTCCGGAAGTTATTGATAACAAAAGGCCTACTGGCATTAACTTGGGCTAATCGAGGAGACTGTTGCGAAGTCTGACAAAAAATGTCAAAGAATTTGTTTGCGAGACATTAACTGGCAACTAAGATTTTTCTGACTCTGCGGGGAGTAGTTGCACTGAGTAAAAACGAAAAAGCACGGGACCGGAGTCCCGTGCTTTTCGAAACCCGCTACAGCCAGGAACGGCCGTAGGTTGATTTCTTACAGCGGTTGATCGGCGTTCGAGCAGGTCGCCGCCGTGGCGTTGGCGCGGATCACACCAGACTGGTCGGAGCAAAATTCGCGCTGACCGCTCTGGCCTTGAACCTGGGCATAGCCCGTCGAAGCATACGTCACGGAAGGCGTTTGCGCGCCAGCCGCTGCCGTAAAGGTATAGCCGCTCTTGATGGCCGTAACCGCAAGAACGTTGTCGATCAAGCAAGCAGTCGTCGAAGTTGCACCGGCTGCCGTGGCGCAAGTCGCAGCTGCTCCGCCAAGATTCGTCAGCGCCGTGAAGCCCACTGACGGATACGTGGTGGCGAAGGTTACTTCCGCAGTGTTGATGGTGCGGAGAGAACCGACCGCCGAAGACTCGTTCGCGGCCATACGAGACCGGAGGAGGTTCGGAATTGCGATGGCCGCGATGATCAGAATGATCGCCACGACGATCAGCAACTCGATAAGAGAGAATCCCTTCTGTTTCTTCATAAAGCTGTTTCTCCTTGAGAGTGTGTGAAGATTTGTATGGTGCCAGAGCACACCCTTACATGGGCAAGCCGGAGACCAAACCAGGGTGTAAAAGACAGGTTCTCCATATTTCTGTATATAGCTGATAATACAGGTGTTAGTAGAAAAATAACGGTTCCAAGCTTGAGCTTGAAGACCCAAAAAGGTGAATACGCTCCGAAAACGACAGTTTTTGGCAAGGAGGAGGAGCATAAATGGTCACTCGGCCGAGGGTGCCCGGCAGGCCTAGACTCTCGATCGCCGAGCTAGAGGCCGTGCTTCTTGGCATAGTGGCGAAAGGAGCGGTAGCTAATCTTCAGCAGCTCCGAGGCCCGGGTTCGGACTCCGTCCGCTTTTGCCAGGGCTGCCTGAAGGTACCGGCGCTCGGCATCGGCAATCTCTTTCTCAAAATCCAGCCCTTCGTCGGGGAGCTCCGCTACCAGGCTTCCCGTGGCGCCGAGGGACGATCTTGAATAACCGGCGATTCGATCGGGAAGGACACGCAGGGAGATTTCCTTGCCCAATTCCAAAGCCACGGCGCGCTCCATGGTGTTCTCGAGTTCGCGGACGTTTCCTGGCCAATCATAGGCTTCCATGCGCGTCATCGCTTCGGGGGAGATGCCTTCAATTGGTTTCTCCATGGTCTTGCGGAAGCGCTCCAGAAAATGGCGGGCGAGCAAGGGAATATCCACGCGGCGATCCCGGAGAGCTGGCACTTGAATGGGGATCACGCTAAGGCGGTAGTAAAGGTCTTCGCGGAAGCGGCCCTCGGCGATCTCCTTTTCGAATTCCTTGTTGGTGGCGGCGATGATGCGAACATCCACATCCGATTCTTCGGTGCTGCCAATTGGTCGGACCTTGCCTTCTTGCAGGACGCGATAGAGCTTTACCTGCATGGTCAAGCTCATATTGCCAATTTCATCCATGAAGAGGGTCCCGCCGTGAGCGGCCTGGAAGAGGCCCTGGCGGTTTTCATTGGCGCCGGTAAAGGCACCCTTCATGTAACCGAAAAGCTCGGATTCCAGGAGGGTTTCCGGGAATGCGCCGCAATTGATGGTGATGAAGGGTGCTTGAGACCGCAGGCTGTTTTCGTGAATGGCGCGCGCGACCAATTCCTTACCAGTGCCACTCTCTCCGGTAATCAGGACGCGGCTCGACTGGGGAGCGACGGTCTGAATCATGTCGAAGATGGCCTTCATGTTCGGGCTTTGGCCGATGATATTGTCGAGCCCGGTTAAGCGGCGCAGTTCGCGCCGGAGGTAGCCGGCCTCTTTCTTCCAGCGTAGGCTCTCGGAAACTTCGTGAACGGCGCGGCGCAACTGATCGACGAGTTCGTGGTCCTTGATGACGTAGCGGTCGGCGCCGGAATTGATCGCGGCAATGGCGGTCTCGACGGTGGGAACGCCGGTAATCAGAAGGAAGAACGATCCTGGAGCGATTTCCTTGCTGAATTTGAGAAGATCGACGCCGCCGGCGCCAGGCATGCGGATATCAGAAATAATGATGTCGAAGATCTGCGACTCCAGCTTGCGCTTGGCGGCTTCCACGCTGTGAGCGATTTCCACGCGGTGGCCTTCCTTGCGAAAGGTGATCTCCAGCAGTTCGCAGATGGATTTTTCGTCGTCGACGACGAGAATATGCGGCATCTCGCGCCCGGTTTCCTTGATTGCAGCTTTCGTTCCTTGCATAAGGCCTCACGCAACTCGCGGCAACTCGACGATGAATTCGGCGCCGCGGTCTTTCTCTGAAATTACACTGATCCTTCCACTGTGAGCCTGGACAATCTGATAGACGATGGACAGCCCCAACCCTGTGCCACCCTCGAAGCCGGATTGCAGCGGCTCAAAAATCTTGGCGCGCTGCTTTGGGTCAAGGCCAATGCCGGTATCGCGAAAAGCGATGCGCAGCCAGAAGGGATGTTGCTCGAGTTTCACGGTGAGCGTCCCGCCATCGGGCATGGCGCGCATGGCGTTGTCGCAGAGATTCCAAAAGACCTGTTTGATTTTGTTGGCATCCACACGAGCCCGCAACTCGTGCCCGTTAAAAGCACGGACAATCCGGTACTTCGAACCGATCTCCGGCTTTTTCTCCATTAACATGATGGTTTCATCGAGAAGGCCACGGACGTCGGCGTCCTGAAATTCGTAAGTCTTTTCGCGCGAATACTTCAGAAAGTCGGTGATGATGTTATTGAGCCGTTCGGATTCCCTGCTGACGATATTCACCAAATGCTTCTCGTCTTCTTCGAGAGGCACGAGGCGGGCGAGTTCCTTGACGGCCCCGGCCATGGCCGTTAGAGGCTGCCGGATTTCATGGGCTATAGCCGCGGAAAGGCGGCCGAGGGCGGCCATGCGTTCCTTCGTAGCCACCTCCTGCTCGAGGCGGCGGAGATCGGTGAGGTCCTGGAAGTTGAAGACGTAGCCGTTGCGTTCCTCGTTCCGCGAACGCAAAGGAGAAATGCTGATGCCCAGGTAGCGCACGTCTCCTGCAGGAGTGCGGAAGTCGATCTCTTTCCGTAGAGAAAGCTTTTCTGCGTTGGCGTACTTGCCCGGGATCCAAAAGTCGTCGTCGAACTCCTGGAGAAGCTTGCCACGCAGATCGGCAAAACGGTGCCCGAGAATTTCCTCGCCGGTGCGGTTGAGGAGCAGAATGCGACCCTCGAGGTCCGTGGTGATCAAACCGCCGCGCATGGAGTGAATGATGTCCTCGGTGAAATCCTGAAGGCTGAGGAGTTCTTCACGCTTCTCCTCGAGTTCCAGGCCCTTGCTGCGGAGAGATTGCGCGAGGAGGCTGGCCAGATACGCGACCGCCATGAATCCGAGGAGATTCATAACCAGCCACGTTCGGAGGCTCTCGACAGATGGCTCGCTGCTGGAGGTCCAAGGAATCTTCCCGGTAAAAGCCAGAACGGCCATGGCAGCAAGGAGCAGGAAGCAGGTCGCAGCGTTGAGGAAAGCAATGCTGCGCGAAAAGACGATGCTGCCGACAATGATCACGAGCAGGTACAGGGAGATGAAATAGCTCTCCTGCAAGCCGGTCACATAGACCAGCAACGAAACCATGATCACGTCGCCGGCAACCTGCAAGCCACCGTGCCAGCCGGCCTGCGGGACCCAGCGGAGGAGGATGAGATGAAGGATACCGATGGTGATCCAGAAAATAATCAGGGGAAGGAAAAAACGGTTGGTGCTGAAACCGGGAACGTACTGGGGCCAAACCACACCGACAGTCAGAATGAGAGTGATCGTGAGAAGACGCACCCACGCCAACCACTCCAGCCAGGCTCTCGTTGCGAAGCTTTGATCCATTGCTCGCCCCCGGAATCCGGGCCTTCCCCACATGAGGCAGGAAAAAGCGGGGGCAGAGAGTTGCTTCCCTGCCCTCCGAAAGAGGATATCGCCGCGCGCGAGCGCGAGCCCGATTAGTGCATCGTGCTCAGTTTTCCGATGAGCGAGAACAGCGGCAAGTACATGGAGATGACCACGCCACCGACAATCACGCCAAGGAAAACGATCATGATGGGCTCAAGGGCAGTGAGCAAGTCTTTCACCGCTGCGTCCACTTCTTCTTCGTAGAAATCGGCGATTTTTTGAAGCATGGCATCCATCGCACCAGTTTGTTCGCCGACGGCGATCATCTGTGTGACCATGCCGGGAAATACTTCGGATTCTCTCAGAGGTTCGGTGAGCGACTTGCCTTCTTCGAGTGACCTTCTCACTTGCTGCAAAGCCTTCTCGACCACCGCGTTACCCGCGGTCTTGGCGGTGATGTCCAGGCCTTCCAGGATGGGAACACCGCTGGAAATCAGCGTGCCGAGCGTCCTCGTAAAGCGGGCGACCGCGATCTTTCTCATCAAGATGCCGAGAACCGGCAGCTTGAGGACAATGGTGTCCAGCACAAAGCGGCCTTGTGCCGTGCCGTACCAGATCTTCAGGCCAAAGATGCCAGCGCCAAGGGCTATCAGGAGGAGTAGTCCGAAAATACTGCCGACGAAGTTGCTCAAGGCCATGACGATTCTCGTGGGAAGCGGCAGGTCCACACCAAGGCCGGCAAACAAGGTAGCGAAAATCGGCACAACTTTCCAAAGAAGCAAGGTGATGACGCCGCCGGCCACGGTCAAGACGCCCACGGGGTAAACGAGAGCCGACTTCACGGCGCGCTGCAGTCTCACGTTCTTTTCGATGTAGGTCGAGAGACGCTGCAGAATGGTGTCCAAAATACCGCCAGTCTCGCCGGCTTCCACCATGTTTACATAGAGGGCATCGAAGACTTTCGGTGAGCTACGCATCGAGGCAGAAAGAGTCGCGCCGCCTTCGACCTGGCCACGCGTCCCGGTCAGGACCTTTTGAAAGAATTTGTTCTCCTGCTGGCTGGCCAGAATCTCGAGGCACTGAACGAGCGGAAGTCCGGCGTCAATCATGACGGAGAACTGGCGCGTGAACACGGCGAGCTCCTTGGCGTTCACGCCGCCGCCGAAAGTGGGCATATTGAATTCCTTGCCCTTCTCGGTCATTTTGGTGGCGGTGATCTGCTGACGCTTCAACAAGCTCGCCAGTTCCGTCTTGTTCGACGCAGTCATCATGCCGCTGACGCTGGCGCCGGAGCGGCTGGTTCCCTGATATTTGTAATCCGGCATTTGATTGCCTCCTCAGTTCTTCGATATCTCGGCCTCTTGGCCGTTCAAACTAATATCTAGCGCTTGCTGGCCACCGGTGTTCTCGCACCATTGCCGCCCTGCGTAGAAGAAACTCCGCGATTGATCATGTCCTGGAGCTCATCGGGATTCGATGAACGAGAAAGAGCCATGTCCAGGGTAATCAGTTTCGTGAAATAAGCGTTTGCGAGTCCCTGATTGAAAGTCTGCATCCCAGTTTGTCCGGTACCGGTCTGCATCGCGGAATAAATCTGGTGGATCTTGTCCTCGCGCACGAGGTTGCGGATGGCCGGCGTGGGTATGAGAACTTCCATAATCATGGCGCGCCCGCGTCCATCGGCGCGCGGGAGCAGCGCCTGACAAAGAATTCCCTCCATAACCATGGAGAGCTGCGCGCGAATCTGGGGCTGCTGGTGCGAAGGGAAGACGTCAATAATACGGTTGATGGTGGAAGCCGCCGAATTGGTATGCAGAGTGGCAAAGGTCAAGTGGCCGGTTTCGGCAATACGCAGGGCGGATTCGATGGTTTCGAGGTCGCGCATTTCGCCGATCAGCACGACGTCAGGATCCTCACGAAGTGCGGCGCGCAGTGAATTGGCGAAGGAATGCGTGTCGGCGTGGACTTCGCGCTGGTTCACAAGGCACTTCTTGTGGTTGTGAAGAAACTCGATGGGATCCTCGATGGTGATCATGTGCTCTTCACGTTCGCTGTTGATCTTGTCGAGCATGGCAGCGAGAGTGGTGGACTTTCCGGAACCGGTCGGCCCGGTGACCAGAACAAGGCCGCGAGGCTTGTCGCAGAGACCTTTTACGACTTGCGGCAATCCAAGAGCATCGAAACCCTTGATTTCCCACGGGATCGTGCGGAAGACGGCACCGCAGGCGCCACGCTGATTGAAGACGTTTCCGCGGAAGCGCGCCAGATTTTTCAATCCGAAAGAGAAGTCCAGCTCCAGGTTTTCTTCGAAGCGGTGTTTCTGAGCATCGGTCAGAACGCTGTAAGCAAGAGATTTGGTATCCGCCGCGGTGAGCGGAGGCATGTCCAGGGGACGGAGCCGGCCGTGAACGCGTACGCGCGGTGCGCTGTTCGTGGTGATATGGAGGTCACTGCCTCCCATTTCGATCATTTTTTTCAACAACTCGCTAAGCGTAATACCAGCCATCGATCACCTTCAGTTCTATAAGACTGTTTCGCGCAGGACTTCTTCCATGGTGGTCTGTCCGAGAGCCACCTTGATCAAGCCGCTGCGGCGCAGGGTAATCATTCCCTGCTCGATTGCCTTCTTCTTTAATTCTAGCGCGGAAGCGCCAACGAGAATGAGCTCACGCAGCTCGTCATTGATTTCCATGACTTCGTAGAGACCCGTGCGGCCCTTATACCCGCCCTTGTTGCAAGTAGTGCAGCCCTTGCCGTGATAAATCTTGGTGGTCTTGACTTCTTCAGGCGTGTAACCCGCGTCGATGAGGGCCTGCTGCGGGACTTCCAATTCTTCCTTGCAGTTTGAGCAAATGCGACGGACCAGGCGCTGCGCACAAATCAAGTTCACGGAAGTGGCCACGAGGAACGGTTCAATACCCATGTTCATCAAACGGCTGATGGTCGAAGGGGCGTCGTTAGTGTGCAGCGTGGACAAAACCAAGTGGCCGGTGAGCGCGGCCTTCACGCCGATTTCGGCCGTTTCAAAGTCGCGGATCTCGCCGACGAGAATGATGTTGGGATCCTGCCGAAGGAAGGCGCGGAGAGCGGCGGCAAAGTTCAGCCCGATCTGCTCCTTCATCTGCACCTGGTTGATGCCAGCCAACTGAAACTCAACCGGGTCTTCCGCAGTCATAATGTTGGTGTCAACTTTATTCAGAGTGGCCACGGAGGAATACAAGGTGTTCGTCTTACCAGAACCCGTGGGGCCGGTAACCAGAACCATGCCGTAGGGCTTCAGGATGTTGCGTTCAAATTTTCTGAGGGACTCGGGTTCAAAACCGAGCTTGGTCATGTCCAAGCGCAGGTTTTCTTTGTCCAACAACCGAAGCACGATCTTTTCGCCATACAGGGTCGGCACGGTCGAGACGCGGAAGTCCAGTTCCTTTTTCTTGCCGTCCTGCTTGTACTTGATCATGATGCGGCCGTCTTGCGGCAAGCGCTTTTCCGCGATGTCCAGCTTGGCCATAATTTTCATACGGCTGGTGATGGCGTCTTTCAAGCGCAACGGCGGGGACATTACCGTCTGGAGCTGCCCGTCAATCCGGAAGCGCACGCGCATTTCGAGCTCGTAGGGCTCGACGTGAATATCGCTGGCGCCGCGCTTAACGGAATCCGTCAGGATCAGGTTGACCAGTTTGATGATGGGCGCTTCTTCCGCCGCCTTCTCCAGGCTGGCGGTGTCCAGTTCCGATTCCTCGGCGGCCAGCTCCAACTCGTTGTCTTCGTCAACGAGGTCCTTCATCAAGCTGCTGATTTCTTCCTGGTTGTTTGAGGTGCCGCCATAGAACCGCGTGATGGCGTCACCGATGGCGGACTCCGAAGCCACCACCGGCTCGACGTTGAAGCCGGTCATAAACTTAATGTCGTCCATCGCGAAGACGTTCGTCGGATCCGTCATGGCAATGGTCAGGACGGAGCCCACGCGCGATAGCGGAATCACCTGATAGCGCGCCGCAGTATCCTGCGGGATAAGCTTGATGACGTTGGGATCGATTTCGTAATACTTCAGGTTGATGGACGGAACACCGTACTGGCGGGAGAGCACACCGGTGATGTCATCATCGGTGATAAAGCCCATCTTCGTCAGGCAGCTTCCCAGCTTGCCTCCATTGGCGCGCTGGAATTCGAGCGCCTTTTGGAGCTGGTCCTGCGTGATCAGGCTTTCTTTAACTAAAATTTCGCCCAAACGGACGGACATCCACAGTACTCCAGACGGGTTTGCACCCAGGGCTCACCTTAACAAATGATGACGACGAGAGTAGTCAGAATTTCGCGGGAGGTTCTGAAATGGCTAATACCTGCCCGCAAGGTCAGGTTTTGATTTGGAAGGACAGGTAGGAATCTTGACTTGCTCCCGCGCGGTGTCTATCTTCCAAGAGAGATGTTTGCGCGAACAAAACCGACGCATTCTGCTTATCGTCCGCCGATTCTGACGAAAAATGTCCACAGAGCATTCGGCAGGAGCCGCAATGCAACTCAACTCTGTCCTCCAGGATTGAATTTGAAGATGACCACGTCATGAGCCGATCGGACAACAAACAGCGATTGGGTCTCACCATCGGCGGAATCCTGCTGACGTTGCTCCTTGCCGCGGTGTTCACCTTTGGATCGCTTGACACACCTTTTGATCCGAAGAGTTGGCGCGCAGTTATGGTTCTCTATGCGGTATCCAGTTTCATCACGGCCGCGTTTCTGGTCTTTCTACTCATCATTGGCCGTACCGCGCTGCGTCTCTGGGTGGAACGGAGAAGGGAGCAGCTCGGAGCACGGTTCAAAACCAAGATGGTCGTCGGGGCCATGGCCATTTCCCTGCTGCCAATTGTTTTCATGTTTATCGTCAGCTACTCGCTGATCAATCGCAGCCTGCTGCTGTGGTTCCCAAAACCTCTGGAGATCGCTTCGGAAGAGACGCAAAAACTGCTGACCGATCTGGGCCGGGCGCAACTGCCCCGGCTTCGCGGGATGGCGCTCTGGGCGCAAGCGGACGCGCTGAAGCCCGGCGAGGATTTTTTCCAACATACGTTTGCCAGAGGAGCGGACGCGGTCTGGATTCTGAATCGAGACGGAAAAGCGATCCGCGGCGGCGTTGTTTGCGAAAACGAGCCGGAGGAGCGCAAAGGCCAGATTTGTGTGCAACCGGACATTCTTGGCGAGTATCTCCAAACTTTGCAGAGTGGAGTGGAGGTTTGGCGGGCCGACGGAAAAAACTATTTTGCAGCGCGAGTCCCAAATGTGGACGCGGGACAGGCCACGGGCTTTATTGTTGCCGCTTACCGGACGAGTCCTGACGTGCTCACGCGTCTTAATTCCATTCAGTCGCAGATGCGGGAGTATTCCCAGGAAAAGCAGGATTTACGCGCGCTGAAACGCCAGATGCTTCTCATTCTCCTTCTCTTTACGGTTCTCCTGCTATCTGCAGTGCTGTGGGTGGCTTTGTTCCTTGCAAAACAAGTGACGGTCCCCATTCAAGCGCTGGCGGAAGGGACGCGCGAAGTGTCGTCGGGCAATTTTGAGTACCAGGTGCCGGAGCAAGCCCAGGATGAGTTAGGCAAGCTGGTGCGCTCGTTCAATACCATGACCACGCAGTTGCGCGACAGCCGATCGCAGATCGATCAGTTCACGCGGAATCTCCAGTTGGCCGTGCAGGAACTGGAGCGGCGGCGGCAGCTAATGGAAACCGTGCTTGAGAATATCCCGACGGGGGTCATCTCACTGGATGCCGCGGGCGCCATTCTTCGTGCCAATACTTCTGTTTCAAGGATGTTCGGCGTTAACGGCTCGGGCCCCCTTACTCTTGAGGCGCTGCTGGGAGCGGATGCCGCTCGAACCGTTCAGTACCTGATGCGGCGGTCGTTGCGCATGGGAGTGGTATCGCGGGAAATCGAGACGGTTGTGGCGGGGCGCGTGTTGCATCTTGCCGTGACGGTGAGTTCCCTGGGGCCGCGCCGGGCGAACGCCGGGTACGTCCTGGTGCTCGACGATTTGTCGGAATTGCTGCGCGCCCAGAAATCGGCGGCATGGCAGGAGGTTGCGCGGCGCATCGCGCATGAGATCAAGAACCCGCTGACTCCGATTCAGCTTTCGGCGCAACGGCTTTCCCGGTTTCTCGAGCGGCGTGAACCTGGGCAGCAGGCCGTTTCCGGGGACTCGGAATTGGCAACCCTGGTTCAGGAATGTTCACGCTTGATCGAGCGGGAGGTTTCGACGCTCGCTGCGCTGGTCGATGAGTTTTCGCAATTCGTGAGATTCCCGACCGCAAAACTTGCGTCCGCCAGCGCAAATGCCATCGTGCACGAAGCTGTGGGGGTTTTTGCCGGCCGGCTCGATGGCATTATTTTGAGGACGTCGCTGGCGGAGAACCTGCCTGCGGTACGCGCAGACGCCGGTTTGTTGCGGAGCGTGGTGGTCAATCTGATTGACAATGCCGCGGAGGCTTTGGAAAACGCGACCTCACGGGAAATCGTTGTTTCCACGCGCGTGCTCTCCGAGACAGAGACCGTGGAGATTTGCGTGGCAGACACGGGTCACGGAGTCTCGCCGGAAGACAAAGACAAACTTTTCCTGCCGCATTTCTCGACAAAGGACCGCGGTACAGGGCTTGGGCTGGCCATCGCCGCGCGGATCATCGCGGAACACGGCGGCAGCATTCAAGTCGAGGACAATCTCCCTGTGGGGTCGCGATTCCTCATCGAGCTGCCCGTGGCAGAATTGACGCCCGCCTCCGTTTCCGACCAGAATGGATCGGATACGATTCGATGACCGCAAAACCGCATTTGCTGATCGTGGATGATGAAACCGGCATCCGCGAATCGCTTTCCTCAATCCTGAGCGACGAAGGGTATCACGTGGAAGCCGTCGGCTCGGCTGAGGAGGCTCTGGAGCGCGCGGCTGCCGGCGATTTGGACGTCATTCTCCTCGATATATGGCTTCCGGGAATAGACGGGCTGGAAGCGCTTAGCCGGCTGCAGGCGATCTTGCGTCCTCCGGCGGTCATTATGATTTCGGGGCATGGCACGATCGAGACCGCCGTGCGGGCGACCAAGCTGGGGGCCTTCGATTTCCTGGAGAAGCCTCTCACGCTTGAAAAAGTCATCGTGCTGGTGCGCAACGCGATTCAACAGCGCCGGCTGGAGGATGAGAACCAGTCGCTGCGCAGCGAACTGGGACACCGCTACCAGGTCATGGGTGACAGCATCCCGATGAAGGCGCTGCGGCAGCAGATTACCGTGACGGCGCCGACGAATGGCCGGGTGCTGATTTACGGCGAAAGCGGAACCGGAAAGGAACTGGTCGCGCGGGCGCTGCACGCCGCCAGCTTGCGCGGCAAGGGCCCGTTTGTGGAAGTGAATTGCGCGGCGATTCCCGAGGAGCTCATCGAGTCCGAGCTGTTCGGGCACGTCAAGGGCAGTTTCACCGGCGCCACGGAAGATAAGATTGGCAAGTTCCAGAAAGCGGACGGGGGCACACTTTTTCTCGATGAAATCGGCGACATGAGCCTTCGCACGCAATCGAAAGTGCTGCGGGTGCTGGAAGAACAGCGATTCGAACGAGTGGGATCGAACGCCACTTTAATCGTGGATGTGCGCGTCATCGCCGCGACGAACAAGAATCTCGAACAGGAAATCGCGCGTGGGGCTTTCCGCCAGGATCTTTTTTATCGGTTGAACGTGATCCCCTTTTACGTGCCGCCGCTGCGCGACCGCCGGGAAGACATCCCGACGCTGACGAAATATTTTTTGATGGAGTTCAGCTCGGCGTATGTCAAGAAAACGCGCGAGCTCAGCGATGCAGCCATGGAGATCCTCATACGCTATCCGTGGCCTGGAAATGTTCGTGAGCTGAGGAACCTCGTCGAGCGGCTGGTCATCGTTTGCCCTCAAGCGCGCATCGAGCCGCATCACCTCCCGCCCGAGTTGTTCCGCGGCGTCGCGGAAAGCCCCCATCATCCGTACTCGACGTTGCATGAAGCACGTAGCGCTTATGAGCGCGAGTTCATTTTGCGCAAACTGCAGGAGCATCGCTGGAACATGACCCAAACGGCCATGGTGCTTGGCTTGGAGCGGAGCCACCTCTACCGCAAGATGAAGTCGCTGGGAATCGCCGCGCCCGATTAACCTAACTATGCTGCACGTGAAGCTGACTGGGTTCTGTTCTTTCCCCGCATGAGCTTTGATTCGTGTAAAATCCGCCCAACCTGAGCCTTGCATTTCACAAGACGAACTGGACAGCGGTATTCACGCTGGCGTTTTGCACCTTTCGTCGCTTCTTTCACAGAAGGCCTTACTCGTCTGCACTGGCCGGGCTAATCTCTCGACGAAACACGTCGGAAACGTGGGGAATTCCGTTGAAGAAAACTGCTCTCGTCTTGAGCATGTTGTTGACCATCTTTGTTGCGGCCGCGAATTCGCAAACCAAAGTGGTCGAATCGAATCAATCGTCGTCTCCAGCGCCTTCTTCTGCGCCCGCTTCGCGGACATTTTTCCCGCATAACTGGATTCGCGGGTATACGGATTTCGGCGTGGCGCCTTCGCATAACGAACCGGATCTCGGGCGCTGCATGTTTCCTCAGCCGGCCAGCGCCGGCGGCGCGGCCAGCCTGTGCACCGCCTATGCGCGGTACCTCTGGAGTGGCTACATCGAACTGCAGCCGATCGGCCGCACTGTCGCACGCCATTTGTTCTTATTCTTTGAGCCGCGATTCAGCTTTGGAAGCAATATCCCGCAGGTGAGCTACACGGCCTCCATGCGGCCAATGGCCTACGAACGCTCCGTAGGTGTTGGATTTCAATTGCCGAAAAACTTCTCACTGCGGGTAACGCAGCACCAGGTGGATTGGCTGGGCCGCTACAGCCATTCGCTGGGGACGGCCGACCTCCATACCAATGGCCCATACGGTCTTTACACTACGGTTGGGGTGCGCTGGTCCTTCGGAGGCTACGGCCACCAGGGGGCCGGGTCGGAGTATTAAAGATCCGCTTGGCGCAGGGAACCACCCGTATCGCCGCGCCTGATTTCAATGTCCTTGGTCGAAGTTCGAGACTTATTCTTTCTCGGGGTGGTCGCCAGCCAGCCCTTCCATTTGGAACCGCCAATCCAGTTCACGCACGCGCTGGGGATTCTCGCGCCAGTCCGGCGCGACCTTGACGAATAATCCAAGATAGATTTTTGATCCCAGGATGGTCTCGAGTTCTTTGCGAGCGGCCGTCCCGATTTTTTTGAGCATTTCGCCTTTGTGGCCGATGAGTATTTTCTTCTGCGAATCGCGCTCGACGTTCATGATGGCTTCAATGCGCAGGACCTTGGGAGTCTCTTCGAATTTTTCAACCACCACGGCCAGGGCGTAGGGCACTTCGTGATACATCACCTGAATGGCCTTCTCTCGAATGATTTCGGCGGCCAGGAACCGCTCCGGTTGATCCGTCACCTGCTCTTCGGGGAAGTACGGCTCTCCCTCGGGCAACCGTTCTAGAATCTCGTCGAGCAAGTCTTCACATCCCGCCCCTTTGAGCGCGGAGATCGGCACGATTGCCGAAAACTCAAAAGCCTTGGCAAACTCAGCGATCAGCGGCAAAAGTTTGGGCTTTGGCAAGCGATCGACCTTGTTCAGCGCGAGAATTGTTTTCCCACGGAACCGCTTGGCCTTTTCGAGCAACAAATCGTCCGAATGGGGATGCATGCCTGCCGCATCCACCATTAACAACAGGACGTCGATGCCCTCGAGCGCGGCGGCCACTTCCTGCATCATTTGCCGTCCCAGAGCCGAATCAGCCGCGTGCAAACCGGGCGTATCGATAAAAATAATCTGCCCTTCCGGCTTGGTCACGATTCCTTGAATGCGGTTGCGCGTGGTTTGCGGCTTGGAAGTGACGATCGCGATTTTCTGTCCCACCAGACGGTTCACGAGCGTGGACTTGCCCGCGTTCGGCCGGCCGACGACGGCAACGAATCCGGAACGAAATGGCTTCTTTTCGGTATTTTCCGGCATCAAGGTTTCACGATCGGCAGCTCCAGCGCGCAAGGATGCCCGACATCGTGCAGCAGCGTGATATGCGCGGTCTTCGCATCCTTCCCCGTCTCTGCCGCAACCACTCCGCCGCTATTGTAATTCTTTTCCGCGCCCGGTGAATTGATGCTGCGCAACACCAGCCGCAGGCGGCTGCCTTTCGCGATTCGCCGCGCGAAAAAAGTGAAATTATCAAACACGTATTTTTCGACCTTTCCCGCTGTCACCGGCTTCGCTTCCCGCGGCGACTCGCGGTATTTTGCTCGCATCGTCGCGCTCGTCAGCGCTACGGATCCGCCGTCTGGCAAAATCTCGTAGAGATCCACCTCCAGGTCGGTATCTGGCACGTCCATGTTTAGCCAAACCGTCAGCTTCGGGAACCCCGCGATCTCGTTGTTTCCTGGAAATACTTCGCTGTGGTAGATCACTCCCTCGCCAAACAAATTCAGTACCGTCTTCTGTGAAGTCAGCGACATGCTGTCGTCTTCGGGTTCTTCACTACCAGGCCTTGTGTCCAGCGGGTCATACACCCACGAATCTACCCCCGCAGATTCGCCAGCCTCCGACAGCGTCCCGGATCGAAACACGTCGCGGGCGTCCCCATTCGAGCCCAGATACAGCGTCTTCGTCGAATTCGATATGCTCTCGAGACTATCCGCGTACTTCCATTCCTCCGGCCCCACTACGTAATACGCCACGCGTTTCTTCAGAAATTCCGGCTTAGCTCCACCCTTCATAGTCCAGTCGTACCATTCCGTATGCAATTTGTTGAGGTCAAGCAGGCTCGCCTGGCCAAATTTCAATCCGCCGACTTCTGCTTTTGGCGTCCGCGTTCCCGCATGATCCCACGGTCCGATAACCAGGTAGTGCTTGGCCCTCGCTTCAGCTGTCCCGTACTGCATGTGCCGCTTGTAAAATGTGAACGCCCCCGGCTGATCGCCGTCGTAGTGCCCGGTGATTGTCAGGATGGGAACGCTAATCCGTTTGTACTGTTCCGCCGATGGCACCATCGCGTCGTAATAGGCATCGGGCGTCGGATGCTTCACCCACTTTTGGAAAACTGCCGAGGGGTTCCCTACGAGCCTGTCGTAGTCCTGAAAAGCGGAATGCGCCAAGTACATTTCGCGCGATTTCGCGGCCCAGAAGCTGCTGTTCCCGAACAGGCTGCCGTTGCTCGTCACGCCGCTCGTAAACGTCAGCCACTGCATGTCGTAGGCCCCGAAAATGTTGTACTGGAAAGGAAAATCAACGCCGGGATGGGCGGCGGCTGCGGGAACGATGGTGGCGAGATGCGGCGGAAATTCCTTGAGAACCGTCCATTGGTCGAAACCTGCGTACGAACCGCCCCACATCGTGACTCTGCCGTTGCAATAGCTTTGCTTCGCGAGCCACTCCACTACGTCGTAGCCGTCCCGGCCTTCATTCACGAAGGGTTCGAATTCGCCACCCGAATTGCCCCGCCCGCGCACGTCAACCAAGGCGTACACGTAGCCGTGCTTCGCGAAATAGACGGCGCGGTCCGTGTAGGAATCTCCAATGTAGGGAGTGAACGTAAAAATGACTGGCAACGGCTCTTTCTGGCCATGCGGTGTAAACACCGTCGCGTTGAGCTTCACTCCGTCTCGCGCCGGAATCTTCACGCCCCACTGCATGTCCACGGATGGGTCTTCCATCGGAGGCTTTTGCTGCGCGCCGACGACCGGCGCTCCTGTGATGGCCAACAATACTAATGAAGCTGCCGCCAAACCTATCCGATTCCAAATCACACCGCGCATCTCGCCCCCTTTGCAGTCCAGTTCAAGCTTCCGCCTTGTGGCAACGCTCAGAACATCCAGCAGTGTCCGTCATTTCGAGGGAGCGGCTTTCATCTGCTTGCGAATCCGCACCCGCAACACTTTTCTTTGATTTGCTTCCAGGACTTCGAAATGGTGGCCTTCCAGATCAATCTTGTCGCCGGGCCCGGGAACTTTCCCAGAGGCATGGCTGAGCAAGCCGGCAAGCGTCGTGACGGTTTCGTCGGACTCTTCACCGAAATGTACGCCGAGCAATTCCTCGACGGTGCCGATGGCCATGCTCCCGCGCATGACCAGCCCGCCGTCCGCTTCGCGCACAACGTCCGGCGCAAAAGGCTTCCCGGCATTGCCACTTGCTCCCACGATTTCTTCCACCAGGTCTTCCACCGTCGCGATGCCCGCCACCGTTCCGTGCTCATCAATGATTACGGCCATCGGCTGGCCCTTCTGGCGCATCTCGCGCAGCAGCTCCGAGCCTACCTTGGTTTCCGGGATGAACAGGATCGGCTTGGCCAGTTCGCGCACGCGGCGTTTCGGCAAATCCTGGTCCGCGACATGCAAAAGGTCCTGCGCGTAAACGACGCCAAAAATATCATCTAGCGAATTTTCGAACACGGGTATCTTGCTGAATTTCGTTCCTACAACTTTTGCGTGCAACTCCTCGAGGGTAGACTCCGCCGCGATAGCAACGATGTCTGGGCGCGGAGTCATGACTTCGCGCACGCGCTTGTCGCTGAATTCGACCACTTGTTCGATCAAATCGCCTTGCTCCGGTTCGATGATGCCTTCTTCTTCGGCGGCTTCCACCAGGGCTTCAATGCCCTCTTCGGTACGCTGCTCTTCGCTTTTTTCCGCTTCATGTTCGGAGATACGCGCCAGCGATTCCGCGCCTTCGAGGAACACACGCACCGGCCAGACGAGCCACATGGCTCCGCGGATTAGCGGCAATAACGGCAGCAGCCAGCGGCCCGTGGTGCGGTACAACAGCATGTCCGGAATAAAATGCATCGCGAAGACCACTTCCAGCACGACAAAAACAGTGATCTCCACGAAGGATTCCCACGTGCCGGGGACGAAGTACACGACGCCGCGCGTGGTCTCCAGCACCAGAAAGGCGAGCATGAAATGTCCGAGGATTCGAAACGTCCGCCCGCCGCTCCGGCGATTGATTTTCAGCCTTCGCTCGATCTCGGCTTCGAAAATTTCCAGATGTTCATGAACGCGGCCCGTGGTCATGCGGCCCAATTCGCGGTAGATCAAGGTGAGGTAGGAAAAAACCGGCAAGGCAAGACCTACCAGCACGACACTCAGCGCGTAAAGCCAGCTTAAGTTCATCACGCCAACCCGAACCGCTTGCGCAGCTTCGCCTCGACCCTGTCCATTTCGCCTTGGTCCGTTTCGTGGTCGTAGCCCAAAAGATGCAAAACACCGTGGAGAATCAGCACCCGGAGTTCACTCGCAAGCGTGCGCCCGTTCTTCTTCGCGTAACGGCGGGCCGTTGCCGGCGAGATGGCAATGTCGCCAAGAAATTCATCGCCCTTGACGCGCAGGCGCGACGACGCGGATCTCCGTCGCGTTATCGCGGGAAAGGAAAGCACATCGGTCGGCCCTTTTTTCTTGCGAAACTTCACATTCATCCGGGCGATCTCCGCATCGCTTACCAGGCAAACCGTCACGCCCGCGGCACCGCAGCCGAGCTCGCTCTTTACACGGCGCAGGAACGATTCGAGTGGCTGCCGCGCCACGCGCACGTCTCGCTGCCGGGTCAGGATCATCCTTGCTGAGTTTCTCGCTCGCGGTCTTTCCCGGAGTCCTTTTGCGGAGCCACTGCTTTCCCATTCGCATTGCCGCCGCGCTGCGGGTGCGCTACATCATAGTCTTCATACGCGCGAATGATCTGCTGCACCAGGTTGTGGCGCACCACGTCTTTTTCGCCGAACTGCACCACGCCGATTCCTTCGATTTTCTCGCAAACTTCCAGCGCTTCGATCAACCCGGATTTTTTCCCTTGCGGCAAATCAATTTGCGTGATGTCGCCGGTAATCACCGCTTTCGAGTTAAAGCCCAGCCGCGTGAGGAACATTTTCATCTGCTCGCTGGTCGTGTTCTGCGCTTCGTCGAGAATCACGAAAGAATCGTTCAGCGTGCGCCCGCGCATGAAGGCCAGAGGCGCGACCTCGATAATGCCCTTTTCCAAAAAGCGTTCGAGCTTGTCCGCGTCCAGCATGTCGTAAAGCGCGTCGTACAGCGGCCTCATGTACGGATCGATTTTTTGCTGCAACGTACCGGGCAAAAAGCCCAGCCGCTCGCCCGCTTCCACCGCAGGCCGCGCCAGAATGATGCGGTTCACCTGTTTGGTGAGAAGCGCGCTGACCGCCATGGCCACGGCGATATACGTTTTACCCGTGCCGCCGGGACCGATGCCGAACATCATGTCGTGCTTCTCGATCTCTTCCATGTAACGCTTCTGGCTGGCGTTTTTTGGCGTGACCTGTTTTTTGCCGAAAGAGCGCACGCGGCCATGCTCGAACATTCCGCGCGGCGATTCGTGAGGTTCTTCCGTCGCCACGCGCATCAGCGATTTCACTTCCGCCGCGGAAAGCGTGCGGCCGTGGCGCGTCAGGTGGTTGTACTCTTCAATGATTTTTACCGCCTGATCCACGCAGTCCTGCTCGCCTTCGACAGTCAGGCGCGTGTCGTGAAGATGCGTGCGCACGCGCAGCGAATCTTCCAGCAAGCGCACATTTTCATCCAATGTGCCGAAGAAGGGTTCAATTTGTCCGGAAATGTGAACGGTACGTCTCATCCAATTGGAAGGTTTTCCTGCTACAGGAACCGGGTGGCCGATGGGATTCCTCCTCGTTGTGCGTGGCCGCTTTGCGCCACTCAGGAAGAAACTCTTACCACCCTAGCGCAGCACTCCGTCGCGGTCAAGTTACGCGTTCGTGACTGTCAGCGAAAACCGTCCCGAATCTTTCTTGAGGTTTGGTCTATGCCCAGCCGCCCGTTATACCAGAGCTACTTCGCGGTCAAAATTTGGCTTCTTTTCAGCGTGAAGCTTTAGGGCCACGCCGCACGCCGTAGCGATGCGCTCCAGCATAGTGAGAGAGTGCCCGGCGTATTCGGCGTCCTCAAGACGAGCAATAGCAGACTGTGTGGTGCCAATCTTTTTGGCAAGTTCGGCCTGAGTCAGACCCGCATCTTCTCGCATCTCGCGGACTAGGAGGGCCAGGTCAATCTGATGCAGGGTGCGCTCGAAAGTCTTGCGGTAGGCTGTGCTCTTTCGGGCGCGCCGTTCGACAATCTCGCTGTGTCTGTCGCGCTTGGCAGTTTGTCTCATAGTCCCAACTCCTTCCGATTATCGCATTATTGCGATAGGGGGGCAACACACGGTTACAAGCCGATGCCTCGTTCTTCCGAGAATTAGCTTGGCGTCTGCCACAGGGCACGCTCAATGCGCCGATCGGGAATAAGCCAGAGAACCGCGACGAAGACGTAGATCGCCTGGGCCGTCCAGGACGAAAACAGACTGCTAAATATCCCGGCCGCATACAAGAGCGGCGAGAGTTTTCCCTTCCAGTCACTTCCAATTGCCTTGCGGAGCACCGAGTCTGGCCCCTGCGAAGCGATGATGGCGTGCTGCAGGATGAAATAGGCAACGCCAGCCATCAACAAGACGAAACCGTAAAGGGCCGTGGGCGGAAGCCCAAAGTGATTCTGGCCCATCCAACCCGTGGCAAACGGGAAAAGGGACAGCCAGAACAGCAAGTGCAGATTCGCCCACAGAATCGGCCCGGTGACGTGCGTCGTGGCATGCAACATATGATGGTGATTGTTCCAGTAGATCCCTACATACAAGAAGCTCAGCACGTAGCTGAGGAAAACCGGAAGCAGCGGGCGCAACACCGCAACGCTTTCGCCCTGCGGCACCTTCATTTCCAGCACCATGATGGTGATGATGATCGCGATTACCCCGTCGCTGAAAGCTTCCAGGCGCCCTTTGCCCATGACCGACATACTACAGGAGCCAAGGCGTGGAATTCACTCGCGGACTTGGCAACATGCCACGGGTGCGGGCTCTACCGGGTGTGGGCTGTACTTGCAGCCCACGTTGTGATTGGAGCCCGCAAGAATACTTCCGCTGCCGCGAGTTCGTGGTGAAGGATTGCGACGGCCGTCTGCTGGCTTTCGGCGCGAACCTGTAGAAATTATTAGAAAACGTCCTGTCTGTCCCCAATGTCCCCCACACCATTACGAACTAGCCAAGCTCGGACACGGGCTTCCGCTTCCCAGCGAAGCTCATTCAAACCGTCCTTATTCTGAAAACCCATTCTCTCCACATCTGCGGCGGGCACTTCCAGTGCAAGGATACCCTTCGCATATTGGGCCTCTCTAAATTCAGCCGCCTTATCCGCTGCGATAGAGTCAAGGCTCAAAACCCTCTCACCTTGAATCGAGACAAACACAACCACTTTAGCGTTTTTAATCATTTGAACAATCTCCTTTCAACCCTTCTAAGGGTTATTCGTTTGAAACGGGGAAAAACCGGAATTTATTTCGAAGGATTTTTGAACATTTTCCTCCACCGCGAATCATCGGGATTCCGGTCGGGCGTGCGTAGCTGTCCTTAGGACAGTGTTGCCGTAAAAGGAAATGCCCCCTTGGAAGAACGCCACGCTACAGAAGACGTGTTTGTTCTTGCAGCACTGAATTCCTCGACCAGCAAAGCGAAAAGGTTTCATCTGGTACTGTCCAAAAAGGAGCATTAAGAAATGGATACAAGCGTTCCGAGGTTGATTCTTATTCTGACTGTAGTGAGTGTACTAGTGAGTATAATAGTCCTAATCTGGAAACACGAAGCAGCATCTAAAGCGCACAACGAGAACGAACTTAGGGATACGCTTCGTTGGATGAGCGACTCGATTGTCAGCAATTCTCCATATGATTCCATGCATGGCATGGCCAAGGTAGTCGCCATGTCCTCACAAGGATGTTCGGTTGAGATTAAAACAGTCCCAGTCAAAGAAAAAGAAGGAACCGTGCTGCAATTCGTGTTCGACCTAAGAGATATTGACCTTCGCTCTATAAAATTTGACGACGGACTGTTTATTGCTACCTCCCTATCGTTCAGGAAAGGACTGAATATACGCAATATAATGGTGAACGGAGGAAGAGGACACTCCATGTTCTTTGACCTTAACAAGGAATACGGTCCCACTTTTGTTAAGGCTTTTAAGCGTGCCGTTACCCTTTGTGGCGGTGAGTAACGTGCTCTTGCCAACCTAACTCCAATCGGTAACCGCGGGGCGGGTGGCGCACTCTTTGGCATTTGATATTCCAAAGCGTGCGGTCTTTGACTCTTAGGCCGGGTGCCCCACTCTCGGTTTTTGAGGGTGGGGGCCTTTTGCATGTACGTACAACTATATTGACAACACCCATTTCTATCGTTATGCTGTATATTCTCTCGCGTGCCTTGCGATTTACGTGGGACGAGAACAAGAACCGCCAGAACCTGCGCAAGCACGACGTTCGCTTTGAAACTGCCGTTCTCGTTTTCGATGATCCCTACGCCATTACGTGACGAGACGACGACTCCGACGATGAGGAGCGCTGGATAACTGTCGGTGCAATAGGACCGGGATCGATCCTGTTGGTCGTCCATACGTTTTATGAAAACCACAACGAGGAAGTCATTCGCATCGTCTCGGCCCGCGCCGCCGAATCCCACGAATGGAGGGCCTATGAGGAAGCTCACAAAGGAGCAGAAGCGCGACATCCGAGCCATCGCCGCAAAAAGAGACCGCGACATTGATTTCTCCGATGCTCCCCCGGTTCTCGACTGGAGCGGCGCCGAAATCGGCAAATTCTATCGGCCGGCTAAAAAGCCAGTCACCATGCGCTTGGATTCCGACATCATCGACTGGCTCAAAGCCGATGGACGCGGTTATCAGACCAAAGCAAACTGGCTCCTGCGCCACGCCATGCTCCATTTCACAAAGCGCAACGGCCTCAGCAAGCGCAAGCGCGCTCCGCAGGTGGCACATCCTTAACAGTTGGAATCAGCAACGACGCGAGCTGCACGGCTAGCGAAGCTGGTCTTCAGGTTCCGGGGCGACGCGAGGGGCGTTGCGAAGGAATCTCATGAGGCCGTCGCCCTTGGCCTTTCCGGCGCGCTTCTTGAAGAAGTCAGCGGCGGTTTCAATGACACCCACCTTTTCGGCTGGCGGCCGCGTCTTAATTCCGAAAAGCCCCAGGTAGAAAGGCGCAACCTGGGGCACCCGGCGTCCTCTCCGTGACCGGTTTCATCAACTGCACCAGTGGGTGTTGCATAGATGATGCAAGACGTAGTTATTTTCGTTTTGGCAGCTGCACTGCAAAAGATGGAGCAGAACCCCTTTCAACAAATGCCTCTGCCGATTGGCGAGAAACGCCCTGCGCGATTAGCCAGGAAACCAGTTCTAACAATGAGTTGAACACGGGACTTACTGGGGTACCCTCTGTAACATTCTCGTATATCTGGTAGCCGGTACGATTGCGGGTATCAATCCCGTACAGAAGTTCAAGGTGTGCGCCCGGAACTGGATCCCCACCCGCATTGGTGGGATGTCTGAAGCCTGGAGGAACACGCAAGATTTCTCGTCCCATAATCTTTCCATGACACGCCAGCCATCATAGCATTCCGAATCGGCGGGTGGACGACCCTCGACCGGCTGAGACTTCCCGGGTGGCCCATCCTTGCGATTCTGCATTATGCAAGGGTGGGGCTGGTTTTCGCTAGCTTCTTATTAGAGCGGTCTCGAGAAGTGATGCGTCTGCAGAGAAAGAGCGGGGTAAACCCGCTGCTACACAAAACCCACGGGCGGGTGGCGCACCCTTTGGCGCCCTGAAAAGCCTCTTTGCATCCGATGCTAGCAATGCTATCATTGCTGACATGGCTGCACTCACCATTCGGAAACTGGACCAGAAAACCAAGACCCGCTTGCGCGTTCGCGCCGCCCACCACGGACGCTCGATGGAAGAAGAAGCGCGTGAGATCCTGCGCTCCGCTTTGACCACCTCCGCTCCGACCAAAGGAAACCTGGCCGAGGCGATTCGCCGCCGGTTTGCGTCCTTTGGCGGAATCAAGATCTCCTTACCGCGGCGCGACGCCGTGCGCAAGGCCCCTGGATTCGAGGCGTGATCATCCTCGATACGAATGTGCTGTCGGAACTCATGAGGCCGAAACCTTCCGCCCGCGTCGTGGCATGGATCGCCCAACAACCGCTGGCAGACCTCTTTACGACCGCCATCACGGAGGCGGAAATCTTTTACGGAATCGAACTGCTCGCCAAGAGTAAACGGCGCGACGGCCTGCTGGCTGCAGCGGAAGGGATGTTTACCGAAGACTTCGCGGGACGTGTACTCGCATTCGACAGCGACGTGGCGCTCCATTTTGCAAGGATTGCAGCACACCACCTGGCGCTTGGAAGACCCATCAGCCACGCGGACGCCCAGATCGCAGCCATTGCCCGGGCGCACGGAGCTAAGCTTGCAACCGGGAATGGCCCCGACTTTGCCGATTGCACCATTACTGTCATCGATCCCTGTCGCGCGCCCTAGAGAGAAACCCAGACCTCTACAAGTCCCAGCCGTTCGCCACACCTACCCTTGCCTACTCCTTTGGGTGGTAGCCTTGTCAGAATGCCTTTTTTTCAAAAACAACTGCGTCGTCCGGCCGAACATTACCGAAGAATCCGCCAAATTCGGGGAACACCCACATGTCCGTGATGGAGTCGCCCATGAAGACGACGCGCTGCTCGTCCTTTGCCGGCGCCGCCAACTTGGCGTTGGCCTCGCGATAACGCGAGAGGGCCGGCCAGTCCTTCAGTTGCCGGCTTTGCGATTCCATCCGCGCCATGAAATCCGGGAGTTCGGGGCAATTCCTCGCTGGCTTTGTCTGCGCTCCCGTTTGCGCTTGTGCGCGCAGCAGCGGAGTGCTTACCAGGAAGAGAAAAACCAGGCAAATGGCATTTCTGCGAACAATCGTCATAGCAGGTCTCCCGAACCGAACTCTACCATTCAAGCTGCCAACACGAAAATGGACAGCCTGCGCGCCGTGGGCGAGCCGGGCCAGGAACAATTCGCCTGTGAGGGATTCTTAGTCGGCTGCTACGGCGCGCGTCTTCGCCCAGTTGCGGATGGACTGCACTTCTTCAGCGCGCGTCACGCTGAGCGGTTGCGTGCTCTGGATCTCAGTGATTAGGATTTCGGTATCGAGCTGCCGCTTGGCGCTGAAGGCAGAGTACATCGCCGACACGATGGCTTGTTCAATTTCCGCGCCGGAAAATCCTTCGCTTGCCGCGGCCAGCTTGCCCAGGTCGAATCCCGCCGCATCGCGCCCGCGTTTTTTGAGATGCAACGCGAACAGCGCCGCGCGGATCTCGGAATTCGGCAAATCCACGAAAAAAATCTCGTCGAAGCGACCTTTGCGGAGCATTTCCGGCGGCAGGACGGTGATATTGTTCGAAGTCGCTGCGAGGAACACGCCGCTCTCGCGGTCCTGCATCCAGGTCAGCAGCGTCGCTAGCAATCGTTGTGAAAGCCCCGCGTCTGCGTCACCGCTTGATCCGGCGGAGGCAAATGCCTTTTCGATCTCGTCAATCCACAACACCATCGGCGCGAGCTTCTGCGCCAGTTCCAGCGCTTTGTGCAGGCGGCGCTCGCTTTCGCCGACATATTTGTCGTACAGCGCACCCGCGTCCAGCCGCGCCAGTTCGAATCCCCATTCTCCCGCCACCGCGCGCGCGGCCAGACTTTTTCCGCAACCTTGCACGCCGGTAATCAACACGCCCTTTGGCGGGACCAGTCCGAACCGCTGGCCTTCCGGCGTCAAGGCGCTCTTTCTTTTCGCAATCCAATCGCGGAGGTGCCGCAAACCCGCGACGTCACCAAATGAAGTATCGCGCCGCACCGTCTCGATCAATCCTTCGGTCTTCAGCACCTGGCGCTTTGTTTCCAGCACTGCATCCAGCAATCCCGCGTCGGCCTTGCCGCGTGCCATCACACTCTGGCGCAGCGCGCGCAAAGCCTCTTCTTCCGGTAAGCCCACCAAGTTTTTCGCCAGTTGCCTCATCGCGTTCGCGTCAAGCGCTATGGGAATATGTTGATCTCGATTCAGATCGGCCAGGACCTGCATCACGCCCGCGAGCAGATCTTCTGCAACCGGCAAGCCCAGATGAAACGGCATGGCATCACATTCGAGGTCCGCGGGAAGTTGCAGGGACGCCGCCGTCAGCACAATCGACCGCCGCACGGTGCGAAACTTTTCCGCCAACTCACGCAGCCGGCGGCAAATCTTGTCGTTATCGCAATAGCGCGCGAAATCTTTCAGCAAAAAAATTCCGTCGCCCTGGATCAGCGCGATATTCGACAGCGCCTGCTCCGGATTGTCGGTGTTGTAGAGCGGCGCGCCGTGCACCTTGGCCAGCCCCGTGGTTACGCTCCATTCGAACAAGGGCACGCCCAATTCCGTCGCGACATCCATCAGCAACGCTTCGAGGCGCTCCTCTTCTCCCGTTTCCACCGTAAGAATGGGGTGGCGCGAATTGATGAGCAGCCGCAATTCGTCGTGCTTATTCGGTTGATTCGAACGCGGCGGCCCACCTGCGCTGGCGCTTACGGAAACCGGCGGTTTCAGCGTTTGTAGCGGTGCCGGCACGCCAGGAGGACCTTTGAGCTCGTTTGACAAAGCTATGCGCCTCGTTTAACGTTAGAAGTTTGAGCGATACCTAAAAGGAGCAATAGATGGCCCAGGGACAGGCTACCAAAGTTAAGAAGAAGAAAAAGTCGGTTTTGAAGCGGGCGGCGCAAGCTCGTCAACGTGCCGAAGTCAACCGCGCCAACCGCACCCGGGTCCGCACTCTCATGCGGCGTCTGCGCACCGCGATTACCGCGGGTGATGCGACCGCGTCGGCCAACCTTCTGCAACCCGTAATGTCAGCAATCGATCAGGCAATTACCAAGGGCGTGTTGCACGAGAATACCGGCAATCGCTACAAGTCGCGGCTCACGCTGGCGTACAACGGCATTAAGGCTAAAGCCGCCAAGTAACAGTGGGTTGTCCCGCTATTGATCTTGCAGGTTTTTCTTGAGGCGCCCGCCTCGGCGGGCGCCCGTTTCTTTTCTAGAGTGAGGCCCGATGTCATCTCCGATTCCCATTTCCCGCGTTTCGCAATCCCGCCTTACGGAAACCCTGCGCGAAAACTCGGAGTTCGGGGCCACGTTCAGCGACCACATGCTGGTGGCCGATTGGGAAGCCAGTTCATGGCAGCAACCCCAAATCGTTCCCTTTGGCCCGATGTCCATTTCCCCTGCGCTCACTCCGTTCCACTATGGCCAGGCGATCTTTGAAGGATTCAAGGCCCATCGCATCACAAACGGTGGTGTTGCCTTATTTCGTCCCCGTGAAAATTTTGTGCGTCTGAACCGTTCCGCGACGCGGCTCGCCATGCCGGAGATCCCAGAATCCTTGTTTCTCGACGGCGTCTCCGAATTGGTCCGGCTGGACCGCGATTGGATCCCGCACCGCGAAGGCGGCGCCCTGTATGTGCGGCCTGTGTACTTCGGCGTGGACGATACGCTTCTTGTGCGGCCAGCAAATCGATTTCGTTTCATTGTGATGACTTGCCCAGTCGGACCGTATTTTGCGCAGCCCATTCGCCTTCTTGCCGAAGAGCGCTTCGTACGCGCTTTTCCCGGCGGCACCGGCGACAGCAAAGCCGCCGGCAACTATGCCGGTGGCCTTCTCGCCGCGCGCCTCGCTCAGGAAAAGGGCTTCCACAATGTTCTCTGGCTGGATGGGATCGAGCGCCGTTACGTCGAAGAATCCGGCGTCATGAATGTCTTCTTCGTTCTCGATGGCAAAGCCATCACTCCGCCGCTCGGCGGAACCATCCTCCCCGGTGTCACGCGCGATTCCGCTCTCACTTTGCTTCGCGAAATGGGCATCCCCGTCGATGAGCGCCGCGTCACCATCGATGAGATCCTCTCCGCTCACGCGGCCGGAAAGCTCACTGAAGCGTTTGGCGTTGGCACCGCGGCGATCGTCGCTCCTATCGCGCTAATTCGTTACCGCGACCACGAACTGCAATTCCCCGCCGTTTCGGATTCCACGGTCGCCGCGAGATTGCGCGCGCGTCTCGTTGCCATTCAAACCGGCCGCGATTCGGATCAACACGGTTGGCTTTTTCCCGTCTGAACTAACCGGAAAAGGTGCACGCGATGAACTATTACGCCTTGCTCTACGAACTCGTTGAGGACATGGTCACGCGCCGCGTCCCTTTTCGCGAAGAACATCTGCGTCTCGCACGTGAAGCGCGCGAACGCGGTGAGCTCGTTCTGGCCGGCGCACTTTCCGAGCCAGTGGACCGCGCCCTGCTCGTTTTTTATGTGGACGACAAGAGCAAAGTCGAAGATTTCGCCCGCAAGGATCCTTACGTCCTCAACGGTCTGGCCAAAAAATGGGAAGTCCGCCCGTGGAACGTGGTCGTCGGCAATGAGCAAACCGCCTCCTCCGCAACTTCAACCCCTGGAATTATTCTGCGCCAGTGGACCGCCCGCACCAGCCAAGAGCAATGGCCCAGGTATCGAGCCCACTTTTCCATAAAGGTTCTGCCGGAGTTGCGCAGGGTCGCCGGCTTTCTGGGAGCCACGCTCTTCGCACGTCACGCCAGCGACGAAGTCGAAATCCTTGTTGAAACATCGTGGCGCTCGCTAGAATCGATTCGAGCTTTCGCCGGCCCGAACGTCGAAGCCGCCGTCGTGTCCGTAGAGGCCATGGCCATGCTCACGGAATTCGACGGCCACGCCCGCCATTACGAAATCGCCGAGACCTATCGTTCCTAGTTCCTTCGCGCAAACGCATTCCCCCAATTGCTACTGCAGTATTGCTCCCGTGTTACTTCCATTACCCGCATTTAACGGTACAAAAATCCCTCTGTAACGCACGCGTTCCACTCTCTCTCCGTCCGTTGTAGTCCCCGCAACCATTGTGAAAAAGGAGAATGCATGTCCCTGAAGCAAATCGTTTCAAATTCTGTCCATGGTCTGCGCGTCGCTTTCGTCGCCGTGACCGTGTTTCAGTTCAGCTTAGGCGGCCCGCTTGCCGGCTCGCTCCAGGCTCAAGAAAGAGTACATACCGACACTCCGATCAAGCACGTCATCGTCCTCATCGGTGAGAACCGCAGCTTCGATCACCTCTTCGCGACCTATGTGCCGAAGAGCCATGATTCCGTCTCGAACCTGCTATCCAAAGGAATCATAAACGCCGACGGCACGCCCGGCCCGCATTTCTCCAAAGCAGCCCAGTTCCAGGCGGTGCCGGCTTTCAAGACCACCTACTACATCAGCTTGGATGCGGATGACAAGGCTCCCTACCAAACCCTGCCGGAGCCGACCCTGAACTTTTCGCCCAGCCCCGCCACAGGAGAACCGCCTCCATTTCCGCCGGGCACGCCGGCCGCATTCCTGGCCTCCATCGAGCCTTCGCTGGAGAACGGCGATCTCAACCTGCTCACCACTGGGGCGTCTGGGGCACCGCAAACTGCAGAGATCCCCGATTTCGATTCGCGAATCAACAATTTCAATAATTTGCCGAACGGGCCCTTCCCGCTTGAGGGAGCAAATCTGCCCTACGATTCTTACACCGGCGACACCACGCACCGGCTCTTCGAAATGTGGCAACAATCGGATTGCAACATCAAGAACGCCACACGGCGGAATCCCTCGGGTTGCCTGAGTGACCTGTATCCGTTCGTCATCACCACGTATACGAGCGAAATTGATCCCTTCAGCTTCCCCATTGCCAACCAAGTCGACGACAATGGCGGCGGAAACTCCATGGCCTTCTATAACATGCACAATGGGGACGTCCCGTTCCTGAAGAGCCTCGCCGACCAATACTCCATGAGCGACAATTTTCATCAATCGGTCATGGGTGGCACAGCCCACAATCACATCATGCTGGGCAGCGGCGACTCCATCTTCTGGTCCGACGGCAATGGCAATCCCACAATGCCGCCCTCCCATATTGCCAATCCCAATCCTCTGCCCGGCTCAAACAATCAGTACACGGTAGACATCAATTTCGACGGCAACTTCA
>Ga0207061_1015_pt1 | contig 51523 bp, 41 predicted proteins | sample Alteio_BWMinCont_31_FD_153275 | JGI IMG/M metagenome (GOLD analysis project Ga0207061, IMG submission 153275) | Enriched cells from forest soil in Barre Woods Harvard Forest LTER site, Petersham, Massachusetts, United States -... | ecosystem: Environmental > Terrestrial > Soil > Temperate forest >... | reverse complement strand
CTTTCCGGTGTGGTAGTTGATCTCCGTGATGAGCCGGAACGCATTCCCTTTGATATTGAACACAGTGAATCGGTCCACAGCATCCGCTGAAGGAAACACTTGCCGGACTTCCATGAGGCTGCTCCAGCGGGCTTTGCTGGCGATGCGATACCAAACATCGAGAGGGCCGGCGAGTTCCTGGTGCACGGATGCGGCTTGCAAAAGCTTCTTGCGGCTGATGACGTGCAAGAGCGGCCTCGCCACCATTGGATTCGCAATTTGCGAATTTGTCAAGAGAAAGTTCGCGATTTGCGATTTCACGACGGGGAAAGCAGGATCGGTTCCGGTGGAAGGAAAACGAAGCTTGCACCGAGCTTCTATATGAACTGGACCGCCGCAGCAGGAAGCTCACCTCCGCCGAAAAGGAGCTTGCCGGCCTCTTGACCCTGCTGATCGAGGATTTCGAAGACCGCCACTACCAGCTTCCCCGCGCCAAGCCTCTCGAAGTCCTTCAATTCCTGATCGACCAGCACGGCCTCCTGCAAAAAGACCTCGCCGATGTCTTTGGCACCCCCAGCATCGTCTCCGAAGTCCTCAGTGGCAAGCGCGAACTCAACAAAGACCACATCAAGCGCCTCAGCCGCCGCTTCCACGTCTCCCCCGAATTGTTTTTCTAGCGCTCTCTCCTGCCTCAGCGGCCCGCTTCCACTTCTCAGTAATGAAGAGTAGGATGCAAATCAAAAGCTTATCCTATGAATATTGCCGACGAAATAATCGCCGTGCCGTCCGGAGCTCGCTTTCTTCGGGCGGACCTTCACATCCACTCATATGGGAGCTCCCACGACGTCAAAGACGCAACCATGACGCCCGAAGCCATCGTAAATACCGCGATTGCGGAATACCTTTCTTTGATTGCGATTACCGATCATAACGAAATCACGAACGTTCAGCGGGCTTTGGCTGCATCCGCTAGCAAGCCGCTGCTCGTTGTTCCAGGGGTTGAGCTCACTACGCCCCAAGGCCATCTGCTCGTGTATTTCGACAGTTACGAGAATCTGGAAGCATTCTACGGAAAGCTCACTTTCGCTGACCGGGGGAAACAAGAATCGCGTTGCCAGACCGGAATCCTCGAATGTCTGAATGAAATCGATCCGGCAAAGGGCTTCGCCATCCTTGCGCATGTTGACGGGGATGGTGGGTTCGAAACAGTTGTGAAAGGCTATCCGCCCTATAAATCCGATGTCATAGCGCATTCTGCGCTGCTAGCCATCGAACTGCACTCTGTCCAATCGCCGATATCGTATTCGGATTCAGACTCCGAAGCGCAGAGGGTGGAATGCGGGAAGAAGAGATACCTGAGGTTGGGACTCGGGGAGAAGCAGTATCTGGCACGAGTTCTTTTCTCCGATTCACACGCGCTGAGCGCTCTCGGGAAAAATGCCCAAGGCAATCGCAAATTGACTCGCATCAAGATGGATTCGCGCTCGTTCAACGGGCTGCGGGTCGCTCTGCAAGACGCAGACGCACGCATAAGGCTTGAGGACGAAATACCGCAATCAGTTCCTTACCTGCTAGGCATAAAATTGCAAGGGGGCTTCCTCGACGGCCAGACGATTCATTTCAGTAGGAATCTGAATTGCATCATCGGCGGACGGGGAGCGGGAAAATCCACTGCCTTCGAAGCGGCGCGAGTGATTGCTCCAAGGGAGAGCGGAAGCAACCTGATTGATTCGGAGGTTTGGCCTGAGATATTACACCTCGTTTGGGTTGACCAGGCGGGGCGGCAGCATACAATACTGAGACGCATTGGAGAGAGTCCCGAGAATCTGAGCGACCCGATAGTAGGCCCGGTCTCGTTCTCCATAGAATCCTACGGGCAGAGTGAGACAGCGCAGACCAGCGCCAAGGCCCAGCAAGACCCCGCCGTTCTCCTACGCTACCTTGACCAATTCACGAACATAACGGACGTAGGCACGCAGGAAGAAGAAGTCCGCGACCAACTACTCTCGAATCAAACTGAGATAGAAAAAGCGCAGTCACAGGTTTCGAGAATTCCCGAATTCAAGAAATTGCTGGCCAATGCGGAGCTACAACTCAAGGCCCTTGAGGTGGCACACGCCAGCGAGGTCGTTGCCCTCGAAAGAAAGGTAGCAGAGGAACGTACCATACGCGAATCCATTGAAAGACGGATCTCCGATCTGAAAAACGAAGTGGGCTCGTCATCGCTCGCGGAAATACTAAGCGACATACAGATGGCAGCAAAACCTGAAGACCTGAAAGTAGGTTCGGCGGAATTCACACAGATTGCGAAACTGGTCTCTGCCTTTGCTTTGGAAACAGAAAAGTCACACAGGGAAGTCACAAGCAAGACCAAGACTCTTTCTGACGGAGTCAAAAAGCAAGTCGATCAGTGGAAGGCCCGTGAGCGCCAAATCCTCACCGAGATTGAACAAAAGAAAAAGGAATTATCGGCAAAGGGCATCAGGCTCGACAGCATGTTTATCAAAAAGCTCGCGGCCGACGAGTCTAATTACCGCAAGTCGCTCAAAGTTCTTGCAGATTGGGAGAAAAAGTTGCGCGAGCTTCAAAAAGTCCGAGAGGAACTACTCAAGAAACGCCTGGAAGTAAGAGCTCTGATATCGAAAAATAGGATGGCCTTTGCCGTAAAGGCGAACCAGACCCTCAAGAACGCGCTGACAGACCTATTCGTCAATGTGAAGTTCATCGAAAACGCTTTTTCTCCCGAGGCGGAGCAAATCATCACAGAAGCGATGAATTGGCGCACTTCCCAGGTGCCACGGGCGGCTTTGATAGTGGAGCAGGTCCCGGTGCCTCAACTTTTGACCGCCATAAGAAAAAATGACCCAAACGCGATTCTGAACGTCGTAGGTCCGGATAGTACGAAACCGTTCAGCAGGACTGATGCACTGGAAATGTTGAAGACCATCGCGCAGCCACCGCACATCTTCAGATTGGAGCGATGCTTGTTCGACGACCGGCCCAGGATTACCGTCACTAAGAAGGTCGTGCAGAAGGGCGGGGCCGTCAACTATCCGTCAAAGGATTTCTCCAAGCTCTCTCTAGGGCAGCAGCAGTCAGTCCTATTGGCCCTAATGCTCTCATCCGAGAGTAACGCTCCCCTGATAATCGATCAGCCGGAAGACAACCTCGACAGTGAGTTCATCTTCCATTCGTTGGTGCCCGTCTTGAGAGCAGCAAAAGAACGTCGCCAAATCATAGTAGTTACCCACAATCCAAACATTGCAGTCTTGGGCGACGCTGAACTCATCGTGGCCCTGAAGAGTACGAGCGATAAGAGTATGGTGGTTGCCAGTGGCTCAATCGATGAAGAAAATACAAAAAAATATGTCTGTCAAATCTTGGAGGGGGCAGAGGAGGCATTTAGACGACGCGCAAAAATGTATGGAGTGATATAGGCCCTCCAGAAAACTGCAACCTTCAAACCTGTATCCTGCCGGGTGCCCCATACGCGGTTTTGTGCGTGTGGAGGTTTTGACTTTTCTTCCGCTTTTTCCTCCCTCGCAATTTTCCTGAGATTTTCTGCGCTCCGATTCGGATCGCCTATTCTTCAAATTCAATCTTCAAACCTCTAACCTGCAAACCTTTCAACGCTTTACGAGTCCATTCGAATGCTAACGAAAAAAGTATTTGACACATAGGGTACTTCTATGGTAGTGTTTTCTAGGATTTGCCGCTATGGGCTCGCCACGACCTCTCAATTTTTCCCGTAGCCCGATCCCTACTCCCGACCTCCCAGCCCCTAAGTCCCATCAAATCATATCGTTTGCAGACCCCCACCCCTTAAGCTCTGTCGTTTCATATCGTTACAAAAGCACGGGAGGGGGAGGGGGCCATCCCCGGCGCTCCCGTCCGACCATCTTCCATTCTCGGTACGCTCTTCCAAGTTCCGTATGCCGCAAGCCCTTTGTTTGCCACTCTTACGAAAACACCGGGGGTAGTATTGGTATCTCTAGCCAAAAATCTTCAAGCATAACTAGAAGTCTCTTCCCATTTTGGAACTCACCCCTCCGCCCGCCCACGAAAAACCGCTCCTTTCTCTTCATGCACTTACGGGAACCCATTTTGCAAACCTTTTGTTCTCAATTCCATGCAGGAATGGGGGGTACCCCCTCCTGCTCTTCCTCAACGCTCCGGCGTCCCCTCGCACCCTCGAGCTCACTAACGCTTGCGACGAGCGGGCAGAAACTCGCGGCCGAGTGCCTTCAGGAAATCGCGTCCCCAGATGCCGATGAGCAAGGCGGCGCCGAAAAGGATCACGGCGTCCAGGCTAACGCGGTCTCGTTCCGTCCAATAGACATTCTCCTGAACGTTGAGCCACAGTGCGAACTCATCCAGGGTGAGCGCGGCGCCGACTCCGTAGAGCAGGGACATCAAACGGCTCGCCAGCAGAGACGACGACTTGGTTCCCGTACCCACTTCGATCAACCAGCAAAACCCCACCGCCAGCAGCAGGAGAATCCCCCAGACCAGGTGATGGATATGCCTGCCCCCGATGTAAACATAGTGAAACGGGCCAACGCTGCGGTAAGCGGCGTAAGCCATCGAGCGCGCCACCGCAAACGTGACGAAGAAGCCGATCGCTGCAAGGAACAGTCGGCGCTTCGGCCGATCGCGGACATGCTGGTGAAAAAGGTCGCCGATGCGGGAATAGCGCAGAAGCACCAGGACGATGGCGGTGGTCAGAAGAATAGATATGGCGAGCGGCCAAGCCCTCGGGGGCATGTTGGTGCCTCGGCGCAGGATTATAGCTTGAGTAGGAGCGCGCGCGAGAAAGGAGAGGAAGGAACGAGTCTGAAGAAGGGCACGATGCATCGTGCTCCTACAGGCGGACAACGAAAGCTGCCGGGCTTCCCGACAAACATCGTTGGGTACCCAACGGACCGGCGGCAAGCCCGCCACTACGAAAGCTGGAGGTCAGGATGGCGAGGAAGCCACACCTGTACCACGAGCGGGTTGCGCACCTTTTTGCGAGGGGCCTATACTGGCCAAGATTCGCCGGTGTGTGCCCGAACAGGGCAGCTTCTATGCGGCCGCAAGAGCGTGGCGTATGCCAAGCCGGGAGCAGGGGCAAGAGGGCAAAATTCTAAAGGGACAGGTAGAACCGCGCGTGGAAGATGTAAATCAGTTTCCGGCTGTCGAACGCCGCCGCAATCCGGCGGTGCCCTCCGAACAGCGAGAAAAAGGGGAAGTGGCCGTCTTCCAGGAATTAGGGAAGGCGCTCACGTCCTCGCTGCAACTCGATCAGGTTCTCCGCACCATTATGGAGAAGATCGACGAATTCCTACGCCCGGACAACTGGTCGCTGCTGCTTCTGGATGAAGAGAAGCAGGAATTATATTTTGAGCTGGCCGTCGGGAAAGCTTCGCAGGCGCTGAGGGATGTGCGCGTCAAGATGGGCCAGGGGATCGCAGGATGGGTGGCGCAGCACGGCGAAACCGTGGTCGTCCCCGACACGTCGAAAGACACAAGGTTTTTCTCGAAGGTCGACGAGAAAACCAAAACGGAAACACAGTCGATCGTCGCCGTTCCGGTGCGCTTTCGCGACACCTGCCTGGGCGTAATCGAGTTGATCAATTGCATCGGCCCCGAAGGCTTCGATCCGCGCGATTTGAAGCTGCTCGAAGCGCTCTCCGATTTTGCGGCCATCGCGCTGGAGAACGCGCGGCACGTCAAGCGCATTCACGAACTCACCATCACCGACGATTGCACTTCGCTCTATAACGCGCGCCACATGAGCAACATTCTCGAAACGGAAATTTACCGCTCGCAGCGCTACAATTACGAATTTTCGCTGGTGTTCATCGACTTGGACTATTTCAAACAGGTGAACGATACGCACGGCCACCTTGTGGGATCGCGCCTGCTAGCGGAAATCGGCGAAGCCATGAAGATCCACTGCCGGCTGATTGATTTTGCCTTCCGCTACGGCGGCGATGAATTCGTGCTCCTGCTCCCGCAAACGTCGAAGGAAAATGCGCTGAACGTCGCGCGGCGCTTGCACAAATTGATTCGCGAGACGAAGTGGCTCGCTCCCGAAGGCTTGAACATCAAGCTGACCGCCAGCGTGGGTGTGGCCTCCTATCCCGTGGATTCGCGCACGAAGGAAAGCCTGCTGCATCTCGCCGACGAAGCCATGTACCTGGTAAAGAACACCAACCGCGACAGCGTCGCCGCCGCGAACATGGGAATTCTGCCGCATTCCGCGGCCGCCGAATCCGCCGGCTAATCTCGGATTCCGCCGAACTCGGCGAACACCGAATCCGCGGCTAACGCAGCGACCGCCGAGTCCGCGGGCCGCCGTAGCGAACGCCGAGTCCGCCGATTAGCGCAGCATGCGACTAATCTGCCGGCCGACGTTTCCAGTTTTTTTTGCCCACTGATTCACACTTCTATACAGCCCCGCGAATTTTTGCTTAACTGAGATCATGAAGAGAAGCGAAGCGGCAAAGTACGCGCGCTGGTCCGCGCTCGCGGCGGCGCTGCTGGCCAGCGTGACCGCCGGCGTGTACGTGAATCGCAAATGGGTCGCGCATCGCGAAAAAGAAAAAGCTCCGCCTCCTGCTCCCAAAGATGTGACGCGGCTTTCCAGCGGGCTGACGTTTTCACAGGGGGACGGCAATCGCACGATTTATACCGTGGAAGCGTCGAAAGCGACGGATTTCAAGGATAACGGCGCCAGCTTGCTCGAAGACGTGAAGATCACCATTTTCGGCAAGACCGGCGAGCGGCACGACATCATTCACACGCGAAGCTGCCAGTACGATAAAGAGAATGGAAATGTGGTCTGCAGCGGAGAAGTCACGCTGGACCTGGAGAGCGCCGCGGACGCGGAGCGCGCGGCGAAAAATCCAGGAATGGCGCAGCCGCAAAAAGTGCACGCGCAAACACAGGGCGTCACTTTTAATCGCGCCACGGGATTATCGCAAACAGACCAGATCGTGAAATTTGTTTTTCCCAACGGAACCGGAGAAGCCGTGGGAATGGAGTATCACTCCGAACAAGGCGCGCTGCGACTGCTGCGAGACGTGCGATTGTTTTTGACGCCGCCGAAAATGGGCGCGGCAGGCGGAAAGAATTCGAAAGCGGTTCCGCAGGAACCTGTACGCGTAACGGGGAAGAGCCTCGATTTTGAGCGCGATTCGAAAATCATGCATCTTCGCGGACCCGTGGAAGCGGATTCGAAAACGGCGCGGTTGCTCGCGGGAGAGCTGACACTCACACTGGATCAGGCATTTCGCGCGGAGAATCTCGTGGCCACTCGCGGTTCGAATGGAAAGAAGCCGGAGTTGAATTCGGACGGGACGGAGGAGCAGACCCATGTCAGCGCAGAAACCCTGACGGCACACTTTGCGCCGCAGGGCTGGTTGACGCGGATTGAAGGCCAAGGAAGCGTAGAGGGGTCGCGGCGCAGCGGAAAAGAACAGGATGACTTCGGCGCGGAAAATGGAACGCTGGAGCTGCAGCCAAAAGTGAATCAGGCGAAGGATTTGAGTTTGAAGGGCAACGTCTTTTTGAAGACGCACGCAGAGAGCGCCGGCGAAACGAGGACGCTGCAGACCAATGCGCTCCACGTGGAATTTGCCGAAGGGAAAAGCGGCGAGGGTAGCAAGCCGAAACGCGCGGAGACGCTTGGAAAAGGGAGTATTGAGTGGATCGATGCCTCAGCGCAAAGCGGAACGCCCGGGGCCACTGCGGACGCGGCGGGGCGCACGAAATTGCAGGCCGACCGGCTTGAAATGGAATTTGGCGCTGAGGGCAAAGCACAAAAATTAGTGGCCACCGGCAACGTGGTCACGGAGAGGGAAATATCCGGCAAGCCGCCGCAGACCGCGACAGCCCAAAGCGGAATCGCTCAGTTGCTGGCGAGCGGCGGATGGTCGCAGATGGATCTGCAGGGAGACGTGCGGCTCAAAGAAGGAGACCGGAACGGCCAGGCGGATCATGCGCTGTTTGTGCGCGCCACGCAAACGGCTTTGCTGACAGGGAAGGCTCTCGTGCGCGATGCCACTACGGAGACCAAGGCGCCGCGAATCACTTTCGTGCAAAACACCGGGGATATTCGCGCAGAAGGCGGCGTGCGCTCGACGGATTTTGCGGCGAGAGGGAACGGCGTGCAGCTCGCGGCGGTGCCGGCGAATCTTTCCTCCGATACTATGCAGGCAAATTCCAAAACTGGCCGGGCACTCTACACCGGGCATGCACGATTGTGGCAAGGCGATTCCGTGATGGAAGCGGACTCGATCGAGTTGCTGCGCGAAGCGAAAGTGCTGAATGCCGCGGGAAATGTTCGCGCCGTGTTTCCTCAGGTGGGGGGACAACCGCCGACGCAAACCACGGCGGGGCCTACGGCGCCAAAAAAACCAAAGTTGTGGCACGTTTCCGCGGGAACGCTCAGCTATCGCGACGCGGAAAACCGCGCGCACCTTGAAAAAAATGTCGTGGCGCAATCCGCGGATCTGAAGATGCAGGGCCCCGCGGTGGATTTGTACTTTACGCGGAGCGAAAAGCCCAATTCGAACGTTGCCACAGGTTCTGCACCTGCAAATGCAGCCGGGGGATCGCAACAAATCAGCCGCGCGGTGGGCACCGGCGGCGTCACCGTGGATCAGGGGACCCGGAAAGCCATCGCCGATCGCGGCGAATACACCGCCGCGGACGGAAAATTCGTGATGAGCGGCGGAAGTCCGACGATTTTTGACGCTTCCGAAGGGACCACAACGGGGCGTCAATTGACCTTCTTTTTAGCGGATGATACGATCATCGTCGACTCTGAAAATGGTTCGCGCACGTTGACGAAGCACCGAGTCGAGAAATGACGAGGTATGCTGAAGCTCCAGGCCGTCGATCTAAGCAAATCGTACCGTGGCCGCAAGGTTGTTGACGACGTTGAACTGGAGATCGGACAGGGTGAAGTTGTCGGGCTGCTTGGACCGAACGGCGCAGGCAAAACGACGACGTTCTACATACTAGTGGGTCTCGCCCGGCCCGACTCCGGCCGCGTAATTCTAAACGGCGACGAAATCACGGACCTCCCCATGTACCTCCGGGCCCGCAGCGGCATCAGCTACCTTCCCCAGGAACCCTCGGTTTTTCGGCAACTTACAAGCGAAGAAAACCTGCTCGCGGTGCTGGAAACCCTGCCGCTGACCCCCGAACAGCAGCGCGACCGGCTGGAGGAACTGCTGGCCCAGATGGGACTCGAGACGGTCAGGACAAGCAAGGCTTACACGCTATCGGGCGGCGAGCGCCGCCGCCTGGAGATTGCCCGCTCGCTGACCCTGCAGCCTTCTTTTATCCTGCTCGACGAACCTTTTTCGGGGATTGACCCTCTAACGGTGAAGGATCTTCAGGAGATCATCCGGGGTCTTGCGAAGTCTGGAATTGGCGTGCTGATCACCGATCATAACGTCCGGGAAACTCTCAGCGTGACGGATCACGCTTACATCCTGAAAAGTGGGAAAATATTCCGCAAGGGCAGTCCGGATGAATTGAGTAACGATCCGGAAGTGCGCCGCGTGTATCTGGGCGATCATTTTCGCCTGAATTAGGATAGCGAAAGGAACAGACGGGACCATCGATGGCCTGGCAGGGACTCAAACTCAACCTCCGCGTGTCTCAGAAGCAGATTCTGACGCCCGGCCTTGTGCAGATGGTCAGTGTCCTGGCGCTGAACCGCCTGGAACTGCGCGAAATGATCAATCAGGAGATGATCGCGAACCCGGTCCTGGAAGAGCAGAACGAAGAACCCACGCAAACGGACAACTACAGCGACGAAACGTTTCTAAAAGAGGAAACGGAAAAAGTTCCGGAAAAAAAGGAAGCGAATCCCTTCGATGAGTTTGACGTCGGGACCTTTTTCAACCAGTACCTCGATACCGGCGGCGACGGCGGGCAATCGCAGGAACGGGAAGTTTCCGAGCGGCCATCTTTCGAGAAGTTCCTCTCTTCGCCGACGGGGTTGACCGAGCACCTTCAGTGGCAATTGAGCGTGACGATTTGTTCCGACGCGGTGCGGGAAATCGCCGACAGCATCATTGGGAACCTCGATGAAAACGGTTACCTGACTGCTTCCACCGAAGAGCTGATGCAGAACGGGAAGTATTCGCAGGATGATCTGGACGATGCGCTGGCCGTTGTGCAGGACTTCGATCCCATCGGCGTCGGGGCGCGGGATCTCCGCGAATGCCTGCTGCGGCAATTAAAAACTTTTGATCCGCAGAACACCCTGGCGCAACAAATCGTCTCGGAGCATCTGAAGCAAGTGCAATCCAATCAGTTGAAAGAAGTGGCGCGGGCGCTGAACCGGCCGCTGGAAGTGGTGAAGCGCGCGCTCGAGACCATCAAGAAGCTCGATCCGCGACCCGGCCTGCGTTACAACAAGACCGAACCGCGACTCGTCGAGCCCGATGTGTACTTTCGCAAGGTGAACGATGAGTGGCAGGCGTTCCTGAATGAAGATGACATGCCGCAGCTGCGGCTGAGCCCCACGTACCGGCGCTTGCTGGTGAAAGATGCCGCGGACCGCGACGTCCGGAACTATGTGAAGGAACGCTTCACCGCCGCTGTCCAGTTGATGAAAAACATCGAGCAACGAAAGCACACGATTCTGCGCGTGTGCCAGTCCATCATTGCGCGCCAGGGCGAGTTCCTCGATCACGGGCAGGACGCGCTGAAGCCCATGATGATCAAGGAAGTGGCGGAAGAAGTCGGCGTGCATCCCTCGACGGTGAGCCGCGCGGTGGCCAGCAAATATGCGCACACGTCCCAAGGCGTGCTGGAGCTGCGGTCGTTCTTCAGCGAATCGGTGAACGGGCCGGAAGGCAGCGGGATGTCGCTGCTGACGCTCAAGCGCGTGGTCAAGAAAATGATTGACGAGGAAGACGCCACACATCCGCTGACCGACGAACAGATTGCCAAGAAGCTGGACGATGCCGGCATTCATGTCACCCGGCGCACCGTGGCGAAGTACCGCGAAGACATGCGCATCCCCAGCACTCACCAGCGCCGGGAAAAGAGCTGAGCGCGGCCCCGTGAAGCGGCCATCGCGACACGACGCCCGGCACCTCGTCATCCTCACCGGACTTTCCGGTTCCGGCAAAAGCACGGTCCTGCACGCCTTTGAGGACATGGGCTTCTACTGCGTGGACAATCTTCCGGTCGAACTGATTCCCATCTTTGCCGAACTGCATGCCGCGGGCGAAGGAGATTTTGTGCGCGCGGCGTTGCTGGTGGATGCGCGCGAGGGGCAGCAACTCGAAAAGCTTCCCGGGCTGCTGCGGCACCTGCGCAAAGACCATCCCATCACGCTGGTGTTCATCGAAGCGAACGAGGACGCCCTGCTGCGGCGCTATAGCGAGACGCGGCGGCCGCATCCTCTGGGCAAAAACTATTCCGTGCGCGAGAGTTTGTTGCACGAACGCGCGCTGATGGAGCCCATCCGCAAACTGGCGGACGTGGTCATTGATTCAACGCAATTCAACGTGCACGAATTGCGGCACTTCGTTACCGCGCGCTTCAAGAATCCGGACAAACGGCCTATGCTGGTATCGGTCGTGAGTTTTGGGTATCGCTACGGCGTGCCGTCGGATGCCGACCTCGTGTTTGATGTGCGGTTTCTACCCAATCCTCATTTTGTGCCGCGATTGCGGCCGTACACGGGCCAGGACCCGAAAGTGCGTCAATATATTCGTTCGTTCCCGCAGACCGGGCAGTTTCTCAAGCGCATCGAGAGTCTCCTGACGTACCTGATTCCGCATTACATCCGCGAAGGAAAGAGCTACTTGACGATTGCCTTTGGCTGCACCGGCGGGAAGCACCGTTCTGTGATGCTTGCGGAGTCTGTGCAGAAAGCGCTGGAGAAGCACGGCCACTCGGCAAAGGTCATACATCGCGACATCGAGAAGTAAACCGACCGCCGCCGCGCTTCCGAAGTTATCTGGCCGAATGGTGCGTTGTTTTTCAATCTGCCCGCGCAGGTTTAGCTCAGTGATGTGTCTCAAGCAGGATCAAGGACTCCTCAGTGCTTCCGCGCCACTCAGAGGCGATGTAAGCGATTTCATTTGGAAACTCTTTGAGATAGATGGGCTTCGATGGGTCAGCGACGTGCGGACGAACTGTTTCCCAGAACTTAAACCGTTCCTGCATCGGTATCCAATTCAGCTTTGTCCCACAGTTGGCCACGATGAATTGCACCGGACCTGTCCGCATGAGGTCTCGGATAAGTTTTTGATCAAGATGCCGGATGCGCTCCCCGAGCAATGTGCCGCTCTCGTCCCAAAGTTCAGTGAGAGGCAGTTTCGTGACTATCCGCTGGTCAGGTCTCAAGCTGATTGCCTTTCATCCGGAAGCCGAATCTATCACGATTTACCTCAAGTGGCTGGCTTGTCGCGTAAGCGGAAATTGTCTACTTCGGCGGCCGCCGAAACTTGACACGCCGCGACGCGGCGCTTAGCGTAGCAAGTGAGTGAATCAGGGAGTCTTCAGCGTGGCCTCGTTCTTATCACCACAATTGAAGCGGCTGCTCGGGTACATGCGTCCCTACGCTGTGCGATTGTCGTTGGGCGTGATCCTGCTGGCCTTCGTGGCGATTGCTGAAGGGGGCGTCGCATTCATGATCAAGCTGGCTGTGGACTTTGTCCTCAACCCGGACGCGACCAGCTCCCGATTACCGCTACTTACGACTCCCTGGAGCGGGAAGATTATTTATCTCAACGATTATTTCCCCCCACGCATTCACAACCTGGCCACCATTTTTTCCATCTCTCTCGTCATTCTCTTTTTTGCCAAAGCCCTTGCGGAGTACCTGGGCACCACGCAGGTCCAATACTCCGGCCTTTCCGCCGTTACCGATCTTCGCAATCAGGTCTACTCCCGAGTCCTTCGTCAGCCCATCGGCTTTTTTCAGCACCATCCTACCGGCCGCCTGATTTCCACGGTCATCAACGACGTCGAGAGAGTTCGCTACGCCCTCAGCGAATGGCTCGCCGATTTGTTTCTCAAGAGTTTTACGTTCGTCATTTTTGTCGCGGTACTTCTCATTATCAATTGGCGGATGGCGCTTGGTTGCGCGCTGCTGCTGCCGCTGGTGGCGTGGCCGGTCAATAAATTTGGCCGGAAAATCCGGCGCTCCGCGGAAAACAGCCAAACGCGCCTCGCCGACTTGAGCCAAATTCTCCAGGAGACCGTCAGCGGCAACCGCGTCGTAAAAGCTTTCGGCATGGAGAATTTTGAGATTCGCAAGTTTGGTGAAGCAGCGCGCAATCTTCTCCGAGAGAACATGCGCTGGGTGCGCGCCGCCTCGATCACCGGGCCGCTGATGGATCTTCTGGGCGCTGTCGCTATTCCCGTCCTCCTCCTGTATGCGCGCAATCAAATCCGGCATAACCTCATGACCGAGGGCGCGTTTTTCGCATTTCTGTATGCGATGTTTAACGGCTACATGCCGATCAAACGAGCCGGGTACATTTATCAGCAGTTGCAGGCCGTGAAAGGCGTGAGCGCGCAGGTGTTTGCCTATCTGGATCGCAAGGAAGAAGTACACGATCAGCCGGGGGCGAGCCCGCTGGCGCCATTCTCGCGCGAGATCGAACTTGCGAATGTAGGATTTTCTTACGATGACGATTCTTCCTCTGTGGTTCTGGACGGCATCAACCTGAAAGCGCGTCGCGGCGAGGTGATCGCGCTGGTGGGCTCCAGTGGCGCCGGCAAAACCACGCTGGTGAACTTGCTGCCGCGATTTTACGAAGCAACGTCCGGCAGCATTCGCATTGACGGCGTGGACACTCGCGATGTGACGATTCGTTCGCTGCGCGAGCAGATTGCCATGGTCACACAGGAGAATATTTTGTTCTTCGATACCGTCTGGAATAACATTTGTTATGGGTTGGCAAATGTTCCCCGGGAAAAAGTCATCGTTGCCGCGCAAGCTGCGCTGGCTCACGATTTCATCATGGATTTGCCGCAGGGTTACGACACGCTGATCGGCGAGCGGGGAACGCGGCTCAGCGGCGGACAACGCCAGCGCATTGCCATCGCGCGCGCGATCCTGAAGGATTCTCCCATTTTGATTCTCGATGAAGCGACTTCCGAGCTCGATGCCGAATCCGAAATGAGCGTGCAAAAAGCGCTCGCGAACTTGATGGTGGGCCGCACCACCTTCGTGATTGCCCATCGCTTGGCGACCATTCGCCGCGCGGACCAGATTCTGGTGCTGGAAGACGGGCAGATTCGCGAGCGCGGCACGCATCCCGAACTGATGGCCCGCGGCGGTACTTACGCGCGGCTGCACGACTTGCAGTTTGCCGACGATGACATGGTGACGGCCGCTCCGGCGGCGCAAGATTTGTCGGCCCCAACGGAAACCACATGACCGAAAAAAACGCAGCACAAACGAAGCGTGCCGAGTGTCTTTCGATGACCGGGTACGCGCAGGCGCGCCATGAACAGAATTCGTGGGCGGTGCGCGTCAGCGTCAAGAGCGTGAATCACCGGTTTCTCGATTTGAAATTGCGCATGCCGGAAGGATTTGATCTTTATGAGCTGCGGCTGCGGCAGATGGTGCGCGAACACATTCATCGCGGGCACCTCGAAATTCATGTGAATGCGGAACCCGGCAAGGCCGCGCCGCTGCAATTGAACAAGGAAATCGCGCACGCTTATCTGCGCGCGGCGGAAGCGTTGCGCGAGGGAACGCAAGCGGCGGCGTCCGTGGACGTGGTCTCGTTGCTGCGGCTGCCCGGCGTGCTTTCGGGCCTGGCCGGAGCCGTGCCGGAGAATGAAGACGAGCAGGAGCAACTGGGGCAAGCGCTGGAGGCGTGCTTGCGCGAAGCGCTGCTGAAGCTGGATGATATGCGGCGCGCGGAAGGCAAGCATCTGGTGGAAGAGCTGCGCGATCGGCTGGCGCGCGTTGGCGGGCAGGTCGAACAAGTGCGCGGATTGGCGACGACGTTGCGGCCCGCGTTTGCGCGGCGGCTGGAAAGCCGGCTGAAGGAATTGCTCGGCGGAGTCGGCATCGAACCGGCGCGGCTGGCGCAGGAGGCCGCGCTGCTTGCGGAACGCAGCGATATCAGTGAAGAATTGGACCGCCTGCGCAGCCACCTCCAGCAGTTTGCGAAACTGCTCGATGGCGCGGGCGAATTGGGGAAGAAACTGGATTTTCTCTTGCAGGAAATGCATCGCGAGGCCAACACCATGTTGTCCAAGACCCCGGGGGTGGAGAGCGAAGCGCTGGCCATCACCGGACTCGCGCTGGAGATCAAAGCGGAGATCGAAAAATTGCGGGAGCAGGTGCAGAACATCGAATGAGCACGGGGACTGCGATTGCGCCGCTGGTGTTGATCGTTTCGGGGCCGTCGGGATCGGGAAAATCGACGCTGGTCCAGAAAATCCTGGAGCTGCCGGGGACGATGCCTTCGATCTCATGTACTACCCGGGCGCGGCGCGCGACCGAAGCCAGCGGGAAATGCTATGATTTCGTCACGGTCGCGGAATTCGATGCCATGGTCGAGCGCGGCGAATTTCTGGAGTATGCGCGGGTCTTCGGGAAACATTCCTACGGCACGCCGAAAAAGTGGCTGGAGGAATCGCGGAAGAAGGGACTCGATCTGGTGCTGGAGATCGACGTGCAAGGCGCGGCTCAGGTGAAAGAAAAGATGCCGGAGTCGGTGGCGATTTTTATTTTGCCGCCTTCGCGCGAGGAACTGGAGCGCCGGCTGCGCAGCCGCGGCCAGGATTCCGATGAAGAGATTGCGCGGCGGCTGGCGAAAGCGCGGGATGAAATTGCGGTATTCGGCAGGTTTTATGATTTTTGTGTGGTGAATGAAGATGTGGAACAGGCCGGCCGGGAGGCGCAGGCGATTGTAACCGCCCTGCGCTGTACCAGTGCGCGGCGGAGGGGCCGGGTGGAAAAACTTCTGGCATCGTTTGGAGGGAAAGACTGAAATGACTGTGCTGACAAAAGCTCCGGAGAGCCAGTTTGCTTACGTGGTGCTCGCGGCCAGGCGCGCGCGGCAGCTTATGGCGGGTGCGCCGCCGTTGATCGAGAATCCGAGAACGCTGAAGGCCACGCGGATCGCGTGCGAAGAGTTGGAACATAGCCTGCTCGAATACGATTTCTTCGAGCCGCACTCGATCGACGAAGATAAAGACGGCAACAAGCGGCGGAAATAGCGCCCGGCGAAAGGCAGGAATGCGAATCACGCTTGGTGTGACCGGCGGGGTAGCGGCCTACAAAGCCGCGGAACTCGTGCGCCGCCTCCAGCAGGACGGCTTCAGCGTTCAGGTGGTCATGACGCGCGGGGCGCGGGAATTTGTCACCCCGCTGACGTTTGCGGCCCTCAGCGGGCAGAAGGTGATCACCGACCTTTTCGCTGATTCTTCCGGCGGGGAAGCCAACCTCGAAAGCGCCATCGAACACATCGCCGTCGCGCAGCGCACCGATTTGTTGCTCGTCGCGCCGGCCACCGCTGATATCCTCGCGAAATTTGCACGTGGCATCGCCGACGATTTTCTGACCACCTTGTATCTGGCCTCGACCGCGCCGGTCGTGGTGGCTCCCGCGATGAATGTGAACATGTGGAATCACGCGGCCACGCAAGAGAATGTGAAGATGCTGCGGGCCCGCGGCGTGAATGTCGTCGATCCCGCCGAAGGCTATCTGGCCTGCGGGATGACGGGCGCGGGCCGGCTCGCGGGACAGGAAGCCATCGTTGCTGCCGTGCGCGAAGCCTTGAAAGCTCAGCGCGACCTTGACGGAGAGACCGTCCTGATCACCGCCGGGCCGACTTGCGAAGATCTTGATCCCGTTCGCTACATCACCAATCGGTCTTCCGGGAAAATGGGCTACGCCGTGGCGGAAGCGGCAGCGCTGCGCGGCGCGAAAGTCATTCTTGTGAGCGGCCCCACGAATCTGGAAGTACCCGCGGGCGTGGAACGCATCGACGTGCGTACGGCGAGAGATATGCATCACGCCGTTGTGGACCACATTGCTGGCGCTTCCATCGCTATTTTTGCCGCCGCAGTGGCAGATTATCGGCCCACTGAACAACACGCGGAAAAGATCAAAAAGGAAAACGCGCCGCTGACCATCTCGCTTGAACCCACTTCGGATATCTTGGCGGAAGTGGCGAAAAACAAAGGGCAGAAGATCATCGTGGGTTTCGCCGCCGAAACCGATCGCGTCGCCGAAAATGCCCGCAAAAAGCTTTCTGCGAAGAACGCCGACCTGATCGTCGCCAACGATGTCACCGCCGAAGGCGCTGGCTTCGATCAAGACACCAACGTCGTCACGCTCTTTTCCTCCGATGGGCGCGACCTCGCGCTTCCGAAAATGAGCAAGAGCGAAGTGGCCCAGCGGATTTTGGACGAAGTTCTCCGCCTACGCACGGTCTTGCTCGGAACGATGGCCGCGAAGCGTTCCGGCGTCTGATCTTTATGGCTGAGCGCATCTCTGAGACCCTCTCAAAAAAAATAACCGACCGCCTGGCTTTCTACGAAGACATCGGAATTCGCTTGTTCTACCGCGACCGCGGAGCTTCCGCGCCTTCTGCCACTGAAGTCGCATTACAAGCCACAGATGTCGCAATTGATTCGAACATGAGTTCTCGAGAGGAAATGACTTTGCCGAAACCCGCCCGCAAACCCGAACTGCCAAGAGTCGCTCCTCCTTTGTCGCCGACGCCTCAAAAAATTTCGCCGTTGCCTTTGCCGGCACCAGAGGAACCCTCACTGTTCGAATCGCTGGACAAGATCGCAGGCGACACGCTGCTCAAGGTCCGCGACGACCTTGGCGAATGCACGCGCTGCAAACTACACAGCACGCGGCACAAAATTGTTTTTGGCGACGGAAATCCCAAAGCCGAGCTCGTTTTTGTCGGCGAAGGCCCGGGCGCCGATGAAGATGCCCAAGGGCTGCCGTTCGTCGGCCGCGCCGGAAAATTGCTCACCCAGATGATCGAAGCCATGGGCTTGCAGCGCAAAGACGTTTATATTTGCAACGTCGTGAAGTGCCGGCCGCCGGAGAATCGCCAGCCGGAAGAAGACGAAGTACACACCTGCTCGCCATTTCTTCTGCGCCAAATCGACGTCATCGCCCCGAAAGTAATCGTCTGCCTCGGCGCGGTGGCCGCAAAAACCCTGCTCCAGACCAATCGCGGAATTTCCCAATTCCGCGGCGAGTGGCTGGAATTTCGCGGAAGAAAATTGCTGGCGACGTATCACCCCGCCTATCTGCTGCGCAATCCACCCGCCAAGGGTGAAGTCTGGAAAGACCTCCAGAAAGTCATGGCCGTCCTCGGCCTGGAAGTGAAAAAAGGTAAGTCTGCTGAGGCAGGCAAGTCCGCCTAATCCATCATGGGAATTCTACTGGGTTTGCTGACGGCGCTCACCTGGGGCGGCGCGGATTTTGTGGCGCGATTCGCAACTCACCGCATGGGCACTCTGCGCACCATGCTGTACATGCAGTCCATCGGCTTTATTTTTCTCACGATTCTCTTGCCCTGGCTTGGCGGTTGGGGCCATCTCGCCGACGGCTCCGGCTGGGAACCGTGGGCTTGGGGATTTGTCGCCGGCTTTTTCAATGCGGTTTCCTGCCTTGCGCTCTACCGGGCGTTTGAAATCGGCAAGATGTCGGTGGTCGCTCCGATCTCGGCAAGCTACCCCGCGCTAACACTGCTGATTTCCCGCCTGAGCGGCGAACGGCTGTCCTCCGCGCGCGTGGCGGGAATTATCATCATTCTGCTCGGAGTAGTGATTGTTGCTGGCGGAGAACATGCGCCGCACGACAATGAAGGACAGCCAGTGCAAAAAAACCGGCGTGGGATCGGTTGGGCAGCCGTCGCCGCGATTGGATTTGGTTTACTATTCTGGCTGCTGGGGATTCGCATCATCCCGCGCGTCGGCGCTATTCAGACCGTTTGGATGATTCGCTTGACCAGCACCTTTCTGACCGTCGCTGTCATTCTTTTTGCCAAGCAGCCAATCCGTCTGCCCGGCGGCAAAGTTCGCTGGATGTCTCTGGGGATGGGCGTGTTCGATACGCTCGCGTTCGTCCTTAGCAATCGCGGCATGCAGATGGAGCAGGTCGCGGTGATCAGCGTTCTTGGCTCGCTCTATGGAGCGGTTACCGTCGGCCTCGCATCCATCTTTTTGCGCGAACATGTCTCCCGCTGGCAATGGGCCGGTATCGTCACCATCTTTGCCGGAATCTTTCTGATCAGCCGGTAGATTATTTGTAAGTCAACAGCTTCTGGATGATCTTACGGTGAGATCCTTCACGCATCCTCATCGGATGCGTTCAGGATGACAATCCTGGGTTTTCTGTGACTTTTCCACCTGCTGATACACTACACCACGGCATGAGTTCTCCTTTTTGCAATGTCGCGCTGCCTGTCCCGTTGCGCACCACGTTCACGTACGCGGTACCCGAGGCATTTCGCGATTCCCTGCAGCCGGGCAGCCGCGTGCTCGTGCCGTTTCGAAAGAAATCCCTAGTGGGCGTGGTCGTTGAGTTTGCCGAAAACGCGCCTGCGGATACAAAAATCCGCGAAGTCACTCGCACGCTGGATTTCCTTCCCGCTCTCACCCCGAAATTGCTTGAACTCGCCCAATGGATTGCTGGCTACTACCTCGCGCCCATCGGCGAGGTCTTTCGCGCCATGCTTCCGCCGCTGACTGAGCTGAAATCACAGAGGGAAATCGTTCTCACCGATGTGGGCCGCCAGGCCGCCGAAAGTTTAAGCGGGGGCGAACTTTCGCATGGACTCAGCGGAATCGAAGCCGCCTTTCTTGCGAAATTGCGCGCGAAGAAGCGCGCTTTTCTGCAAGGTTCTTCGACGAAGTTGGGCATCGACGATGGCACTTTGCAAAAATTGCAGCGCCACGGGCTTCTCGAAATTCGGGAAACCATGCTGGGCCGCAAACGCAGGATGCAGCGCATCGTTGCGTGGAAGAGTCCCGCCACCAATGGGGGTTCTCCGCAAACGCTGGGTGAAAAAGAAGAGCGCATACGCGCGTTGCTACAAACCGAGCGCGGGCCGCTCCCTCTGCCGCAATTGCTGAAGCTCGCGAAAGTGACGCGGTCTTTGATCGACCGCATGCTGCGCGACGGCTTGCTCGAGAGTTGGGAAGAGGCCATCGATCCCGCGGAAGATCCCTTCGATGCGGGCTATACGCCACCCGCCCATGAGCTGAATCCGGAGCAGGAAAGCGCGATGAAAGAAATCCGCGCCCGTTTCGAATTGGGCGAATTCGGCGTGCAGTTGCTCCACGGCGTTACCGGAAGCGGCAAAACCGAAGTGTATTTGCGCGCAGTCCAAGACACGCTGGCGCGTGGAAAAACCGCAATTATTCTGGTCCCTGAAATTGCGCTCACGTTGTGGATCGGCCGCCAATGCCGCTCGTGGTTTGGCGCGCGCTTCGAAGGCGTGGCCGTTCTGCACTCAGCGCTCAGCGACGTGGAGCGTGCCCGCGAATGGTGGCGCGTCCGCAATGGCGAAGTGCGCGTCGTCGTCGGGACTCGTTCGGCGATCTTCGCGCCGCTTGAAAATGTCGGCCTCATCATTGTGGATGAGGAGCAGGAGAACAGTTACAAACAGGAAGACACGCCGCGTTACCACGGCCGCGACGTCGCCATCGTGCGGGCAAAAATGGAAAATGCGGCGGCACTGCTCGGCTCCGCAACGCCGTCGCTCGAAACCTATCACCACGCGCGCAACGGAAAATACGAATTGCTTACTTTACCTTCGCGCGTTGCCGACCGCTCCTTGGCCACTGTCGAGATCGTTGATCTGCGGGAGGACTTCCAGCAAACGCATCAAGCCAGTCCGATTTCCTCGAAGCTGCATGCCGGAATTCAGGATTGTCTCGCGAATGGGACGCAGGCGCTGGTCCTGATCAACCGCCGCGGGTATTCCTGGTCGGTGTTATGCCGTAGTTGCGGCGCCTCCGTGCAATGCGCGAATTGCAGCATTTCCATGACGCATCACAAACAGCGCAACCGCCTCGAATGCCATTACTGCGGTTCGATTCAGCAGATCCCCAGGCTTTGCCCGAAGTGCCAGTCCAAATATGTCTATTTTTTTGGCGAAGGCTCCGAACATCTCGAGGAACTCCTTCGCAAGGATTTTCCCGGCGCCCGCATCGCGCGCCTCGACCGCGACACCGCCCGCACCAAGCGCCAGTATCAGGAAACTCTCGGCGCCTTCGCCGGCGGCGCGCTGGACATTCTCGTCGGCACACAGATGCTCGCCAAGGGCCACGATTTTCAGCGCGTCACGCTGGTCGGGGTCATCAGTGCCGATTCCTCGCTCAGCCTCCCCGATTTTCGCGCCGCCGAACGCACCTTTCAGTTGCTCATGCAGGTCGCAGGCCGCGCTGGCCGCGGCGAACTATCCGGCCGCGTGCTCATCCAGACGTTTTATCCTGATCATTACGCCATTCAGGATGCCGTCAAGCAGGATTACATTTCCTTCTACGAACGCGAATCGCATTTTCGGCGCATGATGGCCTATCCGCCGTTCACTTCGCTCGCCAACGTCATCGTTCGCGACACCAGTCTCGAAAAAGCCATCCGCTGGTCGCGCCAACTCTCCGAATACTTCGCTCCGCACGACGGAAATGATGTGCGCGTTCTCGGGCCCGCGACGGCACCGCTCGCGCGCTTGAAAAAAGAGCATCGCTTCCAATTTCTGCTGAAGTCGCCCAAGCGCTCCGTGCTGACCAAACTCCTAAGCGGCGCGCTTGTTTATTGCGACGCGAAGGAAATCCCCCAGACCGCCGTGTTGGTGGATATGGACCCCATCAGTTTGTTCTAATTCTAGGCAGTCCCGTTCCCATAGTTACTTGATGCGCTCCCAGAGAAGTTTATAGCTCGCATCCTTCCGTGCAAGCACTCCTCCTTTGCCATCTTCCACGGGAATGAGCAAAAGCCGGTCGTCGCCCTGGAACTCGAACCAGCGCACGTTGTCCGTGCCCCGGCGGCCCGGCACAAGATTGTCTTCCAGGTGGTGGGTGACGGTTCCCGCTTTTGCGCCCACAGTGAAAGTCCCGAAATAAGCCGCATAGCCATCAAACGCCGCTGCTTTTTCTTCCGTCGTGGCGATAAGCAATCCCTTTGTGTATGGCGCAAAGGGTTTGCGATCTGCCTTGAAAACGATGTTGACGCACATATGCCCGGAAGGGTCGTACATGATCATGCCGGTGGGCCGGTCATACACGTTCGTGCGGCCGGGCGGATTTCCTTCAATCGACACCAATCTCCAGGCCCCGACAAACTTCTTCGAAAGCTCGTCCGGGCGCGGCGCCGCCGATGTCGCGGCGAGACAAACAAGGATCAGGGTGAACGTGGCAAGCTTGCGCATCTGGAATCTCCTTGTCGAATCTCGGAACCGGCCAGCATCAACAAATCTCAAAGTGAGTCAAGATAGCACAAGGTGTCGCTCGTTGAGACAGTTTCCAAGCGCTGCGAACTCTCGATACGTTCGCTTGCTCTTGCCGAGTTGGATACACAAAAAACATTTCTGCGGAAAACCGCGGGAATCGGCGCATTGAAAGGAAAGAAGATGGCGGCGTCCAGACTTCGTTGCAATCACTCTCGCCGCCTCGAATCAGATATCTGATGTAACAACAGGAGTTTTGGCATGTGCTGTGCACAGTTCAATATCGGACAGACAAGAGGTTTTCTCGAGGGAGATGATTGTTGGGCACGCAGCGGTTGGCATTCAAGAGTTAAGGTGCACCGGCGGCGCTGGCGAAACCACCATCCCAGTGGAAGTGGTTGCTCACAGCCCGGCGGATTAACTCTCCCAGCCGTCCAGCCTCCCGAGGAAACACCTCAGAAGTGCGCAGCAGGTCGAGATGCCGTACGTATTTGCCAGAGTCGAGAGCTCAAATCTCCGAGTTGGATTCTTTCCAATCCGTTCACTGAAGTTCCCCCTGAACGTTTTACTGATCGCGGGGTTTTTGCTCGCCTGGACACCGAAGGCCCACACGCAACTCTCCGACTTTCAGAGTACCGATGGAAAGATTTCTGGAACCGTGCTCTCGCAAGGAGATAACCGGCCGATGACCCAGGTGGCCATCAGCTTAAAATCGCACTCCGCGGGAATATTCCGCAGCATCCTGACGGACTACGACGGTCACTTTGAAGTCGGGGGCTTGGCGCCGGGTACTTACGAGATCAGCGTTGAAGAATCCGGCTACCAGCCGGTACGAACCAAAGCGCAGCTCGATGGCCCGTCCTTGAAGATGGTGCTGTACCTGATGTCATCCACAGCGCCGCAGACGCGCACCAAGAACTATTCGGTTTCCGTGAGAGATCTGCAGATTTCCGGGAAAGCGCACGATGAATACAACAAGGGACTGCTGAGCCTGGCGAAAAAGGATCTCGTCGCGAGCTTGAACCACTTCACAAAGGCGGTCAAAGCCTTCCCTCAATATTACGAAGCCTTCTACCACATGGGTGTGGTGCAGACGAGCCTGGGCAAGATGGGCGACGCCATGCAAGCGTTTCAGAAGGCCATCGATTTGAGCGGCGGGCGGTACGCTTGGGCGCATTTCGGGCTTGGCTACGCTCTTTATTTGGACAACAAGGCAGGAGAGGCGGAATCCATTGTCCGCCGGGGATTGGAAGTGGATGGAAATTCGCCGGATGGCCACGCCATCCTGGGCATGGTGCTGCTGCGGCTGAATCGCCCGGACGAAGCGGAGAAAAGCGCGCGTGAAGCGCTGCTTCGCAAACCGGATTTTGCCGAGGCCTATCTTGTGCTTTCGGATGCTTATGGGCTCAAGCGCGAATATCGCGAACAACTACAAGGTTTGGATACTTATCTGAAACTCGATCCGAATGGCGTGTCGAGCGAGCGCGTTCGCCAGGCGCGCGAAGCGGCTCTGAAAATTCTCTCCGCGGCCGCTCCAAACTGAATCAGCACCCGGCAAATAGCTAATTGTTTTTGGAACGAGTTTGCCGCCGGCCTCAAGCCGGCCTGGCGCGTTTGCGCCAGAAAAAATACGCCGGCAAGCCAATCGTAAAAAGGACGACAGCAGCGATCAGATTCATGAACTGGTCGGGATCACGAAACGCGAGATAAATGGCGTTGCCCACAATCGCTGCAGCCGCGAGAACAAAGAGCAGCGGCGTCCACGGATAACCAGGAACACGGTACGGAATCGCCTGCCCGGCAGTGGCGCGGCGAATCGGAAAAATCGCAGCGGCCCCGAGGCCGTAAAAAATCCAACCAATAAAAATGACTCCGCCGATGAGTTTGCTAAAAGTTCCCAACTCTCCCGCACAGACCAGCACGGCCGACCAAATGCCCAGGGCCACAATAGCGAAGACGGGGGTATGGAATTTCGGGTGGACCATAGCCAGTTTTTTGAAAAAAAGGTTATCGTTGGCCATCGCGTAGAAAACGCGAGGCGCGGTGAGGATGACGCTGTTGGCGGCGCTGAACGTGGAAATGAGAATGGTGAGCGCGACGATCTTACTGGCCCACGGCCCAAGGACTGCTCCAACAGCAGTTGCAGCGATGGTATCGCTGGCGGCGGTGCCCGCGGGGCCGAGTGCGAAAAGATACGCGACCACAGCAAATAAATAAAGTCCGATGAGAATCAGCGAGCCAAGAAGAAAGGAGCGTGGGAACGCTTTCTGCGGATCGATGACTTCGCCTGCGCTGTAGGTGCCGAATTGCCAGCCCTCATAGGCCCACAGAACGGCGATCATGGCTAAGCCGAAATTGGACCAGAGATTTGCACCGTGTTGGGTTGGGCCCACGGACGCGGGTATTTCGCTGGCATGGCGGCCCAAAAAAAGCAGGATAACACTGAGAAGAAAAATGATGCCGACCTTGATGAGCGTGGTCCAGTTTTGAAGGTCCGAACTCTTGCGCGTGCCCCACACGTTCACGGCGGTCACAATTCCAATCATTATGACGGCGATTATGGTTTGCTCGACCGGAGAAATCGGCAGGACTTGTGCGAGGTATTCGCTGAACACGCGCGCGAGAGCTGCGACCGAGCCGCTGGCGATGACCAGAAAGAGGCACCAGCCATAGAGGAATGCCGAAGGGCGGCCGAAGCCATCGCGAATGTAGCAATAGAGGCCACCGGCTTCGGGATTGCGCGCGGCAAGCTCGGCGTAGGTCAGCGCGCCGAGAAGAGACAACCCGCCACCGACAACCCAGACGAGCATGGAGAAACCGACGGAGCCGCCGACCTGGCGAAGAATCGGGCCGGGCGTTCGAAAAATGCCGGAGCCAATGACGGAGCCGATGAAGAGAAGCAAAAGATCACGGAATCGGAGTGTCCGAACGAGTTCCGGCATTTTGTTGTTGCCGCGGTAAGGCACGCGGGCAGACGGAAGGCATCATAACCGGAGTTTCGAATGGGTCAATGAGAACTTGCAGAAATATAGAAGGGCGCGGGCATGAAGCAGAGGAGGAAGACGATAAACGCCAGGAGCGCGGCCCATCGGCGATTCGAATCAAGCGCGGCCGAATCGTGGATGGGAGCGATACGAAGAAAGCGCATGCCCAGAAGCAGTGCACCCCACACATACCAGCCATCCCAAAATTTGAAGTAGCCAAGAGCGATGAGAAGCAAAGGAAGGACGAGAGACGAGGCGCGGTGCAGGTGCGGATTCAAAGAACGCAGGATGTGGCCGCCGTCGAGTTGCGCGACGGGCAGGAGATTCAGCGAAGTGGCGAACAACCCGACCCAAGCGGCGCGGCCGATGGGGTGAAGCAAGAGCGTGGATGGGGAGATGCCTGGGTGAAGCCAGGCGGCGAAACCACGAAGCAGCAGCGGAACGCCGAAAACAAAATCGACTTCGGGGCGGGTGATGTCGGCAAGGCCGGGTACGATTTTGGAATGGAGAACGCCGTAGGCGAGGGCGGGAATGGCAAACACGAAACCGGCGAGCGGGCCGGAAGCGCCGACGTCAAAGAGGGCGCGGGCGGTTCGAATCGGCGAGCGAATCAGAATGAACGCACCAAAGGTGCCAATGAGGGAGGGGAAGGGAATGAAAAAAGGGTAGGTGGCGCGAATGTGATGATGGCGGCAGGCGAAAAAGTGTCCCAGTTCATGGGCGAGAAGAATGGTGAGCAGAGTGAGGGCAAAGGGGATGCCGGCGGCGAGTGCGGCCGGGCTTTTGTAGAAAAGCGTGAAGGCATGGACAAATTCATCATAGGAAGCCGCTTGATTATTCGCGTAGGCGATGGCGAACTGTGTGCCGGCGACCAGGCAAGTGCAAAGAGTAAGCAAGAATAAGAGGCCGGCGAGGACGAGAGATTTCGTGGAAGGGCGGCGGGGGACCGGGGTGTATTGCCATTCGCGTGGAGGTGTGACGCGCCAATCGATGTTGATTGGGATGGAGGGAGGAAAATTTTCTGGGGGTGGCGTGGTCACGAAATGTTCAGGGCCGCAAATTCGGCCCGCAAGGAACAGTACAACACAGTTGCGGCAATTCGCGCCAGTTCCGGAGCCGGAGTGGTTCCTTCGAGGAAATGGCTCGCGATACGAACGCTCGCTCAGAACATCCCGGCTACCTGTTCTTGAGTGCAGTTAACGCCAGCGAAACGAAGTACCGTACCAACTGACTCGGGGCATACTTTCCCCATAGACTGGAATCGAACCGGGTATCGCCCCCCTCAATTCCCGGAATCAATGCTCGGCAAACACTGGAATGATTGCAGAACCTCACGGCGGCAAGCGTGAGAAGAACGAAAAGTTACATGGGAGGCGAGAATTGAAATTCAGCCTACAGTCGTTGGAGCACGTCTGGAAGTTACTCCTCCGGCGTCTTCCTTTCGGAGGATTTAGCTGTGCTCTTGTACTCCTGAGCTTTTGCCCGGTAACGCTTGCTCAGTCTCCCATTCCGGCCGCCGTCGGTCCGGCAAAAGACAACCCTGGAGGGTTTACTCCGGGCTGGACGTTAGGGACACGCTTCGAGGGCAGTTACAGCGGCGATGCTGGTGTGTACGACTTCGGATCGGCTCTCGGATACAACTCTTCTCGCCACTTCGGGATTGACGCCGGCGTCCCGCTCTATTTTGTGAGCACTCCCTCCTCCATCAAGAAAAACAATCCCGGGGCGGTGTCTGGTTTCGGCGTGGGAACTTTCTTCACAGACCTCCGCTGGAATTATCCGAGCAAATCTTTGAATTACAGCTCGGCCATCCATCTGACAGCTCCGACGGGCGATACAAAGAAGGGGTTCAGCACGGGTCACGCCACTTGGAATTTCGCCAACCACATTGACCATGCCTTCGGAGATTTTTCGCCCTTCCTTGACGCGGGAGTCGGGAACTCTGTCATGGACACAAAGTTCTTTCATCGGCCCTTCATCACCTTCGGCTACAACGCACAATTCGACGGAGGCCTGGAGTATGATCCGGGGAATTTCAGTTTTTCGGCCGCGGCCTACGATGTGGCGCCCTGGGGAAACCAAGTGGTGATCAGCAGAGTTTTTCGCTGTGGCTCTTCCGCCAAGTGCAGTTCGGCCGGTGCCACCAAGAACCGCAAGAACTTCAACAACGCAAGCGTTTCGACCGGCGCAGCGGATCTTGTCCGCGACAACGGATTCAACGCTGGTATTGATTACAAACCGGTTGGTTACATGGACCTGGAGTTTGACTTTAGCCGGAGCGTCCCTCTTCAACTCAACAGCTATTCGTTCGGTATCGGGGTCGACTTGAGCTGGCTCCTGCGCCCGCACGCCCACTGATTTTCCGCTTACCATCTCGCGCCGAGGTACCGGTAAGCTCCCCACACCAGTAGTATTATTCCGTTTTTTGGATTCTTCGATGCCTTGGAGTTCTTTGCCGGGTTTGAAGCGGACGGCCTTGCCGGGAGGGATGTTGACTTCTTCACCGCTGCGGGGATTGCGGCCGATGCCGGTCCTACGCGAGTCGCCTTGGAACATTACGTCATCGCCACCTGGTATTTGCAGATCATTCGTGCCGCAGGATCGTCATTGGATCCACGTTCGTCGCGCGCTGGGCGGGGATATAGCACGCGAGCAAGGCGATGCACATCAGCACGATTCCGACGGCGGCATAGGTCGCGGGATCGGTCGCCTTTATGTGAAACAGCCAGAAGTGCTCCGCCATGAACCGATTGAGTCCGAGCGCTAACGCAACGCCAACGGCTAGCCCGGTCCCAGCGAGTGTGAGTCCCAGCTTGGCGACCAACACGAGCATGTCACGGCGCTGAGCTCCGAGAGCAAGACGAATGCCCAGTTCGCGCGTGCGCTGGTTGACAAAATACGAGAGGACGCCGTAGACGCCGATAGCCGCCAGGACTACGGCTATGCCGGCGAAAACACCAAGCACGAGGACGTAGGTCTGGTACCCACTCATGAATTTCCCCAGGACATCAACCATCGTACTGACGTCAGTCACGGGCAGATCCGGGTCCATCTCTTTCACCATTTGCTTCACCGACGCAGTGATATCTGCCTCATGGGCACGCACGTCTGAAGTGGTCCGAATCAGCAGGCTCCCATAAAGGTGGAGAAATTCGCTGCCGCCCCGGAATACTTCCGGCTGTTGAAGAAAAGATTCGTAGAGCAGTGGGTGAAGTCCGCCCATGCCCATCTGCTTGACCTCGCCCACAACCCCTACGATCTGCCGTGGTCTCTCTTCATCCACTTGCTGAGGCTCGTAACGAAGGAGAATCTGTTGCCCGATCGGATCTTCATTCGGGAAGTAGCGGCTTGCCAATGTCTCGCTAATGACCACTGCCCACGGCGCGCTCGCCGTATCGCGCTCATCGAAGTAGCGCCCTTTCCTGAGCGGAATCTTCATGGCGCGAAAGTAGCTGGGGCTCACTTCGTTAAAAGATCCCTCAGGTCTTTCTCCGGGCGACGGGGCCGTGTGCCCCAGAATTGAAAAAGTCCTCATTCCCCCTCCCAACGGGGGAATGATACTGATCATGCCTACCGACTCGACGCCCGGCAGCGCCGCAACTCTTTCAAGCAATTGCTGGTGAATGGCGGTCACCTTCGGGGATACCCTTTCCATGTCTTTGCCGGAGAATTTCTCCACGTATTTCACTTCATTCCATGGGAGATTCACCGCCATCGTCAGCACATTTGCCGCTTCGAAGCCCGGAGAAGGGAGCACCACGCGAAGCAGGCTGTTGATCATCAAACCGGCTCCCACCAAGAGCACCATCGCCAGAGCGATCTCCGAAATCACCAACAAATAACGTGTGCGCCAGCCCCGTTTCCCGGACGAACTCCTACTTTCTCCTTCCCGCAGAGCATCATTCAAATCCGGGCGTGAAGCTCGAATGGCTGGGGCCAGTCCGAAGAGCAACGCCGTCAAAGCCGAGAGTCCAGCCGCAAAAAGCAGCACAGGCCCATTGATACGGATGTTCTCCGCATCTGGATGACCCTTTTCCATCACGCGTAACAGGCGAATTCCCCAAAACGAAAGCAGGATGCCGAGCGATCCGCCGATGCATGTCAGTAGCCCGCTCTCAGCCAGCAATTGCTGCATGAGCCGGCGACGGCTCGCACCGAGCGACGCCCGCACCGAGTACTCTTTTCGTCTGCCCTCGGCCCGCGAAAGCATGAGGTTCGCTACATTCACGCAGCCGATCAGCAGGACAAATCCCACAGCCCCCAGAAGCGGATAGAGCTGATCCTTTGCACCTCGGTGGAGGGTGTCGTACAACGGAACAACCTTTTCTCCAACTCCTTTATTGGTCTCGGGATAGGCTTGCTCCATGCCGCGGGCAATGACGTCCATCTCGAGCTGTGCTTGCGCGACGGTCACTCCTGGTTTCAGGCGCGCCACGGGCATAATCCAGTGGTCCAAGCGCTTCGCATACTGCGCACTTTCCGGATTGACTGGCCTCCAAACCTCAGTGGCCTTTCCGTAGGTGCTCGACGAGTACCACGGCGCGAACCCAGTGAACCCCGCAGGCATCACTCCAACGACAGTCGAAACCATACCTTCGATCCGGAAGGTCTTGCCGAGTACGCCGGGGTCGCTGTTGAACCTGTTTCTCCAGAAGGTGTTGCTGATGACCACCGTCTGAAACTGCTCTTGAATCTCTTCCGCTCGAAAAACTCGTCCGAATGCAGGCCGCACTCCGATCAAGTCGAAAAAGTTCGGAGTCGCTGTTTGGAATTGGATCAGTCCGGGCTCGCCAAGGCCCGCCAGAGTCACTCTATCGGGAATGCCGATCGCCGCAATGCCAGCAAAAACGTGATTTTGTTTTTTCCAGTCGATTACCTCAGCAATCGGCGGAAGATCCTCTGAACCAGGATCCGTTTTTTGCGTGGACCAGATTGTCGCCAAATTCTCCGGTTGCTGGTAAGGCAGGGCTTGTAGCATCACAGTGTTCAACGCACTGAATACCGCGGTGTTCGCTCCGATGCAAAGCGCGAGCGAGAAAATCACCACGGCCACAAAGCCCGGGGTTTTTGTCAGCGTGCGCGCCGCATAACAAAGGTCCTGCCATAGCGTCTCCATCCAGGGAAAGGACCACATTTCGCGGCAGTCTTCTTTAATCAGCGTGATATTTCCAAATTCACGGCGGGCGGCATGCGCTGCTTCTTCTCTGGACATTCCGCCCGCCACGAGTTCCTCGATTTTCTCGTCGAGATGTTCCTGAATCTCGTCGGAGAGATCGGTGTAAAGGCGGCCGCGTGAAAAGAGTTGCTTGAACCAGTTCATGATTCACCTCGCGCCAAGACGCGGGTGATGCCATCGAGCATGCGCTCGAAGCGCGACACCTCACGCTCCAGGTGCTTCGTGCCTGCGGCAGTCAGCTTATAAATCCGAACGCGGCGGTTTGTGGAGGAGATGCCCCATTCGGCTTTGACCAACTCATCCTTGAGAAGGCGCTGGAGAGCCGGGTAGAGCGAGCCTTCTTCGATCTGCAGCAGATCGTTGGAGGTGCGCTTGATGTGCTGGACGAGGGCGTAGCCATGCAGGGGCTGGCACTTGAGGGTCCGGAGAATCATCATTTCGAGCGCGCCAGGAAAGAGGTCACGCTGTTGGGACTTTTTCATAGTAGGCGTGCACTCCAGATTTTGTTCGGACCCCTTACACGACAAGGCCTAGAGCAAAATAGTGTAGTGGAATTTGTCTGTCAAGAGTTTTTTCACAGGCGAAGTGAGAAAGCGAAACTGGGGCGCGCGATTCGCCCTTTGGTCAGCACTGTCTCAAGGTTTGGAAAACAGGAGCGACCGGTTCGAATGGAACGTTTAAGATTCGATCGAAGTACGATTATTCCACTTTTTTTGTTTCTTCGATGCCCTGGAGTTCTTTGCCGGGTTTGAAGCGGACGGCTTTGCCGGGAGGGATGTTGACTTCTTCGCCGGTGCGGGGATTGCGGCCGATGCCGGTCTTGCGGGGCTTGACGCTGAAGACGCCAAAGCGGCGCAGCTCGATGCGCTGGCTGCGGCCGAGAGCCTGCTTCAAGGATTCGAAGACGGTCTCGACGGCCTGCTCGGCCTTGGTGCGGCTGATGTTCGTCGCAGTAACGACGGCGTTTACGATGTCCAGCTTAATCACACATTCCTCCAGCGCTTCCGAGGCAGATGCTAGAGGGTGCGGCGCAGGTTGTCAAGACGTGAGGGGTAATCTACACTGAACGTCTTTTGACGCGCGCGTTTTCATGCAGTCTGTTGGGCGGGCAATCGCAATCACAAATCGAAGTCAACTCACAGGAGGAATGGATGGCCGTTAAGCCAGACCGCTGGATCCGGCGCATGTCGCTGGAGCACAAGATGATCGAGCCGTTTACGGACCGGCAGGTGCGCGAAGGAGTGATCAGTTACGGAGTGTCGTCGTACGGCTACGACATCCGCGTGGCGGACGAGTTCCGGATTTTCACGAACGTGAATTCGACGATTGTGGATCCGAAACATTTTGATCCGCGCTCGCTGGTGGAATTCAAAGGCGACGCGTGCCTGATTCCACCGAATTCGTTTGCGCTGGCGAGGTCGGTGGAATATTTCCGGATTCCGCGGAATGTGCTGACGATCTGCCTTGGGAAGTCGACGTACGCGCGGTGCGGGATCATTGTGAACGTGACGCCGTTCGAACCGGAGTGGGAAGGGTTCGTGACACTGGAGATCAGCAACACGACGCCGCTGCCGGCGAAGATTTACGCGAATGAGGGACTGTGCCAGGTGATCTTCTTTGAATCCGACGAACAGTGCGAAGTGAGCTACAAGGATAAGAAGGGGAAGTACCAGGCGCAGGGTGGGATTGTGCTGCCGCGGCTGTAGGTCTGTTTCCTCCTAAGATCGCGTAGGGCGGCGGGAGATTGTAGAGCAGACACAGCAGAGCCAGTGTTTACGTTCTTGCGGGGTAGGGGCGCAGCATGCTGCGCCCCTACAAGCAAGGAGTAATCCGCTCGTCGCAATTGCAGTAGAGCCTTTCTGTTGCAACTAGGTGAGGGTGACGGTGACGAGGGGGAAGCCCTTTTCGCGCCAGGCGGCGAGGCCGCCCTGGAGGGGGCGGATGCGCTTGATGCCGTTTTTTCTGAGGAGCAGCGCCACACGGGCGCTGGTGGCTTCGTTGGGTCAAGTGCAGTAGAGAATGACTTCGCGATCACGCGGCAAGCGGTCGTTCTTCTCCTCCAACTCGCGGGCCTCCATTCGAAATGCCCCGGGAATCGTTTCCGGGTCGGCTTCGAAGTCTACCGAGTGACGCAAGTCCACAATGACAAGATCCTCGCCGGAGTCTATTTTTTCTTTTAGTTCGTCGACGGTGATGCGAGCGATGCGCAGTTCGCGCATGAAGCGTCGGCGCGCGACGTATTTGTAGGCGATGTAGGCAGCGAATGCGCCCACGAGAAGAACAAGCAGCCAGCCGCCGAGGGCGCGGAGATGTTCGGCGAAACGCTCGATCTCACCGCTGAAGAGATAGCCCAAGCCGAGAAAAGTGCCCGACCAAAGGAGCGACCCTGCGGCGTCAAAAAGCAGAAAACGCCGGAGACGCATGTGGAAGATTCCAGCAAGCGGGGGAGTGACAATGCCAAAACCGGGGAGAAACTTGGCCACGAGCAGCGAGCGGGCGCCGTGTTTGGAAAAGACGCCCTCGGTGCGGCGGACACAGGAGTCCGGCTCCAGCGAAATCCTGCAGAGAAATTGCAAGATTGTGATGCCTTTGCGGCGGCCGAGCTGATACCAGATGGAGTCGGCCGTCAGCGTGGCGAAAACGGCGCAGAAAAGCGAAGCGAAGAAATTCAGATGGCCCGTGCCGGCCAAAGCACCGGCGGCGAGCAGCAGCGGCATGGCAGGGATCGGCACACCAACCTGCTCCGCGAAGACCCAGGCGAGCAGGACCGCGTAACCATGATGGAGAAGGAATTCGAGTGTGCGGTGCATGGGCGGGCGGCGTCTTCTTTCCTAAATTACTTTGAAACGAAGGAAGCGGGTTGGCCCCAGTGACCGGCCATGACGAATTCGCTGAGCGATTTGCGCGTTCTGGGCGCGAGCTCGCGTTCCTTCAAGCGATCAGGCAAGGAGCCGGGATCTCCGGGATACCCGATGGCCAGAGCGGCGATGGCTTCCCAACCCACGGGAATTCCAAAAGCGTGGCGGGCTTTTTCCGGATCGAAGCCTGCCATTTGATGAACGAAGAGGCCGCGCGCGGTGGCTTCGACGGACAACCAGGCGGTGGCCGAACCGGTGTCGTATTGGGCGTTGCGGTTAGGAGTGTTGTTCTTGGCGAAGGAAAGCTTGGCGACGGCAAGCGTGAGAACAGGAGCGTGCTTTGCCCAACCCGCATTGAATTCTACAAGGACGTTGAGCATTTTTTCAAAATTCTCTTTGTCGTCTTTTGGAGCTACGAGAAATGCCCAGGGCTGCTCGTTGTTGCTAGAGGGCGCCCAGCGGGCGGCTTCAAAGAGGCTACGGAGAACATCCGGGGGAATGGGCTTGTCGGCAAAAGCGCGGGGGCTCCAGCGATTGCGAATCAATTCGTTGATTGGCGCGTCATTCGGCGCTAGTTTCTGCATCAGTTGGATCCCTTCCGTTTGCATAATGGTGTTAGATGAGCGGAGACGAGCGGGCGGTGCATACGCACCGCCCATAGGTCTGCCGCGCCGACTTAGAGGCAGCCGGGTCAGTTACTGGGTTTGGGAGCCGGCTTAACAAGCTCCGCATCGATAGTGATACTGACGTCATCGCCGACGACCACGCCGCCATTGTCCATGGTGGCGTTCCACTTGACGCCGTAGTCCTGGCGGTTGATTTTTGTGGTGGCATTCACGGCCACGCGTTGATTACCCCAGGGATCCTTTACAGGGGCGGTTGGCCCGTCCACGTCGAGAACAACCTCTTTGGTAACGCCACGAATGGTCAGATCGCCGGTGATTTTGAGTTTCCCGGGCGCGACTTGTTCGACCTTTTTGGATTTGAAAGTCATAGTGGGGAAGTGGGCGACGTCGAAGAAATGATCGCTGCGCAGGTCGTTGTCACGCCCGGGTTCGCGCGTATCCACGGTGGAGACGTCAATGGAGACGTCGACGGTGGACTTAGCGATGTCCTTGTCGTCCAGAGATACGATGCCGGTCACTTTGCTGAAAGCTCCACGGACGGTGGAAATGGCCAAGTGCCGGACCGCAAACTGCGCGGAGGAATGCGCCGGGTCGATTTTCCAGTCAGAAGTGGCAGCGCCGGCGGGCAGCGAAAAAGAGGCTGCGAGTCCCGCGAGTAGTGCGAGTCGAGATAGTTGGTGGCCCATGTTGTTCTCCTTTTCTTTCTTTGATTGAGATTCGAAACTTGTCCCGAAAATCCTTTATTGCGGTTTGCCGCCGCAGAATTGTTCCAGCAACTCAACGAGATTCTTCACGCGCTTGGCGGGCATGTGCCGGAACTGCTGCTTGTGCAGCTCGCGCATGGGCTGATCCAGCGGCTTGAGAAGCTCAAGGCCCTGAGAAGTGATGTGAGTCTTGACTACGCGGCGATCATCTTTCTGGCGTTCGCGGCGAATGAGGCCGCGCTTCTCCATGCGATCGAGCAAGCGGGTCATGTCCGGGTCATGGCTGATCATGCGGTCACCGATGGCGCGGCAGGCGAGCCCTGCCGGCTGGGCGCCGCGGAGGATGCGCAGAACATTGTATTGGGTGCCGGTCAAGCCGGAGGGTTTGATGAGTTGTTCGGCCTGCTGGGCCAGGGCGTCCGCGGCCTTGAGCAAAGCCAGGAAGAGACGCTCCTCGGGCGGGGCGGGGGAAGCCGAAGGTTTGCGCGCAGAATTCATGTGTGGACTTTAGTCGTGTAAACAACCATTGTCAAGAGGAAAATCCAGTTTTATTTTGCCCAGGCAGGATCAAGGTTTGCGCACCGGCCGCAGGTGGATTTCGCTCAGGAAGCTGCCAGGCCGCTGGGTGACGATGGTTTCGACGGCGTGAGCGACGTCCTCGGGACTGAGCGCTTTCGAGGCATCCTTTCCCCCGCGGCTGGAAAACTCCGTGGCGACGCTGCCGGGGCAGATCACACTGACGCGGATTCTGAATTCGCGCAAGTCTTCCGCCATACAGCCGGAAAGCCCCATCAGTCCCCATTTGGAGGCGCAATAGATACCGCCTCCAGCGAAAGTGTTTTTACCGGCGAGCGAGCTGATGTTAATGATATCGCCGGAGCCCTGGCGGAGCATGGAAGGGAGCACGGCGCGGGAGACAAGGAAGACGCTCTTGAGATTGGTGTCGAGGACGAGATCCCAATCCGCTTCCGTCTTTTCATGGGCGGGGCCGAAGAGACCAATGCCCGCGTTATTGACGAGGATGGTGATGGGACCGAGAGCGGTTTCCGCGCGCACGACCAGGCTGAGAACCTCCGATGCCACCGAGACGTCCGTCACTTGAGAGAAAACGGGCGCGCCGAGATCGGCGAGAAGAGCGGCGGAATCCTGCAATGCCGCCGGATCACGGCCGCAAATCGCGACCGAAGCACCCAGCGAGGCCAGCCGGTGTGCAATGGCCCGGCCGATGCCGCGGTTCCCGCCGGTGACAAGGGCGACCTTGCCGGAGAGCGGCGCGGCTTTCGGGGAATCCCTATTTGTACTTTTTATGCGAGCCATGAGAATTGTTCCTCGCGCGGGCCACTCTTTTTATGCGAAACTCATCGTATCATTAGAGCTTCCCGCATCACTTGGGATCCCGGTGTCTGAAACAGAAACAAAAAGAGAAACGGCCCGCTGCGGGATGAAATTTCATCAGTGCATTAAATTAACGCAGGATAACGCCTTGCAGATGGGGACTGGCATTCCCTATAATCCCAAGGTTTCCCGAACCAAAGCGCTACCCGGTGAACGGATTCCGGGGTGCACCGGATACAGAGAAGTCAGGCTTAGAACTTGAGCGAGGAGAAATCGGAATGAATGGAACACGAAAAGTGTCGGGGCTCGCGCTGGCAGCGGCGCTTTGCCTGATTCTTGGGAACGGGTTGGTCGCAAATGGGCAGGCGCCCGCGGCAGGCCAGGATGCCAACGCGCCGAAATACACCCTGGCAGAGTACAACGCGTATCAAGCGTGTGCCGGGGAAAAAGCGCCGGCGGCCCTGCTCAAGTGTCTTGACGATTTTGTCTCGAAGTATCCGAACTCTACGCTCCTCAACTACATCTATCCACTTTACTACCAGGCGTACAGCGCACAGAAAAACTACACGAAGATGATCGAGAGCGCGGACAAGCTGGCGGCGCTCGGGGACAAGGTTGACGCGCTGACGCGCTTCAACGCGTATTTCGCGCATGCCACTTCGTATTATTCGATGGTTTCAGACCCGACGGCCGGGCCCGCGGCAAGCAAGGACGCAGCGCTCTCGAAAGCGGCCCAAGACTCCGTGGCTTCCGCATTGAAAATAATGGACGAGCTAAAGAAGCCCGACAACGTAGCCGACGACGCCTGGGCCAAGCAGATGGCGACATCCAAGATCACCTTAAATGGGATCGCGGCTCTGGCAGCTTCGAATGTCAAGGATTGTGCGGGCGCGGTTGCATCTTACAAGGCAGTGCTGGCCTTGAACCCCGATGACTTTACTTCCAGCTACCGGTTGGGGTTGGCGTACATGTGCATGAATCCGCCGCAACAGATAGATGCATTCTGGTCCATCGCGCGCGCCGTCACGGCCAAGGGGGCTACTCAGGCGCAATCCGCCAAAGTGAAGGATTACTTACGGAAAATTATCGCGAACTATCAGGGCGGGAACGTCTGCGACAGCCTGACGGATGCGGAGGTGAGTGAACTCCTGCAACTTGCGGGCAGCACTGTGGAGCGTCCAGGGAGTTATTCGCTACCCAGCGCTGCAGACCTCACGACGGCGCAAAAGGATATGACCATATTGACGGTGATGACGGACCTTAAAGCTGGCGGCGACAAGGGGAAACTAACCTGGCTCGCCTCTTGTGGTCTGGAGTTTCCCGATGTACTTTCAAAAGTTATTGAAGTGGTGCCTGGCACGGATGCCGTAGTGCTAAAAATGGCGTTTGTTACGAGCGACGCGGAGTTCGATGCCGCGACGGTACCCAACATGGAAGTGAAGGTTGTGGGGCAGCCGGATGCGGCGCGTATCGAGAAAGATACCGCAGTTCACTTCACGGGGACGCTGGTTTCGTTCGATCCCGATCCGGCGTTTTTCCTGCATTGGGACAAGGCCAAAGTTAAGGCAGAGGACATTCCGAAGGAGAAGACGCCGAAGAAGCCCCCTGTTCGTAAGCCAGCTCCGAAAAAGCCGAGCGGGACGTAGAACGACGCTGGTTCCAGTTCAATCGAGATACGGAAACGGCTCCCTGGCATGGCCGGGGAGTCGTTTTTTTTGATTTGTGGAACGGTTTCGAACGTTGTCAGCGCGAATGAGGGCGGTGACCGTTCGAATCGAGCTTGTATTCACCGATCTTGCGGCTCAGGGTATTGCGGTGGATGCCAAGGATTTCCGCCGCCCGGGACTGATTGCCGTTGGCGCGGTCCAGGACCCGCTTGATAAAGCGCTTTTCAAATTCCCCGACGGCCTCGTCAAAAAGGATGCCGCGCTCCACCATTTGATTGACGAGCCCTTCCAATTGATCTTTCACGATGGCACGCTCCGCTCCTAAGATTCTTCCGTGAAGGGCCGGCTTGCTAATCCAGTTCGCGACCGGTAAGGATGCGAAACGCTTCCCGGTACTTGGCGCGAGTCGCACCAACGACCTCGGGAGGAAGCTCGGGGCCGGGCGGGGTTTTCGGCCATTGCATTCGCTCGAGGTAGTCGCGAACAAACTGTTTATCAAAAGAGGGCTGAGGGCCGCCGGGACTATACAGCTTGGCGGACCAGAAGCGGGAGGAATCAGGCGTGAGGGCTTCGTCGATCCAGATGAGGTCATTGTTGAGGAGGCCGAACTCGAATTTCGTGTCGGCGAGGATGATGCCTCGCGGTTCGGCGTAGGCAGCGGCGCGATTGTAAATTTCAAGGCTGACGGTGCGGACTTTTTCGGCGAGTGCATTGCCAATGAGCGAGGCCGCTTTTTCGAATGAAATATTTTCGTCGTGGCCGCTGGCGGCTTTGGTCGCGGGGGTGAAGATGGGCGCAGGCAAGCGGTCGGATTCGCGCAAGCCCGAGGGCAGAGCGATGCCGCAGATTTTTCCGGTGGCGCGATAGTCTTTCCAGCCGGAACCGGAGACGTAGCCGCGCACCACGCATTCGATGGGCAAGGGCTTGGTCTTGCGCACGACCATGGAGCGGCCGGCAAGGTCATCGGTGAACTTGTCGAAGGGAGCGGGGAAATCGGTGGAGCTAAGGACGTGGTTGGGAATGACGTCCTTTAACAGGTTGAACCAGAAGAGGGAGAGTTGTGTAAGGACGCGGCCTTTGTCCGGGATGGGCGTGGGAAGGATGACGTCGAAAGCGGAAAGCCGGTCGGTGGCGACGATTAAGAGCTTGTCGCCGAGATCATAAATGTCACGGACCTTTCCGCGCGCGGCGGGCGTGAGGCCAGCGAATTGCGTTTCTCGAATGATGCGGGTTGCAGGACCGACGGCCACTGGAACGTTCCCCCGACAAAGTGACAAGCATTCTAGCGCAGCGGGACGCGAAGTCAACGGCACGTATTGAGGGAAACTCTGGAAAAGTCTTTATGACGACAACTTACTTTGTGTTTGCAACGTGACTAGAAGCAAGCGCAACTTCTAAGGATCGATTTCGGGCATTCTCCTGACGCGCCGGCCTCCAAAGACATGGATGGTGCGCGTCCCACTGAGGCCTTCGCCGCCGTGCGGCATACCTTTGGGAATCAGGAATTCCCGTCCTGCCAACAAGCGGAATCGTTCCTCGCCGATAATGACCGTGTACTCCCCCTGGACTACAAGCATGTATTCGTCGAATTCGTGGCAATGAGTCGTGCTCGCCCGATCTTGGAAACATTTCCAGAAACAAGCCTGACTGCCGTCTGCTCCGTCGAAAACGTATCCTTCGATGTCACTCGTGTGTTGCGATTCGCGGGCGATCTTGTTGAGAGGATTCTTCATGAACTCCGGAAAATCATTCACTTAAGCGAGGACCTCCTTTCATGCGGCTGATGCGGCGGCTGCTTGAGGCTTGGACGCGGGAGCTTCGGATTGTTCCCAGCGGACGCTGACGAGTTTGGAGACGCCTGGTTCCTGCATGGTTACGCCGTAGAGCACGCTGCCCATTTCCATGGTCTTGCGATTGTGGGTGACGATGATGAACTGCGTCTGGCTGCTCATCTCGCCGATGAGGCGCGTGAAGCGGCCGACGTTGGCTTCATCGAGCGGCGCATCCACTTCGTCGAGGATGCAGAAGGGGCTGGGCTGATATCTGAAGATGGCGATGAGCAGAGCCAGCGCGGTCATGGCCTTCTCGCCGCCGGAGAGCAGCAAAACATTTTGCAGGCGCTTGCCTGGCGGCGAGGCCACGATGTCGATGCCGGCATCGCCGGAGCTGTCAGGCTCGGTCAAGCGCATCTCCGCCATGCCGCCGCCGAAAATAGCGTGGAAGGCGTCGGAAAAACTTTTGTTGATGGCGTGGAAGGCGTGTTCAAATTTTTCCCTGGTGGCAAGGTCGAGCTCGGCAATAGCTTGCTGGGTGTCGGCGATGGATTGCAGCAGGTCGTCGCGTTCGCGCGTAAGGAAGGTAAAGCGCTGGTCGCATTCGTTGAATTCCTCAAGCGCCATCATGTTGACCGGGCCCATGGACTCGATGCGCTGCTTCATCTCGCGGTAGTTCGTTTCGGCGAGTGCCAGTTCTTCACCGCTCATGAACGCAACTTCGGTGGCGATCAAGTCTTCGGGCTGGGCGTTCACTTCGCTCATGCACGTTTCACGCAAGTGCTGGCGGTCGGAGTCATTTTTCGCGCGGACGACTTCCGCATGGCTGCGCTGCTCGCGGAGTTCCTGGAGTGATTGCCGCGCCATGCGCAGATGGTCTTCCGTCTGCGTGACACGGGTGCGCGCGTTGTCCCATTCCAGTTCGAGTTCGTGCTGGCGAACTTCCAGGCGGAGTTTTTCGCCGCGCAAGCCTTCGAGTTGCAAGGCGAGCTCTTCGCTTTGCTTGGCGAGGGCACTAGTCTCGTCGAGAATAGATGCAACTTGTTGCTGGAGAGCCGTTTCGCGGCGCTCCATCTCGGCGCGCTCCTCGCGCAGCCTGGCGGCGAGAGCTTCGGCCGCGGTGAGGCGCTCGCTTAAGGCGGCGAGTTCGGCGCGCCGTGCGGCGAGTTCGTTTTGCTCGGATTGAATTGATGAGCGGAGCAAAACAAGTTCCTCGGCGAGCCGGGCGCTTTCTGTTTCAGCTTCGGCGCGGCTAAGGGCGGCGGCAGCATGATCGTTTATGGCGCGCTGGGCACGCTGGCGGGCTTCTTCCACATCCTGCCGGAGACTCGATAGTTCGTTCTGGCAGACGGTGAGTTCGAGGCCGAGGCGGGCCAGTTCGGTCTGCATCTGGCTGTGACGGTGAGTAGCGGAAATGACTTCGTGCTCGGTTTCGCGCTGCTTCGCGTGGATTTCCTCAAGGGCTTGCTCCACGGAGAGCAACTCAGCCGCGATCGTTTCAAGAGCCGATTGCTTCGCGGCCACGTCATGCTCAAGTTGAAGGACCTCGGCGTCCAGGGCGCGCAGTTCGCGCTTCATGCCCAGCGGGCCTACTTCATCGGGGCGTCCGCCGGTGACCATGCGGCCCTGGAAGCATGTGCCGTCGGGCGTGACGAAAGCATATTGCGGATTCTCGCGCGCCAGTTTTTCCGCCGCGGCAGTACTGTCGGTCAAATAGGCGGCGCGCAAACGCGGCAAGAATTGCTTGGCTGCGGCGCCCAGGGGATCGCGGAAGTCCACCAATTTGTCAAGACGCGAGATGACGCCATCCTCGGTACGGAAATTCACGATGGGCTCGTAATCGGAGGAGAGCCGGAGATTGCGAAGCGAATCGACGAAGAAGGTAGCGCGTCCGCCGACTTCATCGCGCAAAAGGGAAACGCCGGCGCGGGCGTGGTCAAACGTTTCCACGACAACGTACTCAAGCTCATCACGCAAATACTGTTCGACAGCGGCTTCGTGCTGCTCTTCGACTTCGGCGTAATCGGCGAGGACACCCACGGCACGGAAATCATTGCCAGCGCCGCGCTCGTTGGCGGCAAAAAGTTTTTGCACCGCGTCGGCGGTGTAGGAGCGGTCGTTCAGGATTTGCGTGAGCGTGGAATGGCGCGCGCGCACCCCAGCGAGGGAGTCGCGCAGGCCGCCCGCTTGATTCGTCAGGGCATCGCGCTGCTCGCGCAGAACGACGAGCTTCGCCTGGAGCTCCGTGGCGCTTTGTTTCAGGGAATTGAGTTGTCCGGAGAAAGATTCGAGATCGTAAGCAGCGCCTTCGGCGTCATTGCGCGCCTTCATCGAAGTTTGGAGCAAATCTTGCTCGTTCGTCTCAAGTTTCCGAAGCGCTTCCGCCTGGTGCACCAGCGCTTCTTCGGCTTGCTTCTGCTCGCCGTGGAGGCGCAGCAGGCTCTCGCCCGCTTGTGCAGCGGAACGCCGGAGCGCTTCGATGCGCGCTTCGGAAGCAGTAATCTGCGTGGCGCGGGATTCCGCGGCCCTGGCCAGGTCTTCCACACGCGCGGTTAGAATGCCAGATTCTTCTCGCAGCATCGTCACAGCCTGAATCTGCGCAGCGCTACGGGATTCCCATTCCGTGGTCTGCGCCGTGGCTTGCGCCAGTTCCGCATTCACTTGCGCGTGACGCCCAGCGAGTTCCGTGGCGCGCTGCCGGTTGAAGGCAATGCGGTTCTCGCTGCGGTCCACTTCGAGAGCGGTGAGATTCAAAACATTCTGGTTTTGCCGGATTTCGGCGTCGAGATCGTAAATCCGCTGGTTCAGGCGATCCTGCTCGCCTTCCTGCTGCTGGATGGCGGTGGCGCGCTGTAATTCGGCGGCCGTCAGTTCCTCGAGTTGTTTGGAGACGCGTTCGGCTTCGGCATCCAGTTCGCGCGCCTTGCCGGCAAGCATCTGCCGAACGATGCCGCGCATTTGATCGCGGATTTCGGAGTAGCGTCGAGCTTTGGCAGCCTGACGTTTGAGCGAACCAAGCTGTTTTTCGACCTCGATGACAATGTCGTTGACGCGCGAGAGATTGACCTTGGAGGATTCCAGTTTTGCTTCCGCCAGCCGCTTCTTGGTTTTGAATTTCGTGACGCCGGCGGCTTCCTCGATAATGGCGCGGCGCTCCATGGGCTTGGTCGAAAGGATCAGCCCGATGCGGCCCTGCTCGATGATGGCGTAGGAGTCCGGGCCGAGGCCAACGCCCATAAACATCTCCTGGATGTCGCGGAGCCTGCCGACACGGCCGTTGATCAGGTATTCGCTTTGGCCAGAGCGATAAAGACGGCGGCTGACGACGACTTCGCCGGGCTTCATGGCCAGGACGGGCTTGTCGGCCTGTTTTTTCTTGCGTTTGAACTTGCCGCCGGGCTCAGCCGGGGATGGGGCTGAACCGTCGACGGCAGCATCTTGCATTTCGGGGGGCTGCGCGGGGTCGAGCGAGAGAATTTCGGTCGTCGAATCTGTAAGGGCAGACTTTTCGGCGTTCTCAGCGAGAAGGGGCCCGGAATCAGCTGCAGAGTCTAACGCTGCGCTCTCCATCACGAAGCGTGCGGCTTCCGCCAGCTCGGGATCTTCCATGGTGATGGTGACTTCGGCGAGACCCAGTGGAGGACGCTTGGTAGTGCCATTGAAGATGCAGTCCGCCATGCGCTCGGCGCGGAGCGACTTATGGCTCTGTTCGCCGAGGACCCAGGAGATGGCGTCCACGACGTTGGACTTGCCGCAACCGTTCGGGCCGACGATGCAGGTCGTGCCCGAGCCGCTGAAAGTGACCACGGTGCGCTCACAAAACGACTTAAAGCCAACGATTTCGACTTTTCGCAGCTTCAGCAAGATATCCCCTTTGGTCGTCAACTTCTCCGCGGATGCCAGCAAGAAAATCTGGAGCAACTTGGTAACCGCGTAAACCAGCCATCCCATAGGGCTGGAGCAAAAACAGGTGAAAAGAGACGACGTTTCGTTCCTCGAGGGGAGGGTCTTTGGAGCGACAAGACAACCGTACTCCGGTTGCCTGTCAAAACGTTTGGCAGGTTCTCAGTCAGAGGCCCAGCCGCCTGGCGCAAGGATGGCGGTACGGGAAAAAACAGTAACACGATGTTTGCTGCGTGTAAAGCCTTGCGCTAAATCTTGTGGCTGGATTGTCAGGGCCACAAGCTCGATTGGCGGTCGAAGGCATTGGAGGGATGAGCCGAAGATACGAGGCATTTCATGGAGGGCGCTCGACGACGGCTGGAACGCGGCTCAGCGAAGTCACATTGCGCGCCGTATTGCGCGACCGCACTCACCTTCGACATTGCTACGCTTCGAACCGCTCGGATACAATCTAGCGTTTATGCATAAGCAAAGAGAGACAGTCTGAGGATGACGGCCGAAATCCAGCTCCATAACACGCTGTCGGGGAAGATCGAGCCGTTTGTTCCGCAAAAAGCGGGCGAAGTGCTGATGTACACCTGCGGGCCGACGGTCTACGACTACGCGCACATCGGCAATTACCGCACGTTTGTGTTTCAGGATATCTTGCGCCGGTTCCTGAGGCTGCGCGGCTTCAAACTAAACCACGTCATGAACCTGACGGATGTGGACGACCGTATTATCGCCAACGCTGCTGCAGCCGGGAAAAGTATCCGCGACTACACCGAAAAATTCGTTCAGGCGTTCTTTGACGATTGCAAGACGCTGAGCATCGAGACGCCGGAGCACTGGATTCGGGCCACGGACAATATCGACGACATGGTGAAACTGATCCAGCGGCTCCAGGAAAGAACCTTTACGTATTCGAGCGAAGGTTCGATTTATTACCGGATCGCGAAATTTCCCGCTTACGGAAAGCTCTCGAAAATCGACCTTGCGGGCATTCAGGCCGGAGCGCGGGTAGACAACGATCGCTACGAAAAGGAGAGCGCCAGGGATTTTGCGCTGTGGAAAGCGCCGAAACCCGGCGAGCATTTCTGGGAAACGCCGATCGGGCCAGGTCGCCCGGGCTGGCACATCGAATGCTCCGCGATGGCCATGAAATATCTTGGCGAGACGCTGGACATTCACGCGGGCGGAATCGACCTGGCTTTTCCCCATCACGAAAACGAGATTGCGCAGAGCGAGGGCGCGACAGGGAAGACCTTCGTGCGCTACTGGCTGCACGCGGAGCATTTGCTGGTCGAGGGCGAGAAGATGTCCAAGTCGCTCGGCAATTTCTTTACGATGCGCGACCTTTTCGCGAAGGGTTACAAACCTTCGGCACTGCGCTTCGCGCTGGCAAGCGTTCCGTACCGCAAACAGCTCAATTTCACGTTCGATGGCTTGCAGCAGGCCACCAGCTCGGTAGAACGGCTGCGGAATTTCGCGGACCGGCTGAAACAGGGCAAATTCCCGGCAGGGAATCAGAAGGGCATGGCGGCGCGAATTGCGAAAGCCGCGGAGGAGTTCGATGCTGGGCTTTCCGACGATCTGAACACCGCCAGAGCGCTGGCGGCGGTGTTTGACATGGTGCGCGAAGCGAATATCGCTATGGATAAAGGGGAATTCCGCCAGGGAGACGTCGCTGCCGCGCAGGAGTTCCTTGGCACATTCGATAAGATTTTCGCCGTTTTGGAAGACAATGATGGAGAAAAACTGCAGAGGCTCGTTTACGGCACCCCGTCGAGCGGGCCGAGCGATGCGGAGATCGATACGTTGGTCGCGGAACGCAACGCCGCCAAGAAAAAACGTGATTTCGCCACCGCCGACAGAATCCGCAAGGAACTCGCGGATCGTGGTATAATCATTGAGGATGCAAAGGATGGAAGCGTCCGCTGGAAACGTAGGTGAGCCTTAACCTGCAAACTCGAGATCTGTATCTCCCGGGGCACTTCCCGCCGGCCGCCCAGCGGCCCGAACTCTACGGCGTCGACTAGTTAATCTCTGTTTCGTTCTCTTGCAGGCCATTCAGGGGTTCGTCCGTTGTGGCCCGCTCTCGTCCCCCCAGCAGTTTCTAATCAACTCCAACCATTGCACTCTTCTCTGGAGGAAGAAATGCCAACGACTTTGGAAGTAAGAACACCCCGCCTGGTGACCGCCCTCCCCGGGCCAAAGGCAAAGGAAGTCATTGAATACGACGCGAAGTTCATGTCGCCGTCGTTTTCGCGCGAATACCCGCTGGTAGCCAAGAAGGGCCATGGCGCCATCGTTGAGGACGTAGACGGTAACGCGTTCCTCGATTTCGCGGCAGGCATTGCCGTGTGCTCGACAGGACACTGCCACCCGAAAGTTGTGGAAGCGATTCAAAAGCAGGCGGCGGAACTGATTCATATCTCCGGCACAGACTTCTATCACCATCACATGCCGCAACTGGCGGAGCGGCTGGTGGCGACCATGCCGGGCAAGGAACACAAGAAAGTGTTCTTCGGAAATTCGGGAACGGAAGCGGTCGAAGGGGCGATCAAGCTGGCGCGTTATGCAACGAAACGCGACAAGCTGATTGCGTTCTACGGATGCTTCCACGGGCGCACGCTCGGCTCGCTGTCCCTGACGGCTTCCAAAAACACGCAGCGCAAGCATTTCGGCGCGCTGCTCGGCGGCGTCGAACACATTCCATTTCCGTATGCGTACCGCTGCGGGTACGGGCACACTCCCGAAACCTGCGGCACGGAAATCCTCGAGCTTCTCGAGCAGCAGTTGTTCAAGAGACTCTTCGCGCCGGAAGAAATCGCAGCCATCATCATTGAGCCGATTCAGGGAGAAGGCGGGTTTGTACCTGCGCCGGCGTTTTTCCTGCAGGAATTGCAGCGCATCTGCAACCGGCACGGCATCATGCTGATTGTGGATGAAGTCCAGTCGGGCGTGGGACGCACCGGGAAATGGTGGTCCTACGAACATGCGGGCATCGAGCCGGATATCCTGTGCACGGCAAAGGGCATCGCGAGCGGAATGCCGCTGAGCGCGTTCATCGCCAAGGAAAGCGTCATGACCTGGAAGAAAGGATCCCACGGGACGACCTACGGCGGAAATCCTGTGTGTATCGCATCGGCGATGGCCACTCTGGACCTCATCGAAGGCGGGTATATGGAGAACGCCCGCAAGATGGGAGATTACATTTTCGGGCGCATCAATGACTGGCCGCAGCGCTTCAAAGTAGTCGGCGACGTGCGCGGCAAGGGATTGATGATCGGCATCGAAATCGTGCGCGATCAGAAGACCAAAGAAAAAGCAGCCGACTTGCGGGATGCAGTGATTAACGGCGCATTCCAGAAGGGTCTGTTGCTACTCAGTGCGGGCGAGAATTCCATTCGAATGTCGCCACCGCTGCTGATTGACGAGGAGCAGGCGGACTGCGCTGTGCGGACGCTGGAAGAATGCTTCCGCGAAGCGGAGAAACAGATTTAGCACGGAGAACGCAGAGTTCTCGGAGATAACCTGGAAAAATCCCGTGGCGGCCATAGAAGAAAGATGGCAGCCGCGGGATTTTTGTTTATACTGCGCGGAGACACAGGGCGCCTTTTCGATTGCCATGCCGATTTTTTCCAACTTGATGTTTCACGCGGTCCAATGGGCTGCTCGGCGGGGCTTGCGGGAAGAGGAGAATCTGTCGGGCGAGGCGAAGAAACTGGAAGCGCGGCGCACCGGCGTCCGCGGAGAAACTTACGCGTATTGGTATTTGCGGCGGCAAGGGTACGTGTTCGTGGCGCGAAACTACACGCCGCGCGGGGCCAAGGGTGAGATTGATCTCGTCGGATTCGATGGCAAGACACTGGCATTTGTCGAGGTCCGAACGCGCACGGTGAGGGAGGATGCGACGGCCTTGCCGGAGCTAAGTGTTACACGTGAAAAACAGCATCTAGTGGTTCGAACGGCGCAGCGATTCCTCGCGGAACGGCATATCGGCGACTGTTCGTGCAGATTTGACGTGGTAGCCATCGACAATCGAGCAGGGCAGCCGCCGGTGGCTCGGCTGCACAAGGACGCCTTCAGCCCGCAGATTTGACTGGAGAGGACCGGAACCTCTCCACGGGGGCACCAGACGCGGTACAATTCGGGTTCGTCATGGGCACTGTCCAAGCCCCTCTGACTTATAGCTGATTCGAGGAGGATAGCATTGCCGGAGTTGCGTAAGGATCCGATCACGGGAAGATGGGTGATCATTGCGACGGAGCGCGGAAAGCGCCCGAACGATTTTTTGCGCGAGAGCGTTGTTGCCAAGGACGCCAAGAATTGCCCCTTTTGCGCGGGGAACGAGTCCAAGACTCCGCCGGAGATTCTGGTGTATGGGCGGAATGGTGGAGGGGCAAACACGCCCGGCTGGAACATTCGTGTAGTGCCGAATAAATTCCCGGCGCTGGGGATCGAAGGCGAACTGGACCGCGAAGGAGAAGGCCTGTTCGACAAGATGAACGGCATCGGAGCGCATGAAGTGATCATCGAGTCGCCCAACCATATGGCCACGCTGGCGACGCTGCCCGAGCGCGCTGTGGAAGACGTGCTGTGGGGATACCGCGACCGCATGCTGGATTTGAAGAATGACAAACGCTTCCGGTACATCCTGATTTTCAAGAACCACGGGGAAGCCGCCGGCGCGACGGTCGATCACCCGCATTCGCAATTGATTGCGCTGCCGATTGTGCCGCGGCGCGTGCGCGAGGAGGTGGACAGCTGCTGGCATTATTACGACGAGAAAGAGCGATGTATTTTCTGCGACATCATCCGGCAGGAGCGGGACACCGGGGAGCGGGTGATTGGAGAGAACGAACACTTCATTACATTGGCGCCTTACGCGCCGCGTTTCCCGTTTGAAATGTGGCTGCTGCCAAAGGCGCATGGATCGTCGTACGAAAATAATCAGAGCTCGATGTATGCCAGCTTGGCGCGAATGCTCAAGGATACGCTTATGCGGCTGGACGAAGTGCTGGACCGGCCGGCATTCAACTTCATGATTCATACCTCGCCGATCGGCGAAGAGATCAACGATCATTACCACTGGCATATCGAGATTATCCCGAAGCTGACGAAAGTGGCGGGTTTTGAATGGGGCACCGGCTTTTACATCAATCCAACGCCGCCGGAAGAATCGGCGCGATTCTTGCGCGAAGCAAAGCTGGCCGCTCCGGCGGATAAAAAATAGGACTGTAAAAAATAACGGCGGGTCCTGGATGTCCGGTTCGTTCAGGAAGATTTGCTATACTTAAAAGTTCGGCGCGGTACCCAAGTGGCCCAAGGGAGAGGTCTGCAAAACCTCCATTCGTGGGTTCGAATCCCACCCGCGCCTCCAAACTCTCCCCTCCGCTCCTGCCCGTTTTCCGGCAATTTGCCAAAGAAGTTCCAAATTGAACCGCTGCCGATGAACTGTTCCACGCTGGTCTGCTCCTCCAAGGATTCGCGTGTGGCCTCAAGCCGAACCCGTGTCTTATCAAGTGATTAGCCGAACGAACCGCGATTGACGTGGGCCTCTGCGTGCCTCTCCCCACGGGGGGAATAGCTTGTTCGGTCGCTATCTCAAACTTCGGCACTCGCTCCGGACCCCGATATCCTCATTCGCAGTCGTTGTGTGTCTTGGGCTGCCGCTTTTGCCCCTTTCGAACCCACTCATGCTAGAGGCACAAATATCCACGACTGCCGAATTTCGAACTAAGGCAAATTTTCTGGCGAAAGTTCCCAATTTCATTGAGTGGTCGGCAGAAGCCTTGCCGCCAGGTCCTTCGCCCTTTTTGATTTGCATCCTAGGTGATTTTTCGTTTGCGCTCCCGCTTGCGGAATCAGTCCGTGGCAAAACCATTCAAGAAAAGCAGATCGAAGTTCGCGGCGTAAGCAAAGAACAGGAATTGCATTCGTGCCACATTCTGTTCGTGAGTCACTTCGAACGGAAAAGTTACGCTCGAATGCTTGGCTCAGTGCGGGGCCAAAATGTGCTGACGATAGGGGAAACGCCGGAGTTTCTCGACGCAGGCGGGATCCTAGGCTTCTCGATGCAGGGAGAAACCCTTCAATTTGACGTCAATTTGAGAGAAGCGAACCGGGCGCACTTGAAGGTAAGTTCGCGGCTGCTGGCTTTGGCGCGGCATGTTGTGAATCCAACGGAGGCGGCAAAGAACTGAAATGCCGGCGCGTTACATTCGCGAGCTTTCTCTTCGTCAACGGTTGTTGCTTCTCACTGCGCTCACCAGTGGCATCGGAGTTTTGCTCGGATGTATCGGGTTCCTGGGGTACGACATGCATGTGGCCCGCCAGCAGAAGGCCGAAGACCTTCGCTCGACAGGGGACCTGATCGGGATGAATTCCACGGCGGCGCTGGAATTCGGTGACGAGATCGCCGGCGCGAAACTTCTGGAAGCACTCCGCACGCGTCCGGAAATCCGGCTGGGAATTCTCTACCGGCCAGATGGAACTCTTGTTGCGTCCTATGTACGCGCCGATTTGAATCGGGAAATACTTCCTTCCCATCCTGCTCCTGAGGGGATGGTTTGGGCCAAGGATCGATTGACCTACGAATCCAAAGTATTGCTAGGTTCACGGCCGGTGGGTTCGCTTTACCTGGAATCCGGACTCGCGGACCTCCAGGAACGGCTGAAGCGATTTGAACAATTGACCGCGGTGATTGCCTTGGGGAGTTTGTTGCTTGTCTATGTTCTGACGGCGGCGATGCAGCGGGGAATAACAACACCAATTCAGAACCTGGCCGCCATTGCGCGCTCAATCGCAACTGAAAAGCATTATTCATTGCGAGCTCCACCTCTCGCGGGACGGGAACTTCGACAGCTCAGTGCGGACTTTAATCATATGCTCGACGAAATCGAGCGGCGCGATGCCGCATTACAGGAAGCACGAGACGTCCTGGAACTCCGTGTGGCGGCGCGGACCAGTGAACTCGAGAAGGAGGTCCAGGAGCGCAGGAAAACTGAGATGGAGCTTCAACAGCGCACCTCCTTTCTCGATGCGCTCATCTCGAGCAGCCCGCTGGCCATTGCCGTGGGAGGACCCAGTGGAAAATTCGAACTCGTGAATCCGGCGTTCGAGAAACTTTTCGGTTACACCGGCACCGAGGCCGTCGGCCATCAAGTTGAGGCTCTTCTGTATCCCCCCACGCTCAGCAGGAAAGAAATGAATGAGCGGCTGAAGGTAGTGAAAGAGCAATCCATCCACGAAACGACGCAGCGAAAAAAGAAGGGCGGAGAGCTGGTGGATGTCGAAGTGTATTCCGTGCCGCTCTTGATGGCAAACGGAGAAAAGAGTGTCCTCGCCGTTTATCAAGACATTCGCGAACGGCTGAAAGCGCAAAAGGCACTCGCGGAGAGCGAAGAATTGTTCCGAACCGTAAGCGCGGCGGCACCGGTGGGAATTTTCCGCACCGACGCAAATGGGGAAATTTTGTACACCAATCAACGGTGGGCCGAGATGCTCGGCCGCGCGGCGGAAGACGTGGTTCGCGGTACTTGGGCGGATGCTGTTCATCCTGAGGACCGCGAGATGGTGCGAGCGCTTTGGAAGAGCGGTTTTGATCTCCGGATGGAACTAAAGGATCAGTGCCGGGTCCTCACCTCCGATGGACACGTGAATTGGGTGCAGTGGCAGACCCGCGCGCTATTCGGACCGGATGGGGCTTTACAGGGATATGTGGGAGTGGTCGAGGACATCACCCAGCGGCGCGCATTCGAGCAGCGTCTGGTGGTGGCGAAGAAAGCAGCAGAAGCCGCCAGCCAGGCGAAGAGCGAGTTTCTGGCGAACATGAGCCACGAAATCCGCACTCCGATGAACGGCATTCTCGGGATGACCGAACTGGCACTCGATACGGAACTCAAACCCGCTCAGCGGGAGTATCTGGACATGGTGAAGTCTTCGGCTGAATCTTTGCTCGGAATCATCAATGACATTCTGGATTTTTCGAAAATCGAAGCCGGCCGGCTGGAACCTGAGAGCATTGCGTTTTCTTTGTTGGATTGCATTGAGGGCGCCTTGCAACCGTTGGCCGTTCGCGCCAACGAGCGAGGATTGGAGCTGACCTGGGAGGTCCGAG
>Ga0207061_1014_pt1 | contig 52157 bp, 54 predicted proteins | sample Alteio_BWMinCont_31_FD_153275 | JGI IMG/M metagenome (GOLD analysis project Ga0207061, IMG submission 153275) | Enriched cells from forest soil in Barre Woods Harvard Forest LTER site, Petersham, Massachusetts, United States -... | ecosystem: Environmental > Terrestrial > Soil > Temperate forest >... | reverse complement strand
AATTATTTTCGACAAGGCAGATCTAAACATTCCTCGCGGGAAGGTTACTGCTATCATGGGCCCTAGCGGTTGTGGTAAGACTACGCTATTACGTTTAATCGGCGGTCAGATTACCCCAGATGCCGGTACGATTCTGGTTGAAGGCCAAGACGTGGCTAATATAACCAAAAGTGCACTATACAAAATTCGTTCTAGAATGGGCATGCTATTTCAAAGCGGCGCATTATTTACAGATTTATCGGTATTCGAGAATGTAGCGTTTCCATTACGCGAACACTCGAATTTACCTGAAAGCATGATTCATGATCTAGTGTTAATGAAATTGCAGGCAGTTGGTCTGCGGGGTGCGCAAGGACTGATGCCTAACGAACTCTCGGGTGGCATGGCGCGTCGTGTGGCCTTAGCTCGCGCCATAGCCCTAGACCCAGATTTTATAATGTACGATGAGCCATTTACAGGGCAAGATCCTATTTCCATGGGGGTGCTGGTGCAATTAGTGCGGTTATTAAACGATGCTTTGGGAATGACATCGATTTTAGTATCCCACGACATCCACGAGACCATAAGCATTGCCGATCATATATTTTTGATTTCCAATGGCCGCGTAGTTGGGGCTGGTTCTCCTGAAGCTTTGATTAATTCGGATGATGAGTGGGTGCGACAATTTATGCAAGCGTTGCCTGATGGCCCGGTACCATTCCATTACCCAGCACAGTCTTATGCGGATGATTTATGGGGGCCAGCACGATGCTAGAAACCTATTTGTTCAACATAGGCTATTCAACTATATCTTTGTTAGATAGCGTTGGTAGCGCTTCGTTAGCATTGTTTCGCTCCTTGTTTAGCAAGCCGGATTTTGTGCATGGGCCAAAACGTTTAATAGATCAAATGTATTCCGTCGGCGTATTGTCGTTGGTAATTATCCTAATTTCGGGGTTTTTTATAGGCATGGTGCTTGGGTTACAAGGCTATAATATTTTATCCAGATTTGGTGCAGATCATGCTTTGGGCGAATTAATAGCTCTTAGCATGGTGCGTGAGCTTGGCCCTGTTATTGGTGCACTGTTATTTGCTGGAAGGGCAGGGTCAGCCCTTACGGCCGAAATAAGTTTAATGAAAACTACTGAGCAGTTATCTTCAATGGAAATGATGGGGGTAGACCCATTGCATCGCGTCATTGCGCCACGTTTTTGGGCCGGGCAAATTTCACTTCCTATGCTTACAATGATTTTTAACGCCATTGCTATTATCGGTGGTTACATAGTTGGGGTGGATTGGTTAGGGGTTGATGACGGTGCATTTTGGTCTAACATGCAAGTTTCTGTAGATTTTTATGATGATGTGCTCAATGGCGTGATAAAAAGTGCAGTGTTCGGGGGTGTAATAACTTGGATTGCAGTGTTTCAGGGGCTGGATAGTGTACCAACTTCTGAAGGCATAGGCCGGGCTACTACTAAAACTGTGGTTTATTCTTCATTGTGTGTATTAGGGCTAGACTTTTTCTTAACCGCTGTAATGTTTCGTGGAATATAGATATGAAAAGTAGAAAATTAGAAATTTGGGTGGGACTGTTTGTGGTATTAAGTATCGCTGCATTCTTAATGCTAGCTCTTCAGGTTAGCGGGCTAAGTGATTTTTATGGCGCCAAGAGTGGCTACACTGTTAAGGCATATTTTGCTAATATAGGCGGCCTTAAGGTTCGTTCAAAGGTTACGGTGAGCGGTGTTACCATTGGGCGTGTAACATCGATTCAATTAGAGGAAAATTCTTATGGGGAGTATCAAGCGGTGGTTTCGTTTGTAATAAAGCCACGCTTTAATAAAATACCTGCTGATTCTTCTGCCAAGATTTTAACTGCGGGGTTACTGGGCGATAATTATATCGGTCTGGTTCCTGGGCATGCCGATAAATTTTTAGAAGATGGCAGCTCCATAGAATTTACTACACAAGCGGTATTGCTTGAAGATTTGATTTCTAAATTTGCAACTGGGAAATAAGGGAAATGATGAAACGATTTAAATTACGTGTAACATTACTAGCATCGGCATTGCTGCTGGCCGGTGCAATTTCTGCTAATACTCCAGTTACTGAGCCTGTTACGGCTACGGCTACGGTTACGGCTACACCGGAGGATCCTATTATAATGTTGCGTGAGGTCTCGACCAACGTATTGCATGCTTTACAGCAACATAAAAATCCTAAAGATCTGAAAGGTATTTATGCTTTAGTTGATCAATATATCCTCCCGTATGTAGATTTTAATGAAATGTCTGAGTGGGTTGCTGGACGTACTATATGGAATAAAGCATCAGAACAAACACGCAAAGAATTTATTAATGCTTTTCAAGTATTAGTGGTTCGCACTTATGCTACAGCGTTGAATAGTTATACCGATGAAAAAGTTGACTTTCCTAAACAAGCCATTGACGTAAATAAAACCAGAATACAAATCTCTAGCACCATAGTGCGTCAGGGTAAAGAAAACATAAAATTAGATTATCGTTTGGTTAAGAAAGACAACAAATGGTATGTATACGATATTATTATAGAGGGCGTGAGTATTCTACAGGGGTTCCAAGCACAGTTCTCTGATGAAATTCGCCAACAGGGTTTACAAAAAGTAATAGCACAGATACAAGAACATAATAAGGAAAAGAATGTTTAACCCAACGTTTCAAGTATACGTCAGCACCAAAGACGAGTTATGTGTCTCGGGACGTATTGATATTACTAACGTTGCAGAGGCCAGGTTGTTGGGAATTTCTATAATGGAACCAATGAGTACCGTGCGCATTGATTTATCAGGAGTGCAATACGCAGATAGTAGTAGTCTAGCGATGCTGGTAGCGTGGATACGTAGTGCCAAAGTTCAACATAAGGATGTAACGGTAATTAACATGCCGCAGTTCATGTTAGATTTGGGTCGGGTTTGTGGTCTAGATGCTATTTTGCCAATCGACAAGACCCTGAAGTTTCATAGTTAAAGAAGTAGTGGTAACAAGAAGTATAAAATGGAAGAACAAGATATTCAGATAATGCTCCGTGATAATCTTCCGGATGCGAAAGTTATAGTTAGCAGTGCAGATGGTACACACTTTGAAGCAGTTGTGGTTACCGATGCCTTTCTAGATCAAAACCCCGTAGCTAGACAAAGAATAGTATATGCAATAGTTGGGGCGCACATAACAAGTGGCGCAATACATGCGTTAAGTTTAAAAACCTATACCCATCAGGAGTGGAAAGAAAAATGCAGCAATTAATTATAACTGGTGGGCAACCATTAAGTGGTGAGGCTTGGATTTCTGGAGCCAAAAATTCAGTATTGCCAATTTTAGCTGGCGCATTATTGGCCGATGAGCCTGTTACCATTGGTGACGTGCCACATCTACGTGATGTCACAACCATGATGGAATTATTAGGTCAATTTGGCGTTAAGCTAATGCTGAAAGATAAAAAGTTTATAGAGGTAGATACCAGATTTATTACTAACTTTAATGCACCATATGAATTAGTACGTACTATACGTGCTTCGATATTAGTGTTAGGACCGTTACTGTCACGTTTTGGTCAAGCACGAGTATCTTTACCTGGTGGTTGTGCCATTGGACCGCGTCCGGTAGATCTACATATTAATGGTTTAAGAGCCATGGGTGCGGATATTACTATCGAAGATGGTTATATAAATGCTTCCACTAAACAACGCCTGCATGGTGCAAATATTTTATTTGATACCGTAACGGTAACAGGCACTGCAAATATTATGATGGCTGCAACACTTGCAAATGGCACTACAGTACTAAGAAACGCTGCCAAAGAGCCAGAAGTGCAAGATGTTGCTAATTTCTTAAATTTATTAGGTGCTAGAATTTCTGGTGCTGGCACAGACGTAATTGAGATCGAGGGCGTAGAACGCTTACATGGTGGTACTTATTCTGTGGTACCTGATCGCATCGAAACTGGTACGTATTTAGTGGCTGGAGCTATTTCTAGTGGTAAGGTGCAGGTTAAGCATACCAAACACGAGAACTTACTTGCGGTACTACAAAAACTTGAAGAAGCTGGTGCAGAAATTCACACCAGCGGCGATGTTATATCTTTAGATATGCATGGGCGTCGTCCTAAAGCAGTTAATATTCGTACCGCGCCATTTCCTGGATTCCCAACCGATATGCAAGCGCAATTCACGGCATTAAATTCTATTGCAGAAGGCGTAGGTACGATTACTGAAACAGTATTCGAAAACCGCTTTATGCATATTCAAGAGTTAAGCCGCATGGGAGCTAATATATCGGTGCAGGGCAATACGGCGATTTGTCAGGGGGTGCAACAATTAACGGCTGCTCCAGTTATGGCCACAGATTTACGCGCCTCAGCGAGCTTAGTACTAGCTGGGTTAGTAGCTAAGGGTAGAACAATCGTGGATAGAATTTATCATCTTGATCGCGGCTATGAATGTATAGAAGAGAAGTTGATGCAGCTAGGTGCAAAGATTTCCCGCGAGGTAAGTTAGTTTATTATCTTTTGATATTGTGTAGTGTAGTTTGTATAATTAGTTTACTCGAGAAAACGGTAGAGCAGATAGTATGTCAGAACATGAGCAGTTAGAGTTGTCACCGAAGCGTGGAATATATTTATTACCCAACTTGTTGACTACGGCGGGCCTTTTTGCGGGTTTTTATGCAATCGTTGCAGCCATGAAAGGCAACTTCGAAGTTGCCGCCATAGCAATCTTTGTAGCCATGATTATGGATGGCTTGGATGGCCGTGTAGCGCGCTTAACAGGCACCGAAAGTGAATTCGGAGCGCAATACGATAGTTTGTCTGACATGGTGTGTTTTGGTATTACACCGGCATTGGTTGTTTACAGCTGGGGTTTACGCTACTTAGGTAAGTTTGGTTGGTTAGCGGCATTCTTTTATGCCGCCGCTACAGCTTTACGTTTAGCTCGTTTTAACACGCAAATTGGCCATGTCGATAAAAAATATTTTATTGGTTTATCTTGTACAGCGGCCGCTGGGGTTATAGCCGGAATGGTATGGGTTGGTACAGATTTTGGTATTCCGGGTAAGATGGTTAGTGAATTGGTAGCTATAGTTTCTGTATTAGTAGCGGCACTAATGGTTAGTAATGTGAAATACCATAGTTTTAAAGAGCTAGATTTCAAAGAACATGTGCCTTTTGTTGCTGTATTACTTGTGGTGTTAACGTATTTGCTAATTGCCTGGGACCCGCCAAAAGTATTATTTGGTGTGTTTTTTATGTATGCTCTATCTGGGCCTGTATTGTGGGGGCGTGCCCGCCTTGTTAAGAAATTTAAATCATGAGGCATTAAATGCACTGGGCTTAACTGTTTGGCAGCCACGCGGCTTCAGACACCCAGAATTTTCGCCCATAGTTCCAGAACAGCTGCGCGTAAATTCGCGTTGTCTCGTTCTGTTATATTGTGAGTGCGATACTCCCGTGCCCTTAGAGCCAGCGGCACAGAAAATTTTAACCGGAATGCTTAGTGTCTTAGATTTATCCGCTAGCGATGTTATGCAAGCTACTATTTACGGCGCGGCTCCAGATTTACAAGTTATTAGCGCTATAATTAAGCAGTGGCAACCGCAACATATTTTGCAACTTGATATGGGGTTGCCAGAGATTAATATTGGTCGGTCTTGTGTTCGTACTTTCAGTCCGCAGTATTTGCTGCAGAATCCTCAATACAAGTCGCAGGCATATAAATCATTACTTTCTTTGCGGGCAAAACTTTATGGTACATCGTAGCGGGTTACGTAAGATGACATCGGCAGACGTGCCTGCGGTGCATGCAATCGAAGTGGCGGTTGCCGTTGGCCCCTGGACCGAAAAACTTTTCGCGGATTGCATACGCGTTGGTTATGAATGCTGGGTGCTAGTAGATGGCGAGCAGATTATGGGGTACGGCATTTTAAGCTATAGCGCCAACGAAGCCCATGTGTTACAGCTTGCAATACATCCCGAACATCATAAGCGCGGGCTGGGACAAAAACTGTTACAGCATTTGTTAAATATGGCAAAGATCCATGGCGCAGACGAGATATTTCTAGAGGTGCGCGAATCAAACGCCACCGCGATTAGCTTATATAAAAAATATAATTTTGTTGAGGTAGGGCTGCGCAAAGGGTATTACCCAGCGGCGGCAGAGGGGCAGCCAAAACAGGACGCTATAACAATGGCATTGCCGTTATGGTAAAATATGTTATGCTTGCCAGAAGTAAATAAATTATCGGGGCAACATCTGCTATGCTTTACATAACTCAACTAACTATTCTGTTTTTTACGCTTTCCACCAACGTATACGCTAACCCAAATGGCCCATCGATTCCGGGTATAGCCCCGAAACCGCCTGCGGTTGCCGCAACAGCGTATTTATTGATCGACGCTAATAGTGGCGTAGTTTTAGCAGAGAAAAATAGTGACGTTCAAGTTGAGCCAGCAAGCTTAACTAAAATGATGACCATGTACATTATAGATAATGAGCTACAATCTGGTTCCATTAAACTTAGTGATGCAGTATTAATAAGCAAGAACGCTTGGCAGACCCAGGGTTCCAGAATGTTTGTTCAGGTAGACACTCGCGTTCCGGTAGAAGATTTGATTAAAGGTATTATTATTCAATCAGGTAATGATTCTACTATTGCAATGGCCGAACAGATTGCTGGTTCTGAAGAGGTTTTTGCTGAGCTGATGAATAAATATGCGCAAACGCTTGGCATGAATAACTCACACTTCGTAAACTCTACGGGATTGCCAGACAAAGCCCATGTAACTACTGCACGAGATATGTCAATTTTGGCTCGCGCTATTATCAAAAATTTCCCAGAAACCTACAAGATTTATTCACAAAAAGAATTTACATATAACAATATTCGACAAACAAATCGTAATCGTTTGTTATGGCGTAACAGTGCTGTGGATGGCATAAAAACTGGTTACACTGAAAGTGCTGGTTATTGCTTAGTTGCATCTGCGGTAGATAGCAATAATACACGTTTAATTTCTATTGTTATGGGTACTAGGAGCGACAATGCGCGCACCGAAGAAGCAAATAAATTGTTGGCTTGGGGCTCAAGATTTTATGAAACTCATAAAGTTCTAAGTGCTGGTGAACGTTTGCAGGATGTTAGAGCTTGGATGGGAGCGAAGAAAACCCTGCCAGTAGGCTTTGCCGATGATCTGTACATAACTACCACACATGGCAATTATAAGAAATATACCGCCAAGGTAAACTTATCTGAGTTTGTTAAAGCACCAATCAACAAAGGCGATGTAGTTGGCACATATGTAGTTCAGGATGAAAACAATCAAATAATACTTGAACAACCTATTGTTGCGTTAAAAACTATTGCTAAGGGCAATATTATCAAACGCGGCAGGGACTATATAACTTTAAATGTTAAATCATTGTACAAGTCTAAATAAGGTATCTTTAAGCGAGATAGTCAAAATTAAAAATCTGGGCCACCAGGAGTATTATCCTGTGTGGCAACAGATGAAGTTATACACCCACAATCGTGCCGCACATTCTAGTGACGAAATTTGGAATCTTGAGCATCTCCCTGTTTATACCCAAGGCCAAGCTGGCAAAGCGGAGCATATCTTAAACCCAGGCTCAATCCCTGTGCTACAGTCAGATCGAGGTGGCCAGGTCACTTATCATGGCCCAGGGCAGGTAGTGTTATATTGTTTAGTTGATATAGCCCGTAAAAATATCGGGGTGCGCGATTTTGTATCTATTTTAGAAAATTCTGTTATAGAATTGTTAGCTGAATACAATATTCAGGCCAGTACGGACCGAGCGGCCCCTGGCGTATACGTTAATCAATCCAAAATTTGCTCTCTAGGGCTCAGAGTTAGGCACGGCCGCACCTATCATGGGCTAAGCTTGAATGTAAACATGGATCTAGAGCCGTTCTCGCATATTAATCCGTGCGGCTTTGCTGGGATGCGGGTTACGCACATGCAAGAGTTTGTGGATGTAGCTAATACAGACATTATTGCGCAACAATTACTTAATATTTTGACCAATAAAATTGGTTATGCAGGTACTACAACGTGACAGATAAACAGCGTGGCCAAGAAAAATTTGCGCGTATGCGTATAAAGATTGAGCCAACTACAGAATTTAAACCGAAACCAGACTGGTTGCGTATTAAAGCCCCGAGCGACCCCAAAGTTTTAGCACTTAAGGATCTGCTACGTGAACACAAGCTACATTCCGTTTGTGAAGAGGCCTCATGCCCTAATCTAAGTGAATGCTTTAGTCACGGTACTGCAACTTTTATGATCATGGGCGACAAATGTACGCGACGCTGCGCATTTTGTGATGTGGCACATGGTAGACCAGATCCACTCGATCAGGACGAACCTATAAATTTGGCTACGGCGCTTGGGAAAATGGGTTTAAAATACATTGTGATAACCTCGGTGGATCGTGATGATCTTAAAGATGGTGGTGCCGAGCATTTTGCTAAGTGTATACAGGCAGTTCGTGAACATTGTCCAGGTACAAAAGTTGAAGTTTTGGTTCCTGATTTCCGTGGCAGGATGGACATTGCACTCGATAAGATCGGGGTGCATTTACCAGATGTTTTCAATCATAATGTCGAAACAGTGGAGCGCCTTTATAAAGGTGTGCGACCCGGCTCAGATTATGCGTGGTCGTTGTTGCTAATCAAAAAATTTAAATCGCGTTTTCCTGGCATCCCGACCAAATCTGGTCTAATGTTAGGCTTGGGTGAAACCAACGACGAGATTAAACAAGTGATTCGTGATTTAAAAGCACACGACTGTGACATGCTAACACTGGGGCAATACTTGCAACCCAGCCGTTATCATGCGCCGGTAGATCGCTATGTACATCCTGACGAATTTGCTGAACTTGCAGAATTTGCTAATAGTTTAGGGTTTGTTAATGTAGCCAGCGGTCCATTTGTGCGTTCATCGTATCATGCCGATTTACAAGCTGCGGGAGTTAAGCAGAATGAGTCAACAGTTACCTGATGGTTTTGGATATTTAAATGATCCACGGCTAATTTATGAAATCGCTTATGCTGGTACCAATAACTTTGTAGGCAGAAAAATTGCTGGTTACAATAAACCAGTATGCATCGCTAGCAATAGTGTTATAGCTGCAATAATTAATGTCCAAGATGAACTCGACGATTTAAAAGCTGGTTTGGTTTTAAAAATATTTGATGCATATCGGCCGCAAACTGCAGTTAATGATTTTTTAGCTTGGATTAAAGACCCACAAGATCTAACTATGAAAGCAGAATATTATCCTAAACTAAATAAACAGGATTTACTAGATCAGGGGTATTTGCTAGCAAAATCACGGCATTCAACTGGGAGTGCCATTGATTTAACTTTGACGACGGCTGGCAAAGAATTAGAGATGGGTACAATTTTTGATTTTTTTGATGAAACCTCTCATACGGCAGCAATGCAAATCCCCCCACAAGCGATCATTAATCGTAAAATGCTAAAGATCGTTATGGAAAAACATGGCTTTAAGAATTATGCCAACGAATGGTGGCATTATAATATTGTTAATGAGCCGTTTCCTGATACGTATTTTGATTTTCCTATAGAATAATTATCCGCTGCACATATAAATTCCAACTATATCTGAGGATGATTGCAGTTTGATTTTGAATCATTTGAATCATCATGATATGATTCAAATGAATTGTTGATTCAAATAGGCTATATATAAAGTACATCTACTGCAGTGCTAGTATAGGTCTTTTTTGCGAAGACCATTCAAGACCCCTACATCTCAGCCAATACGTACATAGAGAAATTTGTCCTGCTTATTAGATGTTTTATGCTTGTATCTTAATTAATTATATGTTACATCTTAAAACTTCAAATTAATTATTCATAAAGGAGTGAGTGAAATGAATAACGTATGTACTAACAATATGAGTGATGCCATGGTACTTGAACAATTTAGCGAAATAGGCAATGAAATTCGCAAAATAGAAGAAATTGCAACTGACCCATTTGCAGCACGCACTGAGTGCCCTATTGGTGGCGGCGGCAATAATTAAGTTATTAATCTTTAGAGAATTTTAGGATTTTATGCGCAAAGGATTGCACTTGCTCTTTTTATAATAACTTAAAATGGATACTCAAGGTTGTGACAAACTATAGCGGCAACGGCAGAACGATTAAATATGTTGTTAATTCAAATTTTATAAATTCTGTTGAGAATAAGTATGTTATACGGAATTAATATAACCTCCCTACAAGAATTTCCAATAGCACAGAAGTTCTTCCACGAAGGGCTAATAGACTTTGTGGAAATATTGATTGATAATTACAAAAATAGTGACCCTGACACTTTCTATTCTGTTGTTGGTCAAATCCCTCATGCAGTCCATATCATGTCATCAAGATTTATTGAAGCCGATGAGACAGAACTAGCTGATTATTATAAATCAATTTCCCCTGTTTTATCTGCTATGAATCCAATTTATATATCGGATCATTTAGCCAGGTTTACCCTAGAAGGGGTAGAATTTCCAGCTCCGATGGAGTTGGACTATGAACAAGAAAAACAGCATATATTAACAGCTATTGATGTATGGCAGCATAAATTAGGATCCAAGCTTTATTTAGAAACATTTGCCTCAATACTAGATAATGGGAAGAACCAGGCTGATTTCTTCACGGGCCTACTTGATACAAATAAAAATGTTGGAGTTCTATTTGATGTGAGCAACCTAGTCGTTGGATATTTAAATGGTGTGATAAATATGCAGGACTGGACAAATGTAATGTTACAAGCACAACATTTTCACGTATCTGGATATTCTTTTTCTAATACTGTGCCGGAGTTGATCCTTGACAGTCATAATACGCCTATCAGCGAAGTCACATTGAATACTTTATTTGAAAATAGAAGAATAATAAGTAAACCTCAGAATACTATTGTAATAGAAAGAGGCTATAGTTATGACGAGGTACAATGGCGTACAGACATAATAAATGTTAAAGAATCGTTGGATGTTAATTATGCTTACCAAAAAACTGCTTAGTCCAGCTTATGTTGAAAAGAGCGAACTATCGCCTAAGCTAAAAGCGTATGCAGATACCATGCAATATTTTTTGTGGGTAGAGCTTTGTGATCTGAGCCCATCTTTTTCCCAATTATTTCCCTGGGGAGAAAATGCTGTAACACTACTACAATCTTACTATGATGAATTAACAAGATATAATTGGGTTAATCTAATTAAAATAGCTAGGAAAATACATGAAATTACAGGGGATGTTAAGTGTCCTAAAGAGCTTATTATAGCGTCATGTTACAGATGGGTTAAGAATGATTATAGTAAGAACAAAGTTATATGTATATATACTTCTTTGGACAAGAACCTTTTAATAGTATGTAAAAAATCTAGCGACCCGTGTTATGCCTGTAAAGTTTCACAAATCCAACTAAATAAAGAATTATTTAGAAGCAATGAACATTTTTATCAATGCTCATTTTTGATAGATCAAAAATTTTCTGTTTCTATGTTAAAGGATATTAATTCTTATGAATAAGCAGTTTGAGGTAAAATAATGTTAAAGAAAATAGCTCCATATATGAGAGCTGGGTTTAAAGGTGAGCTTCTTCTTTTAGGTTTAGGAACGATTCATAGTGTAGTAAACGATAAAGAAATCCAAGAGATATATCTTTACTTACTAGATTATTGGGCGACTGAACGGTTAGAAAATGATGTATATCAATATCTAATAGGTAAAGGATTTAAGTCTGAAATTGTTTGTGCAACTATCAAAGAAGCAATTGAAAAAAACTACATTATAAATTCTAATTTTTACAATGGTGACCATGTATTCAGTAGGAATCATTTATTTTATACTTTGTTAGGGAATAATCCACAAGAAATTCAAATTCGTCTAGAGAAAAAGCATGTTTTGATCCTAGGTTGCGGAGGGATTGGCAATTTAATAAGTGTTTCCCTAGCTACTGCGGGGATCGGAAAATTAACTCTAGTTGATGATGACAAAATAGAGCGTTCTAACCTTAATCGTCAATTTATGTTTACAAAGCATGATATTGGAAATTATAAAACCATAACCTTGAAACAGGCATTACTTGCAAGGACAGATAATGTATCTATCAATACATTTGAACAGCGCGTTTCTGTAGAACTGCTAGATTGCATTAGCAAAGTTGATTTGATTGTATTATCAGCAGATTCCAGAGATTGTACCCCGTTAATTAACTCTTATTGCGCGAAGAATGCGATAGCATATGTAAACATATGTTATGTGCAAGATATCCCAGTTTGGGGGCCATTTTATATACCAGGAAAAACAGGTTGTTTTTCTTGTCAAGATAATTTATTTAGCTCTGAGCACCCTAATAATGATCTCAGCGAAATTGTTGATAAAATCAATAATAAAGCTCAGCCTCCTTCTAATGCCGGAATAAATATGCTCGCATCATCTTTAGGGCTTTTAGATATTTTGAAGTTTTTGGGGGAGTTTGGAGATATTCTAACCTCTAATACTCGTATCGGATTAATGACCCAAAATTTGACTGTGACACGACAAAATTATGAACCTAATGAAAGATGTAAAATATGTTCAGCTTATTCAAAACAAGAAGAAACACAAAGCTATATACTAAACGATTAGCTATTGTAATCGGTTTTTTCCATTGCTTCAGACTTCTCACTGGTGCGATTGCCGCCATTTTTTTCTTAAATTCTGGATTGGCATTAGCAGACCTTGCAATCTTGCAAATGATTTTCTCTTGTACTACCTTAATAATTAATTATCCTGTTGGTATACTGTGCGACAAATATGGTGGCAAATACTTCGCATATTCTGCGTGCGTAATCATAGCGTTGTTTTATTTATTGTGTACTTTTGCGCCTAATTTACAAATGCTCATGTTTGCTCACTTCTTGAACTCTATAGGTTTATCTTTCATAGGGTGTGCAGCATCAACATGGATTGTATCTTTAGCAAATGCTGAAAATCATCAAACTAAAAATTATCTCAACTATCTTGGCCATTTAAGCGGTGAAATAGAAGCGATTGGCGGAGTTATTTCCGGTTTGCTAGGCGCATTGTTGGTGTACTCTTTTAATGGCCAAGGTTATATATACGTTTTTTATATTACATCCTTACTAATGTTTAGTCTTTCGTTCGTGGTTTTGTCTATACCGACCTCGTATACAAAGAAATCAGTGGCCGAAACCAAAAAAATAGTGCAAATGATTAAACATAATTTAAACCAAATAATGCATAAAAGAGAAGTTATGTTTTTTCTGCTTACTTCAAGCGCGATGGTGGTCTTATACCAACCTATCTATCACTTTTGGCAGCCATATTTTGCCGAATTTAACATCGCCAAGACTTATGATGTAAGCATGATTTTAGGCTTCTGCTTTGCATTATTTAGTTTAGCTAAATATGTATTCAATAATTATGTTAAAGGGATGCTTTTAAAAAATGACAATATCGATCTAATGCGTATGTCTATAATTCTTACAAGTTTGATTATTCCAATATTTTATTGCGTCGCGATTAATAGTAATTCTTTTATACTTGCATGCATATTATTTTGCGCATTACACGGTTGTTTATCTCTGATATCAAGAATTATTGGTGGTCAATACCTAAAAACCACAAAGGAAGATTCTGCTGCAAGTATAATGTCATTGGGAGAAATCATGGGGCGGATTTTAACTATAAGCTATTTTGCTTGTTTATATAAAATTTTACCTTATATTTCGATAAAGCAGGTTTTTTATATTTCTTGTATTATTTCATTAGTAATTCTATCTGGACTGCTTAGCTGGAAAAAAAGCATCGATAATAATATATTATTATATGAGAATTAATTATTTAAAATTAATCGAGGAATGGTGGTATGTCTAAGTGCGTATATGAACATGATGAAAATTGCTTATTCTGTAAAATAGCCAGAAAGGAAGAAAAAGCATACATAGTATGGGAAAATGATACCCATATGGCATTTCTGTCAATCTTCCCTAACACTGCCGGTGTTACAGTGGTTATTCCCAAAAAACATCATCCAAGCTATGCATTTGAGTTGGATGCACAAGATCTAGTTGCATTAACTCTTGCTAGCAAAGAGGTTGCACGTATCCTTGACACAGATCTCCCTGAGACAATGCGTACCGGGCTTGTATACGAAGGATTTGGTGTAAATCATGTACATGCGAAACTATTCCCAATGCATGGACCTAAACTTGAGGAATGGAGATATATTAATTCTAATATTAGAACATTTTTTTCTGAATATCCTGGGTACATTTCTTCACACGATGGGGAGCTTGCAACTACTGATAATTTAAAATCTATACAATATACATTAACGCAAGTTTTCCATAAATCATTGCAACTAAGACCTTTAGCTTCACAAGAGGCAGCGCATCTTCATTCTAAGCAATCTTCCTTAGGAGAATATAATAAACAAGGGACTGTTTCTTTTGGTGTATGGCAAGATACTAAGCTGATCGGTGCTATTTCTTTGCATAAACTATCAACCTCTAATGATGCAGAAATGAATTACTGGTTAGATTCTAACTTCACTGGTCGCGGAATAATGACTTCAGCATGTAAGGCGATTTTAGAATATGGATTTTTAACTCTAGGATTTAATGCAATTTTCATTAGATGTCAAGAAGACAATAAAAAAGGTTGTGCAGTCGCGCAACGTTTAATGTTTGGTAGCCCTATGAAATTTAATAAAGACATCAGAGGTAGCGTAACGCCATTTTTAGAATATCGTATGCAGAATTCCCATTGGCAATCATTGCGCACAGATTCTCCATATAATGAAATATCAGTTTTAGGTGTCGTAGATCCTATTCCTAACAGATCTTTTTTTACCTCGTCATATAATTTGTTTACCAAAAACAAACTAGGCTTTGCTGTATTTGGAGCAGTGGCTTTAACTTGTGCATTTGTATGTCGGCAAAAACCAACATCAATTTAATCATTGCATTATGTGAGACGGCTTCCTGTCAGTCGGCAGGATACGAATCATGAATTTAGCTACGTGGATAAATTGCGCGCTGCGCCAATAAAAACAAATTTCCGTTAAATATTCAAGGAAGTTGACTGAAGCTTCAAATGCAAACATTGAAAAATAATGAAAAGATCAGAGCTGGGATGGGATGGACTCGAATGCGCTAGAAGACTTGAGTTTGTTAGGGCCTTGATTTCAGGACTCGAATTTTACCCAATAGCTCGCCCAACATTCGAGCACTGTACCGTTGCGAAGTGTTGTGAGCAATAACGAATAAACAAATAACCTTCAGAATACTTGATCTAGTCTCGAATGGATGTTAAGTTATTAAGCTAATGAATTGAAACAATATTATTAGTTACAAATAGTTTTAATAGAAGTTTATGGGGTAGTTTATAAATGAAAATAAAATCAATAACGTTAAAGGATTTTAGGCGTTTCACTAACCTAAAGATTCAAAATATACCACAAACAGCAAAGTTAATAATAATGGCCGGACCAAATGGGTGTGGGAAATCATCTGTATTTGATGGTTTAAAGAGCCGGTACCATTTTGATAAACGAAGTAATTATTCTTGGAGTTCAGACTATCATAATAAGTATGGATCGGATACCTCCCAGAGAATTTCGCAATTGGTTAACGTTGAATTCCATACGCTCCCAACAACCCTAGAAGAAGTTGCTAAATCATTCTATTTCCGAACTGCATATAGGAATGAATCACATTTCAAACTGAATAATCTCTCTAGTGTTGGGGCTCAAGTGGATGAACATAGATTTGATAATATGACTCAAAATGATACAGTCGTGGCACGTAATTATCAGCGCATTGTGTCGCAGATTATAGAAGAAATTTTAGTAAATTATGATGGAAGTTTGAGCGTTACTGAATTTAGAGAATATATTCTTGGTGATATAAAGCAATCGTTAAGCAGAATATTTCCAGATCTAGATTTGCAAGCGCTAGGTAAACCATTAGAAGATGGAACGTTCCGTTTTAAAAAAGGGGTAAGTGATCAATTTGAATATCAAAATCTTTCAGGTGGAGAGAAGGCAGTTTTCGATCTAATTTTAGATTTAGTGCTTAAGATTAAAGATTTTAAGAATACAATTTTTTGTATTGATGAACCTGAATTACATATAAATTCACGTATTCAAGGGTTGCTGTTAGAAGAAATGTATAATCTCATTGGAGATAACTCACAATTATGGCTAGCTACACATTCAATAGGAATGATGCGCAAGGCCATGGACTTAGAAAAAGATAATCCAGGTACCGTGGTATTTCTAGATTTTGATAATTATAATTTTGATGAAAGTATTATCATAGAACCAGCATTAATAAGCCGTTCATTATGGGAATCAATGTTAAATGTTGCTATTGCTGATCTGGCTGAATTAATAACACCTAGTCAAATTGTAATTTGTGAAGGCGTGGTTGGCAAGGCAAGGCCATCAGATAACGTAGCTCATGATGCCAAATGTCTAAATAAAATTTTTTCAAAAGAGTTCCCGGATACAAAATTTATAGCCGGTGGAAATTGTCATGAAGTTAAATCAGATAAGCACGCTTTAATTGGTACAATCGAGGCAATGGCCAGGGGGGTCAAAATAATTAGGGTTATAGATAGAGATGATCGTTCTCAAGATGAGATCGATGAATTAAACACCAATGGTATAGAAGTATTAACTCGTAGACATCTTGAATCATATCTATTTGATGACGAAGTGTTAGATGCGCTATGTGATAAACAAGGTCAAGCGGAAAAAAAAGAGCAACTAAAATTAGAGAAGAAGATGGCATTGGCTACTAATAAAATTAATGGCAACCCGGATGATGATGTTAAATCTGTTTCAGGTACAATTTACAATGTGGCAAAAAAATTATTAAATTTATCTAAACCAGGTAACGATGCTAAAGAATTTATGAGATCTACATTGTCACCTTTATTAACAAGTGATATGCAGGTCTATAAAGACTTGAAACAAGATATATTTAAGGCTTGACGAATGTACAATAATTACAGGATGTAGTCTTGCTATATCAGTTTTTGATTTGGTTAAGGAAAAAAGGTTAAAAACATGTCAAGAACAGTATATACGAAATTGTGCGCAGCTAGAAGTCAGTTATATACAGCCATATACTTATATATACACAATAAAGATCCTGCGTCTATATGCACACTTTCAGAAGCAGCAGCGGGTATATCAAGAGATTTGCTTAAAAAAGAAGGAAAAAAGTATTTTAATTGTATGTTTGATGTAATAGATAGTAAGAAATTAGTTGAAATATTTGACAAAAAGCAGAACTTTTTTTCTGAATGCATATATAAGCATAGAAATTGGTTGAAACACTCAAAAAATGACAAAATAAATGACAAAATAATTATTAATGATGATCATGTTAGACTTTTGCTTTTATCAGCAATACATGATTTTTGTCTTTTAACCGATGACGTAAGTGACATATGTGCTGCATTTATTGATTGGATGGCGTTACATGATCCAATATTATTTGTCGATAAAACATTCGTAAATAGTGAGAGACTAGCGGGTTTAAATTATTTACTAAATGATAGAAAATCTTTTTTTGATCATATGGCGCCATTGTTCATGAAAAATATGTAATACGTTATAAAATAAGAATAATATTAGCATAGACTATTGCCTGATACCTATTTTGATTTTCCTATAGAATAACTAAGTTCCAGTCGCGTGGCCTTCATTAGCAGCTATAGCAAACTCTTGCTCTATAACTTGGATTGCCGTAGCTTCTTGCTCGTGGATTATTAAATTCCGTATGGCTTGTTGTGCTTCTGGTTCGACGTTCTTTATGAAGTAACTTTTTAAGCCCACAAATTCCAAAGCATTTTTTAATTCTATGCACCTTGGCAAGGCATTTTCGTCTTTGTAATGTTGATTAATATAGTCTATAGCCAAAGAGCAGCATTCGACGCGTTTGTTTTGTAACAATTCATGATTACGCATAAACCTTGCTAACGACACTGCAGAATGCTTGTAAAGTGAATCCACATAATCTTTGTACAAATCACTGACACTATTTGCACCTGTAGCAAGGTTTTCTGTAGTAAGGGTATTGCTTTTGGTATATGCAGTTAGTACCAGTAGTAATCCTTGAACTATGGCGCGTGGGTTTACGTAAATACAGTTATCAATTGGATTAAGGGATTGTGGAATAATATATAACGGTTTTGCCTCGACAATGTCCGCCAGTTTAGACAGTATTGTCTTAGGGGATTTAGCATCTCCTAGACCGCGCATAAAAATATCTATAAACTCTTCTGTTATAGCACCTGGATTAGCAATCGAGAAAATTTTAGTACCGGCATCTGGACTGCCACCGGTGCCAAGATTACTGAATATGAGTGTATTATTTATAAATGCGATAGTCACCGAATTGCCAGCCCAGCCTCCGAATACCACGACAACATTAGAGCTTTTGGTACTAATATTAGTGCTAATCTGTGCGGCAAGTAGTTTTGCTGCATCTGGAACTGTTGGTAAATTGCCATGAAATTTGCAATGATTGTAGCTGAAAACATAGGCTGCGGCGATATTTCTAAATAATTCCTGCGCGTTGCTATTAATAATTTCTTTGCTATATTGCTGCAAGTGTGTAGTTAAATTAGTTATAGAAGGGCTTAAAAAACCATAATGGGAAGGCAAACCATTAAAATACGATAGTGTATCTAACACTTGTCCAAAATGTCTGAAGGGTGGATTAATAACTTCATGATATTTCATTTGTTTAATATCAGGGATCCCAGAGACATAACTTTGCAGATACTCAAGATAGTCGGCAATCCAATTTACATTTGCGTCCGAAGTAACCGCTAGAATTTTTTCTATAACTGTTTCGTCGTTTTGGATCATTGATATTAGCGCTATTTCCAGCACTAATTTATCTTCTAACAATAGTGTCGCACCTTTTTTGACTAACGCATTAGCCAATACAAAATCTTCGTTAGCTAGCGCCAAAGTTAATGGTGCACGATTATATTTATCTGTAGAATCGAGTGATATTTTATTATCAGTAATAGCCTGCTCAACATTTTCACGCCAAAATATGCTGTAGGTTAATGGTGTGAATAGTTCATGGCTTTTGAATTCAGCAATAAAATTTTCTGCATGTTGCGTCAACTCGGCATCTTTTTGAGATTTATTAAGATCTGGGGTATCTGCTAAAACTTCGAGTAATTGCACGGATTGATAGCGCGGCAAGAAGCTATCATTATCAGGTAATATGTCTAAAGTTGCCATTATTTCGGCCATCTGCGCTCTCCGGCACCTGTTTTTATAGGTGAAGTTTAGTTCAAAACAGTTTATTTTGTGGCTATCTTCGTATTTTTGTTGGCTTAGGGAATTTCTTCTTTAGTAACGTATTAGTTACTTCCGTGAGCACTGTTTCATTTTTTATGGGGCCTATATGGACGTGGTACACGGTGCCCTTTTTGGATTTACCGCGCTTAACTGCAATTTTCTGTCCCTTTAAGTTATTCATTTTGGCAATTTGTGCTGCCATCTTTTTAGCGTTAGTTTCGTAATTAAAAGTTCCTACTTGTATATAGGTTTGTTGTGGAACTACCTGGCTTGGATCAATGGCATGTATTTCTACATCTGCGGTGCCATTGGCTAAAATTCCCAATTTACTCGCCGCTGCATAGGATAAATCGATTAATCTATCTTCGTGAAATGGGCCGCGATCATTAATCTTTACGATAACGCTTTTGCCATTTTTTAAATTAGTAACTTTTGCGTAGGTTGGTAATGGTAACGTTTTATGTGCTGCCGACATACCGTACATATCGTATACTTCACCATTGGAAGTATGATATCCATGGAATTTTTTACCATACCAAGATGCTGTGCCCTTGGCTTTGTAGCCTTTGCTTGTTGGCAAAACTTCATAACTCTTATTAAAAACAGTATATTTTTTAGGATTACCAATTTTGCTTTTAGGCTCGTCTTTTGGAACGGCGTTTTGTATTTTACTTACGTCAGGGATTTTTTCGGTGTGCTGTGGGCCAATATCTTGTTCGATTTTATAACGTTTAGCTTTCTTGGGAGCAATTGGTGTTTTCTTGGCACCAAAGCATCCACATAAAGATATTGATAATGTAGCTACTAGAAGTACTATCTTTAAATTCATGGTTTATATGATTTTCGAATTGCAGCACCTAACTGATGCACTGCTAATGCATAGTTGCTACTGTTGTTATAACGTGTAATCACATAAAAATTATTCATTCCTAACCAATATTCTGTTTCTTTGCCGTTATTAAATTCTAGCAACGCTACTTGGGTATTTGGATCCTTGATCTTAACCATGGGTGTTACGCCATGCTGCTTTAAGATCGTTAAAGGTGTAATTGGGACTGGATTATTACGTGCGGCGACTTGTAGTTTTTTGTGTTTAGTACCTTTAATCTTGGCTTTATGAATCACCTGATCGCCAGGTTTCCAACCATGTACTTTAAAGTAATTTGCTACGCTGCCTATTACTTGTGGGATGTTGTTGTGTAAATCAATTTGTCCAGAATTATCAAAATCTACGGCGAAATTTCGGTAACTGCTGGCAATAAATTGTGGCATACCCATGGCACCAGCATATGAACCCTTCAATGCTAACGGATCTAAACGTTGTTCGGTAATCAATAGTAAATATTCTTTTAATTCATTTTTAAAGAAGTCAGCGCGTGGTGGATAATCAAATGCCAAGGTTGCCAATGCTTGTAGCACGGGGTATTTACCTGAGCTGGCGCCATAAGAACTTTCTACGCCTATAATTGCTACGATCAATTGCGCTGGTACACCAAATTCCTGTTCGGCTTTTTGCAGTATATCGGCATATTCGCTCCAGAACTTGATGCCACCCTGAATTCTTTTCTCGGTCACTAGCATAGCCTGGTATTTATGCCATGGTAATGCTTCGTATTGGGTGGTCATGCGTTTAATGATTTCATCAGATTTACTAATTTGGCCTAACGCTTTAATAGCCTGAGATTTGTCGATATTATGTTCGATGGCAATATCATTTATAAATTTGATTACTTCAGGCCGCTGCGCATAAACGCTGGCATATAAAGTAGAGCTCATGCAGACACCTGTAACTATGCTTAACACAGATATGAGAGTACGCAATTTTTTTCCTTGTTAGCTATTTTCCTACTAAGGTTCTGTGTGTCTGTATAGACATAAGCATACCGAAACTAATCATCACAGTAACCAACGATGTACCACCGTAACTTACTAAAGGCAATGGTATACCAACCACCGGTAAAATACCATTCACCATGCCGATATTTACGAATAAGTATACAAAAAAAGTAACTATTAAGCTACCTGCTAATAGCCGCGAGAAAGTATCTCTGGCACGCATTCCTATGTATAGCCCGCGCAGCATGATGAATATGTAGATACCTAATAAAAATAATATACCTATGAAACCAAACTCTTCGCCAAATACTGCGAAGATGAAATCTGTGGTGCGTTCTGGTAAAAATTCTAAGTGCGATTGCGTTCCATTTAGCCAGCCTTTACCAAAAAATCCGCCAGAGCCAAGTGCGATTTTAGATTGGATGATTTGGTAACCGCTGCCTAAAGGATCTGATTCTGGATTTAGCAAAGTTAAAATTCTTTGGCGTTGATAGTCACGTAACAAATACCAAAATACTGGTGTACTTACCACTGCCATAGAAATTAACGATATAATAAGTTTCCAGCTAATTCCAGCGAAAAATAATACAAACAAACCCGTGCTAGCCACCAAAATAGCGGTTCCCAAATCTGGTTGGATGGCTATGAGTGCGACTGGAACCAAAATATACAGTGTCGGCAAAATTAATATTGAGTTTTTGGGGGGTAATATATGTTGATCTAAACTGCGCGCTACCATTAATGGTACGGCAAGTTTCATTATTTCTGCAGGTTGGAAACGTATAATACCTAAATCAAGCCAACGTTGGCCACCCTTACTGATGTCCCCTATTAGTAACACTAACAGCAGACTACCCAAGGTTCCAAAATATAATACAGGGGCCCAAGCACGGTATGTACGTGGTTGGATTTGCGCCACCAGCAGCATCATACCAGTTGCAATCGCAAAATTAATCAGCTGCTTTTGAACCAAATACCATTCTAGCTTCGCGCTGTAAATAACCAATAAACCAATGATAAAACATAAACAAATACACCCAAACAATGGTAAGTCAACGTGTAATTTTGAAGCTAAACTATTGCGATGTAGAGCATTGCTGGGATTCGTATTGTAGATTTGTTTAAATGGTACGGTATAATTATTGTCCATTCTTAGCCTCTGCAAAATATGCGTCAAAAACTTTTCTGGCCACCATTGGGCTGCCTATGTTATTTTCTATTAGAACAGCCACTGCTATTTCTGGATTATCTACTGGAGCAAAAGCGATAAACCACTTGTGATCTCGTAAAGACGCTTTGATTTTGTCAGCATCATATTCTTCATCCTGTTTAATACCGTACACTTGAGTGGTTCCAGTTTTACCTGCAATGCTGTACTTAGGGCGCGGTCTATAGCTCCAGTGTGCGGTACCTCTAGGGTCGGTAATCGCCTTTTCCATAGCGCCAATAACAATTTCCCAATGTTCATCTTGACTTAGCTTTACTGATGGTAAATTAATTGTCTTGGATTCAGTTAGTGATTGATCTGGTGCTTGAGTAGCCTTCAGCAATGTAGGTTGCATGCGGGTGCCACGATTGGCAATCGTGCTGGCAACTTCAGCCATCTGCAACGGAGTTACCAAAGTATAACCTTGGCCAATGCCAGTTATTAAAGTCTCACCCTGAAACCAGCTCTGACGCTTCACACGGCGTTTCCAGGCTTGTGATGGTGCTATACCGCTTGCTTCCCCATCTATATCAATATTAGTAGCTGATCCTAATCCAAATTCAGTGAACACCTCGTGCATTCGGTCTATGCCCAATTTGTCGGCCACAAAATAGAAAAAGGTCGAACAACTCTCTGTAAGCGCTTGCTCCACACTAATCCAACCGCGGCCACCATCTTTATTCCAATCACGGTACATGCGCCCTTCGGCATGTATCTGATAGAATCCTTGATCAAAAAATTTTGTCTTAGTAGAAATTACATTGGTTTCCAGCGCCTTAATAGTTACTAATGGCTTAACTGTTGAGCCTGGTGCATATTGGCCGCGTATCGCTCTGTGAAATAGTGGCCGTTCTTTATCATTCTGTAATTTTTTATAGATATCCTGTGGTATACCCCTAACAAACAAGTTGGGGTCAAAACTAGGTTTACTAACCATTGCCAGGACTCCACCGGTTTTAGTGTCTATCGCAACCACGGCGCCTTTATTATTTTGTAGTGCATCATAAGCGACCATTTGCAGCTTGCTGTCTATCGATAGATAGATATTATTGCCAGCTGTCGGTGCAATTTGTTCTAGGTTTCTAATCATGCGTCCACGGGCATCCGTTTCAACTTGCTCATATCCAGCATTCCCGCGCAGCACATTCTCATAATATTTTTCGATGCCATATTTTCCAATTACGTTTGTGCCGCGGTATTTAGCTGGATCTATGTGGTTTAAATCTTGCTCACTTAGCAAACCAGTATAGCCAAGCACGTGGGCAAATGCCTCCCCAAATGGGTAGGTGCGTGCTAGATTGGCATGTATATCTACTTCTGGAAATTTATATTTGTCTATGGAAAATGCTGCCACCTCTTCTTCAGTTAGCTTATTTCTAATTGCGATGCGTTCAAAACGACCCTTATATTTGCGTTGCTTGTGAAAAGATTTTATATCGGTTTCTGAAATTTTAATTATTTTTGCAAGGCGTTCGATCAAACCGTCTAGATCTTTTACCATGTTCGGGGAGATCTCTAAGCTGAAATCTGGGATATTATCGGCTAAAAGTATGCCGTTGCGGTCAAAAATCAAACCTCTTGTCGGCGCTATGGAAATCATTCTGACTTGGTTATTGCGGGCCAAAGTTACATAAGTAGCATGATGATATACTTGCAAATAGAACAAACGGCACACTAATATAGATAATAGGATCGTAGCACCTACCATTACAGCGATGCTACGACTCAAATAAAGTCGGTTTTCTTTAAAATGATCTTTTAATCTAAATAAAACGGGCATTTGATTCCGAATAGCTTAACCGCAAAAAACTTGCCATATCTTGCAATTATAGCCGTAAATCATCGCCACATATAGGTCCTCTGCGCACAATAGCTAACCGACTAAATAGCGATTAGTTTTTATTACGCCGATATAGCCTCTTCAGTCTCAAACGTAGCCCATAATTTTTCTAAATTATAAAACTCGCGAGTGCCGGCTAACATAACATGAACAATTACATCTCCCAAATCGATTAATATCCATTCGGCTTCAGTCTCACCTTCAATGCCTAGCGGTAAATAATCAAATTGTTGAGTTTCTTTAAGAACCGCATCGGAGATTGACTTTACATGTCTGGTAGATGTACCTGTAGCAATAATCATATGGTCAGTGATACTGGTTAGGTCTGATACTGCTAGAGCGTTTACATTATGTGCTTTCATTTCAGTTAAAGCATCTAATACGGCAACTTTCAAGCTTGGCTTCATATATACAGATCCTCCATTGTTAAAATTTGATTCCCTGCTAACGTTAAATACATCGATAATAACACTTCCCATGCATCACCAGGTTGCATACCTTTAATAGTAGTGTCTGTTATTTTGGCTAGATGTAAGAGTTGCTCTAATTTTTGGGTGGGCAATCTCTGCAATGCTAGTTTAATCTTTGGTACATTGTCGCGCCAAATCCCCAACTTCTGTGCACTGTTTTCTAAACTTGCACCGGTTTGAATTTCTTGTTTTAGTAATAATAAAGTCCGGATCTCTTTTGTTGCTGCCCACAATACAAGGATTGGATCAACACCATCGGTTTTCAAATTGCTAAAAATAGTAAATGTGCGTTCACTATTGCCTTCTAAAGCGGCATTGCTTAACTCGAAGATTGTAAAATTAGTATTATGATCAATGAATGGTGTAACTTGTTGCAACCCGATTACGCCGCGAGGCAATACCGTGGCTAATTTATTGATGCATTGCACCGCAGCTGGTAGGTTGCCTTCATAACACTTGGCTATACACGTAACCACCTCATTGCTGGGGATAAAGCCGATTTGCGTTAAACGTTTGGTAACCCAAGTTGACCATTGGCTAGTAGGGATTGGTTTTGCTAGATAAATCTTACCATCTTTCTGGATATGTCTTACCCAATTGGAATTTAGTATCTGAGATTTTAACTTTGAAGCGCGTATTATAATACAAAAACTACCATCTTGCTCTTGCAGCACGCTGTAGAGAGCTAAATTACCCTGTTTACTTACATTATCGCCTGGAAGCCTAAGTTCCATCAGCGTTCTTTCAGCAAACAAGTCTAAATTACGGCATTTGTTCAATAATTCTTCCCATTCAAACTGTGTATTTAGTTCAAACACCACATGTCTATTATAGCCCTCTTTTTCAGCCTGGTGTTTAATAGAGCTTATTATTTCTTCGGTTTGCAGTGGCTCGCCGCCATGGATTAAATAACATGGTGCTAACATGGATTGTCATCATTGTGGTGTGGTCGTGACGTGATTTGACGCAGTATCTCGCTTACCGCTTCATTTAATAGTTCACGTGTTACTATCTGCTCTTCACCTTCATTACTGAGTAACATATTATTGCTGCGATTTAACTCGCGGCTGCGCGTGATAGTACGACTGATGCGCTGTGCATTGTCGCCTTTGGTAATGAGGGTATATGTAACAGTTAGCGTAAGATTATAACGTTGTACTTCGCCGCTGGAACCATAAGCTAATACTTGCTGCTTTGTAGTCGCTCGAGATACTTCCAGCATTGTTACATTAGCATCTGCATGATTAATTACTTTTACGTTATTACTTTTTAAACGCGCCCGTAATGCACTTTGTAATGGTTCATATGGCTCGTATGGAGAAATATATACTGTTCGCAAGTATTGCGGGACGACCAAAGAGCCGCGTAGTTTAAACCCATCGCAGCCAATTAAAGTTAAACAAACAATAATAATACCAAGCCGTTTTAACACTAATTATTCTCCAACAACAATGTTAATTAATTTATTGGGCACTATAATTATTTTTTTAACCGTCTTGCCTTCCAAATGTCTTTTAATAGTTTCATTCTGCAAAGCTGTTTTCTCTAATTCATCCTTGTTAGTGTCAACAGCAACTTCTATATTAGAACGCAATTTACCATTAACTTGAATTACTAGATTAACGCTATCTTTGGTTAACGCTTGTGGATCTACTCGCGGCCAAGGCTGTTCTATTACTGCATCCTTATTCCCTAGCTCATGCCATAACGTATGTGTGACGTGAGGAATAATAGGAGATAGCATTAATATTACAGTGTTTAATACTTCTTGACGCACTTGTTGATCTACAGTTGTGGTGCCAGCAAAGTTGTTTAAGTAATTTAGTAATTCCATGTTAGCTGCTATAGCGGTATTAAAAGTAAAACGCCGTTCTAGATCGTCGGTTACTTTATGCAGAGTACTGTGGAGCTTATAGCGCAATTCTTTTTGGGGCTGGTTAAAATGCTGTTTATAGTAATCGACATCAAGCTGTATAACGCCAGAAGTTACATGCTGTTGCACTATAGACCAAAGACGTTTTAAGAATCTATATGCACCTTCTACACCAGCTTCAGACCATTCTAATGACTGCTCTGGTGGCGCTGTAAACATAATAAACATGCGTACAGTATCAGCGCCATATTGCTCGACCAATCCTTGCGGGTCGACTGTGTTGCCTTTGGATTTAGACATTTTGCTGCCGTCTTTTAATACCATGCCTTGAGTTAACAAGTTGGTAAATGGCTCGTCAGATTTTACTAAGCCCATATCGCGCATAACCTTATGGAAGAATCGCGAATATAATAAATGCAAAATTGCGTGCTCGATACCGCCAATGTATTGATCAACCGGAGCCCAGTAATTGGCGCGTTGATCTAACATCGCGGTAGTTAAATCTGTACATGCAAAACGCGCATAATACCAGGATGACTCAAAGAACGTATCTAAGGTATCGGTTTCGCGACGTGCTGCTTTGTGGCACTTAGGGCAATTTGCTTCGTAAAATTCTGGCATTTTTGCAAGTGGCGAACCGCTGCCAGTAATTGTTACATCTTCTGGCAATACTACTGGCAAGTCTTTCTCTGGCACTGGTACTGCGCCACAAGAGTCACAATAAATGATTGGTATTGGCGCGCCCCAATAACGTTGTCTAGATACGCCCCAATCACGCAATCTGTAATTAACTTGTTGTTGCCCAGCATTGATCTGTTGTAAATCCTGCACTATGGCATTAAATGCCGCATTAAAGTCTAAACCATCATACTTGCCAGAATTAACAAGCAGGCCTTGATCTATAAATACAGCCTGTTGCACATCTATCTTGCTACCATCTACCGGTGCAACAACTTGTTTAATTGCAAAGTTATACTTTTTAGCAAATTCCCAATCACGTTCATCATGTGCCGGAACGGCCATTATAGAGCCGCTGCCATACTCAGCAAGAACGTAGTTTGCAACCCATATAGGAACAATCTCGCCATTTATAGGGTTAATTGCCTTCAGACCCGTATCCATACCAAGTTTTTCCATCGTTGCCATATCGGCTTCTGCAGTTGAGCCTTGTTGGCATTCTTGAATAAACTGTTGCAATTTAGAATTGTTTTTTGCTGCTAGAGTTGCTAATGGATGCTCAGCTGCAACCGCTATGTACGTAACACCGCATAAGGTATCGGGTCTGGTAGTATAAACTGTAAAAGTTTCATTATGATCTGCAACTTTAAATATGACGTTACTACCGATTGAACGCCCGATCCAATTACGTTGCATAGTTTTGACTTGCTCTGGCCAACCCGGGAGGTTGTCGAGATCAGACAATAACTCATCTGCATAATTCGTGATTTTTAAAAACCATTGCGGTATTTCTTTGCGCTCTATTAATGCATCGGAGCGCCAGCCACGGCCATTGATGACTTGTTCGTTAGCCAATACAGTTTGATCGACTGGATCCCAATTTACTATAGAATTTTTTTTGTATACTAAACCTTTTTCAAATAATTTAGTAAAAAACCATTGTTCCCAACGATAATATTCTGGCTCACAGGTAGCTAACTCTCGAGACCAATCAAATCCAAAACCTATTTGTTTGAGTTGGAATTTCATATGCGCGATATTTTTTTTAGTCCATTGCGCTGGCGGTACGTTATGCTTCATCGCTGCATTTTCTGCTGGCAAACCAAATGCATCCCAGCCTATAGGATGCAAGACATTTTTGCCAAGCATACGCTGATGCCGTGCGATTACATCGCCGATGGTATAATTACGCACATGTCCGACATGGATGTTGCCGCTTGGGTATGGAAACATGCTTAAACAATAATATTTTGGTTTATTAGTGTCTTCGCTAGCCTTAAAAGTTTGGTTAGAATCCCAATATTCTTGTGCTATCTGTTCAACTTGTTTTGGATTATATTGTTGATCCATAATGCGTAACCCCATAACGCGTAAATCATGCTGCTAAAAGAGACAAATGTTAGCATTTTCATGGGTATAGCGCTAGTTGTTTTCGAATCGTAGATACTGACGCTGTTCCATTCTAGCCTTCACAAACTCGTAATTAACAGTTAAGTCCCGGCACGGGGTTGTCGAGAAGGGAGTAAGTGGGCTCATAGGTGTTAGGGATCCAAGCGAGGGAAGAAAGTGTGGTGAAGCTGAAATGTCTGGAGTCTGCTCGTCGTCTTGGGGCCTAAAAATACGACACACAGGGCTGTAAGTATAATAGTCAGTCTCTGGGCAACAGTTTACCGTGCCTTGTTTAATAAAACTGTATAAAATTGCAATAGAACCTGCAATTGCGCCAACCATAGCTCCACCAATAGCATTCGCAGCGACAATATCCTCGGCAGTTTCAAGATCAGCAACGCGGTTTAATATCGTATTGCCTAACAATGCCGCTGCTGGCGTAATAATTGTAGACCATGCCGTTATGGCAAATCCACTGGCTATTGTGCCAGATGGTTCGCAATTCATTTTGTCATAAACGCTTGCATATGGATTTTCATTTATCTCGCGTTTACTGTTACAAATAAGAAAGCTAATTCCCATAAATATTATTAAAACGATGGGATAACCAGGTAACATAGGACTATAGGTTTTTGTATCTGTCCAGGGGCTATCATCCGAATCTAAGATGTAATTACCAACCGCAGATGCAGCAAGTGCCATGGCAGGTTGTATAAACAGGATTTGTACTAATTTTCGAGTGCGTTTATCACCGCGCATTTTAATTACTCGCAGGGGTATTTGTTTGGAGGCATAACTTTAAACGAGGCGGGGCTAGGATTGCAAGGGATTTATGGATTTATTAAATAATCCCGTTCGGTGTTATTTTGTTGCTTTTTAGCCTAAAAGTACTATAATAATCCCGAGAGGGACTAAATAATGAAAAAAATTAATAAAATCAGTGAATTAGGGATGTATATACGCCAGGAGCGCAAACAGCAGGGGTTAACCCAAGAGCAACTAGCAGCCCATTGTGGAACAGGAATTCGTTTTATCCGCGAGTTAGAGCAAGGTAAAGAAACATGCCAGATTGGGAAAGTGTTGCACGTGATAAAAATGTTAGGAATTAATATATTAGTGGCGAAACGTAATGACCCTGACAATTAAGGTAAAACAACAAGGTCTTGATTCTAATATATTCGATGAGATCTGTAGGGTGATATCAAAACGAGCTGCCTACATTAAGCAAAATCTCGTGAGTAAAACTAGATCTTAAGTAAAAACCCTTCGGTACTATCTTGGTATTATTGCCTTCAGAATCAACATAATCGATTAACACTTTGCTGTTAGCTGCTTTGGGACGAATGTGTAAATAAGTGCCATATTTTGCAGTTAATGATTTTGCGTAACCCAACTGTAGCATGTCCATTAATTCTTCCCAGTCGGTGCGTAATATATCTTCTGTTGCGGAATCCATTTGCCACAAAATTGGCATGTTGATAATACGGTCCGTTATTGCCAGTTCTGGGCTGGCTAAACAAGGCACCCACAAAACATGTTTTAATTTGTTATATACCCATGAATCGCGCCATTGTAACATTGTCTCGTTCGATTGCACGGTGCATACATAGGTAGATTCAAGTGGTTTATTCTGTGCGTTTACTGGGATAGTTTTTAACTCAATGCCTAAATCAGGGAAGTCTGGCATGGCTTTACTGCTAGCAGATGCCCCCAAACAAGCTTCTATTAGTTGTCCGATCCAACCTTTAGCTTGCATAAGATCGTTGGGCACGATTATCTGTAATTCTTCAGCTAAATGACCAATGGTTTTGCCAGCAATTTGTTGACAACGTTGCTGTAGTTCTTGTAAATTCCTGGGAGCGGTATTATGCATATAAGCAGTGTAACATGCAGGATTGGGTAGTGGAAGCAAGCTGGAAACAACAATTGGAGTCGGAATTTAAGTCGTCCTATATGGCAGACCTAAAGCAATTTTTGTTGCAACAAAAGCAGCTGCAAAAAACTATCTACCCACCAAATTCAGATATCTTCAATGCTTTTAAGCACACCCCTATAGATCAGGTTCGGGTAGTTATTTTGGGGCAAGATCCGTATCATGGTCCTAAACAAGCACATGGCCTGTGTTTTTCAGTGTTACCTGGAATTAAGCCGCCGCCGTCGTTAGCCAATATTTATAAAGAATTACAGCAAGATTTAAACATTAATCCAGTAAAACACGGTTGTTTAATGCCGTGGGCAAAACAGGGTGTTTTGTTATTAAACGCGGTACTTACTGTAGAGCAAGGGCAACCCAACTCGCATCAGGGCAAAGGCTGGGAACGGTTTACCGATCAAGTAATTGCTGTACTTAATGCGCGCAATACGCCAATTATCTTTGTGTTATGGGGTAGCTATGCACAACGCAAGGGCGAGCATATCGATACTAAAAAACATGTTGTGCTAACTGCCGCACACCCGTCACCATTTTCAGCGCATCGTGGCTTTCTGGGATGTAAACATTTTTCTAAGATTAATTCTATTCTCGTAGCCAGAGGCGAACCTCCTATAAATTGGCAATTGCCTAGCGAAGTTGCTATTTAAAAATTCTGCACAAAATGTTTTTATACCACTTATATTAAGGGGGTATTATGCGTTTTTTAATTATATTATGCGCGTTATTTTGTGCTGAACTATCCAATGCAGAAATTTACAAATGTAAGAAGTACGATGGCTCTGTATATTTTTTCGACCGCCCATGTGTTGCAGCAGATCATGAACAAGACATCACTAAACGCGATCTAGTACTAATGCGTTTTGAACTACAACAAAAACAAGCAGACCTTATTCGTGAACAACGGCAACGTATTCGTGACGAGCTGACGGCCGATAAGCGTAAGGTTGCCGAAGCGAAGCGTCGCTTGCGTTTAAAAGCCAAGTGTGAAACAGTGAGGCAGCAAATAGCGCAGCTTAACCTTCGCTATAAACAGGGCTATACTTTAACACAAGGGCTGGCTCTAGATAGGAAGTTGGCTGAATGTAATAATCGCAAGGCTAAGTATTGTACTGATGAATAACCAGATCGACCAAGAACATATATCTCAAACTCTGGACTACGCGGTCGAAATGGCACGCCCGGTTCAGGATGGTGCTGTTGCAAATTATATCCCCGAGTTGCGTAGCGTTGATCCTGATATTTTATCGGCGAGTATAACTCTAATAGATGGCACTACCATTACTAGAGGGGATCATCTTGATTTCCGTTTTACGCTACAAAGTGTTTCAAAATTAGTGTTGCTGATTGGCATGATGGAAGAATTTGGCCCGGAACGTGTGTTTTCGTGGATTAATGCTGAACCTTCTGGATTACCATTTGCGGCTATAGGCGATCTTGAACGCTTCGGCCCAGTACCTTCCAATCCTCTAATTAATGCTGGTGCAATTTGTTTGAGCGGCAGAATACCTGGCAATACCGATGAGCAATTGTTATGGGTGAAGAAGTGGATAAATAGATTATTTGCCGCCGATTTGGTATTTTCAGAAGCTGTGTACCAATCTGAGTTTGGATCGGCCGATCGAAATCGATCTTTAGCATACCTTATGAAAAGTACCGGGATATTGAAAGGTGAAGTAGAGGAAGTATTAAAGCCGTATTTTAGCCTGTGTTCATATACTGCAACGATAGCACAAGCCTCTTATTTGCCAATGTTATTAGCTAATGGCGGTGTGGCTCCAGATGGTACAAGAATTATTACTGAAATTACCAGCAACCAAGTAGTAGCTATAATGGCCACCTGTGGCTTATATAATGAATCCGGCATGAATCTGGTCAGAACTGGTTTACCTGCTAAAAATGCTATTTCTGGTTTAATAGTTGCAGTTGGTAGCGGGCGTGGTGGTATCGCGGCGTTTAGCCCAAAGCTTAACCCTAAAGGTACTAGTGTGCGTGGACATATGATTATTAACTATATTGCTCAAGAGTTAGATTGGCATTTTGCTGCGCCACGGGCTTAATCGATGATCCGTGGCTGCACAAAATTTAAAATCGTTGCCGACTGGTGATTGTGGCTCATGTATAGTGGTGGTGGGTTGCCTGCTAAGATTTCTTTAAATGTGGTTAGATGTTCAACCAAGCGATCGGCAATCAAATTACAGCTTTTATATTTGTTGCGGGCAATTTCCAGATCCATGTTGATTTCCCAATGCAGCCCTTTAAGACGTGGTTGCAATTCTGGGCTGGCGCTGATAATAGAATGCTCTAGCCATTGTTGGCGTTGCTGTTCAAATTTGAATGGCTGCTCTCCTGCAAGCTTAATCCATAAATCGATGTCAAAGTTGTTAGTGATCCAAGTAGTCATCTTCCACCCAATATTTTACGTTATGTACAAACCAGCATTATTGTACCAGAATAAAACATTTAATCAAGCTAAAAAACTCATCTTTTTGGTGTACTATCAGCATACATATTGGTTTCTTAGACTAGTTTGTTAGAATACAGCTTGCTAAGAGATTACTCACAATAGGATATAGACCATGCATAAAATTAGTTTAAGAAAAGGTATTTTGGCTGCGGGGCTTGTTATGGCACTATCACCAGCAGTTTTGTTTGCGGATGACGTAATGACTCCAGCAGTAAGCGCTCCTGCAACTACGCCGCAAACCCCAGCCGAGATTCAGAAAGCAAAACAAGAGCAAAAGCGTATGGCACGCGAAGCTAAGAAACAACAGCAACAACAACAAAAACAAGCTGCGGAGCCGGCTCCTGTTAAAGAAATTCAGGATATTCCAGATCCAAAGAATCTAGGTAGTGATTAATAGTTATTAGATAAATTGATCGCCATCTGTGAGTCGCGGGTTTGTTTTGACAAGCTTGGGGCGCATGGATGGGGACAAGAATACCACTTGAGTCTTGTTATTTAGATAGAATCTTACGTTATCGCTTATTTCCCCCAAAGGCTTGAAACAGGTTGCCATGGCGCTCTGCTGGGGTTGATTTTTAACTTGAACTCCAATTTGACCTAATGCTTCAGTAAGACGGTTTATTATCTCGCTATTATCGACGCGTGGGTTAACCCGCACGTGGTTTAATTCAAATAGCAGTCCGTCCAACTCTACAGAAGCATCTTCAATAGGGCTGATGATGTTCTGTGCCATCGGATCCACCTTTACACATTCTATGACCTGTAAGGTTTCGTCCAACACGAATTCGTACGATTCACGATAACCGTCGTGGGTCACTAAAGAAGAATTTATCAAAATTTCTGTATTCATACTTTCTGTTTCGGCCTAGATCGGACTTTCTTTATGGCTCTAGGGTGGTTTTTTGGGTACACTGATATCATGGCAAAAATTAAACATGCATATGCATGCAAAGAATGTGGGGCTAGTTCTCCAAAATGGGTTGGGCAATGCTCTGATTGCGGTGAATGGAATTCATTAACCGAAATAGTGATCAACGCTGCCCCAGAACGTTTTCAAAATTATGCTGGGGCAAGTGATCCGCAGTTAATCTCTTTAGCTAATGTTCAGGCTATTAAAGAGCTGCGGATAGAAACCGGTTTAACCGAATTCGATCGCGTACTTGGGGGTGGCTTGGTAGCTGGATCGGTTATATTAATCGGCGGTGATCCAGGTATTGGTAAATCAACCTTATTATTACAAACGCTTTCTAATCTTAGCGCGCATCATAAAGCTTTATACGTGACAGGTGAAGAATCGTTACAACAAGTTAAATTACGTGCGCAACGTCTTGGGTTACATGAACTAGCATTGGACTTATTAACCGAAACTAGTGTCGAAACTATATTAGCCATAGCACAACAAGCTAAACCGACTTTTATGGTATTAGATTCGATTCAAACTATGTATACCGAGCAGATTCAAGCAGCTCCTGGATCTGTAACACAGGTTCGCGAAGCTACAGCGCAACTAGTGCGTTTTGCAAAACAATCTGGTACAGCGGTGTTGTTGGTCGGCCATGTTACCAAAGATGGTGCTATTGCTGGGCCGCGTGTGCTAGAGCATATGGTCGACACTGTATTGTATTTTGAAGGCGATCCAGATGGACGTTTTAGAATGTTGCGCGCCGTAAAAAATCGTTTTGGTGCTATAAACGAATTGGGAATTTTCGCAATGACCGATAAAGGTTTGCGTGAGATTAATAATCCTTCGGCAATATTTTTATCGCGCAGCGAAGCCACAGTTTGTGGCAGCGTCGTCATGGTTACCTGGGAAGGCAGTCGGCCGATGTTAATCGAGATCCAAGCGTTGGTTGATGAAAGCCATTTAGGTAATCCGCGGCGCGTAACAGTTGGTTTAGATCAAAATCGTTTGGCATTGATATTAGCAGTTCTGAATCGTCATGGCGGTGTAATTACTTATAATCAAGATATTTTTGTGAACGTTGTTGGCGGCGTAAAAGTTACTGAAACAGGTATTGATTTGGCTGCAGCGTTGGCGGTAGTCTCAAGTTTAAAAAATAAACCGTTGCCAAGTGATCTAGTGGTATTTGGTGAAATTGGTTTATCTGGGGAAATTCGTCCAGTACAAAGCGGCCAAGATCGCTTGAAAGAAGCGGTAAAATTGGGTTTTAAACAGGCGATAGTACCGAAAGCAAATGCGCCAAAGAAGGATATTCCTGGCTTAACCGTGACGGCTGTGCAGAAATTGTCTGAGGCGTTGGAGATATTTTAGGCTTGGTTTTTAAACCATATATGTTAAAAAATAATTGCATTAATTCTAATTTTAGCTCAACAGATCATAAGGGGTTTTAAATGGTCGGTAGTACTATAGCGTCTCACGAATATCTCAATTTTCTAAATTTAGTAAAAGATCAAATCCAACAGTCTAGAATTAATGCCTTTAGGGTTGTTAACCGTGAACTAATATTGTTGTATCAAAGCTTAGGCAAGCAAATAGTTGAAGCACAAGAGAAATACGGTTGGGGTAAGTCTATTGTAGAAAATTTATCAAAAGATCTAATAAAGCTATTTCCAGGTAATAGTGGGTTTTCACCACGAAATTTATGGATAATGCGCCAATTTCATCTTGAGTATGTTAACTATACAATTCTGCAACAGCTTGTTGCAGAAATTCCATGGGGGCAGAATATTGCTATTATGTCACAAGTTACTGATATAAATGCAAGAGAATATTATATAAAAGCTACCATAGAAATGGGCTGGAGCAGAAATGTTTTAATTCATCAAATTAAAGCAATGGCATATGAACGCCATATTTCTGTAGAAAAACAAAATAACTTTGATAAAGTTCTACCAGAATACTTGGCTGAACAAGCTGACCTTGCAATGAAAGATACCTATATGCTGGATTTCCTCGGAATTAAAAAACCTGTTATTGAAGCACATTTAGAACGACAAATGATTCTTAGAATTAAAGATGTTATTTTAGAGTTAGGCTTTGGTTTTGCTTTCATTGGCAATCAATACAAAGTTAAAACTCCAACCAATGATTACTTTATCGATCTATTATTTTATAATCGCTATTTAAAATGTCTTGTAGCAGTTGAGCTAAAAGCTGGCGCTTTTAAACCTGAATATGCCGGGAAAATGAATTTTTATCTAAATTTACTTGATGATTTTACCAAGGCTCAAGATGATAATCCTTCAATTGGTATAATTTTATGTTCTGAACGTGACAAGTTTGAAGTTGAGTATGCATTACGCGGCTTAAATAAACCGGTGGGTATTGCAGAATATAGACTAACAAAGGATTTGCCTGTGGACTTGGCAGACAAGCTACCATCCGCAAAAATATTAGCTGATGAATTAACTGCTACTTGTAGTGCCATTATGCAGATGGAATTGGCTTTAGAGGCAGAGCTATAGTTTTATCGGATTGACAAAAACGCGCACTCGGTGCGCGCTCTTGGATTTTGATTAGGTCGTTGTCGTCTCATGCTTATAAGCCACACGATGCGGTTGCAATGCATCAGTGCCTAATTTGCTCATACGATCCGCTTCATACTCAGTATACGTACCAGTAAACCAATGTACTTTACTGTCACCTTCGAATGCTAGAATATGCGTTACAATACGATCTAAGAACCAACGATCATGCGAAATTACCATCGCACAACCTGGGAAGTTTACTAAAGCCTCTTCCAAGGCGCGTAAGGTTTCCACATCTAGATCATTAGTTGGTTCATCAAGCAATAACATATTGCCGCCGCTGCGCAATAATTTTGCTAAATGCACCCGATTACGTTCACCACCAGATAAGTCTTTCACCATCTTTTGTTGATCGCCGCCTTTAAAGTTAAAGCGCCCGACATAAGCTCGCGATGGCATTGTGAAGTTACCAACAGTGATTAAATCTAAACCGTCGGAAATTTCTTGCCATACAGTCTTAGTGGTCGACAAATTGTCACGCGATTGATCCACATAGGCAAGCTTAACCGTATCGCCAAACTCAACTGTGCCTTTATCTGGTTGTTCAATTCCGGTTAACATTTTGAAGAATGTAGATTTACCAGCGCCATTGGGCCCAATAATTCCTACTATAGCCCCCTTAGGAACACTGATTGATAAATTATCTATCAGAATATTATCGTTAAAGCTCTTATGTAAACCGTGTACTTCTAATACTTTATCGCCTAAACGTGGTCCTGGCGGAATATACAATTCCGATGTTTCGTTGCGAGTTTGGTATTCTTTAGAATTTAATTCTTCGAATCTTGCGATACGCGCTTTATTCTTTGCTTGACGACCCTTAGGGTTACTTTGTACCCACTCGAGTTCAGCTTTAATTGCGCGTTGTCTAGCAACCTCACCTTGCTCTTCCGATTTTAGACGACGATCTTTTTGCTCTAACCACGAGGAATAATTGCCTTCAAATGGAATACCGCGTCCGCGATCTAGCTCGAGAATCCAACCGGCAACATTATCTAGGAAATAACGATCGTGAGTAATCGCCACTACCGTACCAGTAAAATCGTGCAAGTAGCGTTCTAGCCATGCAACGCTTTCCGCATCCAAATGGTTGGTTGGTTCATCTAACAATAATAAATCTGGTGTAGATAATAATAAGCGGCACAATGCAACACGACGGCGTTCACCACCAGATAATTTAGTAACATCTGCATTCCAAGGCGGCAAGCGTAAAGCTTCTGCTGCCATGTCTAGGGTTCGATCAATTTCCCAGCCATTAGCGACATCAATTTTGTTCTGTAGCTCGCCTTGTTCTGCCAGTAACTTATTCATTTCATCATCGCTCATCGGTTCAGCGAACTTATTACTAATTTCGTTAAAACGATTGAGAATTTCTTTAATTTCACCCATCCCATCTTCGACATTGCCGCGCACGTCTTTAGCCGGATCCAGATGTGGCTCTTGCGGCAAATACCCAATTTTGATATTTTTTTGTGGCACTGCCTCACCTAAAATTTCTTTATCTAGGCCAGCCATAATTTTAAGTAATGTAGATTTGCCCGAGCCATTTAAGCCCAAGACGCCAATTTTAGCGCCGTGGTAGAATGAAAGGTTGATATCCTCTAAAATTCTTCGTTTTGGTGGGACTATTTTTCCCACGCGATTCATACTAAATATATATTGTGCCATATTAAGCTCTGTTGACATTATTTTAAGGCCAAGCATAAAATGCTGGTACTTTTAATGCAAGCGATTTAACAAATATTATGAAAACCAAAGGTAGTGTGTTGGGTGGCGGACTTCTTATTGGAGGTACTTGCATCGGCGCGGGCATGTTAGGGCTCCCAGTTATTACTGCTGCGGCAGGTTTTTACCCTACTATGGGTGCCTTCCTATTAGTCTGGTCATTTATGACTCTCTCTGCTTTTGCATACCTGGAAGTTTCCTTACGCTTCAAAGGCGAAGTCAATTTAATATCTATAGTAGAGGCTACGTTGGGATCCATTCCTAAGTGGTTTGCTTGGGTGGTATATGTCTTATTCCTATATGCTCTAATGGCTGCATATAGCTCTGGTGGTATGACAATGTACTCCAGCTTTTTAGGATTCAACAGCAACAATGTTATAGAAAATTGCTTGATGGGGCTTATTTTTGTGATCCCATTTGCATGGATTGTGTACAGTGGTACTTCCATGGTGGATCATATTAACCGTATTTTAATGCTAGGACTGATTATGTCATTTGCATTTTTATGTATGACATTTTTAAGTACCTCGCATACCAATCATTTTAATCCGGTGGGCGATGCAAAATATTTACTATTTGCATTTCCTTTAATGGTTACATCGTTTGGGTATCACACATTGATCCCGACATTAAAATCTTATCTAGATGAAGATGTAAAAAAATTACGCATTACTATTCTGCTTGGTGGTTTATCGCCATTAATTATATATGGTATATGGGAACTTATAATTTTATATTTACTGCCAACGTGGGGCGATGGTGGTTTAATTGAAATTCTGCATCATCCGAACTTGAATCCCCCAGAGGCCATGGCGCAAGCACTGCAAGTTCATGGTAACTTGATAAACATTATCATCAGCTGGTTTTCCTATTTTGCTTTGACCAGTTCTTTTATTGGTGTGGGACTTGGAATACGTGATTTTTTTGCCGATGGCTTGCAGATTAAGAAGACCAAAAAAGGGCGACTAATATTGACGTTTCTGACGTTTGGCCCACCGTTCATTTATACAATGCTATTTCCTAAAGGTTTCATATTTGCCCTTAACTATGCTGGCGTATTTGCGGCTATATTATTGATTATATTTCCTGGTTTAATGGCATGGCGTGCGCGTGTTCAAAAAATTCCTGGCAAATACAAAATGTGGGGCGGTAAGCCGTTGCTGCTGTTGGTAGTTGCATTTGGTCTGTTGGTTGTGCTTACAGCTATTTTACGGCTTATGGGTATTTTGCCAATGCCATAGCCTACGGCCTGAGCGGTTCATATGTGCTATTATGATAAATACGTAAATAACCCAATTAAGTATTAAAATATGCGTTATAGCCTAAGTTTGTTAGTGATCGTAATATTTTTGACCGGATGCGGGATATCTAAACCCCAATCGGCATTGAAGAAATGTCGTACTAAAAAGACCACTGCCTGTAAGACAAGAAGGGCACCGGCTCCGGTGGTTTCTTTAAATTCTGGTCCCGATACCGATATTTCCAAGGTCGCACCTAAAAAACCTACCGCAGAAGCCGACGTTGCTGCTGGTGAAGTTTACTATCAAACTGGTATTTCCAATGCGGATAAACAAAAAGCTTTTGATTTATTTTTGCAAGCAGCAAAACAAGGTGATGTGCATGCCTATGTCCGCGTTGGCGAGATGTATCTAAACGGTGAAGGGGTCGACCGCGATCCCATGAAAGCCGTTGAATGGTATCGCATGGCTGCAGCCGACGGTCTTGGGTTGGCGCAAATTAGAATGGGTGATTTTTATCGTGATGGCGTTGGCGTTAAGAAGAATAATGACAAGGCAATATTCTGGTATACCAGAGCAGCGCAGCAAGGCGAAGTCACTGCGATGCTTAGATTGGGCGAGTTGTATAAGGGTTGGTATCATAATGCCGTTGATCAACAACTGGCTATCAAATGGTATCAGGAAGCTGCCAACTTAGGTTCGCAGGATGCACAGATGCAGGTTAATCTTTTAGAGATCAAAGCTGTAGATGGTAAAAAAGATTACTCACGGCTGGAGTTGTCTCTAGAGCAAGCGGCGCAATCTGGTGATATAAAGGCATTAAATGAATTAGGCGATTTTTATCTAGAAGGGCGTGATGGCAAGCAAAATCTTCCATTGGCAGTGAAGTATTACCAAAAAGCCGCAGATCTTAATTCCGCTGAAGCTGCGTATAGACTAGGGAATTTATATACCTACGGTGATGGTGTTGCAAGTAATGTGCAAGTGGCGCTTAAATGGTATATGAAGGCTGCGCAATCTGGTCTACCAATGGCACAGTATAAAGTCGGGGATATTTATTACTACGGTCTTGGTGTTGATCGCGACGTAGAGAAAGGCAAGGATTGGTATTTAAGAGCGGCGCAACAGAATGTTGCGGTAGCCCAAGCAAAATTAGCAGATATCTACCAATCTGGACGCGGCGCACCGCGTTATTTACCAAGGGCTGTGTATTGGTATAAACAAGCTGCCGCACTGGGCAATACGTATTCGCAGTTTATGTTAAGTGTTTTATATCGCAAGGGGCGTGGGGTGGATGTAGATCTACCGCAAAGCGTTAAATGGTACAATATTGCTGTTACCCATGGCGATAGCGCTGCAGCGCAGTCGCAGATAGCTAATAATTATGAGCATGGTTATGGTCTGCCACGCGATCTCGCCGCTGCCGTCGAATGGTATACTTTAGCCGCAAAGTCTGATTATGCGCCCGCTCAGGCTGCCTTAGGAGATTTGTTTAGCGGTAGTGGCGCTGGGGATGTACAACCTGATTATGATTCAGCAATCAAATGGTATGCTACAGCTGCGGAAGCAGGCTACCCTTACGGCCAATACAGCCTGGGCTTAGCGTTGCTAGAAGGCCACGGGACTAGTAGAGATATTCACGAGGCGGCACGTTGGTTTAAACGTGCGGCATACAAAGGCTATAGACCAGCGCAATACGAAATCGGGCGCTTATATTTTGAGGGTGAGGGCGTGCAACGCAATGATGTTTATGCCTATGGTTGGTTAAGCATATCGGTGCAGGACAATACCGACATAACCCCAGAGATCCTGTCGCGGTTGGTTGATCGTATGGATCCAGGTGCTCGCGACCGTGCGGTGCAGCTGGAAGCGCGCTATCGCTCACGTTTTGGTCTTCCAGGCGCGGATACTCAGCACGGGTTTGTATCCGTCAACAACCAATAACCGCAGCCTAATAAAATAGTTCGGAGATTGATATGAGCAGTACTAACGCCATTTTTTGGCGCGGGGTGTTGATTTGGGGTTTGGCTACCCTATTTTATTTTTTCGATAATCTTCTTAATGTTGCCCCTGGCGGTATGAAACCGCAACTATCGCAAGCATTTAATCTTTCTGCCGGCGAACTCGGTATATTATCTTCATGCTATTTATGGTCCTATGGCATTATGCAAATCCCAGCTGGTTTATTAATGGACAGCGTTGGCCCGCGGCGGGTGTTGTCTATTGCGGGACTAAGTTGCGCTTTTGGTACTATGTTGTTTGGTCTTGCCGACACCATTTTGGTGGCCTGCGTTGGTAGAATTTTTATTGGTTTAGGGGCCTCTGTTGCGGTAGTTGGCTGCAGCAAAATTGCCTCGGTTTGGTTTCCCCCGCGGCGTTTTGCATTGTTTATGGGGCTTATGGTCGCGGTTGGCATGTTGGGTGGCGCATTTGGTTTAGCCGCTGTTAGCAGCATTATAAAGCGTTTTGGGTGGCAACAAACCTTACTTTCTGGCGCGGTGATATCTTTAATCATTTGTATTCTTACTTTGTTGATTATTAGAGATCAGCCGCCAGTATCGGTGCAGCCAGTATCAGAGCAGACCGAGGAAAAAGTTCCATTATTAGTGGGTCTTACCGAGGTTGTAACTTCGTCGCAGTCGTGGTTGGTAGCAATATATGCTGGTTTGATGTTTGTGCCGACATTAGCTTTTGGGGGCTTATGGGGCACCCCATATTTGGTAGAGGCGCATGGTTTTAGCCAGGAGTCTGCTGGGCTGTTATCCTCATTAGTTTTTGTAGGCTGGGTATTTGGTGGCCCAATTTATGGCTGGGTCTCGGATTACATGGGCCGACGTAATATCCCAATGTATTTCGCCAATATCACGACTTTTGTTGTGACTCTATGGTTAATTTATGGTTCAACCTTTTCTTTTACGAGTATTGCAATTGGCATGTTTCTGTTAGGATTATTCTCGAGCGGCTTTTTAATAGCATTTGTAGTTACGCGCGAAAAGAATCGCCCGCAGATCTCTGGCACCGCGATAGGCTTTATTAACATGCTAAATACCTTCAGTGTGGCGCTGTTTCAGTGGCTGATTGGCTGGATCTTAGATTTAGTTGCCACCACAGGTGTTATAATTGGAGATACGGGTAATGAGTTCACGCTACTTGATTACCAGAAGGCTTTGATGTGTATCCCCGTGTGTTTGATAATTGCATTTTTTGTATTACTAAGGGTTAAAGAGACATATTGTATCGTTCGGCATGAAGTATAAATGAAAAAAAACAAGAAAATTGGTACGGACCTAACAAAAGACGAGGAAGAAGGCACTGAAGGCGGCGGTGGATCTGGCTTTGTGCCAAGTTATTATGATTTGCTCGGAGCCGACCCAGATGAGGTTGAACTAGCTGGATTGTCTGCGAAGGCATTACGAGAAAATCGTATTAAAGTTAAATCACAGGGGATTTCTGTAAGTGCATTGGATAAACCCCAAGAAGCACGCAATAATCTTAATGCAGAAATAAATTCCAACCCCGGCCAAGATGGCGGTGGTGGTTTAGGTTTAGAGCAACACCCAGAACTAGCCGAGATGGGTGGTGATGTAGATCCTAATACTGTTGTGTTGCCAAAGAGTGAGCAAGAAGCTTTAGCAAGCAACGATATGGAACTCAAGTTGCAGTTATTAGCCGAATATAAGAAGAAGATGGACATGAAGATGGGAATACGCCCCGCACCTGAACCAACCCCAGCGCCGCGCATGCGTCCCTCTGCGCCACCACCTAGACCAAGGCCGTTTTAAATCATGTCATTAGCAGAAACTATTATTTATGAAAGTGATGATGACGGTGTAGCAGCGGTGCTTGCTGGTGCCGATCCTAACGAATTAGATCGTTATGGTATGCGGCCGTTAATTCAAGCAGTTATATGTCGTAAATTCAAAACCTTACAGGCTTTATTATCGGTTGGTGCCGATCTAGAGCAGGGAGATTTTATTAATCGCACTGCGTTACAATGGGCGGTAGATCGAGGCGAGATCGACTTTTGTAATTATTTACTAGAAGCTGGTGCTAACCCCAACCACCATTCGGCAGATGGGCAACCTATTTTAGTAAATCCAATTCTGCGGCAACAGTTAGATCTGGTAGAATTATTTATAAAGCATCATGCAAATTATCAGTTTGCACAAGATTACATTAGCGCCAAACTGCTAGGGCACAGATTTGAATTAACCGGTGAAGCCGACATCGTTAGCCCCGATGGTAAATTCATACCATTAAGTTTTGAAGGCTTCAATTTAGAATTTACAACGGGATTAATACGGCGTTCGTTGCATAATTTTCTTAATAGTATCCCGGGGCAAAAGTACAAAGAGTACGATGCGAAGCTGCAGCGTGTATTGAGTGCGCTTAAAAATGCCGCGCAATTAACTGAGTTTGGGCGTCATAAAGATAAAACTCAATTTATGCCAGCGATCGATGCTATCTTGGAAAATGATTTGCTATTATTGCCAGCGGCGTATCAAGGACATGCGATTACTTTTGTTAAATATGGTAATTTGTGGGCCAAATGCGATCGTGGTGTTGGCAAAATCGCGAATACAGTATTAGTGTCTGAGCTTGGCAATCCTTATGCTGCCAATAAATCGTTGTACAAAACAATTTTGTATGAACATAAAACTGAAGAATTCGTGCGTACAGGTATTTCACAAGAATTAGCTTTAAAAACTTTAATTACATTGCCTACAAGACATCAACTGAGTGGTAATTGTTCTTGGGCTAATGTTGAAACTAGCGTTCCGACTATGTTGTATCTGTTAAGTTATAATCCTCGGGTACATACCGATCTGAAACAGCTTACTGCGCTGCAAAAAGAAATTTATCAATTTTATACGGCATGGGTAGAATGGGATCAGGATTCCGCAGTGGAAGAAGCCATTGAAGATTTTGAAGCTGCCGATAAAGTGCGGCGTTTGTCTAAAGCTATAATTTTGGGCGGGATTTTGGTGCAACGTTGTGATGCAAAAATCCACAGTCATTTAGTACGCGCTAAAAAAATATTGTCTATATTAACGCAGCCAGATTATACGTTTATTATCGATAATTATTGTAAAATATTTTGTAAAGATAATGCTGGAAAATCTGGGCAACGAGTCAAGAGATTATTCAAAGCCTGTGGTCTGAATATGGATAAACTGGCCTTGAAAAAATCCGTGCAGTATTTGCAAACTAACGTACATTCTGAAAATTTAGTGCGCATGACTACGGCGCTGCATACTGCCTGTTTGCAGGGTAAGCTTGAAGTTGTAAAGAATTTAATAAATGAAGTGCACATTGATGTAGATTATTTAGATCGTACTGGTAGCACAGCTCTGATGTACGCGGCATATAGTGGATATATAGATATAGTAAAGTTTTTGGTAGAGCACGGTGCAAATGTAACTATAAAAAATTTAAAAGGTGGTACTGCAGCTAGATATGCAGCATACGCTGGGCATCGTACGATTGTCGACTATCTTAATGGCATAACATAGAGGTGCAATATACATGGATGTAACAGCAGAAATGCGCACCATAATTTTGGACGTTATAAATTATGTACAAAAAGATGCCCAAACCGAGACGCTTAAAAATATCGCACGTACCACGCAAAATTTATTATTCATATTTGATAACGAAAAAGCAGCTGCTTATAAGATGGCGATTATATGTGAGTATCTTGAAGATATAGCGGTAATTCTGCAAAGATCGAGCATAAATGCTTTACGACAATACTTACTTAGCCTTAAACCCATAGCACAACAGCAAGAAGCTTGTAGCGGGATCCAAAAGATGCTTGGTGATTTTGTTGATCTGCAGACATTAAACCCACAATTGGTGGTGTTCTGGCTGCAGTGCCCATGTGATGCACAATCGCTAAAACGTATGGGTGCTTTTATGCTGTTTCTATCTAAGGAACAACAAAATCTGGTGTTGCTTCAAGATAAATCCTTGTTGGAAGATCCACTAATACAAAAACTAATAAGTGCACCTTAAATAGTAGGCCTTAACGCGATTTTTCTACCATATGGTATGGATAGTCGTGATACCATCTCATTTTCTAAATAGCTGATTTTATGAATAGCTGCATCGGGGCTAAGGTTCCCTGCGTTATTTTGCATTAAACGTTCTAAAGCTTTTACATGTATATGACAAAATCTTCCATTACTGGGGGATACATAAGCTCTTAAATGTTTGCTCCGTAACCCGAATACATATAGCGACATCAAGGCTCTAAGTTGATCGGAATTTAAACTGGCCGTTTCAGCCATAGCAACTTTCATTGTTAGGCGCTGTTGCTCTGGTATTGGATTTGCTTCGGGATATTCGCCAGTCACAAGGTAAGTAATTGCTTTTTGACGCATCACAGTTATATGATCTTGTGCATGTATATAAAAATATAACGACGGTGTAGTGTCGAATTTGTCTGGATCCGCTGCATACATTGCTTTGTATACAAGTGACTTGAAACGATCCCCAAAGAAATGACCAATTTCTTTTAGGTCCTCAACTGTTGAAGTTACATTAGCGATTTGTTCTGCTAATATTCTACTTGCCAAAAATTGCTGTTTAGCATCCCTAATGAGACATAAAATTAATCCTATCTCATTCCAGTCGTGAAATTTAATTACAGCTAGTATTGGTTTTAATGTGCGTAAATAATTAAACCGTTCAGGTGTGTTTCGGCTATTTAATAAATCGCGGATGGTTTGTGGTGAAAATATATAATTGCATTCTCGCGGTGTTACAAGTGTTAAGAGATCCTCAATCTTTACTACTCCACTAACAAATCTCATATATGATTCAGGATCATAAGCTGCAGTTACACGGTACGCAGGATCACGCAGTGCGGTGATTAGGGCTGTCTCTGTTATAGCTACCTGAAGCTCTGCTTCTTCTTTCCCAGACAAAGACCCTGGTAGAATATTTTCTGGGTAAGTATTAAATAATTCCGGGTAAAGCCTTAATTCATGTACTATTGCATCGGCATTGAGTTCAACACAATACGTTGTTTCATCTAATGGATTACCGTGTTCTACTTTCACAAAATTGCATAAACGTTTAATACAATTATGAATGTCTTCGTATTCCTCGATAATTGCATGATCTTTGTCGGATAAAGCATTGTACCACGCAAAAAAATTAATTAGCCCCTCGTCGCCATCTATATCTGAATTAAAATCTTGACCGCCACGGCCGCCTACGTTCTTACCTCTAATGCCGCCTCTACGCAGATCATTAGCTAGTCGTTGTAAAACTGCGCCAAAGCTTTCGCCGCGTATTGTTACATCGATGCGATTCTGAATTGCCTCCCAGTAGGCTTTTGATTCTTTCGAATGGCCAATAACCCGTTGTTGCTCTGTTTCACTTAAAAATTGCGTCTGTCCTGCAATCAGGTAGGTATGTTTAAGTTCCCCATGAATAGAAGCTTGCGATAAGCAATTAAACACCTCGATGATAGCCGTACCAGCATCATTTAAAACAAAGTCGCACAGCTGTAGTTCCGGGTCGCTTATTGACGTGCTCGACGCTGCATATTCAGTGGTGGTGATACTAGGAATTAATATTTCATAGCTACTTAGCTCTGAAACAGTGGCTAGTTGCTTAGAGATCTCTAATAATATGGCGGTAAGCAAGCTACGTGGATTATGTGGTGCGACAATATCTGTATCGCGAATAATTTCGTATACTTCGCGCAAAAATAAGCTTAATAGTTCTACATTCGCGGCATCAAGCTGCTTATTGGTATCATTAGCAATTTGTTTGCTTAAAATAAATTTTATTTTGTTGATAACGTATTTTGTAAAAATGGATTGTATCGGATCCGAAATTCGGTGCCGTGTTGCAACATACGTATCAAATATGGCGTCTATATTCGTCAAAATGCTTGATAATTTCATACTACTACTATTATTATTCAGTCTCTAGAGGTATCACGCTTACGCTTAACAAGTGGATACGTCTAAAATCAGTACGCAACACTGTAAAAACAAACCCTTCTATAGTTACAGATTCGCCGCGTTTTGGCAAATGCCCAAACGCTCGCGTCACTAAGCCACCTACGGTTTCAAGATTTTCTGGATCTATCGCACAATCAAAATGCTCGTTAAATTCTTCTACAGTAGTCAACGCCTTTATTGTATAACTGCCATTGGCTTGTTGACGAATCGTTGGTGCGTCGTCGACATCATACTCATCTTCGATTTCGCCAACTATTTGCTCTAGCACATCTTCTATGGTTATTAACCCAATAATGCGTCCATATTCGTCTACGACCATGGCCATGTGATTGTGATTCAGCCGAAACTCTTGTAATAATACATCCAGGCGTTTGCTTTCTGGAATAAATACCACAGGCCGCAACACATCGCGCATTTCAAACTTTTTAGTTGGGTTAACCAGATTATAGCCAAGCATATCTTTGGCTAGAATAATGCCTAATACTTCATCTTTATTTTCGCCCAAGACTGGAAAACGCGAATGTCCGGATTGTACCATAAGATTTATTATGGCAGCCAGCTCCATATCATGGTCCAGCGTTACCATTTGCAGGCGCGGTACCATAATATCGGTTACGCGCGTGTCTTGTACGTCTAACACATTTTCCAACATTGCAAACGTATTTGCAGATAAATATCCAGATTTAGTAGCTTGTTTTAAGATGTTTACTAGTTCAAGTTTATTTGTAGGGATGTGCAGTAATAGTGCTTTTATCTTATTAAGTAACGTTTTACCCATGTGGCGGTTTGTCTCCGTACGGTGCTGGATATCCTAGTTCGGTTAGAATTTGTGTTTCAATTTCTTCCATGGCTTCGGCTTCTTCTTTATATATATGGTCATACCCGATTAAATGCAATGTGCCATGCACTACCATATGCGCCCAATGTGCTAATAATTCAATGTCGGCATCGTTGGCTTCTTGTTGTACGATCGGGGCACAAATCACAATATCACCTAATAACGGCAAATCAAAGGCTTTATCAATCTCAGCTGGAAATGATAAGACATTGGTGGCGCCAGATTTTTTACGATACGTCTCGTTTAATTCAGTCATTTCTTCGATATCGACGATGCGTATCGTAAGCTCGGCGGTGTCGAAGCGATTGTCCAATGCACCGCTTACCCATTCGCGAAATTGTGACGGGTGTGGCAAAGTTTGTGCTTCAGAGGCGATTTGTAATTCCAGTTCGATTGTCAACTAATTCCCCTGATTTTATTTATTATCTAGGCGTGCGTACGCCTCGATAATATCTTTTACTACCGGATGGCGAATCACGTCTTTAGAGTCAAAATAGCTAAAGCTAATCGAGGGAATGCCTTTTAATATAGCTTCAGCTTGTTTTAAACCCGACATTTTGTCACGTGGTAAGTCTACCTGTGTGCTGTCGCCGGTTATAACAGCCGTAGAATTAAAGCCAATTCTGGTTAAAAACATTTTCATTTGTTCTACAGTGGTGTTTTGGCTTTCATCCAAAATTATAAAAGCGTCATTTAGAGTGCGGCCGCGCATATAAGCAAGGGGTGCAATTTCTATAATCTGTTGTTCCAATAGCTTGGCAACTTTATCAAACTCGTACATGTCATGGAAAGCATCATACAGTGGGCGTAAGTATGGATCAATTTTCTGTGCTAGATCGCCAGGTAGGAACCCTAGGCGCTCACCAGCTTCTACTACTGGACGCACTAAGATAACCCGCCGCACTTTCTTTTGCTCAAGCGCTGCAACAGCGCAAGCTACCGCTAGATAAGTTTTGCCAGTCCCCGCCGGGCCGATACCAAAGTTAACCGGATTTTTAAAAATCTGTTGAATATAATCGCGTTGATTCTTAGTGCGTGGTGTTATCGACAACAAAGGCGTTTTGATGTTGATAGTATCGCTGGATTTGGTTTGTGGTGCGCTCGTGTCGATTGTTTCCATATTTGTGGTTACCTGTTGGATGTATAAATGTATAGCATCAGGGGTTAGTTCGTGTCCATTAGCAGTTTGTGCATATAATTCTTCAATTGTATGAGCAGCTAACTCTACGACATTTTTAATTCCAGAGATGTGGATCACATTAGCGCGAATGATCACATCGACGCCCAATCGTTGCTCGATTTGGCGTAAGTGCTCGTCGAACCTACCGCACAAGCTTAACAGTCGCTTGTTGTCGAATGGTGTTAGAGTAATGTCACACGAATATTTTTGCGTCTTCATCTGTTTTAAGCATAATGCTAAACCGACAATTCGCAAACTAAGGTATTTGTCTTTACTTCGGTAACTATCACATTAACTATTTGACCAATCAGCATTGTCGCGCCTTCGAGGTTAACCACACGATTATTTTCAGTACGGCCGCTTAGCATGTTGCTATCACGTTTCGATATGCCGGTTATAAGCACTTTTTGGGTAGTATTTAGCATGCCTTGGCTAATCGCCATGCCTTGCTGTGTAAGTCTGGTTTGCAGCAGTTGTAAGCGTTGTTTTTTTATTTCTACACTTACATCGTCTGCGTAATCTGCCGCAGGTGTACCTGGCCGCTGGCTATAGATGAAGCTGAATGATTGATCAAAACCCACGTCTTGTACTAAAGCTAATGTCGCTGCAAAGTCAGCTTCGCTTTCACCAGGAAAACCCACAATAAAGTCGGAGGATATGGCGATATCAGGACGTACCGCACGCAGACGGCGTATCTTGGACTTGTACTCCAATGCGGTGTAGCCGCGCTTCATGCGGTTTAGAATTGGATCTGAGCCGCTTTGTACTGGTAGGTGTAGATGATTAGCTAGCTTAGGGATATCTGCGTAAGCTTGAATTAAAGCGTCAGAAAACTCCATTGGGTGTGAGGTTGTGAAACGGATGCGTTCGATGCCATCAATTTCTGCCACATAATGTAGCAACCGCGCTAAGTCGGCTATTGCGCCGTCGTGCATTTTGCCGCGATACGCATTAACGTTTTGCCCTAACAAAGTTACCTCTTTAACTCCTTGTGCCGCAAGTTGCGCTACTTCATGAATTACATCATCGAATGGTCGATTAACTTCTTCGCCGCGTGTATATGGCACAACACAGAAACTACAGTATTTGCTGCAGCCTTCCATGATGGAAACAAAGGCAGTTGGTCCTTCGGCTTTCGGCTCTGGCAATGCATCAAATTTTTCGATTTCTGGAAAAGATACGTCTACCAAAGGTTTATTGTCACTTTTAAGTTTATGCAACATGTCGGACAAACGATGCAGCGTTTGTGGCCCGAATACCAAATCTACATATGGAGCGCGTTCACGAATCGCGGATCCTTCCTGGCTTGCGACACAGCCACCAACCGCAATTACTACTTCAGGGCGTTTTTCTTTATGCGCACGCCAGCGGCCCAGTTCAGAAAAAACTTTTTCTTGCGCCTTTTCGCGAATCGAGCAGGTATTCATTAATAACAAGTCGGCTTCTTCCGGCGTTTCAACTCTTGTTAAACCATGCGAAGCTTTGAGTTGATCTAACATGCGTGATGAATCGTATTCATTCATTTGGCAACCGTGGGTTAGTATATAAACACTCTTCATGTTGTCTTCTCACCTATTAATTTTTCTATATTACGTGTTGCAAATCCAAATAAAGGTGTTCCCGCAGCGATTTCAAACCATAGTAGTGAGTAACAAACTGTAAAGACTACGTCGCTTAACCAGTGTGCGCCGCTAAACATGCGTGGCAGAATTAATACCAACACCGTTAACCATGCGAGCTTATGGACCCATGGCTTGCTATATAGCATTGTGAATTTAGCCCAAAATATTAACACTAAGGCATGTCCGGCCGGAAAAGAGTTTGTGGAACTTACTTTTAGACTTGCGATATTTAAAGAATCTGTTAACAACACCCATGGTGATATTACTAAACTTGGCGAAGCACGATGTATATCGAGCCAACCAGCAAAAAACTTGTTCGTGAATAACAGTACAAATTGAAAGAACACCCAGAAATATATTACACCAGCCAATGCTTTGCGGCGTCTAAAATTTGGTAACGAATAAATTCCCACTATGTTAACTGCGATCAAGAAAATTACGTTTAGCCATGATTCGTTGGGGTGGTTTAGATAACCCCATAACAGCTGCCAGGCGCGAGAATACAACAGGCTGGAGTTTAAGGCTTCAAAGGTTTTAGCATCAAGCCAGATACAGAATAAACGCGTAGTTGGTATGATCCAAAGCAATAGGGATATACTGACTAACAAGGAATACTGAGTTAGTCTAGTTGCTTGCCATTTAGCTTGAGTCTTATAGTCTAGGTATTGCATGGCTCTATATAGCAAATGCCGGCTAACAACACAAGATGTTGCGGGGCAGTGCTGCGTTTATTTACAGCTATAAAGCTTAAACGGTTATGATAAACTCGGGGCAATTTACTCTACTCTGTTTAAGGAAAAGCGATGCTAGCTAAATATTACAAGAAAGTATTTATATTTTTTGCCTTCATAATGATTTGTTTCAATCTAACTGCAAAGCCATATGATCATAAAACTGTGCTTATAACCGGTGGGCTATCTGGCATAGGCAAAGAAATTGCTACTACATTTAAAAATGATGGTTGGAATGTTTGGGTTACCAGTCGCACCCCAGAAAAATATCCGCCTTT
>Ga0207061_1013_pt1 | contig 53455 bp, 45 predicted proteins | sample Alteio_BWMinCont_31_FD_153275 | JGI IMG/M metagenome (GOLD analysis project Ga0207061, IMG submission 153275) | Enriched cells from forest soil in Barre Woods Harvard Forest LTER site, Petersham, Massachusetts, United States -... | ecosystem: Environmental > Terrestrial > Soil > Temperate forest >... | reverse complement strand
CTTGGGGTAGCCAGCCAGCCCCGCCAGGAAGACTTGCGTAGCGTAACCCACCGCCAGGGGCTGTCCCGGAGCGACCAAACTGTAGAACGAGGGATTGGGTCCAGAGGGCCGGAAAAAGTTGAAGAACGCCGGCGTAGATACGAATCCGACGGGTGGTGTATTGCAGTTCGGTGCGGCGAAACCCTGGGCCAGCGCGCCTGGAGCAATCAGGAAGAGACTGCCGGTGGCCGTTGGGACGCAGGTATTGGGTGCTCCGCCTGGCACGACCACCGTGAGCGGGTTGCTGACAGAAAGCCCCGACTCAACCGCATTCAAGGCGTTTTGATCGAGCATTTTAGGGTTCGTGGAATTGAGATCTTCCGGCCTGTTCAGGTGCACTCCGCGAGTATGCTGAAGGCCCAGGCTGAATTTCCAGGAGCCTGCGATTTCCCGCTCGATCGTCAAATTGGTCTGGTCTGCGTAGGCGTACATGAAGTTTTTCGCCAGCGGCAGCGTAAACGGCAAAATCGGAAGCGGGAATCCGGCGGTCAGATAGTTCTGATTCGCAAAGAGCGAACCTGCTGCCAGCGGATCGAAGCGCTGCTGATTCGGCAAGTAAAACAGATTTGGGAGCCCGGTGGTGTTCAGCACACCCTGGAAAATGGAAGAACCGTTGAGGTTCCCGGGAGAATCCAGGCCGCCGCCGCAGATTGCTGTGACTAACCCGCATGCGGAAGGTGTGCCGCCGGTGGACAGCAACTGCACTGAGCGGCCGCCGTCGGCTGTCGCCGCGTCGAACGCCGTGGCCAGCAGTGGATGATCGTAGAACATGCCGAAGCCGGCGCGGATCACCGTCTTGCCATTGCCCGAGGGATCCCAGGCCAAACCGATGCGGGGAGCGAAATTTTTGTAATTGCGCGGAATGCCTTCCACAACCCCGAGGGCCTTCTCCGCGGCGGCATTTACAGCAGTTGCGGGCGAGAAGAGCGGGCTGATTTCCACGTCATAGCGCACGCCGTAATTGAGGGCCAGGTGCCGGTTCACACGCCAGTTGTCCTGCAGGAAATAGCCCATCGGGATATTGTCGAAGGGATTGTTGGAATTTCCGATTCCCTGGATGTATGAAATCGGAATTCCCAGGCCGTAGGATTGCAAGCCGGTCGTCCCCGGCAGGGCGGTGACACCGGGAACGCTGTTGGGGAAACCAAATGTCGAGGCCGAGATGCCACCGAAATTAACGTCGCCCCCGAAATCCAGTTCAAAAATCTGTGCCTTCTTCGAGCGCAATTGGATGAGATTGAAGTCCCCGCCCACCTTGATGGTGTGACTGCCCCTTACGAGAGTGACATTGTCGGTAAACTCGAAGCGGCGCTCAATCCGATCCACCGTGGAGTACGGCTCGCGGCCAAAATAATCGTACCCCGGTATGTTTACGCCGATCTGGTCGCCGCCGGGCAGTTGCGAGAAACCAAAGTGCAAGCCGCGGCGGGCGACTTGCATGCGGAACTCATTAAAGGTTTTATCGCTGACGATGGTGTCGTGTTGGAAAGTAAAACTGAGGTCACGTGTTTGGCTCAGGCCCGCGCGCGTCCCTGCGTTCTGACCAAAGACCTGATTCTGCGAAGTGGAGGGCAGCCCGGTGACAAGTGAGGGCGAAACGCCCACCCGCAGGAATGAATTGTTGTGATTGTCCCAGTGATGGTCAATTCGCGCAGACCACAAACTGGTTTTTTCCATCACTGGGTAGTTGCCGCGAGTGCTGTTGAGAGTCGCAAAAGAGGCAGGCAGCGGCGCCACGTATACGCCGAACATCGAGCAAGTTGCCCCATTGTTGACAGGTTGGCTGGCGGGACACACTACAGGGATCGGGAATTGGCGGCCGGGTGTAGCCGTGAGCGGGATGCCATGGGACTGATAGAAGCCGTTGGCCACAGCGCCAAAATCAACGCCGTTCAATGCTACATTGGAGGCGGAACCCATGAAGACGGCGTAGCTCGCAGCAAGTTGACCAAGTCCGTTCGTCGGGGTTGCCGCTGCGAACAGAGCGTTTACAGCTTTTGCTTGGTCGGGAGTCAATTGCACAGTGATGCCTCCGGCCGCCGGGGGGAGAGTTACCGGCACCATGCCGAAGTTATCGATACCAATGCTGGAGAAAGCTGCTTCCTCACGCTGCGTATACTCGTAGGAGAAAAAAGCAAACGTCTTATCTTTCTTGAGTGGGCCGCCGAACGTCAGGCCACTCTGCGTTCGCGTGTAATCCTGCTTGACCGGATCGAGATTGCCGGTGACCGGATCGACTTGCCCGGAAAAGGCATTGCGCGCCTGAAACGCCTTGTTGCGGAAGTACCCGAAGGCGTTGCCGTGAAATTCGTTGCTGCCGCTCTTGCTCACGATATTGATGACTCCGCCGCTGGCCCGCCCGTACTCCGCATTGTAATTGCTAAGAATGAGCTGGAACTCCTGAATGCCCTCTTGCGAAAGGGTCGAGCGAATGGCGTTGATGGAATTGTCGACGGCGTCGGCGCCGTCAACGCTGACCATGGTTCCGCGCGCTCGGGCTCCGCCGATGCTCAACCCGCTGTTCGGAGCGGGCCCGATGGTGGGGGACATATCGCGCGTAGTGCGTGAATCTGTGAGCGTGAAATTAATGTAACTGCGGCCGTTGATGGGCAAATTATCGATGCGGCGCTGCTCGACCGTTTGCGAGACTTCTGTCACGGTCGTCTCTATCTGCGCAGTTTCCGCTGACACGGTGATGGATTGCTGCACGCCCTTGAGTTCCAGCCGGGGATCAAACGATGCGTCCTCGCCTACCGTGAGCACAATCGAAGCGTTTTCGTACGCCGCAAAGTTGGCGCCGCCGTCCACCGCCAGCTTGTACCGGCCCGGGAACAGCCCGACCAGGTTGTAGCGGCCGCCGTCGTCCGTAACTGCGGAACGGGTGGCACCAGTCCCGGAGTTGGTTACCATGACCTTTGCTCCCTTCACCGGGAGATTCTGTTGGTCAATAACCGTTCCCGACAGGCTGGCCGTATTTACCTGTGCCGAGGTCAGTGTGACGCAGCCCAGCACCAGCAAACACAGCAAAACTCCTGCGAACACTGATTTTGAAGACGCAAATCCGCACACACCCTGCCTGCCTTGCATGACTCCTCCTAGTTGTGCACCCGGTAATCTCCCGCTACCCCTAGCGGTGGCGGGTTTTCCCGCCGCTCTGCTGCCTACGCAATTGAATACAAGGCTTTTACTGAAATACTCCGTGGCTTTCAACTGAAAACTTCCAAGGCGTCTCCTCGGAACCAACAGGTGGCAAAAATGGCACCAAGTTCCTCTGACGGTCAGATGAAAAATGCACAAGTCCTGCCACTGGTGCCATCACCGGCGCAGGATTACTTAATTGAGGAGGTCTGGCAAGAGACAAGGTACGAAACGGCCCTGGGAACCAGGAATGTCGCTTCTTGTCGCCATCGTGATGCCGATGGGGGTTAGGCAGGATAGCCTAGCCGCTTGTTGGAGGGACACACAAGTCCCGCGCCGAAGAAAAATGCTGTGGGAGTTTTCCTAGAGTTGCAGGTGGCGCTGGACAAGTTTGCGGAGCTTTTCGCGGTCTTCGTCGCGCATGTGGACGAATTCGACGCCGCTTCCGTCAGGCCCGATGTTGCGAACCACAGCGGTAAAATTAATCTTGCGAAGCCCAGCGCGAACCTCCAGCTTGATCGAATCGCCCACGCTGAGTCTCCTTGGCGACTCCAGATACGCACCGCCCAGGCTGATCGATTTCACGCGTGCCAAGCCAGCAGGCGCGCCTTCGATCTGCGCGCGCAGCGGCGACTCCAGCGGTACGCGCACGTAGCGCCGGGGGATGTTATAGCTGGCGTTTGATTGTGACGAGGATTCATACGCCGCACGTACCCGGGGGGAAGAAGGTCGGTTTTCGATTAAGGACAACGCGTCCTCTGCTGCCGTGCGCAGGCCCAAAGGCTCCGCATAGCTGAGCCCTTCTCGGCTCTCGACCAGAGTGATAAGAAGTTCGACGGCTTCGCCCGCTTGCATGCGGCCCAACGCTTCAATAGCCTTGATGCGCACGAACAGGTCGCGCAATGTTTCATGCCCGCCGGCGGCAATCTCCATCAGCTGAGGCACAGCCGTGGTTTCCTGTGCCAGGCCGATCTGGTCAATCATCATCGGAACGACCATCGGATGCGCGTCCGCGAGGATGGCAGAAAAGACGAAAGCGGCGCTCTGCGCCGACGTGGAGTTGGAAGGCCGCGCGAGTTCGCTGATCGCCAAATCCTGCAGGTTCCATTCCCAGCTGGCCATCGCACGCGCCAGGCCGCGCAGCAGCCGCTCCGGGTCCGCAGCGGCCAGCAGCTTAATGGCGGCGGTGACGCGTTGGCGGCGCGCTTCGTAAAGACGTGTTTCCAGCAGGTTTAGCACCGGCACGCCGATGGTTCGCAGGAGGCGCGCCATCGCCGGTACCATCTCCGCGCCGCGCGGCTCCGTGAGCAGCAGTGTCAAACGGTCCAGCAGCCGTTCCGGATCGCGTTGCAACAGCCGCGGGAGGACGGGATCCAAAGCACGATTGGCCAGCGCAGCGTCCACAAGCAAGAGCCAACGATCCTGGGCGACAAGCCGAATGGAGAGTGCCGCCATGTGGTCGTGTTCTTTGTCCCGGGGCGCTCGCTCCAGTCCAGTCAGAATGGTTTCAAATCCGGCATAATCGCCTCGGCTCACGGCAATGCGCCCGAGGGATTCCACAAACGCCGCAAGAAGTGCGGCCGTTTCCGGAGCCGCTTCCGTGTCCAGGATCTTCATCGCGCCGCGGCTCAAGTCCTCGGGCAATTGATTGGGCCACAAGGATTGGATAATGGGCGCCAGCTCATTGAGTCCGGCAGCCACGGAACGTCTCGCCGCTGAGTCCGCAATCTCCAGGCGGCGCGAATAATTCAGAACGATGTTGCGGGCTTCGCGGCGCGGCGCGTCCGCACCGGCATCCGCAAGTTGTCCAAGTGCCTGGCGCAGCGCCGCCACTGGAACACACCAAACGTCCGGCCCCCGCAGTACGGCCGACTTTTCGCGCGGCGGAAGTTCCAGCCAGAACCGGTCCACCAGCTGTTCGCGATGCTTGTCCGTGGCCCAGGTCACCGCCAGCGACGAGAGATGCTGCGAAGCGTGCGGGCCTGAATAACCGCCGGAATCCACGATGACATCGCCGAAGCGGTGGATCGCCGGCCTCACCGACGGTGGAGTCAGCGTTCCGCTCGAAAACTCCGCGGCAAGAAATTCAAAAATGATTTTTTCCGAGAGGCGCAGCAGATAGGGCAAGGGCTGCTCGGCTTCCCGCGGCCCATATTGAGAGACGGAGCTGAGAAGCATCCGCACGCTTTCGCGGCTGGCTTCCTGCATTGCACCGTGAATCGAGCGGGCCGCTTCTTCCGGGGACAGTCCGCGCGCGCTTTCCAGAGGCGGCGTCAGCCGCGCCAGCAATCTTAGGCTCGCGACGAGATCGTCCAAATTCGGCGCCTGAATTGGCGCATCGGGGGTCTCGCCCGGAGCGTTCCCGCCATAGGCCACGAATGCTGCGATCAGGCTCGCCAGCACCGTGTCCACCTTGCGCTCCGTTCTCGTATTCACGGAAATGCCTTCCACGCGGTTCTCCAGAAGTCGCGCCGGCCACCACGCGTTGCCTTCATCCTTCTTTGCCGGCTCCTCTGATCTTAGCAACGATGCCTTCATCAGTCCTGTCAGCGTGTCCAGTTCGCCTACATGGAATTTCCTCGAAAACACCACCGCGTGAATTCCCGCGCGCTGCAGCTCCTTTGCCAGCGCCTGCATTTCTCCCCGCGCATCGGGCAGGTGCCCGTCGCCGATTCTTGGGGCCACCAGTCCGCCGCGTTCCACTCGAACTTCCAGTCCACCGAGCAGTTCCGTTGCGTTGCGCAGCGAATCGTAAGCGCCATCCAGGCTATCGACCCTGCGCGGATGATCCTTCTCGTAAAGTCGCTCCGCCCTCAAGAGCATGTGAAAGCTTTGCAGGGCGCGGCGGACTTCAATCGTTTTCTGGTCGGGCGTAGCGGTTTGTGATGGGGAAACGGGATGGGCCACGGGGCGAAGCGAAGTCTGCGCAGCCGAATCTACTTCCGTCTCGGACAAAGTTCCGCGCACTTCACGCTCGACCGGTAATGTGGCACGAAAGACCAATTGTGGCTCCAGGCGCTTCCTGTCAACTTGCCGCGCCCCATCGCGAGGCTGGGTGGCCGCCCTTCCAACTGTTGGAGGGCAGGTAGTCCCTACCTAGAAAGCAAGCAAGCCTCCGGCCTGACCGAAAGTCGTGTAAGTCTTTTATCTTGAAGGCGTAATTAGACAGGTTCTAGGACTAAGAAGGGAGGAATGTAACAAATTGTTACGTTTCAGGTAGCTTTTCAAGCGCGTTTTGAGCTGCTCGTCTAGGCCTGATCAGCGTTCTTCACGACTGTCGGAGCCCTCACTTCGGACTCAATGTCGCATCTATCGTGGCCGTGCCTCCTTCGCTTGCTTGGATCGTCCTCTTCGCCTGTTGATACCCGTTCAGCCGTAGCACGATATTGTGAATGCCCGTGGGTACTTGCACGCGCGCTGGCGTGAATTGCCCGGTCGAATTTCCGTCAATAATGATTTCCGCGCCCTTCGGCGTGGAACTGACCTGCGCCCAGGCGACGCGCGATGCCGACTTTTCAGTCAGCGTTGCGTTAAGTTGCGCCTGGCTGTTGTCCTGAACTTGGATATTCCCGGCATAGGCCTCGTAGCCTTGCAGACGCAGCACCAGGTTGTATTGGCCAGCTGCGAGCGGAAGTGTCAGCGGAGTCTGGCCCGACTGCTTCGCCCCGTTGATGAACACATCGGCGCCCGGCGGCTGGCTCACGATATAGATTCCCTTAGCGAGCGACTCCAGTTTGATCTTCTGATCCTGAACGTCGGCGCTTTTCACCTGCAGTGCTGTCTGCACGGATTGGTAGCCATCTTTTTGCACTTCCAGGCTGTAGCGCGCCGGACTTAGGTTATTGAAACTGCATGGCGTCTCGCACTTGTTGAGCACGCGGCCCGCCGGCCCGTGGAGTACCGCAGTGGCCCCGATCACGTCCGTGACCACGTGAATCGCGCCGTGTCCCGCCGTCGGAACCGGATGTCCGCCGTCGTCTGCATTGCCGGCGGCTGCCACTGGCGCGTCGTCATACTCGATGTGGTCTATCACCCTTACATCTGCGGGAGCATTTCGCAAAAACTTTAGGAGCTCGCCGTGTTCCGCCGGCTTCAGTTTTCCCGCAAGCGTCAATGTATTGCCCGTGGACTGAACTCTCGCGCGGCCTGCCAATCCCCGGTCGGCGATGACTTGTTCGATGCGCCCTTTGTACTCTACCGCTTTGGGGCTGAGCGTGTTTTCTGCTTTCCGCGGTATCACTTTTTCAGGGACGACCTCCGCGGACTTCGGCTCAACCGGTTTCGGTTCCGCGCCTGCGGTCGTCGAAGCCGCCGGATTGTCCTTCGGCTGCGCGGGAGTTTCACTTCCGGCAGGATTCGTCGCGGAATTGTTGGCAGCCGCGTCTGAAGCTGCGGGTACCGGAGCCGGAACGCTGCTGCCCTTCGTTTGTGCGTCATGCAACTCGCGTGCGGCTAGGAATACGGGTTTGATCTTGTTCGCACCGTAGATAATCACGCCCAACAAGAGCATCGCCGCGAGAATCGTTCCAACAATACTCTTCTTCTTGGGCGGTTCCTGGACCGGCGTAACCACTCCTGTGCGGCGAACCACCGGAGTTTGTCCTGGGCCCGAGGCGCGCGAAGCGAGTGAACGTGTCGTGGCGGCAACTGCGTGATCGTCAACAGCGAGGCCGTGGCCGCCGGCATTTCCCGAAACCATGGTCGCAGCAGGAGAGCCTCCGCCCATCACCATCGTCGATTGCGGATTACCTCCCATGTTTCCCAGGGAACGGTAATGCCGCAGGTCTTCGAGCATCTCGCGGCAGCTCTGGTATCTCTGCTCCGGCTCTTTCGCCAATGCTTTCATCACGATCCCGCTCATCCCCGGGTGAATCGAGGGATCGATCTGCCGAGGCGGGACGGGATCTTCGTTCACAATCTTGTAGATCACCGTGGTGATGTTCTGCCCCGGAAAAGGCTTTTCGTTCGTGACCATCTCATAGAGCATCACACCCAGAGAAAAAATGTCGCTGCGGCCGTCGACCGCGCGGCCTTTCACCTGTTCTGGTGACATGTAGCTCGGCGTGCCCATGACGTGCGAAGTTTGCTGCATCGTGCCGAACTGCAGAATCTTCGCCGTGCCGAAGTCCGTGACTTTGACCGTGTCGTCCCCCGTCAGCATGAGGTTCGCCGGCTTGATGTCCCGGTGGATCACGTTGCGCTCGTGCGCAAATTGCAGCGCACTGCATGTTTGCTCCATGATCCGCAGCGTCCGCGGAAGAGGAAACGCATGGCCGCCGTCGAGCAGCGCCTGCAGGCTCTTGCCTTCCACCAGTTCCATGGTGATGTAGTAGAGGCCGTCTTCTTCGCCGGCGTCGAAAACCACCACGATGTTGGGGTGCGTCAGCAGGCCTGCCGCTCGCGCTTCGGTCTGGAAGCGCGTCAGAAGTTCGGGCCGCGAGAGTCCGGTGCCTTCTTCACTCAGCCGGATGGTTTTGACCGCAACCGTGCGTCCGATGACCGGATCGACGGCCTTGTAGACGATACCCATGGCGCCGCGGCCCAACTCACCCACGATCTCGTATCTTCCGGCTTTTGTTACCGCTTCCATTTTATTTCATTTGCCGTTACATCTGCCGTTATTCTGATGGCATCCTCTAGACAAACACCATCACAGCGGGCCAGGTTTCGACCCCATCGGCACAGGAATCACCTGGGCTGCCCAAGCAAATCTCGTTTATTTCCACATATTTATCAGCGGAAATTCATCCGCCGACACCCGGGCGCCCTATCCTGACAGTACCCACCGGATTTTCTCCTGGTCAACGCTACCGGGGTACTAGTGTTTCGCACTCGATACGGGAGCAAGCACGAAAAGCCGCGAGGGCTTCAATCGCCGTAACCGTGTGAGTCTTTGCCCACGGCCACTTTTCCTCTGAACGAACGGTAAACGTAAGTGAAGTATCCCGCGGCGAGGATCATTCCGAGAATCCACCACATCAAGCCGATTTTCAGCCCGTAGTCGCCGGCTTTCGCCGTCGCCACCGTAAGAGAGTACACGGGATTCCGCGCGGGAAGCACCATGGGATAGACGCCGAAGACCACGCTGGTCAGCATGCCCGTGAGGTAAGCGCAGGACGCCAGGAATGCCCTGCGTTCCTCTTTTTTTCGCAATTCGAACGCAACGCCGGCGAGGCCGGCGACGGCCAGGAGAGGAAAGATCATGCCCCACGGCCAGGTAGTGAAGTTTTCCTTCACCTGTGGCTGCACTTTGAATGTCACGCCGGTCACCAACGCTGTTAGCCCAAGCACGCCCCACCAGGAGCGGCCCGCCATTCTTCCGGCGCGTTCACGTACCTCTCCACTCGTCTTCATCTGCACCCACAGTCCACCGTGCATCACCAGCGCGAGCAGGGCGAGGACACCGACGAGGATGGTGTACCAGTCGAGGATTCCAGTTTCCTCCGTGAGCCGAAAATTGGTCCACAGCGGCTCGAAAAAGTAGCCGCTCGCGTCCAACGGCACGCCGCGTACCACGTTGCCCAGCGCCGCTCCGAAAAACACCGCCAGCAGCAAGCTCGACGCGCAAAAGAGAAAATCCCACAGTGGATCCCAAACCGCGCTCTTGATGTGATTCCGGAATTCGATGGACGCACCGCGCAAAATCAGAAGCCACAGCACAATCATAAGTGGCAGATAAAATCCGCTAAACGCGCTGGCGTAAAGAACTGGAAAAGCGAAATACAAAGTTCCGCCCGCCGCAATCAACCACACTTCGTTTCCGTCCCACACCGGCCCAATGCTCGCTAAAACCTGCCTCCGTTCGTCATCCGTTTTTGCCACAAAGAGATGTATCGCCCCCGCCCCCAGATCGAAGCCATCCAGCAGCACATAAATCACGATCATGATCGCTACCAGCCAGAACCAGATCGTTTCCATCGCGCTCTCCTCAATCCGCCGCCTGCACGGCCGCCTCTTCGCCGGCCGGACGATTTCCCGGCTCCGGCCCGAGTTCGATCTCGCGATAAATCAGGAATAGCCACAGGACCCCCAGCACCGTGTACATCCCCATGAAGCCGATCAGCGTGAACCAGGCGTTCCCCGCGGCCACTCGCGGAGAAATTCCGTTGGCCGTGCGCATCAAGCCATAGACCAGCCACGGCTGACGCCCGAGTTCGGCGGTCATCCATCCCGCCGTGTTTGCAATGTAAGGAAGCGGCACACAAACCATCAGTGTCCACAACATCGCGCGCGAGCTATACAGTTTTCCTCGCCATAGCAGCAAAGACGCCAGAGCCATCACGGCGATGAAGATAGTCCCAAGCCCAACCATCACGTGATAGCTGTAATAAAGCAGCGGAATCTGGTCCGGCCATTCCGCCTGCGGAAAATCGGACAAGCCCTTGACGTGCGCGCGCCATTGCCGGTAAGTCAGGAAACTCAGCATCTCCGGAACTTCCAGCGGGTTGTCGAGTTTTCTTTTCTCCACGTCCGGCTGCCCGAGGATGGCCAGCGGCGCTCCTTCTTGCGATTCAAAAAGTCCTTCCATGGCTGCCAGCGTCGGCTGCTGGTTATTCGCCACCAGTTTTCCTTGTATGTCCCCAGTCGGGAAAAGTTGCAAGAGCGCCGCGATCGCTCCCACCAATACGCCCGCCCGCACAAACGTGCGCCCATAGAATTCATCGCGCTTCGTCAGCAAATAAAAAGCGCCGACTCCAGCCATGACGAAGCACCCAGTTTGCACCGCGCCCAGCATGGTGTGCGCGTACTGCCAGAGCGCCCACTGGTTCACCAGCAAATCCCAGAAGCTGGAGAGTTCAATCGCGCCGTTGGCGCCAATCCGGTAACCGATGGGATGCTGCATCCACGCGTCCGTCGCCACGATGAAGTAGCCCGAGAGCCACGAGCCTAGAAAAACCAGAAACCCGGCTACCCAGTGTCCGATTCGTCCCAGTTTTTTCTCCCCAAACAAGAACAAGCCCAGGAAGCTCGACTCGAGAAAAAAAGAAAACACCCCTTCCATCGCCAGCGTCTGCCCGATCACTCCTCCCGCCGTCTTCGAAAACGCCGCCCAGTTCGTCCCGAACTGAAATTCCATCGGAATTCCCGTGACGACACCCAGCGCAAAATTGATCCCGAAAATCCGCGCCCAGAATCGCGCCGCGACATTGTAATGTTCATCGCCGGTGCGCAACGCTTTGGTCTTCAGATAGACCAGCAGCAGCGCCAGCCCCATCGTCAACTGTGGAAAAATATAATGAAACGTAATCGTGAACGCGAATTGCAGCCGGTGAACATCCAGCGCTTGTCCCATGCAGCACCCCGTCGCGAAACGCCTCAACAATCAGTCTGAACGGCCTCGGCGATCTTGAAAGAGCGAGCCCAACAAAAATTGTGGAACCATTCTCGCATTTCCGCGACCTCTTGCGTGTCATTTCGGATTTTGGCAGTGGATCAATTTCCGGCAACCCGACTTACCAGGATTTGGCAGACAAACCTAAAACATTGGCGTCCGCGATTTGTGCTTCTAGGCTGGGGTCCCTCTCAACGTGACTTCGACGCTGCCAAATGCAGGACCATCTAGCTCAAACTCAATCTTGTTCAAGCTCCGCAGTTCCACGCCAACGCTGACAGTAGGTTTTTCCGGCCACGAAACATCAGCGACTTCGCTTCCGTTCAGTCTTACTCGTGCCAGCCGGACCGGCTGAAAAGGTCCCGATGGAGTGCTGAATTCGAGCGTGAACGGGGGCCGCAATGCTCCGTCGTACTCAAAATCCATTTTTCTTGGCCATCCTTCCGTGGTATGCGGAGTTGCGTGGAAGATGACCGTTCTGACCTCTTGGTCGAAGTCCGCCAACTCGCGACTTGGGGTCAATCCACACTGTGATAGTTCCTCCATCCATTCCGGATTTAGCGCAACCGCAGCAATTACATCCGTAAGAGAGGGTCTCCTTCCTACGGCGTTTGCTAACTTCTGACTCAGCCACAGGAGCCGGAGAACATCGTCGCTATAATTCAAGGAAAATGAAAAACTCGATTCGCCCGATTCAGACGCCAATCCCTGAAGCATGTCCTTCGGGAAGAGCCCCTCACGACCTAAGCGATGCACTGGAAGGTTCCGTTTAACGACGGCTTCGAAGTCTCCCTTGAAATGGCGTCCGATTTCGTCCCTGTCCTGAAGGTACAGGCCGCATATAACATCAATGACTCCAGCATGTTTTTTCTGGTTTTCCGCACATGCTAAAGATGTTCGCCGCAGAGATTCGGCAAGTTCCAGAGACAATACATCGGAGAAAAATGTTATACGCTGTTGCGCGTAACCGCGCTGGAAGTCATTGAGATGTATCTTCATTCGGAACTCCTCGCACGAACACTTAACCTATCACACTGTCTCTGGGTGTTTAACTTCTGGTTAACGCGGTAACCGAAAACTGACCACTATCCGGACTTTGAATTCTTGAGTGATGAGAGTCGCATAGCAATGTTTTTTTATCCCTCTTTTCTCCAGGGTCCTAGCGCCCAGAAGTCCCTCTTGTGCGCCACGCAACTGCCCCGCACGGGTGTGCTATCCTAACCGCGGCAACCGCGAGATTCCTCGCGGAGAGCCATCCTCCCTTTCGCGCTTCAAAGGTATCCTGAATTCTTCTCGGAGGTTCTTATGGTCGCCACGTCCCCCTCTTCAACATCGTCCCGGCTCTCTTCGCATCTGCGGGGACACGCGCTCCTCGAAACACCATCGTTGAACAAAGGCACTGCCTTCACCCATGAGGAGCGCCAGGCCCTCGGCCTGGACGGCTTGCTCCCGCCGGTGGTCGAAACCATTGAAGAACAGTCCGTTCGCGCTTACAAAGCCTATCTCCGCAAGCACGACGATCTCGAGCGCCACATCTACCTCCGCCAGTTGCAGGACACCAACGAGGTTCTTTTCTACCGGCTGCTTCTCGACCACATCGAGGAGATGCTCCCGATCGTTTATACGCCCGTCGTCGCCGAAGCCTGCCAGGAATTCAGCCACATTTACCGCCGCCCTCGCGGCCTCATCATCTCTTATCCGCTTCGCGATCAAATCGAGAGCCTGCTCCGCAATCGTCCGCATAAGGACGTGAGCGTGATCGTGGTGACAGACGGCGAACGCATCCTCGGCATCGGCGATCAAGGCGTTGGTGGCCTCGGCATTCCCATCGGGAAGCTTTCTCTATATACGCTCATCGGCGGCGTGCCCCCCACGCAAACCCTTCCTGTGATCCTCGACGTCGGCACCAACAATGAAGAACGCCTGGCTGATCCGGAATACCTTGGCTGGCGCCACGAGCGCATCACCGGCGACGCGTACTTCGATTTCGTCGATCAATTCGTCCAAGCGGTAAAGAAGGAATTGCCGGACACGCTATTGCAGTGGGAAGACTTCGCCAAGGCCCACGCGCGCCCACTTCTCGATCGCTATCGCGATCAACTCCTCACTTTCAACGACGACATTCAGGGCACCGCCGCCGTTACTGCCGGAGCAATCTTTTCCGCGGTCCGCGTTTCGGGCCGTCCTCTCCGCGATCAGCAAATTGTAATGCTTGGTGCGGGCTCCGCGGGCATCGGTGTCGCCGATTTTCTCCGCGAGGCCATGGTTGCCGATGGTTTGTCACAGCAGGAAGCGCGCTCCCGCTTCTGGCTCGCGAATCGCGACGGAGTTCTCCACTCCCAGCGCATGGACCTTTCCGAAGAGCAGGGCGTTTACGCGCAGCCCCTGGAGCGCTTGGCAAATTTCCCCCGGAGTCTCCCGAACAATCAAGTCGGCCTCAGCGACGTCATCCATAAGATTGACGCCACCATTCTCATCGGCCTCTCGACCCTCCCCGGTGCGTTCTCCGAATCTATCGTTCGCGAAATGGCGCGCAAGTGCCAGCGTCCCATCATCCTGCCGCTCTCCAATCCCACTTCCAAATCGGAAGCCGTTCCCGAAGACCTTCTTCGCTGGACCGATGGCCGCGCGCTGATCGCCACGGGCTCGCCCTTTCCCGACGTAGACTACAGCGGCCGCAAGATGCGCATCTCGCAATGCAATAACGTCTACATCTTTCCGGCCGTGGGTCTCGCTCTCCTCGCCACCCGCGCGCGCCGCGTCACGGACGGCATGCTTCTTGCCGCCGCGCACGCCCTCGCCGGACAATCTCCCGCTCTAACCGATTCCGCCGCACCTCTGCTTCCCGCATTGACAGGCATCCGTCGCGCGGCTATCGAAATTGCCTTTGCTGTGACGGAACAAGCGCAGCGCGAAGGCCTCGCTCCCAAGACGCCACCCGAATCATTACGCGATGCGATCATCGCTTCGCAATGGGCCCCGCATTATCCTTCTTATCTCTGAAGAACTCCGTCCAGTCTTTCTAAACTTATCAACGGGCCGGAGTCGCTCCGCGACGCGCCGCTGCACCAATGGTATCCTGCAAGCCGCGGTTTGAGCGGTTCGCCTGCGGAGGCCACGACACAAATCATGGAAAGTTTAAAGGATCAGATTGTCGTAGTGACCGGAGCCAGCAGCGGCATCGGCAAAGCGATTGCTCTTTCCCTAGCCGGCCACGGTGCCGAGATTTGCCTCGTAGCCCGCCGCCGCGAACTTTTGGAAAAGGTCGCGAAACAAGTTCAAGCGCTAGGATCGCGAGGCCACGCTTGTCCAGTTGATCTCACCAAGGATGAAGACATTCGAACGCTCGGCGAGCGCGTCCAGAAAGATTTTGGCCGCGTCAACATTCTGGTGCTCTGCGGCGGCGCGATTTCCCACGGCGCTCTCGACAAAGCTTCACTCGCCGATCTCGATCTTCTCTATCGTTCCAACGTTCGCGGCCACTACTCCATGCTCCAGACCATGCTGCCCCTGCTGCGCAAAGGTCCTGGCCAGATTGTCTTTGTTAATTCTTCCGCCGGGCTCCGCTCTCCCGCTACCGTCGGCCAGTTCGCCGCAACCCAGCACGCTTTCCGCGCCATCGCCGACAGTCTGCGCGATGAAGTCAACGCCGACGGCATCCGCGTCCTCAGTATTTTTCCCGGCCGTACCGCCACTCCGCGCATCTCGAAACTTTTCGAAAAAGAAGGCCGCGCCTACGAACCAGAACTGCTCATGCAGCCCGAGGACATTGCCGAGATGGTCGCCCACTCCCTCCGTCTCCCGCGCACCGCCGAAGTCACCGACATCCGCATCCGCCCCATGAAAAAATCCTACTGAAAATTTCTTCTCGCAATACAAACGAAGTTTCGGAGACACCCAGTACGAAGACGCTGCGGTTTCTGGTGGGGCTGGGGAGATTCGAACTCCCGACAAACGGTTTAGGAAACCGTTGCTCTATCCATCTGAGCTACAGCCCCGCTCCTTTATTGTAATACGATCCTTCCTTCGCCGTTCCCGTTGTCTTCGTCCCGATCACGGCCGCGGCGCCGGTTCATTGGGTTTCAAACCCGGCGCAATCTTCGAGATGCGCAAGCTTCGATTGATGTTCGGCCAGTATTCCCGCAACACATTACCGGCCGTGTTCAGTCCGACCCGCCATCCATAGCGCTGAAACGTCGCGCCCGCCGTTTGTTCGCTCACCGGCAGGTAGCTATTCGCCAGGCTCTCCGCCAGCAGCGGACCCAGGATGCCACCCCAATTAGCCCCAACTCTGCCGTCATCCGTGCGCGCTACTACGATGCGGCTCAGCGCGTAGGCCAGTCGGTGTCCCGCGCCTCCCTGCAGAGAAACGAAATAGCGCGGATCACGATGCAGCAGAGTCGAAATCAGAAACGTCCCAAAGAAATTGTTCGATGCGGCCGTGGCCATCGATGAACCAAAGCGCTTGCCGTACCCGCCCCACTCCTGGCCGTATCCGCTCAGCGAATTCCGGGCTTGACCGATTCCCGCTCCCGCTGCTGAACTGAGAAAACGCGAGGGAGCGACGCTCTCATCCGCAAAAAGTTCGAATTTCTGTTTTCTGCTCAGCGGGCCCGGGCTGGCAGCGAGATTGGGAAAGAAAATCGACGGCCGGGCGAGAATCCCAATGGTCGCATTGAATGAATTTTCGTGCTTCTGCGGCGCGCCTTCTTGTTTTGCCACTGGCGCGTCCGGAAGCTCTTTTGGTTTTGGTTCCTGCCCCGCCGCCGTTGCAGTCACACCCACCAACAGAGCGAAGAGTCGCAGAGCCAATGAACGAGGGCGCATTCTAGTCCTAAGATGAGCCTGCGTCTTCAACGGGTACAACCAATTTTCCCAGGCTTTGCGCAATCCGGAATCCGTAATCCGCGTATTGGAGCTCCGGCGGAATACTCGAGCGCGCCGCCGTTCTCGTCACCTTAACATGATGCCGCCACGATCCGCCTCGTGAAGCGCGCCGGATCCCGCCAGCGGGCCCTCGCGGGTTTCGCTCCGGCGCGTGCCCGTAGTAGCCGGCGTCGTACCAATCCGCGCACCATTCGTGCACATTGTCTCCCAGATTATAGAGACCGTAAGCATTCGGCGCGTACAAACCCACCGGCTCCGGCCCCAGCTTCCAGCGCTTCTCATAGTCCGGAACTGCCTCTGGCCCCGCATTGCCCCACGGATACAGCAAACCTTCCGTGCCGCCGCGCGCGGCGCGCTCCCATTCTGCTTCGCTCGGCAAACGATAACGCTTGTTCGTCGCCGCGCTCAGCCAGTCGCAATAGGCCGCAGCTTCGTGCCAGGGCACCGCCGTAACCGGCATCTTCGGATCATTGAAGTTCGGATCGTTGCAGTTCGGCGGCGGCCCACTATTGGTCGCCGCGACAAAGCATCCGTACTGCTCGTTCGTCACCTGGTAAGCCCCCAGCTCGAACGCATCCACCCACACGCGATGCACTGGCTTCTCATCATCGCGCCCGCTCGCGCATCCCATCCCAAACCAGCCCTCCGGTATCCGCACCATCGCCGGCTCGATGATCCCAGCCTGCGCTCCATGCATCCTCAATGGCGTTGCCATGGTTTCTTCCTTATTTCTCCCACATGCGAAAGCCGCCGATGAAGGCGTTTTCATTGCTGCCAAACCGCGCACCGGCGGGCAGGGTTTTCAAGATCTTACTGTTCCCCCCGCCCAGGACGACATAATCCGCTTCGAGAGCGGCTTTTATCTTTTTCACAATCTTCGCAACCTGGCGGCGCCATTTTTTCTTCCCCAATCGTTGGAGGCCGCGGAGGCCGAGATAGTCTTCGTAGGTTTTCCCTTTTTTGTAAGTGAGGTGAGCCAGCTCCATGGGTTCCAGGATTCCATTCACAATCATCGCCGAGCCGAGGCCGGTGCCAAGTCCCAGGAAGAGCATGCGCCCGCCCTTATAACTGCCGAGCGCCTGCATGGCGGCGTCGTTGAGAATCTTCACGGGACAGCCAAAGGCCTTGCTGAAATTGAAGCGCATCCAGCCGCCGCCGAGGTTATGGGGCTCGCGAAGAGGGTGTCCGTTAATGATCGGGCCAGGATATCCCAAGGATACGCGGTCGAACTTCCAATCCTTGACGCACTCCTTGACTTCGCGGACCATCTTGCCCGCCGTCATCCGGGGACCGGAGGGAAATTTGCGGGGCTCTTTTTGCCCGGTCGCCAGCATCTTGATGTGTGTGCCGCCGACGTCGACGACCAAAACTTTTGGAGTTTTTGCCGCTTGCGCACGTTTCATGGCTGATGCTCTGAGAAGTCCATCATTTCCTTTCGCGCTAATTTGATGGTGGCCTGTTCAACTTGATCTGCATGCCCAGTCTACACTCAGGAGCAATGGTCGTGTGCGGAGTCCTGTCAGTCGCGTTTGGGGCGCGGCATATCAAAAATGAATTCCTGGGGCCGGCCGTCAATTTCCATCTGGATGGCGGGGAGGGTGCGGAGGAGCAGGTTGCAGGTAAAGGCCATAACGGCGGCGCGGCGCGGGGAGATCTGGTTGCGGGCCTGGAGCTTATAGAGCTCGCCGAGTGTATGGTTGATGTCGACGGCAGAGCGGAATTCCTCGACGTTGCCGATGAGGGATGCGGCGACGTCGGCTTGGTCGAGGTCCCGCTGGAGTTCGGCGGCGTGCTTGAAGCAGAGGCCGGAATCCGGGTCGGAGATGGGCAGACGGCAGAAACGACGCCCGGAGGCGGAGCGGTGCTGGCAATGGAGCGGTTTGGAAGTGGCGATGGTGCTAGTGACAGCGTTCGAGTTTTCAGGATTCATGAGAGTTCCTTTTTGGGAATTTTAGGTACACACCCCGGCAGTTTTTGTAAGAGTGGCAAACAAAGGGGATAAGTCGGAGCAACGTACCGGTATGCTGGTACGACCAGAAAGTTGGAACGTTGAAGAGGAAGGACGGAGGAAGGAAAAAAAACGGAAAGCGCTGGTAGCGCAGGACTTACGCGGCTCACCGAGATGGAATTTCCGACTCACACAGGAGTATAGCACAAAAAGATAATTCTGTCAAGAATTACTTTAAAGTACTAGAACTAGGAGCGCTCGAGCGGATCGAGATTCGCTCACCCCTTTCCCCGGTATGGAACGATATCCGTTCGGCGAAGATTCGCCGGAACGGCAGATAAAAAGTGGGGGACTGGGGGAGCGCCGGGTGAATAACAAGGTGAAAGCCAGCCCATTAAATTACCTATTGACCATTTGAGGGTGGTACGCTCCTTGCAGTCAGCGTCCCCGCAACTTAGCTCCAAAATGAATCACATCAGGAGAGGAAGGTCCTATGCAATTTCGATCTTTTGTTGGTGGTGCGGTTTTCTCCGTCGTTTTCGCCGGAACACTCTGGGCGCAAGCCCCGCAACAGCTCGCGCCGGCTGGTCCGGCCGCAGCGGCCACAGCCCCAGAAAAGTTAACTTTGATCGAAGGCAGCGACGTCAGGCTCAAGTTCGCCCAGGATCTAAGCTCGAAAACGGCAAACGACGATGATCCCGTCGCACTCGTGCTCGATGAGGATTTGAAAGTTGGCGATGTCGTTGTGGTCAAGGCCGGCGCCAAAGCCGTTGGCACTATCACCCACGCCAAAAAAGCCGGCATGATGGGCAAGGGCGGCGAACTGAATATGCGCTTGGAATACTTGATCCTAGCTGATTCCCGCCTGAGGCTCCGCGGAACAAAAGGGAAAGAAGGTGAAGGAAAAGTTGGCACCGCTGTTGCGCTAACCGTGCTGTTCGGCCCCATTGGCCTGATCAAGCATGGCAAGCAAGTTGAAATCAAGCAAGGAACTCCCTTGCTTGCCTACACCGACGAGAACTACGTCGTTCCTCCGCCAAAATAATCGACGGGCAACAATAAGGGCGAAGAGGACCGTCGTTTCATCACCCCCCAGCCCATGGCACCGCAGAAGTGTTATGCTCTCACAGTGAATTGCCACCTCGGTGAAATCGGGAAGCTCAGTGTGTCTCCCCCGAACCCTTGGACTGCGACTTCGTGTGCAGCAGTCTTGGCGAGTACAAGGAGAGCAGAATGATCGGTCACCGAGCGCTGATGGCGCTCATGGTTCTCGCGAGCCTCGCTCCAATGAGAGCTCGGGCGCAGCATACGATTAAGACTGTTGCAGGCGGTGGTGTCCCCAACAATGTGCCAGCGTTGCAGGTGGGTTTTGCTCCTGGGGGAGTTTTCAAGGCCCCAAGTGGTGCCTTTTACATTGCCGATGGCAACGGACATATTTACAAGGTCGATCCGTCTGGCCAACTGACGACTGTCGCTGGGAATGGGAGTTTTGGTTTCAGCGGGGACGGCGGCCCGGCTGCCGGAGCCCAACTCAGTGGTACCAGCGGGGTGTTCGTCGACAATGCCGGGAACATCTTCATCGCCGATGAGGGCAACGCTCGCATCCGGGAAGTAGTTGCCGCGACGGGGAACATTCAGACCGTCGCCGGGAATGGAACGGCGGGCTTTAGCGGCGATGGCGGCCTGGCCACCAATGCAGAGCTCTTTCGACCCAGCGGGGTGTTCCTCGACAATGCCGGGAACATCTTCATCGCCGATGAGGGCAACGAGCGCATCCGGAAAGTCGTGGCCACAACGGGAAACATTCAGACCGTCGCTGGGAATGGAACCGCTGGTTTTAGCGGCGACGGTGGCCCAGCGACCAGCGCCGAATTATACGGTCCCACTGGTGTGTTCGTCGACGGGTCCGGGAACATCTTCATAGCCGATTCGGCCAACGAGCGCATCCGGGAAGTGACAGTCTCCACGGGAACCATTCGAACCGTCGCAGGAAATCAACTTGGCGGGTTTTACGGCGACGGCGGCCCGGCCACTAGCGCCGGACTCGACGCGCCCGTGTGCGTCTTCGTCGACAGTTCCGGGAACATGTTCATTGCCGATGAGTTCAACAACCGCATCCGGGAAGTCGTGGCTGGAACAGGGGTGATTCAGACGATTGTAGGGAGTGGCCCCGTTGGCCTCGGATCAGGACTATTCGGCGGAGATGGAGGACCCGCTGCGAGCGCCAAACTCAATCGCCCCAGTGGCGTGTTTGTAGACGGCTCTGGGAACTTCTTTATCGTCGACTCCTTCAACTATCGCATCCGAGAAGTGCTCGCCGCAACGGGAGATATTCAAACCGTCGCCGGGAATGGATCTCCGGGCGCCAGCGGTGACGGCGGCCCCGCCACTGGCGCGACACTCGATGGCCCCGTCGGCGTGTTCACCGATGGTTCTGGCAATATCTTTATTGCCGATTCGCTCAACAATCTCATCCGGGAAGTGGTCGCCTCGACTGGGAATATTCAGACCGTCGCCGGGGATGGAACCGCAGGTTTTAGCGGTGACGGCGGCCCTGCAACCAGGGCGCAACTTGATCTCCCCTTCGGCGTGTTCGTCGACGGTCCTGGAAACATCTTCATAGCCGATTCGAACAATAATCGCATCCGGGAAGTGGTTGCTTCGACCGGAAATATTCAGACCATTGCCGGGAATGGAACCGCTGGTTTCGGTGGGGACGGCGGCCCGGCCACGAATGCGACACTCGATGGCCCCTTCGGCGTGTTCATCGACAGTTCCGGAAACATCTTCATCGCCGACTCGGGCAACGAGCGCATCCGGGAGGTAATCGCCGCGACAGGAAATATCCAGACCGTTGCGGGGAATGGAAACTCCGGCTTTAACGGCGACGGCGGCCCGGCCATTAGCACTTCGCTTTCTCAACCCTTAGACGTGTTTGTCGACAATTCCGGTAATATGTTCATTGCCGATTCCGGCAACATCCGCATCCGGGAGGTGATCGCCGCGACGGGAAATATCCAGACCGTTGCGGGGAATGGAAACGTCGGCTTCAACGGTGACGGCGGCCCGGCCACCAGCGCAGATCTCAATCAACCCAGCAGCGTGTTTGTTGACAGCCTCGGGAACATCTTCTTCTCCGATTCGCTCAACGCTCGCATCCGGGAAGTGGTTGCCCCAGCGGGGAACATTCAGACCGTCGCTGGAAATGGAACTCGTGGCTTCAGCGGCGACGGCGGCCCGGCCGCCAGCGCAGAACTTAGCGCATTTGGGATTTGGGTTGACTCGCTAGGGAATCTAATTTTTGCTGACGGTAGTTCCCGCGTCCGAAGCATTGCGGGCATTGCTTCAATGGCAGCGGCACGACTCTCTACTCTGAGCGTGCCGTTTCCCGGGCAGGTCATAACTGGGACGAGCCAGCCCCAGAATGTGACACTCACCAACGGAGGCAATACTACCCTGAGCATCACGGGCGCGAACATAACTGGTACCAACAGTAGCGACTTCAAAATGACAAATAACTGTGGCGCAGCCGTAGCTCCTACCGCAAACTGCACTTTCCAGATCACATTCACTCCAGCGGCGATTGGCAGCCGCGTGGCAGCCCTAGTCATTTCCGACAATGCCATCGGGGGTCCCCAGAGTATTGGGCTCTCCGGTACGGGAACAGACTTCGCTTTGAGCACGGCGCCTGGCGGTTCGACTTCTGCGACAATCAATGCTGGCCAAAGCGCTACTTACAATCTCCAGGTGAATCCAGCCGGAGGCTTCACCGGAGCGGTCACGTTGACCTGCTCGGGAGCGCCCGCAACTACCACATGCGCGGTCCCAGCGTCGGCAACTGTTACTGGCGCATCGTCCGCCACGTTTTCCGTTCAGGTTTCCACGATAGCCCGCGGGTCCTTGCCTCCTGGCCTGATCCGAGTGGTGCCTCCAGGCAGTACACCCCTATTGCAAACTTTTCTATTCCTCTCGTTGCTTATGCTATTGATTTTGAGAATAAGCGAAATGAGCCGCGATCTTCGAGTCAGGTACGTTCAATTGAGGCTGTTTGTTGTGGTTTTTTTGCTCTACCTTGCTGTTACCTTAGCTGCCTGCAGCGGCGGCGGAGGTGGAGGGGGTGGAACACCACCAAACACGTACACTCTGACCATAACGGGCGACGTCCAAGGCATCAATCGGTCGCTAAGTCTAACATTGACTGTGAACTAGATCGACGCACGAACTCTCTTGCAAAAAACACCGAGTGGGATCCCCCGTCTCCTTCCGAAGTTTCAAGCGGACAAAACGGGTGTACAATGCGTATTCCCCAGCTCACGGAGGCTACCGTGATGACACTCGGGAAAGTTGTGCGCTTTTGTTTCGTCGCCATCGTTGCATTGATTTTGACCGCAGGCGTCCACACTTTTGGTCAATCCAAATCAGCTCCAGTAGACCCAGGCGTGCGAGGCGGCCCGGCGGGAGCCGGCGGTCCGCTGAACGGTCTTACGGCGGATGAGACTGCTTTCTTCCAGGATGGACTGGCCCGCTTCGGGGAAATCGAGGTTGTGCAGGGCGGCGCGAACAATGGTCTTGGCCCGCGCTTCAACTCCAACCAGTGCCTCTCTTGCCACACGCAGCCGAATGCGGGCGGATCGAGCCCGGCGAAAAATCCCCAGGTCGCAGTCGCCACTCTGGATGGGGCGAAGAACACGGTGCCATGGTTTGTCGTGCCCAATGGCCCGGTCCGCGAAGCGCGCTTCCAGAAAAGTAATGGCGTCGCCGACGGCGGAGTGCACGACCTCTTCGTGATCACTGGACGGGCAGACGCTCCCGGCTGCAACATCGCGCAACCGGACTTCCTCCCCGCGGGAAATCCGCTTACCGGCCAGGGTGGCAATCCCAACATTATTTTTCGCATACCGACGCCGGTGTTTGGCGCGGGGCTCATCGAATCGATTCCGGACTCGGCCATCCTCGCGAACATGCGCGCCAACGCTTCCGAGAAGCTGGCCATGGGTATTTCCGGGCACCCGAACGCGCATCTGGGCGGCAACGTGAATCGCAGCGCCAACGATGGGACAATTACGCATTTTGGATGGAAAGCGCAGAACAAATCCCTGCTGATGTTCGCGGGCGAGGCTTACAACGTGGAAATGGGAATCTCGAACCAATTGTTCCCGCAGGAGCGCGACGAAACGCCGACCTGTCTTTTCGTCGCCTCGCCGAACGACACTCTGAATTTCACGACGCCGGCCACCACTGCCACTTCCAATCCCGCGGTGATCTCGGACATTGAAGCCTTTGCCGATTTCATGCGTATGCTGGCCCCGCCCACTCCTGCTCCGGCCACGCCGTCCAGCACGAACGGACGCGCCCAGTTTGCAATGGTTGGCTGTGTCCATTGCCATACGCCCTCGTTGACGACCAGCGCGAAGATTGCCAGCGGGTCCTCCACCAACCCGAGCGCCGCGCTTTCTAATCAGACGGCGAATCTTTACTCGGACCTTCTCGTTCACCACATGGGCAAAGGCCTCGCCGATGGCATCACCCAGGGTGCCGCAGGCCCCGACGAATTCCGCACTGCTCCTCTTTGGGGCGTCGGACAACGCATCTTCTTCCTGCATGATGGACGGACGAACAACTTGCTCGAAGCCATCCGGGATCACCGAAGCCAGGGCAGCGAAGCCAACAAAGTCATCGAACACTTCAACAGGCTGACGACTCAGGAGCAGCAGGCAATCCTCGATTTCTTGCGCTCGCTCTAACTAGAAACGAACGCGCCGTTTCCAAATTTCTCCGCCCGATATATTCTCTCTCGAGATGCAACTCCTTCTCGATCCCATGCTGGCGCTGATTATCCTCAGCGCGCTGATTATTGGCGCCGCCATTCCTCTGGCCATCGCCTGGACACGGATTCTTCCGGAAGAGCCCCCGCCTTTCGACATTGCGCGACCCGATTCGCTGCACACGCAAAAGAAAATGTCCTACGGATTCGATTACGTGCCCCAGCCGCCTGCCCTGAAGCGTTCGCGTTTCTCGATTGTTTTACTCGCCGGCCTTTCCGTCTGCTTTGCTTTTCAGCTTCCGGGAATCCCGCGTTACTTTGGTTTGCATTCCGTTCCTGCGGCGATCCTTCTACATCCGAAAAGCTGGATCGAGATTCTTCCGGCCGTTTTTTTCATTGCAGTTCCCGGCGTTGCCATCGCGCATTCCTTTTTCAAGCCGAACTTGCTGAGCATTCCGCTGATGGCCGCCGCCGCGCTCGTGTTGCTTCTGTGGCTGCTCTCCACGCCGCTGTACAGTGCATTTACGGGAGTCAGCTAAATGTAAGCAGTGTCTCTAAAAAGGAAAACGGGCCCCGACGCAATCGGGACCCGTTTTTTTTAAGCTCGAGATTTAACTTGCGAATCTAAAATTTCAATTTCTAATTTCAATGTTTTCTACGCCGCCGCGGCTTTGACTTGCGACAAGGCAGCAGCGACTTCCTTCAAATCCGGGACCACGGGAATGTCGTAGTTTTTGAACCACGCCACTTTTCCCGCTTTGTTGATAATGGCGATCGACCGCCCGGTAATTCCTTTGTCGGCCAGGTAGACGCCGTATTTTTCGCTCATCGCGCCGCGCGGATGAAAATCCGCAAGCAACGAATATTTGATTCCCATTTTTTCCGCGTAGGCTTTGTGCGACCACACGCTGTCCACGCTCACGCCCAGCACTTCTGCGTCGAGCGTTTCAAACGAGCGCATGTCGTTCACAAAACAAGCGTGCTCGTTGGTGCAGGTCGGGCTCCAGTCCAGCGGATACCACACCAGCACGACATTCTTCTTTCCCGTGAAATCCGAGAGCTTCACTTCCTTTTTTTCCTGATTCAACAGCGTGAAATCCGGCGCCGTTTCTCCTACCGCAATACTCATTGTCGTTCCTCCCGTCGCATTCAAGTGCGCCCAATCATCTTACCGAATCCGCGCGTCATCCGCCAAACGTTCCATTGTCCAGCTCGCTGGCGCCCTCTGAGCCTGAATGCGAATCTCTTCTCTTCTTTTCCGTCGCGCAGTACACTCTGCCACAGGAGATTTCGCATAAGCGCCGAAGCCGCTCGCCGCGCTCCCACCATGCCCCTCGGCGAACTAGTCCGTCTCTATCGCCAGCACGCCGGTGAATTTGGCAAACCTGTGGTTCTTTCCGCTTTTGGACTCGCGCACGCCGAAACGGAGCGGCTGTTTTCCGGTTACGACGAGGATTATCACATCAGCCGCTTTTTCCACTTCACCGAAGCCGGCGGCGAGAAATTTTCCATCAACGGCTTCTCCGCCACGCATGTTTCGCTCGACGCCGAAATCGAATCCATCCTCTAAAAGCTTTCCTGAAGCGCCAGAAATAAATTCGTTTGAAAAAAGCTGATTTTTGACTACGCTACTGCCACTTTGGAGGTGACCGGATGGCTGGTTCGCCGACGCTCTTGCCGGAGTCCCGCCTCGGCAGCACGTTGCGCCGTGACGCGTGGTGGATCGAGATCCTGCCGGTCATCATCGTGATGGGCGGATTCAGCGTTTATGCCACGCTGCGCGCATTCGAAGGCAATTTCTACTCCTGGGGCCCGTACCTTTCGCCCTTTTACTCGCCGCTCATTGACCCGCAACACCACTGGTGGCCATTATCTCCCGCGCTTTTGATTCTGGCCGGCCCTCTCGGTTTTCGCGCGACTTGTTATTACTACCGCAAAGCGCTGTATCGCGCGTTCCTTCTCGATCCGCCCGCGTGCGCCGTCGGCGAATTCCCTCGCCGCAACTATAGTGGAGAGACAAAGTTTCCCTTCATCCTGCAAAACGTGCATCGCTACTTTTTTTATCTTGCGGTTCTGTTTATCTGTTTCCTCTGGTACGACGCCGTAAGATCTTTTTTCTTCGACGGCCATTTTGGCATTGGCGTCGGCACGCTGGTTCTTACCCTCAACGTCTCTTTGCTTTCGCTCTATACGTTTTCCTGCCATTCACTGCGGCACCTTGCGGGCGGCAAGCTGGATTGTTTTTCTTGCGCGACGTTCGGCCGCTCGCGATTCGAAGCGTGGCGATTGTCCACTTTTCTGAACGAGCGCCACATGCTCTTCGCGTGGTGCAGCCTCGTTTCGGTGGGCTCCGCGGATTTTTACGTTCGAATGGTGGCCAGCGGTGCGATTCGTGACCTGAGGATCTTGTGACCACAAATTACGAAACGCGTGAGCACGACGTTCTGATTATCGGCGCCGGCGGGGCAGGATTGCGGGCGTCGCTCGAAGCGCTCGCGCAAGGCGCCTCGGTCGGCGTCGTTTGCAAATCGCTTCTCGGCAAAGCCCACACGGTGATGGCGGAAGGTGGAATCGCGGCGGCCATGGCGAACGTGGACGCTGCCGACAGCTGGAAAACGCATTTTCGCGACACTATGCGCGGCGGAAAATTTTTGAACAACTGGCGCATGGCGCAGCTTCACGCGCAGGAATCGCCCGACCGCGTGCGCGAACTCGAGCAGTGGGGAGCGCTCTTCGACCGCACCGAGAAAGGTGAGATTTTGCAGCGCGCGTTTGGCGGGCATACGTTTAAGCGGCTTTGTCACGTGGGCGACCGCACGGGCCTGGAAATGATTCGAACGCTGCAGGACCGCGGAGTGCAGCAGGGCATTGACGTTTATATGGAGTGCACGGTTACGCGCCTGCTGATGGATGGAGGCCGCATTGCGGGCGCGTTCGCGTACTGGCGCGAGAGCGGGCGTCTCATCGTTTTCAAGGCCAAGTCCATCGTTATCGCCACGGGCGGAATCGGCAAAGCTTGGCGCATCACTTCGAACTCGTGGGAATACACGGGCGATGGAATGGCGCTGGCGTACGAAGCCGGCGCCGAACTTCTGGATATGGAATTCGTGCAATTCCATCCGACGGGAATGGTATGGCCGCCGGGCGTGCAGGGGATTCTGGTCACCGAGGCGGTTCGCGGCGAAGGCGGGATCCTGCGCAACAAAGTGGGTGAGCGCTTCATGGAAAAGTACGATCCCAAGCGCATGGAACTTTCGACGCGCGATGTGGTGGCGCGGTCCATCTACACCGAAGTGAAGGAAGGGCGCGGCACGGAACACGGCGGCGCCTATCTGGACATTTCGCATAAGCCCGCGGAGTACGTGAAGAAAAAACTTCCGAGCATGTATCACCAATTCAAGGAACTCGCCGACGTGGACATCACCAAGGGACCGATGGAAGTCGGACCCACGTGCCATTACATGATGGGCGGGATTCGCGTGGATGCCGAGACGGCGCAGTCGACGGTGGCAGGTCTTTTTGCGGCGGGCGAAGCGGCGGCGGGGCTTCACGGTTCGAACCGGCTCGGCGGGAACTCACTTTCGGATTTGCTGGTCTTTGGGCGGCGCGCGGGACTTGCCGCTGCCGAACATGCGAAACGCACATCCGCGGCCTCCATCGACAACGCGCAAATCGAACAGGCTGAAAAAGAATTGCTCGCGCCGTTTTCCAATTCCGGCACGGAAAGCCCGTATGCCGTGCATCGCGACTTGCAGGAAGTGATGCAGAATCTGGTGGGCATCTTCCGGACGGACAAAGACTTGAAGAAAGCGCTCGCGGAGCTGGAAAAACTGAAAGCGCGCGCGGCGAAAGCCAGCGTCGAAGGATCGCGGCTCTTTAATCCCGGCTGGCATCTTTCTTGCGATTTGAAGGCCATGCTCATTGTTTCGGAATCGGTCACACGGAGCGCCCTGGCGCGCACGGAAAGCCGGGGCGCGCACAGCCGCATTGACTATGCGAATGTCGATCCGGTTTGGGAGAAGAAGCACAACATCATCGTCCGGGAAGCGGGCGGAATGAAGCGCCGGGAATCGCCGGTGGAAGAAATGCCTGGGGAGTTGAAACAGATTCTGGCAGAGGACAAATGATGTAGCGAGGACCCAGTGCCTTAAGCAGGTAGGGGAGAAAAGCAGATCCCTCCCGCCGCTGCGGGCTCGGGATGACAATTTAGATTTTGAACAAGCGGTCACGTCGGTAGCAGGAGACTGACGGCCATGGATTCGCCGTGGATCAAATTCGCAACGCCCGACACGGACCGGGAGTACTTTGCCCTGCTCTCTTACTTACCGCTGAACAAGTACCGCGCGATTCCAGTATTCATCAAATTTGCGTTGCAGATCCAGAAACAATTGCGAAACACGCCGGGGATTATGGGTTATTCGCTTCGGGCAAAGTTATTGAGCCGCAATTTCTGGACGCTCTCCGCCTGGGCTGATGAAAAGAGTCTGATGGATTTCGTTGCGAAGATTCCGCACGAAAAAGCAATGAAGGCCATGATCCCGCACATGGGGAAGACGAAATTCACGAAATGGAAAGTTTCGGGAGCGGCTTTGCCGCTGCACTGGGAGGAAGCGATGGAGCGATCGCAAAAAGAGGAAGGGCCATGAAAGAAGCCACCTTGCGCGTGTTTCGCGGCGATGCGGACCGCGGGCAAACCGTCGACTATCGCGTGCCGGTAGCTCCGGGCATGGTGGTGCTCGACGCGCTGCACTACATTCAGGGGCACCTGGCTCCGGACCTCGCGGTGCGCTGGAATTGCAAAGCAGGGAAATGCGGCTCGTGTTCGGCGGAAGTGAACGGACGTCCGCGGCTGACGTGCAAGACGCGCATGGACGAACTCCCGCAGGAGCAGCCCATCACGGTGCTGCCGATGAAGTCGTTCCCGAAAATTAAAGACCTTGTCACGGACGTTTCGTGGAACTATCGTGTCAACCGCAAAATCCCCGCGTTCGAGCCTCGCAAGGGGGCGGAATGGAAAATCTCGCAGCTGGACGTGGACCGTGTGCAGGAGTTTCGCAAGTGCATCGAATGTTTCCTTTGCCAGGATGTTTGCCACGTGCTGCGGGAACACGGCAAGAAAGAGCAGTTCGCGGGGCCGCGGTTTTTTGTGCGCGTCGCGGGGCTGGAGATGCATCCGCTCGACGGCGCGAACCGCGCCGGCTTGCTGAAGGATCAGCTGGGCCTGGGATATTGCAACATCACGAAATGTTGCACGGAAGTTTGTCCGGAAGAGATTCGCATCACGGACAACGCCATCATCCCGCTGAAGGAACGCGTGGTAGACGAATTTTACGATCCGCTGACCATGCTGTTCCGAATGTTTCGCGGCCGGTAGCGCAACTTTCAGGCGGTGCTTCGCGAACGCAGAGGGTTCGCCGGCAAGGATTTTTTAGTAGCTGTATCTGAGCAACGGAAGACCAATCCTGGGCATCGGAAGAGGAGGCCCCATGGAACATAAACTGAAATCCATTTCCAAAGCGGGAATTCCCGAGGCGGTCGCCAAAGTCGAGCTGTACCGCTATCTCAACGAGCCGGAAGAGGCCGAATCCATTTGCCGCGACATCCTGGCGATCGATCCGGAGAACCAGCTCGCCCGGCGGCTAATGGGCCTCGCGATTACCGACCAATTTATCGGAGCCACGAGCGATCGCTACATCGAAGCGCAATCTATTTTTCAGAGTTTGCGGGATCCTTACGAACAGATGTACTACTCCGGCTTGCTGCATGAACGCCGGGCGAAAGCGCAGCTTCTCGTCGGATACTCGCCGCACATCCTGCTGCCGTTATTTGAAGAGGCGATGCGTTGCTTCGCGGAGGCGGAGAAAATCCGGCCGGCGGGGAACGACGATTGCATTTTGCGCTGGAACCGCTGCGTGCGGCTGCTGGAAAGCCGTCCGGACTTTCACTTCGAGCGCCCGCCCGCGGTTTTTGATGCCGAGGACATGCCGCCCATCAGCTCGCCTGCGCGCCGAGCCGGGGGACACCACTGACTTTTTTTTGCAAACGTCTGGAAACCGTTCAGTTCTTGCGCGTACCCAGTTTCCACTTGTTGAGAAAATCGAGAATGTCTTCCGGCGCCATGGAGCGCGCCGCCTCAAACTCCCCGCGTTTCTGGCTGAAGAGCAGCTTCCCGTCGCTTTCGAGCACCGCGAGGGCCGGCACGCCCCGGTCCAGCGGCACATCATACTGTTTTGCGACGTCCAGGTTTTTGTCCATCTTGCCGATATCCACGTGCACCACTTCAAAGGAACTTTCCATGGTGGGGGAAATCTCCGGGCTGTGGAACGCCTCCTCGAGAACATGGCAGTCGTAACACCAGTTGGCTCCAAAAACGACCAGGATGCGTTTGCGAGCGGCGGTGGCGGAATGGATGGCCTCCGCGATTTCCGATTTCGCGTCCGCCGTCGTGGGATACAAATCCTTCTGCTCCATCGGCTGCTTCAATCGCGCGGCATCCTGTCTCTGCACGTAAACGAGCTGCCACGCTTCGCCAACTTGAACCCACCCTTGGGCCATGCCGACGTAATATTTCTTGGTTGCGCTACCGGATTTCACGAACAGAGTGACCTGCGCAATCACCACATGTGCCTTGGGACGCGGGGTCTGTTCCTGCAAAATCTCTACACGCACATCGGAGAGACCCTTGGCTTTCCAGCCCGCCCAGAAATTCACCTCATCCTGCAAGGCGATGTCTTTTCCATCGAGGCTTTTGATTTGAGGAGACTGAGAAGTTACGAACAGCTGAGTCAATGCGGCAGCATCCCCACCTGCCACGGCCAGCCGCCATTGCTCAAGAGGTGCATAACTTGCGGCCGGCGATTCCTGGCCAACGGCCACGCCCGCCAGGCACCCGAGAGTGAGGACCAGAAAGGAGAAGCGAAAAGGCAATCGGGACACGTGCGGCTCCAGACTGATGCACCACTGTAGCAGGAATTTGCCGGGTTTTATCGAGCAGCGCCGGCGGCTGTCGCTGACGTTTGCTGGAAATTCTTAGGCTGTCACCGTGTGCTGGAAGCGGCGGGCGAGTTTTTCCTGCTCTTCGCGGATTTCGCGCGGCAGGCGGTTGCCGAATTTGGCGAGGAACTGTTTCGAATCTTCCATCTCGGTTTCCCAGTCGGCCGGATTCACGCGCAACAATTCGTCGAGCGCTTCGTTCGAAATCTTCATTCCGTCCAGAGTCAGCCCGTTTTTCGCCGGCACATAGCCGATGGGGGTCTCCTCGGCGGTGCCGTGACCCTCGACGCGCTCCAGAATCCATTTCAACACGCGGACGTTTTCGCCGTACCCAGGCCACAAAAACTTTCCGTCGGAGCCTTTGCGGAACCAGTTCACATTGAAAATCTTCGGGGGCTTGGGAATTTTCTTTCCCATGTCGAGCCAGTGGAGAAAATAATCGGCCATGTTGTAGCCGCAAAAGGGAAGCATGGCCATGGGGTCGCGGCGGGTGATGCCCACGTCGCCGGTAGCCGCTGCGGTGGTCTCCGAAGCCATAGTCGCGCCGACGAATACGCCGTGCTGCCAATCGAAAGATTCATAGACCAAGGGAGCAACGCGCGAACGGCGTCCGCCGAAGATGAACGCCGAGATCGGCACGCCTTCCGGAGCTTCCCACTTCGGCGAGATGCTGGGCGATTGCCGGGCCGGAACGGTGTAGCGCGCATTGGGATGCGCTGCCGCGCCCTTCGAGGCGTCCCACGGCTCGCCCTTCCAGTTGACCATCCCTGCGGGTGGCTCGGAGCCGATGCCTTCCCACCACGGCTCGCGTTCTTTAGTCATGGCCACGTTTGTAAACAGCGTGTTCTTGTGCAGCGCCCCCATTACGTTCGGGTTGGAGTGCATTCCCGTGCCTGGCGCCACGCCAAAAAATCCTGCTTCCGGATTGATGGCATGTAGGTAGCCGTCCTCTCCAATTTTCATCCAGGAAATGTCGTCGCCCACAGTCCATACACGGTAGCCCTGGCTCTCGAGAGCGGACACCATCATGGCCAGATTTGTTTTACCGCACGCGCTCGGGAATGCCGCCGCCATGTACGTTACTTTGCCCCCGGGCGATTCCAGTCCCAGGATGAGCATGTGTTCCGCCATCCAGCCTTGTTCGCGCGCCATGACGCTGGCGATGCGCAACGCAAAACACTTTTTACCCAGGAGGGCGTTTCCGCCGTAACCTGAACCGACGCTCCAGATGAGTTTTTCTTGGGGGAAATGCGCGATGTAGCGGCGAGTGGGGTCCAGGTCGCCGAGCGAATGCAAGCCGGGCACGAAGTCGCTCGACGAACCCAGGCGGTCCATGGCTACCTTGCCCATGCGCGACATGATGCGCATGCTGGCCACGACGTAAGGGCTGTCGGTCGCTTCCACGCCTACTTTGCTGATCGGCGAACTTACAGGGCCCATGATGTACGGGACTACGTACATTGTCCGCCCGCGCATGGCCCCGTCGAAGAGCGCACCTATTTTATTTTTTGCGGCGCCGGGATCCATCCAATTGTTTGTTGGCCCGGCATCGTTCTGGTCGGGAGTGCAGATGAAGGTGAGATGTTCGGTTCGCGCGACGTCATTCACGGTGCTTCGGTGGAGGTAGCAGTTCGGGAAGGAGTTTTGGTTGAGCGTTTGGGTATCCCCGGCGCGCAACATCTCCGCGATCATGCGCTGGTTCTCCACTTCCGAGCCGTCGCAATACACCACGCGGTTCGGCTTGGTCAGCCGCGCCGCTCCTTCAACCCAGTTTTCCAGTGGAGTTGCCACCCTGATCTCCCTGACGGTGCAGCGATTCGCCGCCACAAGGTCCAGAATCCAACGTTCCGGCCACTTGGCCTGCCGGAAACTCTCTGGATGAAGACCCCGACAGGGTCGGAGCCGTGGAGCGAATGAATTTGGCCGTGCCAACTGACCAGGCAATGGCGGGAAGTTCCGGCCCGGCTGGCAGGCGTATTTTTTCTACCCGCCACAGTCTATGTTAGGGCTCGGCACGCGCGCAAGGGCAGGCCATGCGCAAGCCTGCGGCGATGAGCTGTTGTAGAGTAGTGCCCCTTGGCCATGCAAACCCAATTTGACCAGTTGCGAGTCGTCCTTGTGGAGACGCGCAATCCATTGAATATTGGGGCGGCGGCGCGCGCGATGAGCAATTTTGGCTTCCTCCGCTTGCGCGTGGTGAAACCGTACGAGGTGGCGTTTCGCGAAGCGCGCTCGGCTGTGGGGGCTTCGCCACTGCTTGCTGACGCTGAAGAATTCGAATCGGTCGCCGAAGCTGTCGCGGACTGCTCACTCGTCGTCGGCACCACGGCCATTGGCAGTCGAGATCCGCAACATCCTGTGCGGCGGCTGGAGGAAGCGGCGCGGCACATTCGCAAGCGGCTCGCTTCTTCGCGGGTCGCGCTGCTCTTTGGATCAGAGAAGCGTGGGCTTTCGAATGAGGACTTGAGCCATTGCCACTGGCTGCTGCGTATTCCCACGCGCGAGAAACATCGTTCGATGAACCTCGGACAGGCTGTGGCCGTGTGCGTCTATGAACTCGCCCGGGGCACCAAGTCCGCGGCGCAACGCGGAGAACCGCCCGCGGCTACCGCAGGCGATCTCGATCGCGTCACCACGCTCTTGCTCGAAGCGCTGCGCGCAAGCGGGTACTTCAAGCCCAAGGTTGACGCCACCACCGAGGGGAAAATCCGCCGCCTGGTCCGGCGTCTTAACCTCTCTTCCAGCGACACGGAAATCTGCCTGGGCATGCTGCGGCAAATCCTGTGGAAGCTCAGGTCGGGAGCTGAAGGCTGAACTTATGGAACATTGCTGGCGACGAGCTGCCAGTTCTGCGTTTCAGAGAACATCTCTCCGGTGGTGTTGATGAAAGCTCCTTTGGCATAGTTGTCGTTCTGTAGCTGGAACATCATCCACGCGGTCGGATAGCCGAGATAGCCGTAGACTCCGAGCAAGCACGGGACAGTGGCCGCCGTGCATTTCGGTGAACCTTGAACGTCGCAATGAGTGGGGCCATTCAGCGTGCCTTTGACCTTGATGAGGCCCGGCGTCACCGCGCTGTAGTACGCGGCGATCGACTGCAATCCCGTGGCGGAGGCCGGCTGGGTTGGAGGCGAAATGGGAATGTCCAGCGAGCCATCGACCAAAAAGATTGTACCGCCCGTAAGATGGGAAGTGTCGGGGCAATCCACGGGGACACTGCAGAGCTGCTGCCCGGGCAACTCGATGGGCATGACGGTCTTAATCGTTCCCGCGGATTTTATCAACGCGTTGATCGCGCCACCCGCGCCCTGCGAGTGCCCGAACGAGCCGACCTGGCTGACGTTGAGCTTGTGAAAAAAGATGCTCGCCGGATTGGTGATGCTGGCGTTGATCAGGAAATTCACGCCATCCAGCATGGTTTGCCCGGCGCCGGCGTTCTTGTCCTGCGGGGCGATGATCACGAATCCCCATGAGGCCATGTGCTTCAGGAAAAACGTGTAATTGGTCGAAAGGGAATTGGTGCCATTGCCCCAGGTGAGAATCGGGAAGCCGCCCGGAGGCGGCGTCAAGCTGCTTGGATAGTAGAGGTCGAATTTATCACCCTTGGAGTCGCAGCACTGCGAGCCGATGGCCACGGTAACGGCCCATGGACCGTTAGCGTAGTATTTCAGCTCGATCGGAAGCGTCGGGTAATTCGGCGGATTGCAGGCGACAAACGCCAGGCTGGCGAAAAGTATCACCGCCGCGGAAATGCTCGCGCGGGACACAGTGTGCCATTTTGATTTTATCAAATGCATGCCGGCCTCCGGTCAACTCGTCAGAGCGATGCCTGTTCCGGGTGATTCTCGCTCGAGAATGACTTAACGGATAGTGCCGCTGGAAACTCGTTCGTTGCATCCAATCGCAGGAATTGCCGGATTACGCCCATGCCGCACGGGAAATTACTTGTCGGGTCTCTTCGGCCTGTTCACTTTATGTGTTCACTTTTGAATAGTTTTCCATCGCGCAGCCTCAGAAAATGATATGGTTATGACTGCCTAATACGTTCTGCACACCAGGCATTCGCGCATTAAACTAAGCAGATCGCCGGAGAGCACATGGCATTGACCGAAACGCAACAAGAGCGCCCCTGGGATCGGCCCTTCTGGAAACCCGTTCACGGCAAAGAAGGCGTGTTCACTTTTCTGGTCCTCATTCACGCTCTAACGCTAATTGGTCTAGTTCTCTTTCCCGTGCCGAGCCTCAAGGTTCTCGGCATGACGATTCTCTTCATTGCGTTTGGCGGCCTGGGCACCACGGTGTGTTATCACCGCATGCTCGCGCACAAGACGCTCAAGACCAACCCGGTCATCGAGCAATTTTTGATTTTCTGGGCGGTATTCAACGGCTCCGGTCACCCCGCGAGTTGGGTCGCCTATCATCGCCTGCACCACGCCGTCACGGACACGCCAGACGATATCTCCAGCCCCAAGCAGGGCGGTTTTTGGTGGGCGCATCTTCGCTGGCTCTATCAAACGCAGCCCGCCGACAAGAAGCGCTGGGCGCCCGAACTCGCCGGGGGCATCTACACGATCTGGGGTTGGGCGGAAACGCCGGTCATTCTTCTCTCGCTCTTTATCGGTCCGATTCTCGGATTTGGCTGGATGGGCTTCTTCTGGATGGGCGCCTTCCGTTTGGTCTACACGCTGCACATGCAGTGCTTCGTCAACAGCCTGACGCACCTGGACTACGCCGCGGACGGTGATTCGAGCAAAAACGTGTGGTGGCTTGGACCCTTGCAGATCACGGCCTGGGGCGAGAACTGGCACCGGAATCATCACACGCACGCCGGTTCTGCGCGCCTCGGCCTGCGCTGGTATCAGACGGACATCGGCTGGTATTTCATCTGGATGCTGGAAGCGCTTGGCCTTGCGCATTCCGTCAAGCGCCCGCGCGAGTCGTAGCGAAGGGTTCGGCGTGTCCTGTCGGCTGTTTTCAGCTTAATACTTCGAGGCGAGGCTTTGGCCCCGCCTCTTTTGCTTTATGTACGCGCAGAAATTCAAAGTAGAGATCGTCATCCGGGGAGACGCCCGAGCTTGCCCGCTCGAATGGCTCGATCAATTCTGCATGCGCAACTTTACCAACTCCGCGGATTTTGATGACACGCTGCCCGTCGCGGAGGGCCGAGTGGAAGCCAGTTTCCGGCTCACTCCGGAACGCTTTTCCGAGGGACTGGCCGCTTGGCTCACGCAACGAGGAAAAGGCGAAGGCCAGCCAGTGACGGTTCATGTCAGCCGCGAATAACGGAATCGTTCTAATTTTCAGTTGAAAGCTCCGCAAGCACAAAGGACACGCGCTAGGCCGCGGAGTCCTGCTTCTCGCCGCGCAGCACCGCGCGGATTTTTGGCAAGGCAGCCAGCGCCGCCGCTTCTCCGGCGGCGATCATGTCCGGAGTTTTACTGAAGTCATCCCACACAAACGGCTTTACGTCTGGTTCGATGATGACGTCGGCCTGCGTGCGCCAGGTGAGGTCCGAATGCCGCTGAATAATGTTGAACGAGCGGCTGAGAATATCGGTGAACGTGCGCGGTTCCTCGTTGTTGGCTGATTCGAGATACACGGCGATGACGATGTCCGCGCCTAGGAACAGCGCGCCTTCCACGGGCACCGGAGCCGTCAGGAATCCATCCACCAGCGTCCGCCCTTCATGCTGGATGGGCAGGAACAAGCCGGGATAGGCGCAGGAAGCGCGCAGCGCCGGCGCAATTGCGCCGTGCGAGTAAAAGACGGATACACCTGCGTTGATGTCCGTCGCGGCAATGGCCAGGGGCGTCTTTAGTTCTTCGAACGTTTTGACCGATGTAAAGCGTCCCAAATATTTTTCCATGCGCTGATTGGTGGCGAGTCCAAGCCAGGAGGGTGTCCAGCGGCCGAAATCCGTGAACGTCGTGCTGGCCCCAACTTTTTCCATTTCTTCGAGTGAGGAGCCCGCGCAGTATCCCACACCGATCAGGGCGCCTACGCTCGTTCCCGCAACGCAATCGATCTGAATTCCAGCTTCTCGCAAAACGCGCAGCACGCCGATGTGCGCAATGCCCCGCGCGAAGCCGCCGGCCAGTGCCAAACCGACACGCGGGCGCTCCGCCCGCTGTTGTGGTTCGCCATACGCGAAGGAGCGAAGTTTATCCTTCGCTGCTTGAAACCATCCGGGCAGGGGAAAACCTTTGTCGTTTTCGGCCATACCTCTATTGTAGTGCCATCGTCGGGGAACAACCGGCAGTTTGACCCGCACATGCCGGTTCTGTAACCTGTCCTTCCGTCTATTTCCCGGAATAAAGGCAAGCCATGAAACGTCATATCGAAAAAGCAGTGGTGCTGGGCGCAGGCACGATGGGCTCGCGAATCGCCGCGCATTTCGCGAACGCGGGGTTGCCGTGCATTTTGCTGGACATCGTTCCGCCAAATTTGCCCGCGGACGCACCGGCCGCGGAGCGCAACAAGGTCGTGCGCGCCGGGCTGGATGCAGCAAAAAAGTCAAAGCCGGCGGCGTTCTTTACCGCCGCGCTGGCGGAAAAAATCGCCATTGGAAATTTTGACGACGACCTGGCGCGTTGCTCCGAAGCCGATTGGATCATCGAGGTGGTTGCGGAAAACCTGGAGATCAAACGGAAATTGCTGTCGCGCGTGGCGCAATTTCGCAAGCCCGGCGCCATCGTGACCACAAATACGTCGGGATTGCCGGTGCATCTGATCGCCGAGGGCATGAGCGAAGAGTTTCAGCAGCATTGGGCGGGAACGCATTTTTTCAATCCGCCGCGGTACCTGAAACTGGTGGAAGTGATTCCCGGTCCGAAGACATCGAGCGATGTGATCGAGACGCTAAGCGAATTCTGCAGCCGGAGGCTGGGAAAAGGCGTGGTGGTGGCGAAGGATACGCCGAATTTCATCGCCAATCGCATCGGAACGTTTTCGATGCTCAACGCTCTGCGGCTAATGGGCACGCTGGGAATGACTGTGGAAGAGGTGGACGCGTGCACGGGACCGGCTGTTGGCTGGCCGAAGTCGGCGACGTTTCGAACGGCGGATCTTGTCGGCCTCGACGTGCTGGTGCACGTGGTGAAGAACATCTACGAGACGGCGCCGAACGACGAATCGCGCGACAGCTACAAAGTGCCGGCACTCGTGGAAGAAATGGCCAAGCGCGGCTGGCTCGGCGACAAAACCGTGCAGGGCTTTTACAAAAAGGTGAAGGGCGCAGGCGAAAAAGAAATTCTGACGCTTGATGTGAACACCATGGAGTACCGCCCGCGGCAGAAAGCGAAATTCGCTTCGCTCGAAATGGGAAAAGGGATTGAGGACACGCGCGAGCGGCTGCGTGCCCTGGTGGGACCCGTGCTGGAAGGGCAGAAGGGAGACAAGGCACAGCAATTCTTGTGGGGCGGACTGTCCGATATGTGTTTGTACGCGGCTCGTCGCGTGCCGGAGATTTCGGATAACGTCGTAGATGTGGACCGCGCCCTGCGCTGGGGTTTTGGCTGGGAGCTCGGGCCGTTCGAAATGTTGGATGCCATCGGCGTCAAGGCATTCGCCGCGCAGGTGCAAAAGGAAGGGCGCGCGCTGCCTCCCATCATCGAGAAAGTGCTGGCGAGCGGGCGGCGGGGATTTTACGAATCGGAAAAGGGAATCACAACGGTTTTCGACGTAGGCGGCGGCGCGAAGAAAGTCGAGGAGCCGAAGGGCGTCATCATCCTCAAGTCGCTGAAAGACGCAGGCCGCGAAGTCGAGCGCAATTCCGGCGCGAGCCTGATCGATCTTGGCGATGGCGTGGTGTGCTGTGAATTTCACGCGAAGATGAATGCCATCGGCGCGGATTTGATTTCCATGCTGCACAAAGGATTGAAGCGCCTGGACACCGATTTCGAGGCCATGGTTATCGCCAACCAGGCAGTGAATTTTTCCGTTGGCGCCAATCTGATGTTGGTCCTGGTGGCGGCGCAGGAGCAGGAGTGGGATGAGCTGCATCTCGCGGTAAAACAGTTTCAAAACGTCAACTTAGCCATCAAATATGCGTCCAAGCCTGTGGTGGCCGCGCCGCAAGGCATGGCGCTGGGCGGCGGCTGCGAAGTCAGTTTGCACTCCGCGAAAATTCAGGCGGCCGCGGAAGCGTACATCGGCCTGGTGGAAGTCGGAGTCGGCTTGATCCCCGGCGGCGGCGGAACGAAAGAGATGTTGCTGCGCGCGAATGAACACGCCGCTGGCGGCGAGGATTTGGATTTGTTCCACGCCCTGAAGCCTGTTTTTGAAGCGATTGCCATGGCGAAAGTCGGCACGAGCGCGGAAGAGTGCCGCGACCTGGGGTACTTGCGGCGCGAAGACGGCGTGTCCATGAACCGCGACCGCCTAGTGGGAGACGCAAAGGAAGTGGCACTGTCTCTGGCACGCGGCGGCTACAAGCCGTTGGCGGCCAGTTGGCAGGAAGGCGCTCAGACGACGCAAATCAAAGCTCTTGGCGAACAGTTTCTGGCCGCCGCGAAACTGGCGATCCACATGATGCTGCGCGGCGGATACGCTTCGGAATACGATGCGCATGTGAGCCGAAAGCTGGCGAACATTCTGGCCGGGGGCGCATTGACTGCGCCGCAAATGGTCAGCGAGCAATATGTTCTCGATCTTGAGCGTGAAGCGTTTGTCTCCCTCTGCGGCGAAAAGAAAACACAAGAGCGCATCGCGTACACCCTTAAGACGGGCAAACCTTTGCGAAACTGATGCGTGAGAGAAACTCGCAAGCCGGATGCTGGGCAGATGAGTCTGTCTTTAATCGTATAAAATCATATTGTCTTGACGCTTCAGGATACGGTATTCTGCCGATTCGCAGGAGGGACCGTGCAGAGACTGCTGGCGCCGCGGGAAGCGGCAAATATCCTGGGCATCAGCTATCCCACCCTGAAGCAGTGGATCTACCACGGAAAAATCAAATCCGTGAAAACCCCCGGCGGGCACCACCGCGTGCCGGAGAGCGAAATCGACCGGCTGTTTCCCAGGAAACTCGAACGCGGCAGCATCGAGTCACGGCGCAGTAATTTGCGCAAGATCAGCGGCCGGAACCAGCTGATCGGGCGAGTGCTGGAAGTGAAGTTCAGCGGCCTGCTGGCGCAGGTGAGGCTGGCGATCGGCGAGCAGCAGATTACGGCGATCATAACGGCGGAAGCTGCGAAGGAGATGCGGCTGAAACCCGGCGAGCGCGCTGCGGCGCTGATCAAATCGACGGAAGTGATGATCCTGCGGGTATGAATTTTCACCCGGCCTCAAGGCGAGTCAGGGCAATAATACTTGTCGCGTTCTCGGTGCTCCTCTCAGCCGTTGCTCGTCCACAGGGAAAGGAAATTCGTGTGGCGGCGGCGGCGGATTTGAAATTTGCCATGACTGAAATGGCCGCGGAGTTCGAAAAGCAGACGGGAACCAACGTGCTTGTCACCTTCGGGTCGAGCGGGAATTTTTTCTCGCAAATCCAGAATGGTGCGCCCTTCGACTTTTTTTTCTCGGCGGACATCGACTACCCAAAGAAACTCGAAGCGGCGGGGCTCGCTGAACCCGGTACGCTCTACGAATACGCCCTGGGGCGGCTGGTGATCTGGGCACCGGTTGACAGCAAGCTGGATGTCGCGAACCGGGGATGGAAGAGCCTGCTGGATTTGCGCGTGCAGAAAATTGCCATCGCGAATCCGGATCACGCGCCTTACGGACGCGCGGCGCTGGCAGCTCTCGAAAAAGCGGGTATCTACGAATCCGTGAAAGCCAAGCTGGTGTACGGAGAAAATATTTCGCAAGCGGCGCAATTCGTGCAGTCTGGAAATGCGCAAGCGGGAATTATCGCATTGTCGCTGGCCGTTTCTCCCGCGATGAAGGACGGAAACCAATGGGAGATCCCCGCCGACATGCATCCCGCCATCGTGCAAGGATTGGTGGTCTTGAAGAATGCGAAGGATAAAGAAGCCGCGCGGATGTTTCTGAAATATGTAAAGAGCGAGAAAGGCCGCGCGACAATGGCGAGGTATGGTTTTGAGTTTTCAAAAGAAAAACGGGAAGAAGAGAAAAGATAACCCAAAGACGCTGAGAGCGCAGAGGGAGCGCTGAGAAAGCAGGGACGCGGATAGAGGTAAGCGAGGAGATGGAGATGGAAGCGCTGTGGTTGTCGTTTCGATTGGCGGCATACGTGGCGGCGATCTTGCTGGTGATCGGGATGCCTGTAGCCTACTGGCTGGCCTATTCAAACTGGCGAGGGAAATTTCTGCTCGAATCCGTTGTAGCGTTGCCGCTTGTTTTGCCGCCAACAGTGCTGGGGTTTTATGCGCTGGTGGCCATGGGGCCTCGCGGACCGCTGGGAAAACTCTGGTTTGCGCTCTTTGGTCACGGACTCGCGTTTACCTTCGGCGGCTTGATCATCGCATCCGTGTTGTACAGTTTTCCGTTTGCCGTGCAGCCATTGGTTTCTTCGTTTGAAGCCGTCGATCGAAAACTTCTGGATGCCTCAGCAGTGCTGGGAGCCGGAGGTTTGCGAACGTTCTGGCGCGTGATCTTGCCAATGTCGTTGCCGGGCGTGATAACGGCCGTCGTGCTGACCTTTGCGCATACTATCGGCGAATTTGGCGTCGTGCTTATGGTCGGCGGGAACCTGGCGGGCGTGACGCGAACCGTGTCCATCGACATTTATGATCACGTGCAGTCGCTCGAATACGCCGAGGCCAATCGCATGGCGTTGGTGTTGCTTGCGATTTCCTTCGGCGTGTTATCCGTCGTGTATGCGGTGAATCGCCGCGTGTGGACTCCGTGGGCGGCGAAATAACGGCGCTCATGCTGGCCGCTCAAATCCGCATCGAGCGGTGCAATCCCCATGCCTCGTCCTTTCTTCTCGATGTTTCCATTGAGGTTCCTGCTGGCATCACTATCTTGTTCGGACCGTCCGGGGCCGGGAAATCTACTTTGCTCGATTGCGTTGCCGGACTGGTGCGGCCGGATGCCGGACGAATCGTGGCGGGCGAGGATGTTCTGTTCGATTCATCGAGCGGCATCAACGTTCCCGCGCAGAAGCGTCGAACCGCCTACGTATTTCAGACCCTGGCGCTTTTTCCCCATCTGAGCGTGGAGGAAAATGTTGCCTACGGGCTGAGCGGCTTGCACGAAGAAGAGCGGCTGCGCCGCGTAGGAGAAATTCTCGCGGCGTTTCGTGTTGAAAAATTGCGCCGGCAGAAACCAGGCGCCATCTCCGGCGGTGAGCGGCAGCGTGCCGCGCTGGCCCGCTCGCTGGTTACTGCGCCGCGCGTGTTGCTGCTCGATGAACCGCTGACTGGATTGGACGCTGAGTTGAAAGCCGCGATTGTGGATGATCTGCGCGCGTGGAATGCCGCAAATCGCATCCCCATCTTGTACGTCACCCACAGCCGCGAGGAAGTGGACGCGCTGGGCGAGCGCGTGATCGCTCTCGAGAATGGACGCGTCGCGAGTCGCGGCGCGCCGATCGACGTGCTGGATGCGCCTCGCCGGAAACGGCTCGCGCAAGCCGCGGGATTTGAAAATTTGCTGAGCGGCACGGTCCGCGATCTGCGCGAGGCGGATGGCGTGATGCGCGTCCGGCTGGGCGAAAGCGAGTGTGAAATCGAAGTACCGCTGGGTTATGCCGCCTCCGGTGACCGCGTCCAGGTGGCCATCCGCGCGGGCGATATTCTGTTGGCCACGGAACGGCCGCGCGGGCTAAGCGCGCGAAACGTGATCGCTGGCCGAATCGTTTCGCTCGAACAGCGCGGAACGCTGGTCACCGCGCGCGTGGATTGCGGCGTCACGTTCGTCGTGCACGTCACCCCCGGCGCATTGCGCGCGCTGGAATTAGCGGTGGGCAAGCAGGTATGGCTTGTTCTGAAGACACACTCATGCCACCTGGTCGAATAAAAGAATCATCGATTTCCGTATTTCTCGTTAAGGCTTTGGTTTTGCCGCAGCCGGAAGTGAAAACTTAATTTCGTCGGCTTCGAGCGAGTTGTCTTTTGGGGTAGCGTGGATGACGACAAGTTCGCCGGCAGCCAGGTCGCTGACTTTCGCCGGCTTATCCTCACTGGCGTCCGAAGGTTTCGCGGACTTGTCGATGACGTGCAACAGATAGACGGTCGAAGCGACAAGCTTCACTTCCACAGACTTCCCATTCGGCGTTTTGATCAAGACAGAATCCGCGTTGACCTTCTCGATCGTTCCCCTAACGTGTACTTTATTTCCGTGCGCAAACGCGAAGCACACGAAAAGCATCGAAAGGAGCGCCAACATCATCGTACGAAGTTTCATAAATCTTTCCCCTTTGACAAAGAGCCGCCACTCCATCAGTTCATCGCTGGTGATGATTCTGTGATTCCGGTTTCGCCGCCGGCGTTGCTCCGTTCAAGAAATCGTTTTCCTCTTTTTCCTCGGCGCGGTCGCCGGGCCCTTTCGGATTGTATCGCTCCATCTCGAGCCGTTCCACGGCGGTGAGATGCGGAAGGTGCCGGATGAAATGAACCAGTTTCCACGTTGCTTCCTGGCCGCCATGATCTCCGCTGTTCGAGAAAGCGGGCATGCCCGTAAAACGCACCCCATTTTCAATGATCCAGAAAAGTTCGCCGTCCGCCAGGTTTTGCGTTTGCTGCAACCGCAGGTCAGGAGGCTTAGGGTAGAGCCCATCGCCAATCAGGGTGTGGCCGCTTCCGTCATTGGCGTGGCAGATGGCGCAGTGATCCGCGAAGTGCATCCGCGCGACGCGTAAATCTTCCTCCGTGGCGAGCAAGGGATTCTGCGCAAGCCGCGCGTTCGAAGGAGTCGCCAGCCGGCGCGCGTTGCGCGCGACGAAAGTCTCGAGCCTGCCGGGTGCGGCGCGGGCGCTCAGTCCGTCATGCAGGAAGGAAGCAGCCACGGCTGCTATGAGGCCGAGCAGCGCAAGTCCGATGACGATGAGAAGCGAGTTGCGTTTCATAACCGTCGAGATATGGTAATGGATGCAGGCCCAAGCAGCCAACGCCGGATAATGCCGCGAGCGATGACCTCTGGTAGGATACTCACGAGATGGCCACCCCCACGATGAACGCGAGCGCTTTGGCGGCGCTTGAGATATGTCCAGCCGAAGTGCGCGAGTATCTGCTCGCGGCGATGAGCGGCGAGGAGCTGACCTTTGAGCAAGGGTTGAAACTCGCCACCGCGGACGGCGCGACGCTGAAAGCCTTGCTGGCGGTCGCCGACAAGATGCGCCGCGATACCGTGGGCGACACCATCACTTACGTGGTGAACCGCAACATCAATTTCACCAACGTCTGTTTTGTCGGCTGCAGTTTCTGCGGATTCGGCCGCGGGCCCGGCGCCGATGACGCCTATTCGCTCTCGTTTGATGAAATGGTTCACCGCGCGCGCGAGGCTTGGGACCGTGGCGCCACGGAAGTTTGCATTCAGGGCGGGCTGCCACGCGACCTCGACGGTTTTTTTTATCGCGACCTGCTCAGAACCATCAAGCGCGCGATTCCCGGCATGCACGTGCACGCCTTCTCGCCCATGGAGATTGATTACGGCGTGCTGAAAACCGGAATGCCGCTGCGCGATTATTTGCAGATGATGAAGGACGAGGGCCTAGGGAGCATTCCCGGCACCGCGGCGGAAATTCTCGATGATCGCGTGCGAAGAGAGCTGAGCCCCAACAAACTGCCAGTAGCGCGCTGGGTGGAAATTATCTCCGCCGCCCACGAACTGGGAATTCCCACAACTTCCACCATGATGTACGGCCACGTCGAAGAGCCCGCCGATTGCGTGCGTCATATTCTGCTGCTGCGCTCGATTCAAAAACGCACCGGAGGATTTACGGAATTTGTGCCGTTGGGATTTATCCATGAAAATACCCGGCTGTTCCGTCACGGCGGCGCGAGGCCGGGAGCCACCCGCGACGAGCACCTCCGCATGCACGCGCTTTCTCGCGTGCTGCTGCATGGCGCCATCCGCAACGTGCAAGTGTCCTGGGTAAAACTCGGTTTCGAAACTTCGCTAGTTTGTTTGCAATCCGGCGCCAACGATTTCGGCGGCACGCTGATGGAAGAAAGCATTTCGAAAGCCGCCGGAGCCACGTTTGGCGAATATGCTTCCCCGGAACAGTTTCGTGAAATGATTCGTACCATCGGGCGCACGCCTGCCGAACGATCCACGACTTATAAAATTCGGCGCTCGTTCGATCAAGCGGAAGATTTCGTCAAGACGTCGCCGCAACAGCTGCGAATCGCCCGGACTCCGGGTCACGTGGCGTACACCGAAGGCTCCTACTGATCGATTCCCATGCGCGCACTCCTTTTGCCGGTCAAAGACCTCAACAACGCGAAGCAAAGATTGGGCGGCTTCCTGACTCCGCAGGAGAGGTTTGGCCTGGCGGAAGCAATGCTGAAGGATACGATTCGCGCGGTGCAAGGCGTCAGGCGCGCGGAGAAAGTTTTTGTGGTTACGAACTATGTGCCCATGATGCGCATAGCCGAAGAAAATGGCTGGGAGATTCTTCGCGAAGAGCGGCAGATTTCCGAGAGCGATTCCGTGGATACTGCCTCCCGGCTCTGCGAGCTGCGCGGAGTGACTGGACTGCTGCGAGTTCCGCTGGACGTGCCGCTGGTGCAAACGGCTGATATCGATGATTTGCTGGCTGTCGAATGTGAAGCACCGGCCCTGGTCATCGTTCCGTCGCGTGATGGTCTGGGAACCAACGCAATTCTGCGAATGCCGCCGGCGTTGTTCCCGTCGCATTTCGGCATGGGTAGCTTTGCGAAACACGTCGGCGAAGCGGAACGCCTCGGTGCTGCGGTGATTTTTCGCAGGAGCGCGCGATTGGAGATGGACGTGGATGACGAAGCCGATTTGCGCGTGCTGCTGAAATATGATTTGAGCGGCACGGAAACAGGACGATGGCTCCGCAGCAGCGGTGTCGAAGCCCGGTTCCAGTCGCACCTCAAGGCGGGGGCCATGGGCGCGTAATGAAACCGAAGATTATTGCGACTCTCGACGAAGCAGTTGCAGATATTCCCGACGGCGCGCGAATCATGTTCGGCGGCTTTGGAGGAGCAGGCTTCCCGAACAATCTGATTCTGGCTCTCGCGCGGAAAGGCACGAAGAACATCACCGCTATCAGCAACAATTGCGGAACGCGCGAAGGCGAGCTTGGCCTGATGTTCAAGAACAATCAGATCAAGCACGTCATCGCTTCCTTTCCTGGGCCGCACGCCAACCATTTTCAGGAGCGCTTCGCCGCCAAGGAAGTCAGTCTGGAGCTCGTGCCCCAAGGCATTCTCTGCGAACGCATGCGTGCCGCGGCCGCAGGACTCCAGGGTTTTTTCACTATCGTGGGCGTGGGCACGGAAGTTGCCGAAGGAAAGGAAGAGCGCGTGATGGATGGCAAGCGCTGCATTTTGGAAAAGCCCATTCAAGCCGATTATGCTTTCATCAAAGCGCAGAAGGCCGATGAACTGGGAAATCTGACCTACCGGCTCGCGGCCAGGAATTTCAATCCCATCATGGCCATGGCCGCGAAAATGACTATTGTTGAAGCCGAAGAAATTGTTCCCGTGGGCGCGATTGAACCTGAAAATGTAATCACGCCGGCGATTTTTGTGCACCGCATCGTTCAGGCGAAAGGACTCCGCTATGCCGGATAAGCCGCGCCTAACCAGAGAGCAGATCGCGCAGCGCGCGGCGTTGGAATTGCCCGACGGCGCCTACGTAAATCTTGGCTGGGGAATTCCCAATCTCATCGCTGACTACTTGCCGAAAGGCATCACCGTTTACTTTCACAGTGAAAATGGAATTTTGGGAATGGGACGCCGCGCCAAGCCTGGCGAAGAAGATTTCGATCAGGTAGACGCCATGAAAGTTCCAGTCACGCTCATCCCCGGTGCATCGTTTTTTCATCAGGCGGATGCTCACCTGATGACTCGCGGCGGCCACCTCGACGTCGCCGTACTCGGCGGGTTTCAAGTGTCGGAAAAGGGCGACCTGGCAAACTGGAAAATTCCCGGCGCAAAAGGTTCCGGAGGAATCGGTGGCGCGATGGACATCGCCGCCGGTGCGAAGACCTTGATCGTCTGCATGGAACACACCACCAAAGAAGGCGCTCCGAAAATCGTCAAACAGTGTACCTACCCGCTGACTGGATTAAACTGCGTGGATACCATCGTGACCGATCTGGCGGTGATTGACGTGAAGCCGCAAGGATTGGTGCTGAGGGAAGTGGCCCCCGGCTGGACTGCCGCGGAAGTGCAGAAGCTGACCGGCGCAGACTTGATTGCCAAAGGGCAGATTCCGGAAATTCGTTTCGTCTGAATTTACGAGGAGAACAAAATGAGCCAGGTCATTCCAGCAACACATGTGGATCTTTTTGAAAAGCAGGCGTTTGCCAATCTTGGAACGCTCATGAAAGATGGAAGCCCGCAAGTAACGCCCGTCTGGGTGGACTACGACGGGAAGCACGTGCGGATCAATTCCGCCAAGGGCCGCGTTAAAGACAAAAACATACGCCGCGATCCGCGCGTTTCTGTTTCCTTGCAGGATCCCGCGAACCCGTACCGCTATCTGGAGGTTCGCGGGCGCGTCGTGGAGATTACGGAAAAAGGCGCCGACGATCACATCAACAAACTCTCGCAAAAATATCTCGGCAATCCGGTCTATCCCTTCCGCAAGCCCGGCGAAGTCCGCGTGACCTACATCATCGAGCCGGAAAAAGTCAGCTTCATGGGCTAATGTGATTCCGCCCTTGCGCCGGTTCGCCGCCTTCTTTTTATTCGCCACCTTCTGCACGCAATGCAGCTTTGCGCAAGAGCCCGCCACATCGAATCCGACTGATGCCCCCGCTGATCCAGACAACAAGCATGTCCGCGTCGTCCGCTTTGTCATCGCGCCGCATCAAGAAATCAATCTGCCGGTTCTCGACAAAGAAAGCTTCGTCATTTGTCTCCGCGGAGATTCTGTATCAAGGATTCCCGTCAAGGGATCGGAAGAAAAATGGGCTACCGGCCCCGGCAGCGCCATCTCAAATCGCAGCGGCGTTACTTACATCATGGCCAATACCGGCGAGACGCCCGCCGAATTGCTGGTCATCGAGTTGAAAGAGTCCTATGCCATTGCGCACTTGCGGGTGCCCTGGACCGAGCGCGATCCCGAAAACGTGGACCCCGCTCACTTTCGCACCATTCTCGATACTTCCGATGCCCGCGTCCTGCTCCTTCACCTGAACGGCCATGAAGGGACAATGGAGAGCCAATTTACGGACCGGTTGGAGATCGCTCTCGGCGACCTGCACTTTACGGACACCGACGTGGAGGGCAAGACCGAGGAAGTCCGCCGCGAGGCAGGTTCCGTGCTTTGGGAAAAACTCATTATGCATTCGGCGGTGAATCTCGGCGAAAAGCCGCTTGATAATTTGATCGTGGAGCTGAAGCACCCGTTTTGTTACGAAGTTCCCGACACCGTCAGCGATTCCCCGGACGCGAAGTCGGTGATGAAATCTTACCTGGACAAGGTGAAGGACTCGATCGAGAAGAAGTGGATGAAAAACATGCCGCGTTCGGTCCGCGACTTGGAACAAAAGGGTCTGGTCCTTGTGCAATTCAGGATTGAGGCGGAAGGAACGATCCCCGAAGACGGTTTGCGCTTTCGAACCGTGTTTGCCGGTGATTCGTTAATGGAGAAATCCCTGCAGGCGGTGCGGGACGCGGGGCCGTTTCCCGCATTTCCGCAGGATTTTCAGAAGCCGTTCATCGATTTGCGGTTTTCTTTCCTCTACAACTTGCCCGCTCACCCGCCCGGTTGCAGGTAGATTCATCCGTGGTTTATTTTTGTCTATCTTATTTACATGCGCGCGGCGACCCGCGCGGCAATACGGTCTCCCGGCGGGCGAAAAACAAAAACCAGGCTATCCGAGAGGGAGACCCCGGCGCTCGGCACCGCCAATTGAAACGACCATTCGTAACGGCGCGGCAGCTCCGCTGCCAGAGCAGTGGCGTAGGGAGCGATCCGGTCGACGCGGGCATGAAGCTCCTTGGCGTTTTTCACTGGCTGCAAATCCACTCCGTGCTTCCAATAGATCGAAAGCCGCAGGGATTCCACCATCTCTTCCGTCAAGTAAACGGGCTCTGCGATTTTTTCAAGTCCGAGCGTGCAAGGTTGATCGCGGATAATGTACGAGACGAGGAGCGCTTCCGGGAACTTGGTGACCGTTTCCGGGCCGCGGCGGAAGACCGTGCCGTCATCCGTATCCACGCGCTTCAAGTTCTCGAAAAAATCGGGAGCGCCCAGCCGCCCTGAGACGCGAAAGCACGCTCCGTTCGGCAGGGACCCATCGGTCTCGAACAGCACTCCGCCGTCATAATTCCAGACAGTGCGCGGCAGCGGTTTTTGATTTTTCGGGGATTTTTGGGCCAAGGCAGTCGCCGGCGTGAACAATAAAATGGCAACCAGCGCGATGTGGGTGACGTGAAGCTCGTGGGCGCACATGTGGAATTCCAGCCTGCTTAGTTTACTCCTGCCGATTTGGCCGCGAGTAGAAAATCGAAGCCGCCAAAAGTGTGAATGGTTTTGCCTTCACCCCCCGGCTTGACCGTGCCTTGGCCGGAGCGAACCGCCTCAATGGCGTCAACCAGTTTGGCAAGAACCTCAGGCTGCGCGGCGGGAATGTTGTGCGCTCCGAGAACAACTTTTATTTCCGGAGCGAGAGCCGCAAGGCGTTTTACCGAAGCGACGTAAGCGTCGAGATCCGTCTCCGGACGGAAGAGCCAGATCGGGGCCGGGTAGTAGGTGTCGCCGGTAAACAGCAGGCCATTCTCGCGGTCGATCAACGCAATCGCATCGGGCGTGTGGCCGGGCGTGGAAATTATCTCGAGTGTACGTCCGCCGAGATTGATTTTGAAGCCGCCGTGCACGAAAAGCGAAACGTGCCACGGCTTGGTCGCGTACGTTTTGGCGTTAAAGCCTTTTGGCAAATCGCCGCAGAGTTGATCCGGCGTGATTTCTGCTTGCGCGTCTTCGCGCGAGCCTTTGGCATTAGCGCGCGTAAAAGCGGTGTCCATACCGTAGACAAAATTGAATTGCCAGTTATCACCGACGTGGTCGTCGTGCGTGTGTGAATTCAGCACCACCACGGGCCGTGAAGTCAGCCGCGAAACGACGTTGCGAATGCCGGCGATGCCCATTCCCGTGTCAAACAGCAGCGCTTGCTTGTGCCCCACGATGAGATAAGAAATCGTTTCTTCCGCCTGGTGCGGTTCGTAAATGGCGAAGACCGCTGGCGCGACCTTATAAACTTCGAACCACGGCTCATTGGGCAATACGCGCTCAAGAGTTTTGTATTCGGGCCTCGGCAGGGGCTTGCACCAATCCGGGATCTCCCTTGCCTGCGCCGCCGAATGTGACGGCAGTAAGCAGATAAAAGCCAGCGTCGCCAATACTCTCCCGATCCTCACGATTCCTCCGATTGTTTTCGTCGCGGGTTGGGTTCGCGCCGCTCTATTATAGCCACCGAACTTGGACTGCAAACTCCAAATCAGCCACTGCGGATAACTCACCTTCCGTACTTTTCGTAAAACTTGTTGGTGAAGAGTTCGCCCGGATCGTAGACCTTTTTCGCCGCGAAGAATTCGTCAATGCGCGGATAGGCCTTGCGCAGCTGGTCCTTGGAATAAAACAGCTGGTACGGCAGATAATACGTCCCGTCGAGCCCAAGCGCGAGGTCAACCAGGTCCGTTGTTGTTTTTTGCAGGATCTGGCCCTCGCGTTCATTGAATTTCTGGTTGAAGTACAGCACATACGCGAACATGTCCTGCTTCGCATAATTCAGCGTCGTAATGTCGTCTTTGTGCACAATTCGAATCGTCACGTTGATCAGGTTGGCGCCGTTGCCTTTCACGACCGCGCGCAGCCCGTCCACGAACTGCGGCATTTTCTCCCGCGGGATGAAATATTCCTGCAGAATGTCCGTGTCTCGCAACCGGTTCTCCAGGTAGTCCATCGAATCATACATTTCCTGGTTGCGGGATACGAAGCAGCCCTCTTCGCGGCTCATCGCTTCGTTTCGCGAAAGACAATTGTGCAGCCGCGGCTCTCCGTATTTTTCCATCGTCCAGCGAAAACGCCGGCCAAAATCGCCCGTCTTGGAAAAATTGATGATGAAGCGGTCCAGCCAAACGTATCCCGGCGGCTTCAGGGGCACAACCGGCACTTCCGTGTTTGTTTTTTCGTACGTGTGCATGGCCGTCTCGCTCAAAAAAGTCGACGGCGACATGGAGAGCCGTCCGTAAGCGAGCCCGATGTTGGACTTACCGTCGACATTTTTCTCGTAGTAAGCGGCAAATTCCTTGTAATCCATGTAGTGCGTTTTCCACACATACATCTCGTTCGCGACGACGTCGAGGTCCACATCAAGCAAGATGCCCATCAATCCATACCCGCCGAGTGCGTGATGGAAAAGTTCGGCATTCTCCGTGGGGCTGCAATTCCTGATCTCACCACTGCTCAGCAGGATACGAAACGAGCGAACCGTCGGCGCCACCTGCCCCGGATTGTGCGCAATGCCGTGCGCGTTCACGCTCAGCGTGCCGCCCACCGTGAAAATATTGATGGATTGCATCGCCTTGACCGCCAGGCCGTACTGATCGAGGAACAGTTGCAACTGTTTCCAGGTCGCGCCCGTTTGCACGTTCAGAATTCTATTTTCCTTGTCGAGGCGCACCTGATTGAAGCCGCGCATGTCGAGGACGAGCCCGTCCTTGACGAACGTGTGGCCGCCCATGCTGTGGCGCGAACCCGCGGCGGTCACTTTCAGTTTGTGCTCGCGCGCGAATTGCACGGCGTTCTGGATATTCTCGACGGAGCTGACTTTGACGATGCCGTAGACCGCTGTTTTGTTCAGGTGACTGGCGTCATTGATGTACCCGCCCAGTTGTTCGAACGGCAGTTGCTGCGACGGAGGAACCTGCAGGACCAGCGTCGTGGGCTTGGTTTGATCCGCGTTCGGCGGATAGACAAAATCGGATTCTTTTTCTTTCGCGGGAGCCGCGGAATAATCAAAAAACTTTTTAGCCGCTACCAACACCAGCGACGCCACGAACAGCAGCGCGATCAGCCAGCGCCGTCTGCGGGAAGGGGACGTTGTCTTTTGCATAAGTCAGCGGAAGAAGTTGCTTTCCCGCAAAGTATAAAGTAACTATGCTCATTCCCAGATTCTCCGAGAGCCCACTATGCCTAAACCAATAACGACGATCCAAAAGTGCGCATGGGGATTTGCCGCGCTGTTCCTCGGCGTTTATCTCCTCGACTACGTTCCCGGAATCATGGACGCCAACGGGCTGATGTTCGGTCTCTTCCACATGACGCGCATTGTGGACCTCGGTCATCTTGCTGCCGGCGCTCTCGGAGTGATCGGAGCGCTGACTTCGGCGCGCGGCGCGCGAATTTATTTTTACGTTCTCGGAACCTGGTATTTGATCGACGTTGTTGTCTATTTTATTTCTCATCTAAACCAAATTTCTTTGAAAACCAACATTCTTGTCAATTTGCCGCATATCCTTATTTTTATTGCTGCGTTCCTGATCGCCGCTAAAGTGAGCCGCAACACCGCCGAGGCGTGACCGCGCGATGCGCGAAAAACTGAAGCGCTTCCTGAAACGAAGAGTCCTGCCCTTTTTCCTGATTTGTTTTGGCGCAATCGTCCTGTTCGTCGCGGCGTTTACGCTGAAGTGCGCTTTCGTGAAGCCCACCGTCGGGCCGCTTCCTGCAATTGCAAGAGAGCAGGGAACTGTGATCCCTGACATCGGCGAGAAAAATCGAAGGCCGGTCGAGGATGCGTATTTCTCTTATCCCGAGTGGTACATCGTCTGGAGCTATGAAGAGCGCGCGCAATATTTGCCGAAAAATGTGCCCAGCGGATTTCCTTATTTCGCTTCGATCGGCCAGTACTGGAAATCCTACTGTTTCATTTGCGGGCTTACCCAGAGCCGGCATCAATTCAATTTTGGCGACCACTTGAGTTCGTTTGTGCTGGGCGGAAGTTTCGCGCTGGAATACTCGATTCGCGGCGCGTACGAACAGACCATCGGCCGCCTGAGCGAGTGGACGAGCTCGCACGAACTCGTGGAGGAAGATGCATACGCCGCGCGCGTCGCGCGGGAGTACGCCGACTTTGTTTACGTTCGTCCGTTTTACGAATTTCATTTTGCGCACGAGCTCAAGCAGCTTTGGAAGGAGACGCCGCTCTGGGGCAAGCATCCGATCCGCAAGTGCGAGCGCAAATTTATCCTCAGCGTGGACTACGGCATCGAATCTATTTATGCGTGGATCTTGGAGAAAGCTTCGC
>Ga0207061_1012_pt1 | contig 54979 bp, 48 predicted proteins | sample Alteio_BWMinCont_31_FD_153275 | JGI IMG/M metagenome (GOLD analysis project Ga0207061, IMG submission 153275) | Enriched cells from forest soil in Barre Woods Harvard Forest LTER site, Petersham, Massachusetts, United States -... | ecosystem: Environmental > Terrestrial > Soil > Temperate forest >... | reverse complement strand
AATATGAACAAAGAAAGTTACATTAATAAACCTGAGCCAATTAAAACAGACCATGTTATATCTACTGAAAATGTAGAAACCATAACTCGTTATGAAACAAACGAATACTTGTATGAAAACTTACCAGTCAGTCTTGCCTCTAGCCTTATGCTTGCAACAATCTTACTGTTCCAATTATCCGGGTTTGTAAATCAAACAGCATTATACCTTTGGTACGGAGCTGTTCTCATAATCATAGTTATTCGTATAGGTTTATTGGTTTGGTTCAGGAAAACGAAAGCTATAATGGAATTGCAAAATTTTCACTACAAACTTTTTACGATTTCATCAAGCGTATCAGCTCTTTTATGGGGAATACTAGCCAGTTTTTTGATGCCAGAAAATATTTTCTATCAAACTTTTATTCTTATTTTTGTTGCTGGTATTATAGGCGGCGCAATTGTTAGTTTAGGGGCTAAGTATTTGGCTTCTATGCTGTTTGTATTTTTTGCTCTGTTTCCAATTATTGTCTGGATGGGTCTTAAAGTTCTGGATGGGAATCAGATATATAACGGCATCTTTTTTGCTATGGCACTCTATTTTTTATTCACCACGATAATTGCTTACAAAAGCTCCTCGCTAGTAACAAAAAGCATCAACTTAAAAAATAGCAATTTAGAGTTATTAAAACTTTTAACCAAACATGTTAATCAAATAGAACTATTCAGTCAGCTGGGCGAGACCTTAGAAAAAAGCCGTAGCGATTTGGAAGTCGGAAAAGCTTGTAAACAATACCTAGCAGATATTTTTCCAGAATTTTCTGGCGCTATATTTATTTTAGCTGAACGAAATACGCGGTTGAAGGCTCTTGAGGTATGGAATGACTTTACAGCAGTGACGAATTTATTGGATTTTTCCAGAGATGAATGTTTAGCGAGTAAAACCAAGTCTTTTTATATAAGTCATGATAATGAACGTTGCATGCATTGTCTCGAGGCCTCGGCATTTTATGTTTGCATTCCGATCCAAACTACAATCGAATTCTTTGGTATATTGAAGTTTATATTAAAACCAGATATGTCTTTTCAACACGAAGAATATATTTTGTCTCAAAAACCGCTTTTCACGCGTATTGCCACCAATATTGCCTTTGCTTTCAGCACTATTCAGTATCAACACCAGTTACAAGAAGAAGCTACGCAAGACACATTGACTGGACTGTTTAATCGGCGCTATCTCGACAATTATTGTAATATGGAATTTGCTAGATTTAAAAGAACAGCAACCTCAATATCGTTTATCATGATAGACATTGATCACTTTAAAATATTTAATGATCAATATGGTCATGAGATGGGGGATACAGTATTGCATGAAGTCGCGCAATTCTTGAAAAGAAGCGTACGGGGCAGCGACTTTGCATGTCGGTATGGTGGGGAAGAGTTCATGTTAATTTTGCCTGGATCTACTTTAGAAGTTGCAAGTCAACGCGCAGAACGTATCCGCGAAGGTGTAAAACACATTTCTATATTATATAAAGAAAATCCCATACCTAACATAACTATTTCTATCGGTGTAGCTATATTTCCAGAGCAAGGTGATACTCAAGCCGCTATTATTAAAGCGGCAGATGATGCGCTTTATCAAGCCAAAGAAACAGGCAGAGATAAGGTTTGCATAGCAACTTAACTTAGCAATTAACACAAATACTTCTCCACTAAATCGCTTGGTATAGTTGTGGATAAGTTGGTAGCAACCTGTTATTAGCCAATAGGCATAAGGCCTGTATGAGGTTGTTCAAAATTTGAGCTATATTTTAGGATTAGGACCATAAAGATTTGTACCCGGCTCACTATCCGTGCAATAGAATATAATTAGAACGATTGAGCCGATTATCGGCAACAATGACAATAATAACCACCAACCTGTTCGTCCTATGTCGTGTAGTCTACGGATCTGTACTGCAAAAGTTGGAATCAAGACTGCCAGTGAATAAATCGATATTAACGGCCCAAACTTTTGATCAGCAGAAGTTTGAAAAACCAGAGCATCTAAAATAACAAGACCTAGCATGATCATTATGTTAAAAAGAAAAAAATACCAATATTCTTTACGTCTCGCCCTGCCTTCGAAGACTGCGTATTTTTTCAGTACTATTAAATACCAATTCATTATGAACACCTATTTATTATTATGGTTTGTGAAGTATAGCAACTAATTAACACTAAAAGCATTGCAAATCACAGGCCTTAAGTTTAGGATCGTATTTTAGACATTAGGATTATCACATGCCAAAACACCAAAATGCTCATAAACAACTAACTTTTATGTACTCTAATAATGAAGCAACATCAGTCGCAACTCATAAACACATGACATATATACTTACTTCTGCTGAAATTGATCCGCTAGATATTCCTGAGCTCGAAGGCTTGTTACCATCCAGCGCATATACGCTACAGCTCCTACTAAAAGATAATTCTGAACCATTGTTATTAGTAGGTGAGCAACATCCTGACAAATCGCTTAAGAATCACCACGTTTGGGATTTTTTTGGTGGTGGAGTGCATCCTCATGAAGATGCAAGAGACGCAGCATTACGTGAACGCATAGAAGAAAGTGGGATAACAATAAAGATTGCACCTTACCTAGAACCAGTTATATATGTCGTATTTGATGAAGATGGGCAACGCTGCGCCAAAGCATTCTATTTTTCGACATTGAATTATGCGGCCATTAAAGAACATAATTTCGTTAAACATTGCAAAGCTGAAATTAATAAGGCCGCTGATGGTAGATTCGAGCTAATCTCCCTTGCGACCCTGAAAGTTTCAGATTTCTTTGCACAGATATCTCCCAATAATGGCAAGGATCATGATGCGCATTTGGAATCGATGCGGTTAATATTACAAGATCACCCACTGAAAGGATTACACAATCATAATACCTGGCGTAATCACGTTCCAGAACTACTAGGCAACACCGCAGTGCAAGACTTGATTTTGCAGATTATACAAAATTTTGTGCCACAAATGCAGACTCATGCAAGGGCCACATTATCTCCCTGAACTACTATTTGTTGGCATTAACAATCGATGCAAAGGTCTTCATGCTTTGCCCCGCAACAATCATGTAACGCGGTTGTGACATGGTTTTTTCCGTTTTGCTTGCAGGACGTGCATCGATACTAAATGCCATCACGTAACCAGATTTGGATGCTTCTTGCTCAAGATAATCATCATATATGCCAAATGGCCATGCTAATAATGTAATATCGGTGCCAAGTTTTTTATCAATTATTTTCTTGGAACTTATAAATTGGGCATCTACCAATTTTTGATACTCTGTTGTAGATAGACGTTTTTTCTCTTGTTTAAAATTTGGATGCCAGTAAGTATGCCCTTGAACGTCAAAAAGCCCGGTTTGCTGCAGTTCTTTCAATTGTTCCCATGTCATAGCATATGAAGCATTAGAAATAGACGTTGGATAAATAAACAATGTAACTGGAACATTATATTTGCGCGCTAGTGGCCACATATATTTATAGACCGACAAACGTCCGTCGTCGGCTGTGATAACCACAGATTTTTCTGGTATTGATGAGGTCTTGCCTTGCAGATAGCTTACCAGTTCCTGCAAAGGTATAACTGTATAACCATTTTCTTTAAGCCATATGAGCTGCTCTTCAAATCTTGCTGGGCTAAGGGTCATCTCTCCCGGCACCGTCGGATCGAAATTATGATAAGCCAGGATCGGAACGCGAACCGAATTAGCAGCTGATGCTATTGGGTTAAAAAAGCACAAGAGCAGTAATAAGCTGTTTAATAATATACGGAAACCGTTGCGCATTTTAAATACCATTATTGTTGGTTAGATGATAAAATTTTAGTCTATTTTTCAATAGATTCAAATTTTCACGCCCAAGTTATTATGGCTTGTAGCCATGTGTGGTTGCCAATGTGAATTGTCCAGGGACATTTTATAAACAGTTGTTGTCCAAATATCCTATCCAAAATGGCCGGCACAAGGCCGGCCACTACAGTCCATCACGATTATTTATTTTAATCGCACATGCGGTAGCGTTATCAATAATTGGGATTTGTGCGTTTGACTTAATAAACATGACGGAATGTAGTGGCCGGCCTTGTGCCGGCCATTTTTATGTATTCAAACAACATAATGCTATGATTTTGAGATTTTTATGTGAATTTTGTTATGTATATAGCTATTCATGGAATGGTGAAATGTCAACAGGCTCTAGCAGCTCCTTTAGGTTCTTCAATTTTAATTTTGAGACCCAAGGTTTGTAAAACTATTAATACTTTCTCTAATTCGCAGCTTGGCTTGCCATTTTCCAAGTCACTTATAAAACGCAACCCTGTACCTGCAGCTAAAGCCAAGTCTTGTTGCCTAGCCCCTAGCTGTTTTCTGGTTTTACGTACTAACTCACCAATCATCTTGCTTGTATACATAATTTTATTCCCGATCGGGACTATTTGACAAAATTTATATCATTATGACCTTTTTATTACCGTACGGGAATTATGCGTCTTGAACATCCCTGACTAGATAAATACCTTCACCACAGCACGCACAATATCCAGCATAGGCAACAAGGTGAAAACTAACGGCAATATAGGCAACGTAATCAACAAAACCAGCTGTAACACATTTTTAAAACTAAAAGGAATTATATTCATGTCTCGTGTTGCGGCAAAACTATTAGACAAATCTGCCAAAGATTGAATATCTGCCGCACCCAATACCGATGTTCCAGGGGCTGCATTATCTACCCACTTACGGTAAAACAGATTTACAAAATGGCTTGCCATGATGCCATATTTGTAGGTTCCAATACGCTTGTCACGCGCCATAGCAAAGATAAAGAACACTAACGGTATTAATACTAATGCAACCAAAAACCCGATAAGGGCTAAAATTTCCTCTTTGAAATTTAGTAATGTTGCATCATAATGCCAAATACGATTTGTAATCATACCTGCCAGCAATACAGTGTGCGCAATTAACACGGCAGCAAAAGCAGATATAGATCCGGTTAAAAAACCCAACCCACCAGCTCGATCGGGGTGCAATGAATTTAACTGTAATGGTAAGCGTGATATTTGCCATAACAGCTTATACCAAATAAAGATCCTAAAATACCAGCGTAGTAATATAAACTGAAAAATCGGCAGGCTAATGAATACATACCAGTACCCAGCTAGATTTAAAGTAGCATTGCCATTAATGACTGTTGTATACCAGGTAGACGCGTTAAAAAAATCATATTCTTGCCACAGCAAATGCCCACAGCTTACTGCGGCTACTAGCAACAATAGTTCAACAATCACCGAGTTTCTTAATTTAAGTGCCGAGGCTATATAAAAATCAAATTTAGCTCTGGTTTCTACGGTTATAATATCGCGCTGCAAAAACTGTTGTATGACCACACTAATACGCTGATGCGTAACAACTTCAGCCAATACCAATAGCGCTAAAGATCCTATAAATCTAGCATGGGTATCTATGTCGAATATGAATGGAACCTTCACACCACTAATTGCTACGCCACTAAAGGTAGCTAAAATTAATAACGGTAACCATGCAAACATAGTAACTGCAAATACACGACGTTTAAACCAATATAACGGTGGTTTAGCTAGTCGAGTTTTCAAATAAAATTGATACAGCGGTCCGCCTAGCACAATCGAGAAATCTTCCGTACTATTGATGGCCATAAAATTACATCCTGTATAAATTTAACTTAAAACACATACGACATCCTTAATGTAAGCCCTTGGAAAATCAGATCATTATCATGCGCACCCGTGCCATCATCCATAACCTGATATTGATCAAACCAATCCATAATTTCATATCCTAGTTTCATTGATAAGCACTTATAATTTAGATTTATACCAATTAACGCTTGTAGAGTGAGCGCACCAAGATTCCTGCTGCCAACAGTGGTAGTGAAAGTAGTTGGAGTGTTATCTTGAAGTATGTCATTGATCTTCCACTTGCCCCATAAATATGAAGTACTAAAATCAGCAGCAACACTATAATGATATCCGTGCTCGCTCCACAAACCAACAGAGCTTTCAACACCAACCTTAGGACCTATGCCTCTAAAATTGTTAGTAAGATTTTCCGAAACAGAAATTTTCCCCTGGAAATTGCTATTAATGGTTTGATTAATCCACCCCCCTCTTATACCCAACAATGGACGTAGCAACAAATTGTTAGTCACATAAAAACTTTTGCCAATATCCCAATCAAACATATTGTATTCTATGGCCAAAGAGCATTGTGCTGAAGTATAAAAAAAGTTGTTAAACGATTCTATAAGCCTGCCTGGTAAAAACCCGGATATTATGTTACCAGAGGCAGAATCAGTTGCTTTACTATAGTACCATGTATAATAAAGCTTGGTATCCCACTCCGCTCTAGAGCCTACACCAACTCTGAAGCCAGGGTCAAAATCAAATTCTAAGGTCTTATAAGTGATCTCTTGGTTTGGTGTACTTAAATTATTTGTAGATGCCCAATCAACAGTCTCGGTTACTTTCCAATATAGCGCGTCTAAAAAAAAGTCCAACGCATGAGAGCTTGGTGACAGAAACAAACAACCTAAAATTATAAGTCGATGCGAATGTGACATGTTCCACCCTGTAATGTTAAATCACCATGCACTGGTAGGATCTGAAATGTAGTCATTCTTAACTGATTAGCCCAAAATTGCATTTCATAGCCTAACTGAATTGTAACGCTAGATCTGCCCTTATAGGCCCACTCAAACCCCATAAAATAATCAAACATCGCGGTACCTAGTCTTGCGTTACTCATGGTCGTAGTGATAGTTGTGGGGGTAACCAACAAAGCAGTTGGACGTTTATATGTATCTACGACATTCCAATTGCCCCACAAAAATGCAGTTGCAAAATTACCAATCAGACTAAAATTTTCAAAGATATGCCATTTGCTATCGATTGCGAAACTTGGCCCGACACCCCAGAATTTTTGCAAAATTTCCTCGTTCGCTGTATATAGAACTGCATTCCAGTCGCAATTTACCGTTTGGTTAATTGTGCCACCCTTTATCCCTATCGCTGGACGCAGCGTTACTGCTTTGCCAATTTGCAATTTATGACCAATGTCAAAATCGAGCATATTTAGCTCAAGCTTCCAATTTATACCGCCACCAAAAAAAATATTTGTACTTATAAAGCCACTAAAGAACTCAGGAGCAACTATTTGTTCACCCAGCGCAAAGTTATTACTCGTCTTTGCAGTAAAATTAGTCCAATACAGTTTCAGATCCCTTGCATCATGATCCGGTTCGTACATCAAACCACCTCTAAAACCCAGATCCCAGCTAAAATTTACGTTAGCTGCATCAAAATTAGCGGTTTTATTCGAAGGTTCAGATATAATACTTGCCCACGTAGTCGCTTCCTGCTCAGAAGCATGCCAAACAAGCGCGTCGCCAAATACAGACCAGTTCGCAGACTCGGCACCCAACGGTAGTATGCTAAACGTAACACATAAAATTTGTATAAATAGCTTTTTCATTACCAATCTTAATTAAAAGTAAAAACAAAGACCTAACACACCACCTTGTAACGACATTAGATTATTTAGCCTGCCCATATTGAAAGAATAATATTGCACTTGATTGAACCAAACTTGGGCTTCATATCCTAATCGGATCGACATTGGTTTTTTTAAAAGCAAACCAGACCATTCTATACCTAACAGTGCACGCACCATACTAGCGGCTCCGTTAATAGACTCAACGTTAACAGCAACTGATGCTGGTGTATTGTTTTCGTAAAGATCGGAAAAACTCCAATGCCCCCATAATAGCGCACCAGAAAAATTACCTACGATCTTAAATGAACTCTTAGATCTATCATATAGCGGCCAGGTTGTATTAATACCTACGGATGGACCAATTCCTGCGAAATCATTTTTTAAATTTTCTGTTGCCGCAATAAACGTAGTAGCTATAGTTGGGTTTTGCCATTGGGTATCTATCCTTTGGTTAATGAACCCGCCCTTAAGCCCTATAAATGGACGCAACTGTAGATATTGATCAATGTTAAATTTTTTTCCTAATTCAAGATCGAAAATATTATAATATAACTTCCATTGTACCCCGGCATTGTGGTAATTAGGTCCAAAATTAGAACCATTGGTATTGTTTATATAAAAATTGCCCACAAAGGGCGAATAAATTCCGCCGGTTGCAACATATGCTTGACTAGAGCCTTTGGTTTGGAACCATGTATAAGTAAAAACAGTATCCCAATGGTTATAATTATTGTTACGACCAACACCTACACGCAAACCAGCATTCAAATGAAATGGCACTTGCAGGATATCTGCAGTTTTATATGCGCCGTCTGGTGAAATTTCTTGCGCCCAATTATCAGCACTGCCTTCTCGCAATTTCCAGACTAGTAGGTCTACGAAGGCAAAAGTAGAATCACAGTTGCTTTGATAGCCATATGATTGACTTGCAAAAAATAAAAGTAATGTAATAAATCCCTTTTTCAAATTCCACTCCAAAAAAAATATCCTAGAATGTATCGTAATTTATGTCAATTAAAACCTACTAAGCTTAAAGAAGCTTTTAAAGGTACAAACAGAACTTGCGAATGGATATTCTAAACATTATTAAACAAATATTTATTATCACAGGTTTGTGCCTAATTTCTTTTTTAGGTTCAGCTACTACCTATACCGTAACTAGCGGGCTTGATGATGGCTCTGCTGGCACATTGCGTTCGATAATAAATCAGCTTAACAGCTCGGGAACTGCTGGTAGCACTGCTACCAACAATACCATCAATATAAATGCTGGGTTACCAACTATAACCTTGTCATCAAATCTGCCCGTGATTCAAAACGGAGTAACTATAAATGGCCCCTCAGGAGGCCAAATAATTTCCGGTAATAATGCATACCGATTGTTTGCAACCTTTCAATCTTCACTCACCTTATCGAATCTTACCTTGCAGGATGGCCTGGCGCTCGGCGGTAATGGTAATGGCGGCGGTGGCGGCGGTATGGGTGCCGGCGGTGGCGTGTATGTTGATTTTGGACAAACCTTAAATGTGTCTAACACGGCAATAATAGGTTGTTTCGCACAAGGTGGTAATGGTGCGAATGGGTATAAAGGCGGCGGCGGTGGCGCGAGCTGGTCGATCGCCGCAAACGGTGGCACTACAGGAAGTAATGGCACCTCCGGAAGTGGCGGTGGCGATTATCCTGGCGTTGGCAATAGCGGCGGCGCTATTGCTTACTCGGGAACTCACTTAGGCTATGGCGGCGGAGATGGCGGCGCGGATGGTAGCACTGGTACGGCTGGCAGCGGCGGTGGCAATAATAACGGCATAACCGCTAGCGGTAGTAATGGCGGCAATGGCGGTTATTGTGGTGGTGGCGGTGGCGCCAGCGACACTACTAATAATTCTGCAGGTGGCGGTGGTGGTAATCGCGGCGGCAACGGTGCGATTGGGGTATTCAGCGGCGGTGGCGGCGGCAGTTACGGCAGTGGCGGCTCGGGCGTAGTAAATAGTTTGGGGTTAGGCGGCGGCGGTGGTGGTGGTTTGGGCGGCGGTGGTGGCGGCGGCAGTGCCTCTGGTATTGCTGGCTCTGCTGGCGGCGGCGGTTTTGGTGGTGGTGGCGGCTCCGGTTCCACTACTACTGCAGCAACTGGCGGTAGCTTTGGCGGTGCTGGGGCTATTAGCGGCGTGGGGCTGGGCGGCGGTGGCGCAGGTATAGGCGGCGCAATTTTTGTTGGGGACAGCGCCATCCTGCAAATAGGCAATTTAGGAAGCAGCATATTATCGAGTCTAAATGGTACCCAAGGCGGGTCCGTGGGCGGTAGCGGTTATGCTAATGATGTATTTCTATTTCAAGGGGCACAACTACAGTTTGTGGGAAGCACAAATGCTACGATATCCTTCGCAGTTCAAAGCGATACCAGCGCACCGGTTGGGCACCTTGATGCTGGGATCAATGTAAATGTTACAAATAGTGCCATAATCACCATGGACAGTGCTAACAATAATTATCGAGGCGGAACCACCGTTCAAAATGGCACCTTAGTAATTGCTGGGATCATCCCCACTACAGGAAATATCACGGTCGCAACGAATGGTACATTAACATTACAAGTAGCCAACGCTGCTACCGCTGGCACGTTTACCAATTCCGGCGCCGTAAATATTCAAGCCGTGTTTACGCCTTCGTTTTATACAACGTTCACCAATAATAAAGCTATATATGTTGTTGGAAATGGCAGCATTGGTGGCAACGTCACTGCCACTGGAAGTTTAAGTGTAGGGCAAAACTCACTTAATGCTGCCAACACTTGTAATCTAACTACAGGTAATACAATCGCTTTCGACTCTATAAATGTTTACAATACATCTTCTATAGCTACTACTGGGGTCGGGAGTATAACTGCTAAAGTTTATTTATTAGAACTAGCTAATTTTAGCGGTAATAACATATCAGGATCAACACTTACAATTGGACAAGACTCTTCTAATCGTCTTTTTAGAGCCACCACTTTTAACGCGGCGCAGAACATTGCTGGATTTCCCACAATTAATGTGAATGCTGGGACATTCAATACCAATGGGCATACAATAAGTAGTGTTGGCACGGCATTTAATATTGCTAGTGGCGCTACTGCTACATTTGATACCGTAGTTACTGGATTAGGAGCATTGGTTGTTAACGGTACTTTGAATAGTTCCGTAGTTAATAGTGTCGGTTTAACCGGATTAGTAACGGTCGGCGGTACATTAAATGTTCTGCAAAATCTAAGTTTAAACAATACCATTAATTGCTCTGGCAATATAGCTGTAAGTAGCGGAAAGAATTTAACCGTTAACAATACGCTTTATGTATTTGGCAATGCCACGTTATCTGGAAATATACTTGGCGGTGGCGGCAGCAGTCTGATAATAGGAACAGATTCAACCAGTGCAACTTACCCCAGTACTAATAGCACCATTAACTCTAACATCAATGGCATTCCCACGCTACATGTTAAATATGGCGCATTAACTGCTAACGGCACAATAGCTGGAATAACAAATAGTTTTAACATCGACAGCGGCGCAACTGGCGCATTTAATGGCATCGTAACTACCACTGTTGCAGGTACTAATGCTGGCACATTAATAGCCGGTAATACGCTTAATTTTAATTCCTATACTAGTACCGGAACAACCAATTTCGTAATTAGTGATGCAAGCATTGTTGGCTTTATTAATTCTAGCGGCGCGATCAATTTTGGTGCAAATCCTATTAACGTGAGCTCAAATTTTATTGATGCAATCGCTGGGAATGTATACACATGGACTATCGCTACTGGAACATCAATATCCCCAGCATTGCTTCAAATCAATCCGCCTCCCAAAACGGTAGCAGATACTTGGTCCACGTTGCAAACAGCTACAAATGTAAAGATTATTCTTGAAAAAGGCGAGCTTAGCCCTAATAATCCGGTTATAGGGCCGATAATAAATGCCATGTCGCTGAATCCACTAAATCAAAGTCAATTTATTCTAATTAATGCTTTAGGAAACGCTCTTACTCAAGATCAACTCGATACCTTTGTTAATGAATTGATCCCAGATTTGAATAGCGTAGTAGTGAACGTAAGAAAACAAGATACGGTATTTAGACAAATTGGGCATCGGATTGCTGCGCTACGCGACAATTTATCACAAAATGAAACCGCAGGTTTTGTAGCTGGCGACTTTGATATTAATAAGGCATTTTGGATTGGGCCATTTGGCAGTTTTGCGAACCAAGCGCCGGCGGATAATAACTTTGGGTATCATGCCTACTCAGGCGGGTTAATATTGGGCATAGATGTAGAGATCAATGATCGCAATTTACTTGGTATCGCTGCAGCACGGTCTACTACTAATGTGGAAACCAAATTGAGCCCTGGACTGCATACCAGAACGGTCGGGTATCATCTATTATTATATGGAAGCCATCTGTTGGGTGTAAACCAACAACGCTATTTAGAATGGATGGCCAGTGGTGCAAAAGACACTAATTCTGGCAACAGAATAATTTTAATCACTGGTAATATTTTTAACACTAACGCTAACTATCATGACTATCAGGCTGGCTTTTTAATAAATTATGGTCAATCGTATAGATATAGCTCTTGCTTGGATCTTATACCGTATGGAACCATACAATACAATTTCATTCATACTCCACCATATTCTGAAACAGGTGGCAGTCCAGCTGCGCTTTATGTTGCGAATAATAATTTTAACAACGTTTTGACTTTAGGCATAGGAAGCAAGGCCGCGATTAAAACGAATAGGTCGTTGCTATATGGACGTTCTACACTTGGAGCGCTAATCGGTTATGACGTGATCAGTTCTGATCTACTAACAACCTCTAACTTTCTATCTGGCAGCGCCGCTTTTACCTTTGTTACAGCACAAGCCAAGCTAAGTTTGAGTTTAGATGCGGACTGCACGTTTGATATGGATAATGGCACGCAATTGCAGTTTGTATATGAGTTTCAAGTCCGCCAAGGCTATACCGCTAACGCAATCACCGCTAAGTTCAAGTTCCCATTCTGACACAGCAGCTAACTGACTTTATAAGTGCAGATCAGTATATATCTTAGCTTACAAATGCTAAAATGCGCATTCTTTTATAACTCGAGCGATGCATCGCCATGACATATACTACATCTAATACTATAACCGACGAGCGGTCTTTTGCATCGTTAGCGCTACGCGAAGAATTGTTAAATAATTTGGGCTTTCTAGGCTACGAGCAGATGATGTCCGTACAAGCCTTAAGTCTACCGCTTATGTTGCAAGAGCATGACGTTATAGCGCAAGCCAAAACCGGCAGTGGTAAAACAGCGGCATTTGGGCTGGCATTATTAAATCGCCTCAACATACAAAATTACGTAGTACAAGCCTTAGTATTATGCCCGACACGCGAGCTAGCAGAGCAAGTCTGCCAAGCATTACGCAAATTAGCGCGATTGTTACCGAATGTTAAAGTTCTTAACCTATCAGGTGGAATTCCTATTAAAGTCCAGCTAGATTCTTTGAAACATAGTCCGCATATTATTGTTGGAACACCAGGCCGGGTGCAAAAACATTTAGATAAGGGATCTCTCTCTTTAAGCACGCTGCAAACCTTAGTTTTAGACGAAGCAGATCGCATGCTCGACATGGGATTTTTCGATGCTATTAGCGGTATTATTAAAGCATGTCCTAAACCACGTCTAACATTGCTGTTTTCTGCAACCTTCCCTGCTGAAATCAAAGCCCTATCACGCCAATTTATGCAACATCCTAAAACTGTTATAGTAGAAGAGGATAATTCTGCTGTCCCAGATATCGAACAAATTTTTTATCAAGCTAAGAATCGTGCTAATAAATATGCAGTATTAAAAACATTATTACTACATTACAAACCTACTTCTACAATTATTTTTTGTAATACTAAAGAACAAACTAACCAGTTACTTGATACATTGCTAGACGATGGCTTTAGCGCCACAGCGCTAAATGGCGACATGGAGCAAGTCGAGCGCGATATGGCAATGATACGCTTTAAAAACCAAAGCTGCGCTATTCTGGTAGCTACTGATGTTGCCGCACGTGGTCTAGACATAAAAGAACTCCCTGCAGTGATCAATTATGATTTGGCATTTGAACATGATGTCCATATACACCGTATTGGCCGCACTGGACGCGCTGGTAGCAAAGGTTTGGCACTCAATATAGTAACACCGGCCGATGTGAATAGATTGACAGCTATTGAAGACGGTTTACAAGAGACAGCCAGCCTAAGAAATGTAGCCTCGCTGCCTATCTCAGATGATGTGGCTCCGGCGCCAAGTATGGTAACATTGCGCTTAAACATAGGACGCAAAGAGAAAATCCGTCCCGGAGATATATTAGGAGCACTTAGCAAAGATGCTGGATTACCTGGTGATTCCATAGGAAAAATCGATATCGGGGCCCTATATTCTTATGTTGCAGTGCATCAAGATCAGGTTGATGATGCTGTTAAATATTTTAGAAATGGCAAAATCAAAAACTGTAAAGTAACTGTTAAAAGACTAGATTGAAGCGATTAAACATATATCATAGAGGAATTATATTATGCAAACTGGGACCGTAAATCGTTTCAACAAGATCAAAGGCTATGGCTTTATTACCCCAGATAATGGCGGAGCTGAAGTATTTGTGCATTTTTCACAGGTGCAAATCGCTGGCTATAAAGAATTAAAAGTGGGCCAGCACATAAGCTATCAACTTGAAACCGGCGAACGCGGTGAATTTGCTACCAAAGTCACGATTATTTAAGAATTGCCCGCCATTCCTGCGCAGTGACCGGAGTAATTGACAATCTATTGCCGGGCCGCAGGACCATCATATTTTTTAAACTTGGGTTAGCACGTAAATCACTTATTGAAATGATATTCGGCAGCTTTTTTATTAGTTTTAAATCGCGCATAAACCAGCGCGGCTTGTCAGGACTACTCTTAGGATCATAATATTTGGATTCCGGATCAAAAGCTGTGTGATCTGGATAGCTGGGACTAACTATTTTTGCGATGCCAACAATGCCTGGTATTTTACAGTTAGAGTGATAAAAAAATACTTGATCGCCTATTTGCATGGTATCGCGCATATAGTTGCGAGCTTGGTAATTTCTAACCCCATCCCAACAGTGCGTACTGTTAGGGGACGCTTTCAAATGATCTATGCCAAATGTTTCTGGCTCGGACTTCATTAACCAATACTGCATTTTTTATACCTTTAAAGAACCATTAATACTTTATCATTACTTGAAAGCGCACGATATATATTATCGAGCTGTTCTTGGCTTGTAGCAGTAAATGTAACTGTATAAGAAGTATACTTACCGGCGCTACTCGGACGGGAGGATATTTTAGTACGCTCTATGTCCACTTGATTTTGTCGCACCACCGAAATAATTAATGCTTCGAGATCATTATCCGACTCGCCGAATACTTTTAAGGAAAACTCTGTTGGAAATTCCATAATTTTATACCCCTAGGTTATAACCCAATCGGATAATATTAGCATAAAAAAAGCCATGAAGGTAGCATACTAATATATAGTACTTGTGGGGTATTTTGGTATAGTGTAAATTGAACAAATTCTATTAATCTGAGTCACAAATGAAACAATTATATAAGTTATTTGTCGCATGTTTTTTGATAAGTGGTATAGCGCAAGCCAAATTAGACGCCACGATTCCAGTTATTGATATGAATGATTACTATTCCAAATCACGGCACCATATATTTATTAAAGATTTATCCGAAGCAATGCAAACAGTAGGCTTCGTAGCAGTAATTAACTCTAAAGTGGACCCAGAAGTCTTAGATAATGCTTACAACGCAGCGCAAAATTTTTATGCAAAGCCGCTACAACAAAAATCCAAATGTCAAAAAACAGAACTAAATGGCCAGCGTGGTTATGTACAAAGTGAAATGGCTAAAGGCCAAGCTAAGAAGGATTATAAAGAGTTTTACCATATTACACGTGAATATCCAGCGCAAATTCGTATTCAGTATCATTATGCCGCTAATATCTGGCCAGAAGATCAAAGCTTTACATTAGCGATGCAACAACTAATCCAAGAGCTAGATCAGTATACTACGGTCATAGAAAGCGCATTATCAGAAAGCATTGGCGCAGAGCCTGATTTCTTAACCAATATGACGCGTCACGGTGATTTTTTGTTGCGCTCTATACACTACCCTGCTAACCCGCCAACCGACACTGTATGGGCCGCTGCACACACTGATATAGACTTATTTACAATCCTACCTCGAGCCACGGCTGAAGGGTTGCAGGTAAAAAATGCTCAAGGCGAATGGATCGATGTAATCGTTCCCGATAATGCTTTTATTATCAATGCCGGCGACATGTTGCAAAATATTACTAATGGCGTTTATAAAAGCGCGGTACATCGGGTGATAAGTAAAAACAAAAATATTGAGCGTTATTCAATGGTCGCATTTATACACCCTAGACCCGACGATAGAATGGATCCATTACCTAAATTTGTTGCTCAGGTTGGCGCTAAGAAGTTTGCCAACGTGACGCGAAATGAGCTGCTATTTGAACGACTTATAGACTTGGGATTGCATAGCCCTGCATTACTAGAGCAATTTGCAAAATCAGGTGCTATATCAAGGTTAATAGAGGTAAATAGGGCCAGCCCACACGCCATGCAAGCACTGCGTGATGCCAATTTGGCAACCCCGGACGTATTATTGAGATTGGAAAAATATGAATCGTAATAAACTAACTAGTATATTATTAACATCGCTAATAAGTTTTTCGGTTTATGCACAAGTTGTAGATACAATATTTGGCAAAGTAGATGAGCAAAACCCAGCCGCAGTAAAGCTATTAAACCATGATGTGTTACAGCGTCTAAAATATATAGATCAATCGGGACCGTTAATTTATATCAGTAACGAATACCCTCATTATTCGCGTTATGACCATTCTTTGGGGGTATACGCCTTGCTTAAACGCTACAATGTGAGCGCTGAAGAGCAAATCGCTGGGCTAATGCACGATACTTCGCATACCGTGTTTTCGCACTTAGCAGATTATATATTACAAGAGCAATCTGCACATACTGAATCTTATCAAGATAATATCCATGATGTATTTTTAACTAAAGCTGGGCTACCTAATACTTTGCGCGCATACAATTTAACATTAGACGATATATCTCCCAAAAACCCCAAATTTACAGCTCTAGAGCAGCCATATCCAGATATGAATGCAGATCGTATTGAATATAATTTACATACCGCATTGCTATTCAAAGATTTGCAGATGAGCGACATCAAGCAAATTCTTAAAGCACTACATTATGAAAACCAACAATGGTACTTTACAGATCCAATGCAAGCCAAAAAATTTGCCAAGCTATCTACTTATTATACAAGAAATTTTTGGGGCGCCAGCAAAGGTGCTGCACAATATTCTATTACCGGCGCCATGCTAAAATATGCAATGAAGCACAACATTATTGCTCTTGAAGAATTCCAGACCGGAACTGATCAATTGGTGATAAATAAACTTAGAGCTAGCAAAGACCCAGTAATCCAAAGTATGTTGGGTATATTGTCTAAAGTTGAAGAGCATTACATCGTAACTAATCCCCAAGACTTTGACATTCATTACGCGGTAAAAATGCGTGGTATCGATCCACTAGTATCTGTGGCTGGCAAACTAAAACGCCTGAGCACGATTAGCGTTGATTTTAACCAAGATTTACAATCTACCGCAGAATTTTCAAAACACGGTGTATATTTAAAATTTACAAATATCAGTGATCCGAAAATTCTAGCGATATTAAAATCATAGGGAATCGATGGCGGCGACAGCGCGCCGCACGGCCGTTAAGTTATTGGCTTTGCCTAACCCTCCTTTCCAACGCAATGCCTCCCCTCCTCCCTAACCCTCCTTCCCAAACAGAGCTTTGGGAGGAGGGAATATGAGTCGCAAGTCACAATCAAACAGCAGCAGAAAAATATTTATGGCAGCATTTGCGCAAGAGGCAATTAAGTAATTACAAATTTAGAAGACAGCATGTATTCAAAAATTTTATTGTGGATTTTGTCTGTTTAGAAGCAAAATTGATTATTGAAATAGATGGCAACAACCATAAGAACCAAGTCGAGTATGATGCAATGAGAACTGAATTTTTAGTATCGCTTGGTTATCGCGTGCTTAGATTCACAAATTATGGCGTATTAAATTATATCCAAAAAACCTTAAATGATATATCGGCCCTACTCCATGAAACTGCACAGTAACATTTTACTTGCGACTCATATTCCCTCCTCCCAAAGCTCTGTTTGGGAAGGAGGGTTAGGGAGGAGGGGAGGCATTACAATATTGATGTAAAAATATAATTTACGGATTTCTATATTTTTCTATACTTGTTAAGACCTCTTGTGCGTGGTCGGCGACTTTAACGCCACGCCATTCCTGTAACAGAACACCCTCTGGATTTATTAAAAATGTACTTCTAATTATCCCTAATGGTGTGCTTTTTAGAATTGAATTCTGTTTAATTACTGCAAATTGTTCACAAATCTTGCCGCCCTTATCAGATACTAGCGGAAATGGTAATTCATATTTACATTCAAATTTCGTATGACTTTCAACGCTATCGCGCGAGATCCCAATAATTTCTGCATTTATAGCTTGAAACTGCGGGTACAAAACCCTAAATCCTATGGCTTCTGTAGTGCAACCTGGCGTATCGTCTTTAGGGTAAAAATAAATAACGACATACTTACCGTTATAATCACTAAGATTAATGGTACCTTTGTTGCTTAGCGCCGAGAAATTTTCAACTTTACTACCAAGTGCTACTGTCATTCTATACTCCTTTATACTTTCTCAATACGTAATACTACGCCATCTACGCCAACAATTTTCACTGCTGTGCCAATTGGTAAATCTGGTCCTTCAACCCGCCAATATGAATCGTCGATCTGTATGCGACCCCTACCGTTTATAATTGGTTCCCCTAGAGTAACCACGCGCCCCACAAATTGCTGATTCCTACGGTTTAAATTTGGTTGGTCTGTATTAATTAATTTACGTTTATTATGCTTAGACCAATAAAGTAAACAAGATGCGGCTTCGATCGCAAAGATTATAAACTGATATTCCCATGGTAACGCAGGCATTATGATCAGGATAACTCCGATTGTAACTGCGCTCACAGCAACCCATAATAAGAAAAAACTGGTGCCCAGCACTACTTCAAGAATCACTAAGATCACAGCGAATCCAAACCAGTGCCATTGATTCAAGCTCGCTAAAAAATCTGTTAAGTTTCCCATATTTTACCTATTTAGTTTGGCTAAACACTTCTTTAGCTATTTCACCGATACCAGCAAGTGATCCAATTACACTTGCCGCTTCAAGTGGCATTAATATTACTTTCTGATTCGGGGCACTTGCGACTTGTCCTAATGCATCGATATACTTTTGTGCTACAAAATAATTAATCGCTTGTATGCTGCCTTCTGAAATAGCCACGGATACTGAACGAGTAGCTGTAGCTTCAGCCTCGGCCAATCTTTCACGCGCCTCGGCATGTCGAAACGAGGCTTCTTTTTCACCCTCGGCTTTTAATATTGCAGCTTGCTTTATACCTTCGGCTTCTAAGATTACAGCGCGTTTTACACGTTCGGCTTTCATCTGTGCCGCCATTGCATCAACTAAATCCGCTGGTGGCGAAATATCTTTGATCTCGATTCGCGTGACTTTTACACCCCATGGGGTTGTAGCTTCATCAATTACCATTAATAATTTAGAATTGATTTGATCGCGCTGCGACAACATTTCGTCTAAATCTAAAGATCCTAATACGGTACGAATATTTGTTATCGTTAAATTGCGTATTGCACGTATTAAATCTGTCACTTCATACGCTGCACGAGCAGCATCAATCACCTGAAAAAATACCACACCATCCACAGTTACCATGGCGTTATCTCTACTGATTACTCCTTGTGAATCTATGTCTAACACCTGTTCCATCATAATCAATTTACGACCTACGCGATCCATAACCGGGATAATTAACGATAGTCCGGGGCGAAGCGTCGTTATGTAGCGTCCGAAACGCTCCACAGTCCATTCTTGGCCTTGCGGAACTTGTTTTATAGCTGCAAACACAGCAAATACCGCCAACACTGCAAGTAACATGGCAAAACTAGCAAAACCTTCCATAACAAGTCCCCTACTTTGGATGTGTGATCCTAACATTAAATAGCAATTAAAACCAAATTCATCATAAAGGCGTCTATCCTTCACTGACGATAGAAAATTTTAAGGTTAAGTATGAACTGGTATGAACACTTCTTTATGGTAGGTCAATATCCAGCCAACGCTATGTTCGGCACGTACGATCTTAAGCTAGTAGCGCTATCATATATCATCGCAGCACTTGCTTCTTATGTAGCGCTTGATATGAGCTCGCATTTAAAGAAACACGGCAGCACCCTGTTTATGGTTTGTTGGTGGGCTGGTGGTGCTTTTGTTATGGGGGCTGGAATATGGTCGATGCATTTCATCGGCATGTTGGCATTCAGTATGGATATGCCTATGTCCTACAGTATAATTTGGACAGGCGCATCTATGATTGTTGCCACGATTGCTGCAGCAATCGCATTCCTATTTTTTATGCTGCATAACCCGACGCGACTGCATTATACGCTAAGTGGTATTATACTCGGAACAGCGATCCTTACGATGCACTATATAGGCATGGCTGGCATGAACAATATGGTGATTCACTATACCCCGGGGTTCTTCTTTTTATCTGTTTTAATCGCAGTTATCGCGGCCACGGCAGCACTGTGGTTGTCGGTACATAGCGATCGTGGTACTTATAGAAATCGCGTTCGCTTGAAAATTGTCAGTGCCCTAATTATGGGTATAGCGATCGCAGGAATGCATTATACCGGAATGGCGGCGGCGGTGTTCACCCCAAGTGATACTATGATTACCGGGATTACTGTAGATCCTACGGTACTAGCTATTTTAATTACCACTATTGTTTTGTGTATAATGAGCGTTGCTATAATAATATCTACTACGAGATATTATTTAACTACTAAAATACAAAATGAACGAGATTTTCTTGAAGTGGTTCTAAATAATTTGCGTGGTAGTGTAATTGCCTATGATGTTGATAAAAAAATCAGATTATATAATGAGGCCGCAAAGGGACTATTCAACGATATAGAGTCTCTTAAAGATCTCTCAAAAGATTGGGATATTAAAATGCCCCTGCACAAAACAGATAATAAGACACTATATAAGGCCGATGATTATCCTTTGGAATTGATTTTCAAAGGTAAAAAGATTAAAGGATTGGAAGCAGTCATCTCTAACTCTGCTGGAAAAAATAGGGCTTTGTCTATAGATGGACAGCTGTTAACAGGGCAAGAAGGCGAAAATCTAGGGGCAGTTATTGTATTTCAAGATATAACTGAGCGTAAAGAGATAGATCAGATGAAAAATGAATTCATCTCGACTGTAAGTCATGAACTAAGAACACCATTAACGTCTATACGCGGCGCGCTAGGATTGATTACAGGTGGAGCAATGGGGTTAGTTCCTAAAGAAATGCAATCTTTATTAGAAATAGCCAGTAATAATAGTGAACGTTTAGTTCGTTTAATTAACGATATTCTAGATACAGAAAAAATTGAAGCAGGAAAAATGGTCTTCCATTTTGCCAAATCTAACCTGAGTACATTAGTCGAACGCGCGGTTATAGATAATAAAGGCTACGCCGACAAATATAAAGTTAGTTTTGAAATAACCGCTATGCTACCAGAAGTAATGGTAATGATGGACGCTGACCGCCTTAGACAGGTATTTGACAATCTTTTATCTAACGCCGCTAAATTTTCAAATCCAGGTGGAAGAATATCAATCGCCATGCAACGTAATAGTAATTCCATCCAGATAGCTATTGCAGACACTGGCAAAGGAATTCCTGAAGAATTTCAAGCGCGAATTTTCTCAAAATTCTATCAAGCAGATTCGTCTGATGTGCGTGAAAAAGGTGGAACCGGCTTGGGTTTAAGCATATGTAAATCAATCGTAGAAGCTCACAATGGCAAAATTTGGTTCAAATCAACGCCGGGAGCAGGAACCACTTTTTATGTAGAATTAGTCGAAGCTAGTGCACAGAATCAAGATAAGAATGTTACCCCTGATATAATTCATGAAAATAAGACCATACTGATATGTGAAGATGAGCCAGATGTAAGCAAATTACTCGGCTTAATCCTAAAACAACGCGGATTTGACAGCGTTCGGGTAGCAACAATAGCTGAAGCTAAGAGTGCCTTGTCAAAACAAGTATTTTGCCTCATGACTTTGGATCTTCTCTTGCCTGATGGCAATGGTTTAGACTTGTTAAGATGGATGCGAACTGAAGCCAAGCTAGAAGATCTCCCCGTAGTCGTAATTAGTGCAATTTCAATAAATGAAGAAAAAATCAAAGGTTCAGCATTGGGTGTTTTTGACTGGATAAACAAGCCAATTGACGAGGAACGTTTATATAAAGATGTTTCGCAAGCATTAGGTACCAAAGGTTACACTGGTAACCCTAGAGTGTTACACATAGAAGATGACCCTGATATATCAAACATTGTAACCACAATTCTACAGGATATATGTGATACCGATATATCTGATACAGTGGCAAGAGCAAAACAATTGCTTACCAACATCAAATACGATCTTATAATACTGGATCTTAGCCTAAAAGACGGCTCAGGATACGAAGTGTTATCATTTTTAGAAGAAAATAGCTTTAGGATCCCTATAGTTATTCTTTCTGTTGACGAACCAAAAGAAAATGTCAGTAAAAATATAGCGGCTTCGTTAATAAAAACTAAAGTTAGCAACCAAGATCTCCTAGAGAAGATTGTATCTATACTCGAAGCTTCAAAAAGTCGCAATGGGGAACAATAGATCATGAGCAAACAATTACAAACAATTATGTTAGTTGAGGACGAACCAGATATCTTGGAAGTTGCTCGCTTGGCCTTAGAAGCTACGGGGCCGTTTACGATCCATCCTTGTAATAGTGGCCAAAAGGCAATAGATACTGCCCCCGTGGTCAAACCTGATTTAATTATATTAGATATGATGATGCCAGGCATGGATGGTTTAACAACACTTGCTCTATTGCGTCAGAATGTTGAACTAAAAAGTATTCCAGTGATCTTTATGACGGCCAAAGCACAAACCAATGAAATGAAACACTATATAGAGCGTGGTGCAATAGGTGCAATCAGCAAACCGTTTGACCCGATGCATTTAGCAGAAGAAGTACGACAAATTTGGAATAAAGAACATGACTAATCCCCAAGAAAAATTCGAAAAACGATTCCAAGAATCCCGTTTACAGTACATCAAAAGCCTACCTGATAAAGTTTCAGAGATTAAGCTTATATGGAATCAATTAAATATTAATCAATGGCGTTTGGAAGTGCTATTAAAAATGAGAAATATGGCACACAATTTAGCCGGATCCGGTGGAACATTTGGATTTCATAAACTCAGTGAACAAGCGAAACTTCTTGAACAAGCATTGGATATGATGCAGATCAATCATGATACGGCACCAGATGAAGAAACATTATCAAGAATTAATGATTTGTTAATATCACTGCAAGAAACAGAGCTACATACCATACAGGAATTTCCTAACTCACCATATCATTCAACAAAGACAGATTTAATATATATTTTAGATTCAGACAAGGAATCCTCTCTTGGAATATCGCGACAATTAACATATTTTGGATGCAACGTAAAGATAATTAATGATATATCTATGTTAAATACTAATTTAAAGAATTCCGCACCAATGTTAATTATTATTGATTCAGAATTTTCTAAATTAATGTTTGATAAATATAATGTGATTCAAACATTGCGCAAGGAATGGTTGTTAACATGCCCTATAATATACATATCACACAGCAATAAATTTGAAGAACGCGTCTTAGCCATGAAAGAAGGTTCCAGTGCATACTTTAATAAACCGATGGAAATATCCCTCTTAGTAGAGCGTATAAATATACTTACCAATGCTGGTATCGTCGAGCCATACAGAATCCTTCTAGTAGAAGATGACATCGAACTTGCCAATTTTTATGCACTAACTCTGGAACGTGGTGGTTTAAAAGTATTTATAGAAACTAATCCTGAGCAAGTCATAAGCAGAATCTTGGATGTTAACCCTGAAGTTGTAGTTATGGATCTGTACATGCCAGATTATAATGGTATAGAGTTAATAAAGATCATACGCCAGCACCAATCGTTATTTTCACTTCCAATCGTTTTATTAACATCAGAAAACGATGTCAACATACAGTTCTTAGCGCGTGAGGTGGGAGTCGATGATTTTTTACACAAACCAATTGCTGAAAAACACTTATTTGATTCCATACTAAATCGCGTGCAACGATCGCGTTATATGAATCTAAGCATAAATAGAGACAGTCTAACCGGTCTGTATGTGCACAAAAAAATTAATGAATATCTGGCAACGCAACTAGATCTATGCAAACGTTATAATGCCCCGCTCTCTTATATTATTATAGATATCGATAATTTTAAGAATATTAACGACACTTATGGACATTTAGCTGGTGACAACGTGTTAGTAACCTTGTCAAATTTCTTAAAGATAGGGGTTAGAATAACGGATTTTGTAGGTAGATTTGGCGGTGAATCTTTTGTGGTCATCTGCCCCGACACAACTGCAAAAGCAGCACTTAATACAATAGAACGCTTACGCAAAAACTTTGCTGCGATCAACCATTATTCAGACAAAGATATTTTTAAAGTTACTTTCTGTGCTGGCATCGCTGCTTTTCCTAAATACCAAGATCTAGAACACATGATGGCCGAAGCAGACAAAGCGCTGTATAAGTCTAAAGACAATGGTCGCAACCAAAGCACTGTGGCGTGAACGGATTTTTACAATGATAAAATTAGTATTGGTTATTTTTATGGTCCCCGCATTATGCAACGCAGACAATGCTAGCCAACGTGAGTATGCTAAGGAGCATGATCCTGCAATCAGTCAAGCTCTCGGAATAGGCGCACCCCAATTTGAAGATTGCTTCTACGGCACCGACTCACACGGCCAACATTATAAGCAAAGTGACTTGCTGCCATGCCTACAGCAATATAATCCGGAGATTACTAAAGATCAGCTAAACCAGGTTTTAGATAAATACCGGCCGCGCAGATAATGCTATGATCACACTTGTAAGAATATTCCCAACCCAACCGAAGAAGTATTATTAAGTTTTGCCTGTAATGTTTGTGTAGGGTTGATGCCTCTAGTCGTCTGCGGTTGTATTAAATCGGTCTTTTCCCAAATGTAAGAAGCTCTAATCCCCAAGAGCCGATTAATCATATATTGTAGTCTTAAACCAAATCTGGGTATGATTTTTGATTCTTTAAAACTAACACTATAATTATTTTGCTCTAACGATGTTGCTGGATCACCGTCAAATAACTGTAAGTCTAGAGTATCATGCGTACGCATATATACAAGACCGATGACTGGCACCAGAGAAAGCGCATTACTAAGCTGTAATTGCGGTACAAAGTTAAGATTAATACCATACATCTTAGACTTAGCATTGTATTCATTTGAAACTAGCGCTGTAAAATTTTTAATTCCTAACTCATTGCGCATCGGAGCAACGCTCACAGTGTTGCTCTTATTAGTATCTTGTTCGTAGCCACACTCAAAGCCGATAAATTTGTTAAAAACATAACCAACAAAGAAATTTAATTGCGTTGCACCCTCTCTTACGAATATAGTTCCGCCATACCCATTTTTGAAGTTTACACGACTATATAATATATCGGCTCCTATATATGAAAATTGTGTATTTCCAAATATACTGCCACTGAAAAATAGCAATAGATATATCGATGTAGATATTAATTTACGCATGTTGTAAAAATCTCTTAGACACCAATGCAATTAAACGTTTCATGAGTGTACACTTGGAGATAAATTTAATCTAGTTAGGGGCTCTAGTATTTTGTTTAAGATAGAATATAATTAGAACACCAGATGACTAACGTGTGCCACTAATATAAACAAGTCCCAGAGGGAATCATGACAAATATTTCAAATAATGCTAATAACGGTATTCTTAATGTCGCACACATAACGATGGAGTATAAACTAGGCGTTGGTGGAATCAAAGCTGTAACAACAGGCCTGATTCCTGCTTTGGCTGAATGCGATGATATATACCCTTCTGTTATTACACCTTTTTTTGATGTTTATAATGATTTCTATAAAAATCATGACGTTAAGTTGGTCACCACCGTAACGCATATTTACAAGGGCAAGCAATTTAAATCTGACGTATTCCGTGTTTGTACCGAAGTCGTAAACGCCAAACCAATTTACCATTATCTTATAAAACCAGTTCAGAATTCCCCGGTAGCTTTTATCTTCAATATAAATGAAGAAAAAAATATGTATCAAGCATTTAAACACTCTGAGCCACAAAATAGAATCGAATACTTCAATAGTGCAGCGGCCGCAATGTTACGTATGCCTAATGATCTGATCCCTGAATTTAAGATAATACATGAGCATACATGGCTTACAGGTTTAACAGGTTGCCTTGTAAAAGAATTTGAAAATCTACCATTATATCGTGATATAATTAAGTCAGCAGGAAAGCCCCTAAAAAAGATCCCCCATGTAATCTCTACCATTCATATGTTGCTTAATGGCCAAAACGGGTCCTTGGCTCCGGCCGATGGTGTTCAGGGGTTACTTGCATCTGTAGGCTTACCAGAAAACTTTGCATCGCAATTTCCAGATCATCATGAAGACATTAATAAAAATCATTTAAAACAAATAGCTCTTACAACCTTATATTCAGATCATGTCACAACAGTATCTAAGGGCTTAGCGGCAGATGTGATTGCTGGAAAAGCTGAAGGTTTAGACGGCATGTTCAAAGCGCTGCATTATAACAATCGTTTACAAGGTATAACCAATGGCATAAACATCAAGGATTGGGATGCAACAGATTTTAAGAATTTGCAAGAATTTGCGTTTAAATCTAAAAGTATAAGCGCAGATAAACAGCGTATTAAGAACCATCTAATCACTCAATACCCCAATTTAGATCCAAATAAGAAATGGTTTATATTCATCGGCAGATTTGCCGATGAAAAAGGCGTTGAATACCTACCGAGTCTATTAGAAGCGGTACTTAAAGCCAATGGAAACTTAATCATTTTGGGTTCACATGTAGTCTATACTGTGAAAGACGGCCAATGCATCCCTGCTTATAAAGAAGAAATAGATGCATTAAAAGTTCCTGGCTGTGTAGTTGTAGACAACGCAGCCGAACAAAAGCTTTTCGGTAAACTTTTCAGAGCGGCATCTGATTGCGGAGTTAGTTTATCTAAGAACGAAGCATGTGGTTTAGTCCCGATGGAACTCATGATGTATGGCTTAATATCGGTTGTACCACAAATCCAGGGGTTGCCGGACACGGTAATACCTTTAGATGCAACAAACAATACCGGTACAGGTATTTTATTTGATGGTAATCCGGAAACCAGAGCTAAACAGCTAGAACTTGCAATTTTAGAGGCTGCTAGATTCCTTGAGCTTAAAACCAAAAATGGATCTTTAGATCCTTTCTTAAAAAATCTACTTGATACCGCAAAACAATATGACTGGGCTGCAAATCCTGCACATGAATACGCAAAATTATACAAAAAAGTAGCACAACGTGACATTTTAACCGCTGAAAATATTAAGCGTCAACACACAAATCAGGCGCGAGTTTGGGCGATTGGTTTTAATAAGTGTGGTACTACTACGATGTTTAGGTTCTTTCAGAAAAACGGAATCCCATCGATACACCATGGACGACAAGGCAGCTTGGCTACCAGCATCTATGAAAATCATCTAAACGATAGACCATTACTATCGGAAGAATTTCGAAAGTATATAGCATTTTTTGACATGGAAAATATTTATGCCGAGCCACCAATTTATATAACGCACACTCTATTTAAAGAACTAGACTCTTGTTATCCTGGCAGTAAATTTATTCTTAATACTCGCGACAAAAATGATTGGATTAAAAGTAGATGTTCGCATGTAGATCCCATTAATAAGAAACGTTATGTAGATGTGCTCTGTGAAGCTTACGGAATCAGCGAAGCAGAATTAGTTACGCGTTGGAGCCAGGAATGGGATGCACATCATGCAGAAGTTCTTGAATACTTTAAGGATCGCCCCCAGGATATGCTGGTATTTGATATAGATAACGATGATCCAGAAAAAATTTGTGAGTTTCTCCAGGATATGTTCGTACTAGATCCAAGCTTGTACGAACATCACAATAAAACTCCCGTGCCATATATGCTGCGCTTTAGCCCAGCATAGCTAGTGGTTAAGTTATGGAGCAGGAGTAAGCTTTTCTAAAATAAGCGGGTTATGGGTCGCTGCATGAGCTACAGCGCGAAATAACCCCTGATCATGATCGCCTGACGTGCCGCTACTAAATTTTAAAATTTCTCGTCCCTCTTCTGGAGTAAACCTATTATTGGTATCTTTAAACTTCCATACTAACCCCTCAGAATTACGTACTCCGCCAACGAAAGATTGATTTAACCAGATAAACTCATCGTTATTCCACAACTCTTTGTTTTCTGCAGGGGTTTTACGAGATTGGTTAGGTGTCAATTTATAAACCTGTGGCTCACCGTAACCATAGCCGCCGTAACCATAGCCGCCATAACCATAGCCGCCATAACCATAGCCACCACCGTAACCGTAGCCGCCGTAACCATAACCACCGCCGTAACCATAGCCACCACCATAACCATAGCCACCATAACCGTAACCACCGCCGTAACCATAGCCGCCACCGTAACCGTAGCCACCATAACCGTAACCATAGCCACCACCATACCCGTAACCTGGGGGATTGGTGATCGGTGGAATTTTTTCCAGAAGTAATCCGGTATGAACCGCTTGTAATAATTCGGTTGCGGCTAATCTAACCGCTTCATCTCCTACTTCCGTGAGCAGGAAAAGATCTTCAACAAATGTGCGACCGAAGCGTTGCATAGCCACTGTTAGATTACCATCTACATAACTACTAGCATCACTTAATAGTTCCAAAATTGCATCGCGGTTTTCAGCTTGTATATCGCTTTCCATGTCATGGTCCTGTATAAAGTTTTTTAACTACAAAGATCATAGTATACTTTCAAATTTTGTATACTGAAAATACTTAAAGAGGTCATAATGTACTGCAGTGTGTTACATGTTGCAATAGAGGGTGGGCCCGCTACGTTCGGCGGCCTTGGTAATGTTGCTTCGCAAATGATGGTTGCGCAAAATCAATTTAAATTAGATGGTCAATATATGTTTGATGCTAGCATCATAACTCCATATTACCCGACCCTATTCAAAAGTTATTATGACAAGGTCCAAGTGGCTGAAATAGAGCACCTATATAATGACACGTTAGTCAAATCGAAAATATATTTAAAACAACACAACGGTAACAAACATTATTTAATAGAACCAGCAGATGAATACAAATCTTTATTTAACATAAATGCGTTACATGATATATATTTAGATACTGAAGCTAGTTTATTTATAGAGCGTCTTAAATATTATAACAGTGCCGTAGCAGCCTATGTTGGCAACGGCCCAATAGGTACAAATCATCCAAATCCACAAATATTGCAGCTTCATGATTGGCAAGCAGCCTTGGTCCCTAAATTATTAACTAATGTATATAATAATACAACGATTAAAACGGTGTTTATGGTCCACATCGATAATTGGGATCGCGGCACATATCCTGGATATTGCCTACAAGGCATTGGCTTAGAATACTTGCCAGAACCATGCATCCTCAAGGCAATGGGTTTAATCGCTGCGGACCAAATTGTAGTAGTCTCGCCGCGTTTATTACAAGAATGTATCGACACTTATAGTTATGATCCAGAACTAGAATATTTACGTAAAATATATACCGTTGCCAAGGCTCGCAAAACAGCAATTGGTATCACTAACGGCATAAATTATGCAAATTATTGTCCTATAGGGAAGCTTATCAAAGATCCGCAAAATATTTATGAAGAAAAACATCGCCTAAAAGTACAACTAGCCACTATGTTAAATGGTTCACGTGGTTCATGGAGTATAAACCCGGATTTACCCTTAATTTTATATGTAGGCAGATACTCACCAGAAAAAGGCGTAGATACTTTTGAACAACTTATACAATCATTACATGGCAGAGCTATTTTTATAGGTATAGGTAGAAGCATTACTGATGATGTATATAATGTAGTATTAAATTACAGCCGGCAAACTGATAATGTGTTTGTAACTTTTAGCGAGTCGGAGCAATCACAATTTCTACAATTAGTGCGCACCGCAGCCGATTTTATATATGTGCCATCACGTCGCGAGGCTTGTGGTTTAGTAGCACCAGAAGGTCTGGCTAATGGGGCCGTTTGTATTACAACTGGAGTGGGTGGCATACGAGATCTAATTACACCTTTAGATTTTAGCAATCCAGACAGTACAACTGGTAATGGTATATTTTTTGAAGTATTCCCTGAAGGACAAGAAAATCCCGATTTGTATAAAGCTCTAGATCAGGCTTTGACATTATGGTATTCACTAACACCTGGGCAAAAAAATACTATGCAAATGCGCATCCTGCACGAAGCAGAGCAATTTGATTGGCGAGCCCCAGAAGGATCATTAAAGAAATATCTGGATGTATTTATGCAGCTATTACAACCCGAAAGTTTAATGCCTAAAAGTAAGCCGCGGCCTTGATTTGCTTGTGTTAATAATTGCAACCCCAGAAATTTTTTGTGCGGCTGCAAGCAACCCAGCATCGATGCTATCTAACAATTGCTGATTGTTTAGCATGCCATCGATAACTGCTGCAGCAAAAGTATCGCCCGCACCATTAACACATATTACTTTTGTTACCGGGACAGCGGCACGATATATCTGCTGCCCCGCCACTAAAACATAGACGCCATTAGCGCCATCAGTAGCAAAAACAGTTTCAGTGCCGCGATCTGCGATTACTTGCATTGCATCCCAAATATTTTCATACTCAATATTGGTTAACTTATTAGCAAGATACTTAATCTCTTCTACGTTACCAAACAAAGCTTGCGCCACTGGCAAGAGTGGGGTAATCTTCTCGCCTTCATAAATAGATGAAATAGTTAAATAGACATTAATGTGATGTGCCTTAGCTGCGATGGCTAAATACGAGTAAGATTGTTGCGAAAAATTGCTATCAAGAACCCAGTTTTTAATTTTAGTTAATTGTGAAATGATAGGATTGAACATCTGTGGCGTTAATTGGTTATATATAGCGATGTCGATTGCCGCCATAACCATCTCGCCGTCCTGGCTATGAAACGCCGTATAAGAGCCAGTGTTGGTTGTAGAGCGTATAACTGCCGCGCAATCAATATTATGTCGTTCTAGATCCTTAATAACATGCTCGGCTTCAGTGTCATAACCCATCACACCTGCAAATGCAACATCATTACCAAACTGTTGCAGCACAGTAGCCATATTGTAACCTACCCCGCCAACAGTTTTAACCACAGTAGCAGGTGTAGTATGCCCCATGGCCGGTTTATTAGTGAAAGTTAGTATGATATCTAGGTGTGCGGATCCAATACAATATATTTCTGCCATCTGCTTCTCCTTGCCGTTGATAACACCAATGTTAATCTAAAACCAATACGCTAGTCTAAGCGAAAATACCGTAGCATTAGAATAAATACCGCTTGGCCGCACAAAATACTGTAGGTCTGGTGTTAAATACCAGTAACCACAGAATTTAATTGTATACGATAACTCATATACAATCTCACTCGGTAAATTTTGGATCCAAACGGTACCAATACCAAATGATAACCAATCACTATTATCGTTTAGAAATATATTATTAGAGTTAACGCCTAAAGTTAAAGAATAAGGTATATATTTAGGCTCTTCGTTACTATACGCAAACTGCATAAAAGCAACCATGTCGTGATTAGAATCGGTACGCCAATCTTGTTGCCCGATAAAATATGCACCCCTAGCATTGTTATAATTTGGTGTGTCTCCAGCTTGATACAACCATGCCCCAGCCTTTACTGAAAAATGTGACACCTGTGTGCCGGCTTCTCCAATTAACATAAAGCCGTGATACAGAAACGTATGTAGGTGTTGCGGATTCCCCTGGTACAACCCTAATAGGGCGTAATCTCGATTCTTTCGCACTTCTAACATAGCGCCAACACCAGGATATGGGAATGACGCTAATTGTGTATTTTGATCTAAGGCCATAGCATTAATAAAAGCGCTATTATGTAAATGGATCGCCGCTTCGGTAATGTCGTAATATTGCTCTAAGTCCATCACCCCGATACGACCAGTTATGTATGGCGCTAGAGTATCTTCATAAGAGAGGTTAGAAATGCGAATTTCACGTTGTACATCTAGCTGTGAGGTAGTCTGTATTGCAGCAGTATATGAATTTTGGGATCTGGTATGTGTGGCGCCCAGTAAGCCTAATTTGTAGATGCCATCCGGGATATGTTCCGATCCAACGATATTATACGTAGCGGCTATTTTACCAGCGAGGTTAACCACATTACCGGTCTTTTTACCACCATGCAGGTTATCAACGTCTTCTAATTTTACATAACCAGACCAGGTAGCATCAGCGGCGTATGCCGCTGGGGATAGTACTAAACAGAGTATTAAGCGCAGGATAGAGTGTTTCATGCGCTCTACTCTACAAGGTATTAGCGCTATTTGTCTAGGGGCGCGCTATTACTGGCTCAAGCTACGCTTTTTTGTCTTGTCTTTATTATAACTACGTCCACCTTCCTGAAGTTGTTCCGTGCCATACCGATCTTTTTCTTCATCTTTATGTGATCTGCGTTTAGATTCTTCATCCTGCTCGAGCGCTACATCCATAGCAGACTTTGCAGGACCAAGATTACACATACGGTTGTTTTCTTCGCGTTTTTTCTGCCACAATAGTGCTGTCTCTTTTTTCTTATTGTGGTATTTTTCTTGGGTCGCTTTGAATTCCGCATCTTCTTCAGGAGTCAGAGTTGGGAGAGTAATGGTAAGTGGGGATGCCTTTTGCGATGGATTGGCACTAGAGTTCTCTGGAGCAATAACTTCAGGTTTAACTGCAATTGCCGCCTCAAAAGCTGATTCAAAAATACTCTTAGATTGCACGATGCTGCGACTAAAGCTATTAAATGCCGAATCCATACGTTGCTTTGCAAATATAGCCGACCACACTATTTTTTCAGCTTCAGGATTATTATAAAAATCATTATTTTCTATGACTTGCGAAACAGCTAATGCCATACTAGCGTCATTATTAATTATAGCATCTAAAGCCGCCTTTTTATCTTGAATAAATTGCTTTTGCTGTTCGGATGCCGCTTTTATAGCTGTTTCTATATCGGATTTTGATATCTTGCGTAAGTCAGGAAATGTTTCTATGTATGTATTAATTTCTTGTTGTACTGTACTACTAAGCTCAGTTATCGCGTTATTTTTGTCACCTAAGTATACTTCAAAATTCGATAATTCTATCTCGGCGTATCCCTTATACGACGACAACCGGTATTCACTTTCTTGTCGTTGCAATGGCGTATCTATACATCTAGCAAACTCTTCTAAGCCGGATTTTTTCATAGCCCAATTTAGACCATGCTTAATGTATTGTGGCAAATGTTTTATATACTTAATTAGTGACCAGCTAAAACGTAACGAGGAACCGAAGCTTAAAGGGCCTAGATTAATCTCTGGGCCATAGGCTGATCCAGCTGCATTTAGATCAGGATTGGGCTCATGCTCATCATCCTTATTACCTATAACTACAGCAGGTAGCTTGGCTTTTCCAAAAAATTCACCATGCGGCACCGTTCTAGCATAATCGGCTATGCCAGTTACACTCAAGGTATGTCTTAAGGCTATAGTTCCTAGTTTTTTTGCAACGTAAAGTAAACCTGAAAATATTTTTGGTGCAATAGTTCCCACAACTTTAGCCATTACGTCGTAGATAGGGCCGGTAGATCTAAGAGCTATATATGCAGGAAGCACGGCTAAAGCAGCCCACCCAAAACTTCCGGCAGCTAAAAATCCTATGGTGCGAGCAAATAATGCAACACTGATGTTAAGCGAGACCAAATAAAAAATAGTATTAAAGATTTTTCCAAAAGCCCAACTTACGCCTTGTCGCGGCTTAGCTGTTGCAGTCCTTAAACGGTACCATGCAGCTTCCATATACCCAATCTCACGCGGGCGGATTATTTGGTTTAAATGCTCATGGAATAAATTATCGTAATCCTTATATGCGCCCGAGGCTAAGTCGCCGTCAAAATCACCGCTGCCAAACCCAAAGAAATTCTTAATTCTGCTGAACATTTATGGTACCTATCTAACTAAGCATATGTGTTATTGACCTTATACTAGCAAATGCTGCCCCCTATAGCAAGCTAGGTTTATGAGTTGTTTGGGGCAAAATCACTGAAAATATGGTAAAATAAATCTTTAAGTCTAAGGGTAAGGAAACACCATGAATTTTACAAACAATCTGATATCTACTGCAGTGTTAGTAGCTGTACTATCCCCATTTTCAGCATTTGCCGCAACAGAAATGGATAACGTTAAAACCGACCTCAAACACGCTGGTGCCAAAGTAGCCACAGCCGCAGAAGACGCTGCAATAACCACCAAGGTTAAGGCCTTGTTAGCGGTAGAAGCCGATGTTCGTTCCTTGAAAATCCATGTAACAACCAAAGATTATGTGGTTTACCTGGAAGGCACGGTAGATACGCGCCTACAAGAAACACGCATCGTGGAATTAGCCCAAAGTGTTAAAGGCGTGAAAGACGTAAATGGCTCTAAATTAGTTGTAACTAGCAGCAACAACTTTTTTGAAGACGCATTGATAACTGCAAAAGTAAAAGGCAAAATTATGCAATTAGCTAATGAAGATAAGATTGCTAAAGGTTATGATTTACACGTTGAAACCACTAACGGTGTGGTGCATGTGTTCGGTAAAGTTACTGATCGCAACGATATCGCCATTGTTGAAAAGAGCGTTGGTGATATAAGCGATGTGAAGGGTGTGAAGACTAATGTGGATGTGGTGGTTAAGCACTAAAACCATCAATTACGGGGGACTGCCGCGCTCAAATTTTGGTTGCACGGCAGGCTCTTCTTTTTCTATAGTTACATTGCTATTTGGACCAAAAACCGCTTTTACATCATTTTCAAGTGCCCCTGCTTGTGCAGCGGCTAATTTACCTGAAAACCCTATTGTGAACTCCGCAGGATGCCTTGAGTCTTTACTAACTTCAATTTTTTTATTGATCAAACGTAGCAAAGCCATAGTTTCACTATTATCTAGTGGCAAGCTGCCAAATTTTATATCTATCGCATTAGGATTGTTAGGGTTAAGATCTACTATAGCAAACGGTTTCTTAGTGTTTTTGTCTATGAAAGCTTCCACGGCAAATTTTAATTCTTCAGCTTTTTTAATTATTTGGGTTAACGGGGTAACATGCCGCATATGCAATGACAAATGTGAGGTCAAGCCGCCGCTCTTATGATGCTTCTTACTATTCGGTAAACGGGGTTGTAATTCATAAGTTCTTGGACGTTTCAATCTGGGTTCTAAAAGATGTTTTAATGCATCACTATTTCGTAATACATTTACCGGTGTTTCTAAATGTCTTCCTAAGATTGGATCAGCAAACATGGCTGCTCCGGCAATACCTTCTGGTCTCAATAGAGTAAATTTGTTAAATTCGTTATAACCAACGGTGTGATCGAATGCGTTTCTGACATGAGAATTCTTACATTCACTTACGCCGGCTCGTTCTACAGCAGCGGCCTTATGTGCGCAGTTGTTGGTTATTAAATTGTAATCTTCGTGCGCATCATGGATTTCTCTAATCTTAGCCAGTCTTAAGTCAATTCTCGATCCTTCCATACCGGCAGCTTGTTGCTCTGCAGTTATTAACATCAACTTACGGGTTTCAAGAGGCTCTATACCAATCGTACCGAATTCATGAAAATCATGCGCGAACTGATCCGGAGTACTATTTGGAGCTATGGCAATACGTAATTTTTCAAATTCTACTTTAAATGCATTTTGATAAGTCTCGAGGGCCTTGTCTTTATCCCCCTTATTATCAAGAAATGTGTGTAAAGCCTGTTGAAGATTTTCTTGAAAAACTAGCACTGCAGAAGCATTTTCTGGCGTAGTTTTAATTATTGATTGTGGACCAAGAAGAATTTGGGAATGTGTAAAGCCCAACATATCTATAGGCGATTTTACTGATTTTTTTTGTTGGTCTATAATATCCATTTTCTGACTGGGTGTTAAATAATGTGCATTCAATCCATTAACGTATTCATCTTTATCAAGCACACTACCAGGATGTAATCGATCGGAACTAGCCGGTCCATAGCTAAAATGAACTTGATATACAGTTTCACCGGTTTCTTTATCTTTGAAAATTCTGCAAGGTATATCTGTACCCTTAATATATTTGTCATACAATTTAGGATCGGTAAAATACTCGTCCGTTGTGATATGCCCAGATGTCTCACCAGTAGTTAAAGCACGAAGCCCACCCAATAATGTTGGCTCAGCTTCACGGGAACCGTAGACGCTCATAACCCTATATGGATACTTACCCATGCCAAATCACCCCAACATATATGTTTTCCATACACGTTAGAGTGACGCATTAGCAAATAGTTCCCTGTATAAGCATACAGCCTGCTATTTTGGCTTTGGTTGCGGCGCCGCGGCAAACGGGTTGTAAACAACACTCATCAGCGCGTCTTTAAAGGTATCTAACCCCTCTTGCAGCTTTGTGGTAAACATAGTAGTGATCGATGGTGCTGTAGCTACGTTGGGGCCTACATCAGGAATTTTCTCGGATCCCATGATATCGGCTAATAATTCTTCCAACGGCTGGTCAAAATATACCAATTCTAAAAGGTCTTCCTCAATACCAATCTGTCGCAAGGCTAATTTAGCTTGCTCGGCATATAGATGCTCTGCCTGATCAATACCCTTGGAAATTTGATATGACTTAACGTAGCACGCTGTCGCCATAACTACAAAATTGTCGGCTATTGAAAGCAAATCTTTGGTTGGTGCAATTGTTATCTGAAATTCAGCAACAAGCTTTTGTGCCAATTTTGTATACGGGTGATCCGCCATTTGCTTGATCATGAACTTGCTTTCTGAATTACCAGCAGCCAAGTACAGGGCCTGAGCCATAGCTACATACATATCTCCAGTCTTATTTAGAAGATTGGAACGTTGCCCGCTCTGTTTTTCTGGCATAAATGGAATCGCAGCTGTAGCCAACTCAACGGCTTTACTCAGTTCGCCTTGCAATAGGTGCACTTGCCCTTCGATCTGTAAACATTGTGCAATGCGATACCCATCCAAACCTAAAGTAGGATACAAAGTATGCAGTAATTCAAATATTTCATGTGCAGACACTTTAAGATGTTGCTTAAGTTCTGCATGCAGTTTTGTCGCACTCTCGAACTCGTATTGCAGGACTTTCACTTTAACTGTTGCAAGACACATCTGTACGTGCCGCATGTGCGCTGTTGTTTGCAAAGTACTACCGATTTTAGTATGTAGATCTAAAGCACGTTGGAAATAATCTACACACTCCACTGGGAACTTATTTAAAGAGCCATCTGCATTATAGGGTTTAAAGCGTCTGGAAATTTCACCGCCTCGTAAATTTAACAAGACTGCATATTCTTGCGTATTTTCTAAACCATTGTTCAAAATAAATTTTTCTGCTTTATCATGCCACTGGCTACAGATCTCTGCTTGATCTGCCATTCCATTGAAATTCGCAACACGAAATAATAATTGCGCTATCTTAGCTGAAAAAATTTGCTTGTCTTGTAACTTACCGTCAAATTCATCGACATAAGCTGCTGCAAATATGCCCAGCGGCTCGATAACCTCACGCACTGTTTTAAACATAGCGGCATCATCTCTTGCTACATAATACGCTTTTAGCACTATATCTGCCAAAGCTTGCCACGCCGCCAATTTTACAACTGGATCATCTGATTTTTCAAAATTGCTCAACCATGATTGCAACTCTGCATCGACATCAATCTCATTTAGATGTAAGGTCTTTGCAAATGTAATCGCAGCCTTTTTTTGTGATTCTGTGAATTCAGGATTGTCTGCTAGAGCCTTTAACTCAATCTCGGAGAGTTGCATCTTTTCGGTTTGTAAATCAAGAAATGCTTTTTTACCAGCTTTATGCTCCAGTAATTGTAACAAAGCTTTTATCAAATTTGAATCATCAGCCATATCGACCTCCACAGCTAGTTATTGTGGTTATCGTATACTAGGCTACATCAAAAAACAATTCACGAATTATTTACTATATTGACTTCATCAAGTCTGGTAACTCAGGATTTTGCAGGCAATCCAAGATAAAGTATTTACGTAAGTTGATAGACACTTGTTTGCCGTCGATTGTATTTACATCAAATTTACGCTGCGAATCAAATTCATCCGGGGCATTAAGCAGTAAACCATCCAAGCTAAACCATACGAATTGATCTTTTTCTAGATTCGTATTTGCAAGACTCGAAGCCTTAAGCCGTGCATGCGGTACGTTAAATTTCTTTATCTTCAAAAACTGTTGTTGCGACACTTTGTAAAAAATATAATATACATCATGATCCGGCTCTACTTGTTTGTGAACAACCTTCCCTGACTTTATTAGCTCTTGTTCAGAAAATTTAAGCTTACCCATGGTGTCTTGATTAAGTACATTCACTGCTTTTTGCAAGATAGTTATATCATTAATTTTCACCGCGGCGCCAAAATCAGCATAGACCCCAGCATCCACTTTTCTGGAGTCTTTAGTCACACGACCTAGTAGAATATAAATTTTATTATTTAATCGATAATACGGAACAACACCAACATAAGTTTTATGCTGCGCAGTTTTTGCTAATGCAGCCGGGGTTAAAATCTTTACGTCTTTGGCCAAAACAAATGGAATATATAAAATATTGCTTATTAATAGCGTCAAAAAAAATCGTGTTAGCGGTTTAGTTTGCATAATTTTAACTTCCAAAAGTAAAGGTGTAAATTTCCAATCCCGCTGCAGAGGCTGTTAATTCTACCATGCCATCAGCTGCTTGGGGTAAATCTAATAAAGTGTACAAATTGTGGCCTGGCACCTGCAAAATACGTTTTTTGCCGTCATATTCAATAGTAACGGCAGACGCATTGGCAGCATTTCCCATAACTGCAAAAACTTTTTTAGCCGAAAAATGTAACTTGATAACTGCATCTGGTGCAGCGCTAGCAATTTTTTCTGCAGCAATAATCCATTTACCTTTTAAAGCCCAAGCATTTGTCGGCAATTGCTCTGGCAAGCTGTAGTTCTGCACCTGATCGCGTAATATGGACTCGTTACTAGAAAACTTGTCGCTTCTTGAATACCCCAAATATGTTTCTGGTGTTTGCGAAAAATTTTGCTCTGGCACTATTGCAACTGCAGCAATAGGATTTTTTATGCCTAGTAAAAAACGTATGTTATTTTCTGTAACATCGTATTTCCCCTCACCAAAATGCTCGTACACAATATTACCGTTTTGATCTATTAAATAATGTGCGGGCCAAAATTGATTATGATAGTTATTCCAGGTTGCAAATTGATTATCTAATGCCACTGGATATTTTATACCATACTGCTGCACAGCCATTTGCACATTTTTTAGATCCCGTTCAAAATCAAATTCAGGACTATGTACACCAACTATTTCTAAACCTTGCGAATGATATTTGTTATACCAGTCTAATAAGTATGGCATAGTGCGAATACAGTTAATACAAGAATAAGCCCAAAAATCTATGAGTACTACTTTACCCTTAAGTTCTGAAATCTGTAACGGCTTAGAATTAATCCAAGCAGTTATGTCTTTAAATTCCGGGGCCGGGAATGGGCTAGTTAAACCATCTTGTAGTTCCATACCAAGTTTATCGGCAGGGATAGCAGATTTTACAGTCGGTGCGAACAGCCCAGGACCATATATCATGGCTATTACTGCGGCTATAATTATAACACCCAATAATTTACGTATCAAAGTCGCGTGCACTTGAAAAAACTTAATTTTATTAGATAAAGCGCGACCAAATAATACGATAACCAACATTGGAATAGCAGCGCCTATAGCAAAAGACAAAATCGTAACAAAGCTGGCAAGAGAAGATTGTTGTAAAATTGATTGTACTATTACCGCCGCAAGTATAGGCCCTGCACATGGAGTCCAAATCAAACCAACTAAAGCACCAAATATTATGCCGCTACCAAAACTGGAATCTTGTGTATTATTAGTCGCTTTTAAACCTAAGTTGCCAAAACTTTGGGTTAGTACGGTAAATTTTTCCGTCAAGTAACTAGAAATCATCACCACACCAAGCAGCAGCAACAACCCAAATGAAATATTGCGCACCCAATTCAAATCTAAACCAAACCACAACACTAATTGTCTTGAAAAGAAAGTGAACAATGCAAAGCTAATTATGAAGCCTAGAATGACGCCATAGGGACGTTTCCTGCTGCCTTCGATAGAGACAGACAAAATTATTGGTAATATTGGGAGGATACACGGCGACAGCACTAAAGCCAGCCCTTCAATAAATGCTAAACCAATATTAATTAACTCCGTTCCCATACGCGGCTCCGCTGTGAATGTACTGTACATTTATAGCCTAAGAGCTAGTTTCAAGCAAATATTACTGTATGTATAACCGGTAAAATATAACGTGACCATCTATTAAGTGTTAAACTTAACTATAAGGATTATTGATTTTTAAGCGGAGTTAATTATGTCGGCAAGCGGAATCAATGTGACAACACTTAGTCAAAGTTTTGAAACAAATCTAAAAAATGTGATATTTTTTATGGGGTATGTTTTAAACGATAAACCATCCACAAGCGGCCTTGATTATATAGATAAATTAGATAAAGGAATTAAAGGTTTGAAGGAGAATTTGCATGATGCAGCAACCATTGATTCAGGGTTTGTTGCAGAAATAGATTTAACCACACATGTTTTAGAGTTAGATGAACGCTTGAGGACATTAAAGAATGAGCAACAAAAATATGACGACGGCATAGCGGCAATAGAACATGCTGCCCATGTATTACTAGGGGCCAGTCGCAGCTCTTCACCGCATACTCCGCCCCTAACATCTGAACAAGAAAAGGCACTTATACGAAAACTGAGCTCACCGCCGGTTCAATTTTATCCGACTAGAGCTAGAGCCTCTGCACGCACCCCATCACCCCGCCCCTCTGATTTAAGCACACGTTCGACATCGCCGTACCCTATGCCACCCGCAGAAAAAACAGTTACAGACTTAAACGATGCTATTAACATGCTTAAGGTTGGAATAGACAATCACTACGCTAAAATAGCAAAACTAAAAAAAGTCGCTCAAGGTCCACGAAAACCTATGAGTTAATACCATCGAAGCGTGCTTCTAGCTCGCTCACAGTAGCATCTTCGATCTTGCTAAACATCGATATCTTCCCCGCAACTGCGCTACCTACAGGTAAACAATTAAAATCTGTCACATTTATTATTGCGATGTTGCCAGGGTTAGCATCCGGTGACACTAAAGCAAAAATCTGCTCTGCCGTACCAGGGATAATCGGCCATGCGGTAACCGCATAAATTCTTAACAAGTGTAAACAGTTGCTTAAAATGTAACCAGCTTGCGCAGGATCACGTTTTATTACCGACCAAGGTTGTTGTTTCGTAATATATTCATTACCCAAAGCCCATAACTGGCGCATCGTGTTAATTACTTCACGATAACGCAATTCGCTATGCGCTTGATTTAATTGTTGACATAATTCAGTAGTTTTTTGTGCTAATTCTGAATCTACAGTAGTTGCATTGTGATCCGGAACTTTGCTGTCAAAATACTTTTCTACTAACGTTAAAACACGCGAGGTAAAATTGCCCAAACTATCGGCTAAATCTTTATTAATAACACTCGCAAAATCTTTAAAACTAAAATCTGCATCGCTAGATTCCGGCACATTGGCCATCAAGTAGTAACGCCAGTAATCGGCAGGAAACAACTCTAAAGCCGTGTCTGTAAATACACCACGCTTTTGGCTGGTAGAGAATTTACCGCCAGCATAGTTTAGCCAATTAAAACCTTTGATGTAATCGACCATTTTCCAATTTCGTTCTGTCCCTAGCAACATTGCTGGCCACATTACCGCATGAAACGGTACGTTATCTTTAGCCATAAACTGGGTATAATGCACTTGATCTGGCTGTTGCCACCATTGTTGCCATGCATCTGGATTACCGCTTTGTGCAGCCCAGTCCATAGTTATACTGATATAACCATTGGGAGCGTCAAACCATACATAAAATACTTTATCTTCATAGCCTGGCTTTGGAACTGGAATACCCCAGTCTAAGTCGCGCGTAATACAACGCTGCTCTAAGCCCTCTTCCAGCCATTTACGAATAATACCAGATACTACTTTGCTGGGATTTTGCAAAGTGTCGGTCCATTGTTTCACTTTAGGTTGTAATTTAGGTAAGTCTAGAAACAAATGCTTGGTCTTACGTAACTCAAGAGTATCTTGCGGATTAATCGTCGAACGTGGATTTATTAATTCCGTAGGATCTAACAATGCACCACAACCATCACATTGATCCCCGCGCGCCATTGCATAGTTACACTTTGGACAGGTACCAGTTATATGACGATCCGCCAAAAATCTTTTATCTGCTACCGAATAATATTGCTCGATGGTCTTTTCAATTATATAACCATTTTGCTCAAGATATTTGAACATATCTTGAGTTAACGATTTATTTGCCGCAGTTGATGTCTTACCGAAATGATCAAAAGCCAAGTTAAATTTTGCATAGATGGCCTTTTGCGTTTCATACATGCCTTGACAATACTCTGCTACAGGCTGCCCTGCTTCCTGCGCCGCAATCTCGGCTGGAGCACCGTGATCGTCGGTACCACAAATGCACAATACTTCTTCACCACGCTGCCGTAAATAACGCGCATAGATGTCGGCTGGCAATAAGGAACCAACTAGATTTCCTAGATGTTTAATGCCGTTAATGTATGGTAATGCACTGGTAATAAGGTATTTTTTCATGCGCAAATTGTAACATAGGCTTTAGTCATACGCAAAGGTAATTCAGGTAACAAAATCAACAGTCGCTACTGCAATCTGTAGCAACTCCCGCGACTTCCATCTGTATCGTAGTATGATTAATTTTAAATTTATCCCTGAATATTTGTGCTAAATCATGTATCAGTAGCGGATTATAATCTTGGCCATCGGTAACGATATGCACCGACAATGCTGTTTCTGTTGTGCTTAGCGCCCATACGTGTAGGTCGTGATACGAGACAACTTGTTGCATTGCTTCTATTGCTGCAATAATTTCATGTAAATCTATGTTGGCGGGAACAGCTTGAAATATTAAATTTATCGATTCTTTAAACACCCCCCAAAAACTATAAATTATTGTTACAGCAATTATAATACCAAGAGTTGGGTCGACTATATTCCAACCTTTCCACCAAATTAATATGCCACCCACAACTACAGAAATCGATAAAACGGTATCTAACGCCATATTTAAAAACAACGCATTAATATTGATATCGGTTTGGCGATCCTTCACAAACAATAACGCGGTTACCCCATTGATGAACACACCAAACATCGCAACGTAAATCACGATAGTAGAAGCGACTGGTTCCGGAGCGGCAAAGCGATGTACAGATTCCCATAATAAATTTGCTATCGCACATAACAATATAATGCAATTTAAAAAAGCAGCGAAAATAGTAGCGTTTTTATAACCAAAGGTAAATTTATGCGGCGCACGTTGATCGGCAATATAATAGCTGGCCCATACTAACGCCAGACCTAGTACATCACTGGCGTTATGCACTGCATCAGCTATAAGCGCCACCGAATTAGCCATAAGGCCATATATAATCTCAACGACTATAAAACCGGCGTTTAGTATAATACCTAATAAAAACCTTGACATATATCTGTTAACTACCGTTGCTTGATAATCCTGAGTATAATACAGATATGGATATGATTAACGCCTTAGATTTTAAAAGCCTGCTAGCGATGTTGCCTAAACGTGGCCCTAATGCGCATAAAGGTAATTTTGGGCACGTCCTAATAATTGGTGGTGATTTCGGCTTTCCCGGTGCCCCTGTATTAGCAGCATTAGGAGCACTACGAGTTGGGGCCGGCTTAGTTACCTTGGCTTCACATCAAGCGACTCTTACCGGTATTCATACATATCATCCGGAAATTATGTGTCATGCAATCGACGATCCTAATGCCTTAGATAACATATTAACTAAAGCCACCGTAATAGCTCTAGGACCAGGATTAGGGCGTACTGCTTGGTCACAAACAATATATAATAAAGTAAGTACTACGCAACTCCCGTTAGTCTTAGATGCCGATGGATTATTCTTCTTATCACAACAGCCTAACAAAAACCCACGTCGGGTATTAACACCACATCCAGGTGAAGCTGCTAACTTGCTAGGGCACAAACAAATTGCACCAATCGCACAACGCATCGCAGTTATAACTGAGCTGATCACCAAGTATGAGTCTACAGTAGTACTAAAGGGCGCAGGAACCTTAGTGGCAAGTCCTCACGCAGCAATCGCAATATGTGCCGCTGGAAATCCTGGCATGGCGAGTGGCGGCATGGGGGATTTATTAACCGGAATAATAGCGGGGCTAATCGCACAAGGCATGAGTACAGATCTAGCTGCTAGGCTAGGTGTTTGCGTACATGCAATGGCTGGAGATATTGCCGCAGAATCCGGACAACGCGGTATTATAGCCACTGACTTATTGCTGCCAATACAACAGTTAATGTCTTAGTACTGACATATTAAAAAGATTTACCTATTACCGAAAACCCTATAGAATAATTCTACGCATATGAATAATATGTATATCTGAATTGTGGAATTTATTAAGGAGCACAACATGGGCGATAAGAAACCAAAAGACAAAGATAAAATGAAGAAGAAAAAAGACAAAGACAAGAAGTAGTCTAGGGTCTGTATATGCCAGGTATTTTAGCCTATGAACCCAGGTTTATAGAAAACTGAAATATCTGGCATTTTATTGTGTACGATTACCCATTCACGAGATATATACGCATGCGGCTGTCGCATAGCCAATTTATCTGGAATAGCGTTAACGTCAAGGCTCCATTGCATTGGCTTACCAGTTTCTTTCCCGGCCACCCTCTCTAGTCTTGTTTCTTTATCATTTGCAAAAGTTAGCATAAAACGATTGGGAGATATTCCTAAAAAAGGCTCAAAAATTATCGCATCGTTAGGATTCTTCTCGTCTATATACGGGCCGTGCTTAATCATAGATCTATACATATCGCGTGCTTTGCTTTTAGTATATGGATACAAAAACACTACCTTTCTGATCCCAGCTGCGATTATGTGCTTAGTGCAATTGTGGCAGGGGTAGGTATTTACATAAATAGTGCAATCTCTAACGGCAATGCCACGTCGAGCTGCATCCAACAATGCCGACATTTCAGCATGAGTGGAGCGCTTAAACTCCGTAATGCCACTAATTTCGTCACGTAACAAGCTTTGATCTTTGGGTGCTAAACGTAATTTTTCAGAGATACGTTTGGCAATTTGATCTAAATGTAGGTGGTTAAAATCATAAGGCTGGGTATAATCACGTTGATCTGCCACGCCGCTTTTGTTGTACATAGGGTGATCATGATGCGCAAAATGTCCACCGCCTACTTTACTAACGTCATTAAAGCCAGAGGCAACCAGCTCATTTTCTTTGTTCACGATAACAGCACCAACCTGACGATCTAAATCCAAAGATCGATACGCCGCGGCTTGAGCACAAAACATAAAATACTCTTCAAATGTTGGTTCAGCGAACGGATCATTAAATAATATATAAATAAAACGTTGGATTTGTTGTGTTAGGTTTTTATTTTGATATAAAAAGAAATTTGATATTGAATAACATCGCAATAAATTTTGCCCGGATCGTTTAAGATCTTGATGTGTTTCTTCTTGATCCTTACGCATTAAAAATCGTGCTAACATGACGCTTTCTGAAATTCGTCCTTTGATATCTGAATCGTCCAGATATATTTCTTCGGTTTTGCGTATATCCTGATCTGCGGTTAGAAGCAACTCGGTGTTAATATTATGCATTTCCTTTTCAGCATCTTCTATACTCATGCGGCCTAATTTTAATTTCTTGTCGATATATTTAAGGCTTAACTCTGCATCACTGAAAATTGCAATCGACATGAAATTTCTGCCATATACATTCGATAGCAATTCTAGTTCTTCCTTATTTTTCAAGGAACGAACTAGATAAGCAATTTTTTTGTGATTGTAGCTTAATTCTGGGCGTAGATAAAAAATTTTCTCGATCGCTTTTTTAGCCCAATAATCATTGCCGTTTATTTGGCGTTGTTTGGTACCATATTGCATTTTCCAGTAACACTCAGCAAATTTAGAATCATTTTTGCGTGGGGTGAAGTTAGCGGCGATGCGTATCGTAACCACGTGATAGCCGGCTTTTTTAAGTGCGGACTCTAGGGTTTCTGCCACCTCATCAAAATCTACGCCCAGACCACCAGCCAAACCAATAATAAGCTCGTTTTCTATATCATTCAGGGTGATGGTACTTAGCATAACTCGTAACCTCAATATAATTGTTTTTAGTCATCTTTATAGTAGTATAATGGCTTTACGAACTTTAGTATTGGGATTAGATATGCAATATTGTTATTTTGATAGCCCTGTAGGGCGCTTACTACTTGCAGGCAGCGAGCAAGGCCGCCTTACTCTGTTGGGATTCCCTAAAGGAAGCCTGAGCTATGAGCCACAAAAACATTGGATCTATGATATGCAGCCATTTATAGGCTGGATTATCCAATTAAACGAATACTTCCACGGCAAACGTCGATCTTTTGACCTACCATATGAAATTATAGGTACTGAATTTCAAAAACGCGTGCTAGATTGCGTTGCAAAGGTGCCATATGCAGCAACCAGTACCTATAGTGCCATTGCGCAGCAAATACAACACCCGAAAGCTGTACGCGCGGTTGGTATGGCCAATGCCAGAAATCGCTTACCTATAATAATACCGTGTCATCGTATCATTGGTAAAAATGGCAAAATGACAGGTTTCGGAGGAGGAATCGATGTCAAACAATTTCTGCTGCAATTAGAAAGTGGAGAGTCCCATGCTATACTGTAGCCATGGAAGATAAGATAACCCACACAGTAGAAGCGGAAACGCTCGTTATTGAAATGACGACGAATCGATTTACTCATGACTTGGTTAATGAACTAAGAAACAAATACCCCCTTACGATTATAACAAATTATAAGTGTGTGGAATTTAACCTGCGTCGTGTGAAAATGATCGACAGCAGCTCGATAGGATTTTTATTCGATTTACATAATAAATTAAAAGCCCATGCAGGCAATGTGCAATTGGTAATCGCCGTTGGCGACAATGTCGAATTAAAGGACTTACTGCACAAATTCCAGGTTGATTTGTTGCTAAACGTGCAATAACCCTATCGCACCCGCCGCACCATCCATGCGCCTAAAACCAAAAACACCGAAGTTGGGATCACCGCGGCTAACATCGGCGATAGCCCTGTAACTGCCGTAAGCGGTCCGAAGATCGAGTTCAAAGTATGGAAACTAAAACCTACCAAAACCCCTACCAATATCTTCAAACCTAAAGATGCAGAGCGTAACGGCCCAAATGCAAATGGTACCGATAAGAATATCATAACTAATGCTGCAAACGGTTGTACAATCTTTAACCAAAAGGCGCGTTGATATTCCGTGGCATTTAACTCTTGCGCAATACGGCTCTTTATAACACGCCATAAATTTATTAATGTTAAACGCTCTAAATGCTTCACTGCAGAAGCCTGTAAAATTTCTGTGTCGAGCAATTCTGGTATTTGTGTTTGATCTGCTGCAGTGGTCACTGTGCCATGTTCGTTAAACGCGGTGCTACGGATATTTTCAAGGTGCCAAGTGTCTTTTTGCTTTGTTGCGCTCTGGGCATGTTCAACAACTTGCAACTGCAGCTTTTGATCAAAATTATAACGAGTAACATCTAGTAACTCGCTTGGTTGTTTTACAATCCCGGCATGAATAAACTCATTATTATGCCGCACCCAAACACCATGTTGGGTTTGGATTGCTTGTCCGCGACTGAGAGCCAAAGTCCTTTTACGCTGCGCCCAAACCTCGGTTGTAGGAGAAATAATTTCACCGCAAATGAACATAATTATCGTAAGCAATAATCCCGCCTTCAAAGCCGACCAAGCTATTCTAGGTACCGAGATAGCAGCAGCACGCATTGCTACTAATTCACTATTTTTTGCTAAGTTACCCAGCGCTAACAAAGAACCTAACAATGCGGCCCATGGAAAAATGATATATAACTTTCTGGGAATTGTTAACAGAATAAATAATAGCGCTGCAGCAAAGGTATAGTCCCCTTTCCCTACAAAACGCAGCTCATTTACCAGATAAAAAAATACATCTACCCCTAATAAAGCAAATGCCACTAGTCCAATAGTCAGCATGATTTGTTTGCCAATATAGCGATCGATTATATTCATGTGTTTTGCATCTTATATTTAAATTGTGCCCAGCGACCCGATACATGCAGTAATAATGTAATACCAAATACGAAAAACACCAAATGCACCGCCCAGATCCCCGGGATGCTTTGAATCTGCCCATTAGCAATAAAACGCCTGACTATAGTAAGTAAATTATAATACACCATGTATATTAGCACTGCCGGCAAAAATTTTGCATAGCGCCCCTGCCGTGGTTGTACCTTTGCTAAAGGTATTGCAATCAAAGCCAGTACCAATAAAGCAATTGGCATAGCACAACGCCATTGCAGTTCAGCGATATCTGCAGGAGAATCAGATTTTAAAATTTCACCGCTAGGGCGTACATATTCATTGCTAGCGGCTGCACCCGCCGCATATTTTAATTGGCGCCCGTATTCTGCAAAAGATGTGACACTATAATTAGACGTGCCTGGCGTGCCTACATATCTATAACCGTTATGCAATACTAAATAAAACTCATTAGGATCATTTTGAGGTTTAATATTGGCAGTTTTGGCGGTAAGAACCACTACCGATTTTTGATCGCCAACTTTGTCGCTATTAGGCTGCTGTGCAATAAATATATTGTGCAGTCGCCCATCAGGCAAAACATTTTCCACATAAAACACCAGATGATCATTATCTTCGATAGTCTGAAACCTTCCCGGGGTTATTGCGGAAATAACACCAGCAACTTGACCATCTGCTAATAATTTTTCGCGCTTGGCACTAATCGCCGGTACCATAACGAAATTAATTACAGCTACTAGAATCGCAATTACGCTAGAAGCTAGTATAGTAGTACGCGTAAGCTGCACCCAATCAAAACCCGATGTTAATAATATGGCTACTTCGTTATCGGCGTGTAGCCTGCTATGGGTAAACAGTATGGCAACAAACATTGCTACGGGGGCTAAAATCGCAAACAACTCGGGAATATATAACCCAACTATCTTAAATACCATTGCAACAGGCAGCTTTCCAGACGCAGCCTTTGCTAGATACATAACAAATTTATTGCTAATTGCGATGAAAAGCAAAATAAATATAATCGCAAAAAAAGTACTAAATATTTCCTTAGAAATATATCTGGCTATAACCATATTGCTTTTGCTCTCTTACCAAGTAAAATGTTATATCAAAACCGCCATTTGGAGATTTCATGAATTTTAACATAAAAACAGGGCAGCCTGAAAAACTTAGAACAAATTGTTTGGTTTTGGCGGTATTTGAGGCAGGTAAATTACCAGAAGCCACCCTAAAAATTGATACCGCGACCGGTGGCTACATCAGCAAGGTTATAAAGTTAGGTGACATAAAGGGTAAAAGAGGGCAATCTTTGGTACTGCATAACGTCCCAAACCTGAACGCGGATCGTATATTGCTAGTTGGTTGCGGTAAAGCCGCCGACTTCAATGATAAAGCTTTCCGTGAAGCCATCCAAACTATGGCCGTACAGCTAAATAATATGAATTTACACGATGCGGTGTGCTGTATCAGCGAATTAGCAGTCCCGGATTATGACGTAAGCTGGAAAATTCAAACTAGCGTGGTTCTTACTTCAGCTAGCTCATATAAATTTGATGTGTATAAATCGAAGGATGATCAGAAAAAATCCACTAGTTTAGTATTAAAAGATGTCACTTTGATGGTCCCCTCGCGTCGCGATATCGATAAGGCGGAACAAAGCGTAAAAATTGGTTTAGCATTAGTAGCAGGAGTACAACTCACCAAGGATCTTGCCAATACGCCCCCAAATGTGTGTCACCCTACCTTTATCGCAAAGGCCGCGCAAAAATTGGCTAAAACCTACAAGACAGTGAGTGTAGCTATATTGGATCGTAAGGATTTAGAGACACTAAAAATGGGAGCGTTTTTGTCGGTTGCGCAAGGCAGCGCGCAACCACCAAAACTAATAACATTAGAGTATCGTGGCGCAGCAACAAAAAACCAGCAACCCGTAGTGTTAGTGGGCAAAGGGATAACTTTCGATACTGGTGGCAACTCGATTAAGTCTCCTGCCGGTATGATTGGCATGAAGTATGATATGTGTGGTGCTGCAAGCGTCCTAGGTGCCATTACCTTTGCTGCAGAATTAGGGCTGCCGCTAAATATCGTTGGTGTTATAGCATCTGCAGAAAATATGCCTGGAGGACAAGCCAGCAGACCAGATGACATTGTCACTACTATGTCTGGTATTACTGTAGAAATACTCAACACAGATGCTGAAGGGCGTCTGGTACTATGTGATGCTCTAACCTACTGTGAACGCTTTAATCCTAAAGTCGTAATAGACGTAGCGACCTTAACAGGTGCTTGTGTTACGGCATTGGGTAACCATCACTCTGGCTTATTTACTAACTATCAACCACTCGCAAATGATTTGTTAGCAGCCGGTATTGTAAGCGGCGATAAATGTTGGCAGATGCCTCTAACTGAAGAGTATCAAAAGCAGTTGGATAGCAACTTCGCAGATATTACTAATGTGGGTGGTGCTGAAGGGGCCAGCATAACTGCGGCATGCTTCTTATCTAGATTTACTAAAAAATACCACTGGGCGCATTTGGATATAGCTGGAACCGCATGTAGGTTCACCGGTAAAGATCGCGGCGCCACTGGACAACCAGTACCGCTCTTAGCCGAGTACCTATTAAATCAAGTGAAATAGCACTCTAGGCAGCGTGTACTATACTGTTGTTTATGACAACGCTGCCAGATATCGACTTACACATGGACCAGTTAGTAGAACTACAAAGAGAGATCTTGTTGGTAGACGCTACATCTTTGAGTGAGAAGAAACATTTGCTTGCAGTAATAATAAAATCTCATAATTTATTAGCCGAGATGATCAACATTGCAAAGCAAAACAAAACATTAGAATATTTTTTAAATAATGTATCTAATGCTTTACTTGAATTATACCAAGTCGCCCAATCTACTGAAGAAAACCCGCGATACGCAAAACCACGTGAAATCCTGCAACAATTGGCAACGTCGTATCAAGAATCAATGGTACCTATGTTAACCAGACTGCATAACTTATCGCAAGATAGTGATAATATGTTACGCATTACCAGCATCGCTTCTTTAGGTAATGAAGTTATTACTTGCAGCTCACAACTATACCAATTCAGCGACAAACTCGATACCACCGAAAAAACTCATGCAATGCTAGGTACAGTGTTAATGTATGCAGGTATTGGATTATCCATAACTATACTTTCAGGTTACGCAGTTGATATTCCGCTATTAACCGCCTTAACATGTATTGCCTCAGGTTGTGCTCTAGCTAGAGTAGCAATGGATCATTACAAAAACTTACCGGAGGCCGATTTAGCAAGAACCGCGCTTTCTAATATTCCATCTGCGATAGCAAAAATAGATAAAGATCCTCAGGAGCACGCGTATTTACAACTAATACTATCTAGTGATGTAGAGGCTGTAACCATAGCAAAAACTTCTAAAACCGCCGTCAAGACCGTTAAATCAGAAGCAATACCAATAGCAGAACTAGAACCCGTGGCCGAATCAAAACCTACAACACAAACATTACTTCAAAAAATGAAATCGTTTATGGGTTTTGTTAAAGATAGTCGTTAAATCTCACAGGTTGCAGCAAATTTAATTTGCGGCCACCGTTCCTGAGTTAAATTCAAGTTCACAAAAGTAGGTGCTAGATATGTAATGTGATCCGCATTATCTAAAGCCAATTGTTCAGCATGCTTTTTCTGAAAATCACTTAACATTTTATGATCGTCACAATTTACCCAACGTACAGTTGCCAAATTAATTGTGTCATAAACACAATCAACATTGTATTCATTTAACAACCTATGGGCTACCACATCAAACTGCAAAGTTCCTATCGCGCCAACAATAATACGATTGTCATTCAAAGGCCTAAACACTTGCGTTGCACCTTCTTCAGATAATTGTAATAGACCCTTATGCAAAGCTTTGGCTTTAAGCGGATCTTTAGAGCGTACCGCACGAAATAATTCTGGAGCAAAATACGGAATACCGGTAAACTTTAAGTTCTCGCCTTGCGTAAAGGTGTCGCCAATTTGAATGGTACCGTGATTATGCAACCCAATGATGTCACCAGGAAATGCTGCGTCTATATGCTCACGTTCGCCAGCCATAAAAGTTAATGCGTTGGAAATTTGCACATCTCTACCAATCCGCAAATGACGCATCTTCATACCCTTAGTATAGGTACCAGAGCAAATGCGCAAAAAGGCAATACGATCGCGATGTTGTGGATCCATATTAGCTTGAATCTTAAATACAAAACCGGTGAAATTAGGCTCATTGGGTACAACTTCACGCGTTTCAGTCATACGTGGTTGCGGCACTGGCGCCATAGAAACAAAAGCGTCTAGCAAGTCCTGGACACCAAAATTATTTAATGCCGAACCAAAAAACACTGGAGTTTGTTTCCCAGATAGGTATAAATCGCGGTTAAAAGCATGGCTCGCGCCCTGCACCAATTCCAACTCTTGTCGAAATTCTTCTAAGAGATCACCTAATTTCTCAGGTAACTGCGGATTATCTAGCCCCTTTAATACGATTCCAGACTGTAGCCGCTCTCCCATACCAGGAGTATATAAATGAATTTCATCAGACAATAGATTATATACGCCTTTAAATCTTTTACCGGCGCCAATAGGTAAGGTAATAGGTGCGCACTGAATATCAAGAATTTTTTCGATTTCATCTAAAAGCTCAATCGGCTCACGACCATCACGATCCATTTTGTTTATAAACGTGATTATTGGAGTGCTACGCAACCTACAAACTTGCATCAGCTTGATCGTACGCGGTTCTACCCCTTTACCAGCATCAATTACCATTAGTGCTGCATCTACGGCAGTTAGAGTACGATAGGTATCTTCAGAGAAATCTTCATGCCCTGGGGTATCTAATAAATTCATTATGCAGTGTTTATATGGGAACTGCATAACAGAGGTAGTAACCGAAATACCGCGTTGCTTTTCTAATTCCATCCAATCGGAAGTAGCATGTCTAGAGGCTTTGCGCCCCTTAACAGTACCAGCTAATTGAATAGCACCCCCATGCAAGAGTAATTTCTCGGTTATGGTAGTCTTACCAGCATCGGGGTGCGAGATGATCGCGAAGGTGCGCCGTTTGGCAATTTCAGAATTTAAATCAGACATGTAAGCTTCTTATAGAGCCTCTGCATTACTTTCTAGATATTGTGCTACACCTGCAGTTGAAGCAACCATACCCTTGTCACCTTTTTGCCAACCAGCTGGACACACTTCACCATGTTTTTCGTGATATTGCAGCGCATCAATAATACGCAATAATTCATCCATACTACGTCCAAGCGGTAAGTCATTGACTATTTGTGAACGCACCACGCTTTGTGTATCTATGATAAATGCACCGCGTAAGGCTACGCCAGCTTCAGGATGTTCTACACCATACGCTTGGCAGATTTCATGTTTAACATCGGCCACTAGAGTGTACCCAACTTTGCCTATACCGCCTTGATCGATCGGGGTATTACGCCAAGCATTATGAGTGAATTGCGAATCTATAGACACAGCAACAACTTCTACATTCAAAGCGTGAAACTGTTTGATGCGATGATCTAGAGCTATTAACTCAGATGGACAGACGAATGTGAAATCCAACGGATAAAAAAATACGAGTCCGTATTTACCCTGCAAAGCTTTACTTAGCTTGTAGTCTCCGACTATATCACCATTTGCCAAAACCGCTGCTGCCGTAAAATCAGGAGCCTTATTTCCTACTAAACTACCCATTTATCACCCCATAAACCTAAGAAAATATTGAAGAAGTAGTTTATCATAAATAGAGATGTTTTACCACGCGATGGGCAGCATGAATTCACATAACTTACCAAACAAGCTCATAACAGAGTCAAGTCAGTATTTGCTGCAACATGCGTACAACCCAGTAAACTGGTACGCTTGGGGCGATGCCGCGTTCGAGCAAGCGCGTAAGCACGATAAACCTATTTTATTATCCATTGGATATGCGTCTTGTCATTGGTGTCACGTGATGATGCACGAATTCTTTTGCGACCCTGATATTGCAGCTACTATGAATCGACTCTTTATTAACATAAAAGTTGATAAAGAAGAACGTCCCGATTTAGATCAGATCTATCAGACAGTGTATCAACTCTTGATCGGTGAAGCTGGTGGCTGGCCATTAAATATGTTTCTGTCACCAACAACCCTAATACCATATTTCGGGATTACTTATAATCCCGATTTCATGAATTTATTACACCGGCTTAACGAAATTTATTATCATGAGAAAGAACGGGTGCATCAACAAGAATTGCACACCCTAGCTGTACTTCAAGTAATAACGCAACTCAGACCAGCAAATATAACGCCACTAGCACAAGATCTACTAAAACAAGCAGACCTGGCCTTATTACGTGGTTTTGATCCAAACTATGGGGGGTTTTGGCAACGCGGCAAAATTC